>Ga0181390_1000084_pt1 | contig 33899 bp, 69 predicted proteins | sample 13SPOviralmetaG_FD_130085 | JGI IMG/M metagenome (GOLD analysis project Ga0181390, IMG submission 130085) | Marine viral communities from the oligotrophic San Pedro Time Series (SPOT) site, San Pedro Channel, CA, USA - 13 SPOT_SRF_2010-07-21 | ecosystem: Environmental > Aquatic > Marine > Strait...
GACAGTACTTGCTATTACTCTGCTGGGTGTTATTCTGGTGATATATACTATGTGCCTAATGCGTGTTTTGAATGGGTTATCTCAGTAGATCCTTATTGTTGTAATACAACATGGGATGAGGGATGTGATGGATTATATGCATATTGTGCAGATGGTTGGACGGGCCCTACAGATATAGCAATGTTTGAAAGAATGGGTATTTTACCTTATCCTAATCCATCTACAGGTGTAGTTAATTTTGCATCAAAGATAAATATTAAAGTATACGATTCTGTAGGTAAATTAGTATTAGAATCTAATAATGTTTTTAGCATAAAACTTAAACAAGGTTTTTATTTAATTGAAATAAATAAAGAAGATTTAAATTTAACAACAAAAATAATTATACAATAATGGACGAGAATAAAAAACAAATACATTGTGGTAAGCCTAATTGTGAAGCAGAAAATTGTGTTTGCATTACACAAGATCATACTGGTACAGATGAATTTTTTAAAGCTTGGACAGAGTCTTTAGAAAAATTAGATCAACCTACTTGTAATATTACTAATCAAGAAGATTGCGAAAACTGTGGCTCTTAATAATTTATTAGGCGGTTTGTTTGGCAAGGTACTAGACAACGCAGAAGGCATATTAGATAAAGTTATTACAACTGATAAAGAAAGAGACGAAGCTAAGCTTGCTATACAAAAAGTATTATTAGACGCAGAGCGTGAGGCATTTGCTAAAGAAGTAGAAGATCGTAAGTCTGCAAGAGAGCTATATAAAGATGATGCTATTATACAAAAAGCATTAGCTATTTTATTTACTGTTGCATATTTTGGAATTAGTTTTGTAATGTTTAATCATTTTATTTTGGGAGATATTAACTTAGGAGAATTTGAAATTAGTTTTATTTCTACTATCTTTGGAGCAATGAGTGCTAAAGTTAATACTATTGTAGATTTTTTCTTTGGTGGTAGCTCAAATAAAAATAAAGAAAATAAAGATGGCTAAGACTCCTGTATGGCAAAGAAAAGAGGGTAAGAGTCCTTCTGGTGGTTTAAACGCTAAAGGTCGCAGGAGCGCAGGTGTAGGAGCTCCTGTTACTGAAGATAAACCTAAAGGTAAAAGAAAAAAAAGAAAAGGTTCTTTTTGTGCTAGAATGAAAGGAATGCGCAAAAGACAAAAACCTAGTAACAATACTGGTAAAGATAGATTAAGTTTAAGTTTAAAAAAATGGAATTGTCACGATCAAGGTGGTAGGTTTCAACAATTAGATTAATTATGCCAAAAGACGCGTGTTATAATAAAGTAGTATCAAGATATGGACCAAAAACATCAGCTTATAGAAGTGGTGCAATGGCTAAATGTCGTAAAGTAGGAGTATCAAATTGGGGAAATAAAAGTAAAAAGAAAGCTTCTAAAGGAATGAAATATTCTGACGGAGGTATGTATCAACAATTAGATTAATATATCATGAAAAAAAGTTTTAAAAAGCATATGATGTATGCAAAAGACGGTAAAAGCGTAATGGCTAATACTATGCAAGATCATTTAGATTTAAAAAAGAAAGGATATGGACACTCTAAGCCTAAAGCTAATAAGGGTATGAAATATAAAAATGGTGGTCAACTTAGACAATTAGATTAATTATGGCGGTTCGTAAAACAGCTAAAGGTGCTGCACTTAAAAGATGGTTTAAGGAAGACTGGAGAACTCCTAAAGGTAATAAAGATTACAGTAAAGGAGAAAATACTTTTAGACCTACTAAAAAAATATCTAAAGACACTCCTAAAACTTGGAGTCAACTTAGCCCTGCTGATAAAGCTAAAGCTAAGAAAGAAAAAAATACTAAAGGAAGAGTAAGTAAATACGGACATGGTGGTAGCTATAGAGGTCAAACCGCTAAAAAAAATATGTGTTGTTGTGGAGCAAGAATGTCACGATTAAACGAACAGCATGGATAAAGAATTAGAATTAGCAATGAATAATGCTTATGAAGTTATTATTGATTTTGCTACTATAGATGAGCTAATAAGCAAACATCCAAATCAACCTATATACTTAGCCTTTGATCCAGAAAAAATGGAGCAAGATGATTATTGGGATAGTACTATTGATAGTATGATTGAGTACTTTATATTAGCTGAAGAATATGAAAAATGTTCTAAATTAAAAGAATTATTGTAATGGCACAATTAACAACAATAGACGGAGTTCCTTTGTATAGTACAGTAGCAGAAGCTTTAGAGTATGCTGCACAAAATAACTTAGTGGGTTATCATACTCATTTATACAATGGTGCTATTGGTTATATGGGTGGTGCTACACATGGGCAAGCATCTACTGCATCATCAGGGTTTCAAGAAGATACTACCATAAATAACACAAATGGTAATATAGGAAATTATTAATATTTAAACTATATTTGTAAAAAATAAATAAAATGGCACAAAACTATACATTTAACGGATCTTTAACCATGAGTGCTACTTCAGCTACAGGTTATACATCTAGCATGAGTGGTACAACTACAATTAATATAACTGGAGTAGATCAAATTGCATCAGGAAGAATTGATTGTGCAACAGATGGTGATGCAACTATTATGGCAGCACCTGGAGTTGGTAGAATACTTTATGTTAGAAACATGGACGACACTAACAAAGTTGAAGTTTATGAAGGAGCTTCAAGTGATAATGACTTAATAGGTGTATTAAAGCCAGGTGAGTTTTTATTTACTATAATTCGTGGAACAGGTACAACTACAGCTAGAGGGCTTGGAGGTACAGTAACAGCAGAATATTTTGCTGTAGAAATAGAAGCATAATTTAACAATATATATACATGGCAACTCAAGCAACAAGCGTAAGCGTATCAGGTAATTTTACACTAACAGATAGTACTGGATCAGTTGTATTTACTTTTAGCCCTAGTTTTACAACATTATCTGACACTACTTCTGGTGCAATAAGTACAGGTGAAATTTTAACTGACGGTACAAGTGATACTACTGTAAATTTAGCTAGACATCACAAAGATGCATTATTTGCATTTATAAAAAATGTAGATACAGATTATCCTGTAGCCGTAAAACCAGACGGTGATGTTATTGCAAATCTAAAACCAGGAGAGTTTATGTTTTCTCCAATTCACATTGATGGAGCAGGTGATGCTTCAAATAATTTAGATTTAGCTGCAACTACAGCTGCGCAAAAAGTACAATTTTTACTTTGCGATGGCCCTAATACAGGTATTAATACTGACGACTAATGCGTTTGGAGGTATTAAGGTTTAGCTCACAAGCAGATTGTACACACGGTCTGCTTTTTGAGCTTACAGATATAGGCAGAAAATTTATTTGTTATACACTAGAAGACGAAGCTAGAGCTTTAAAAGTTAAAGGTGAAACAAGAATACCTGCTGGAACGTATAACATACAACTTAGAAAAGAAGGTGGATTTCATAACAGATATATTAAAAAATACGGTGCTTTTCACATTGGTATGCTTCATATCGTTGACGTTCCTAACTTTGAGTATATTCTTATACATACTGGAAATACTGATGAGCATACTGCTGGATGTTTAATTGTTGGTGATTCACAAGAAAATAATATTATTTTAAAAGATGGGTTTGTAGGTAAAAGTAATAATGCTTATAAACGCATCTATCCTAATATTGCAAATGCAATTAAAAAAGGACAAGAGGTAACTATTAAGTATACGGACTATGACCAAATATAGATCTTCTATAAATGAAGCTAAATCTAAAAAAACTATTACTTCAACTCAAAAAAAAGAGTTAGAAAAAAAATCTACAGATCAATTTTTACAACAAAGTTTTCAGCCTAATTTAAGCTCTAAACCTTATAGACCTACTTCAAGTGTATATACACCTAGACCTACATCTACAAATGTTACGACTGTAGCGCAACAAGAAATAGAAGACAGTGATATATCAGTTGTAAAAAATTTACCATTTTTAACTAATACAAGTTCTGATAGATATATTAAAATATTTGATAGTAGTGTAAATGCAAAATTACAAGACGTTTTAATTTTAAATAGAAGTACAACAGAATTAGCCAGAGTAAATATATTACTATCTACTTTTGATTTAGATAAAGAATACGGAGTTAATAGAAATCAACTTTTAGAAAACAATCCAAATACTGTATATCTATTACATCAATATGATTTAAGAGCTAATACCACCTTATCTTCAGATGAAGTAACGAGTAATCAAGCATCATTAAGAAATGCTGCTCATTTAGGAGATGTTAAAATCGCATCCAAAAAGAAAACTATATATTTGTATGCACACAAACCAACTGATATTGGCATTGTGGATCTTACTATTATAAAATAATGGAAAACAAATTACCTATCTGGATGACAGATTGGACTCTAGAACATCCTAAGAAAAAAAATCAAGTTATAGTAAAAGATGTTATCTGTAAAGGTTGGACATCTAAGGACATTATTAACAATGAAATGTTAATAAAAAAAGTGTTAAGTAAGCTAGGAAATAAGAAAAAGAATTTAATATTGGTACCGATTCATGTTAAGCTCAAATCACAACATGGATATGGCCCTAAATATGAAAACGAAAAATTATTTTCTTAATGAAAAAAGTTGATACAGATAAAATAAAAGAATATTTATTAGCTAATCCAGAATTTTTAAATTCTAAATACGCTAATACAGCTAAATTATTTGACACTAATTACGAAGTAATAAGGAGTTTAGCTAGAGGATTAAGGGATAAAATTAATCCGCAACATAGCAAAGAAACTACAAATTTTGAAGAAAATAAAGATGGTGCTGTAGTAACCTGTGAGGATAGTAAAAGGGTTAAGTCGTTAGATGACCTTTTAAAGGCTTGTAATGTAAATTTAAATGTTTGGGAAGTAGATAAGTACGACATAGGAACTTATGAAGTTACAGGCTTTGATAAAGCTAAACGACCAATAACAATACCAATGTTTAGGACAAAAGCTTGGTTAAAGCGTATTGATCCTACAATGAATATACAAAAGATAAGAGAGGAGCTGGTTCAAGACTTAGTTCCTCTTTTTGATTCAGTACCTAGAGAAATAATTAGACCATCTAGTTATAAAGATGATGATCCACACCTATTAGAAATTAATGCTTGCGACCTACATTTAGGTAAGATAGGGATAGAAGGAGATAGGTATAGTTTAGATATAGCTAGAAACAGAATGTTAAAAGCTTTGGAGCATCTAGTTAAACGTGCAAGTGGATTTTATATAGATAAAATATTGTTTGTAGTAGGTAATGATTTTTTAAACTCTGATGGAGACTTTCCTATTGCTAGTACAACTAAGGGTACGCCACAATCAAATACTGATTCACATATAGAAATGTATAGAAGCGGTAGAAAGTTGTTAGTAGAATGTATTAATATGTTATTGGATGTTAGTGAAGTTCATGTAGTAGTAATACCAGGTAATCATGATAAAGAATCAATGATGCATATTGGAGATGCGCTAGAAGTCTGTTACGAAAATAATGGTAATGTAACAGTAGATAACTCTGCATCTATGATGAAAGCGTACCAATATGGTACATGTTTAATTATAAATGATCATGGTGATGGAGCTAAAATAAATAATTTACCTGGAATTGTTTCTCAAAGATATAGAGATATATGGAGTAGTGTAAGGCACGTAGAAGTGCATAGAGGGCATTTACACACTAATAAAGCATATAAGATGCAAGCTGTAGAAGAATTAAATGGACTGACTGTAAGAAATTTATCATCTATGACGGCTACAGACGAATGGCATGATACCAAAGGATTTGTTGGAAATACAAAGAGAGCCTCTGCATTTGTATGGAGTAAGTTCAATGGTGTTCAGGCTAAGTTAAACTATAATGTTGAGGTTAACTAGGCCAAACTACAATTATATTATTCTCCAATTTCTGGTTCAATTACATTATATATTGCAGGATCAACATCTTTGATTTTCCTATAAACTTTTCTAGCTTCACGCTTTGCGTTTTCTAATGTTGTTTTATTTATATCAATACCAGTTGCGCTATTAATAATTAAATGTGCTTGTTTAAGCAACTTGTGCGTTTCTTTTTTCATTTTCTTGTTTTAATAATTTTTTAGCTTTAGCTCCATATCTGTCACGATTGGAACGATCTCGTTTTACCTGTAATTTATCACTTTTAAATCCAAAGTACATTTCAAACATATCGTAATTTTTATAATTAGATATAGTTTTTGTTATTTTATCTTGAGGATGGTTCATATTGTTTTCATAGTATGTTTAGTTATTGCCCAGGGATTACTCCCTAGGCTTTAACTTCCAAATTGAACTAATTCTAAAATAAATAATCTGAAAAAAAGTCATTTAATAGAATTATGTCCACACTATCAAACCGATGATAGTGTTAAGAACGTCAGGAGTTAAAGTGATCCAGTCACTTTGCTAATATAACAATTACTTAAATATATTGTATAAAATACTCAACATAATTGTTAAAAATCCAAAGTACATAAACAAATATTCTAGTACTAAAGATAGTTTTGGTTTTCTTGGTTTCATTAAAATATATATCTTATCGTGTTCCAGGGTATAATTTTGTCGTGCAAATCTACAAAATCTTTAATAAACTCACGCTTTAAAGTATGTTTATACCTAATGTTTTCACCACCATATTGTGATGTTTTAGTTTCCTGTATTTCTGGTTTCCATAAGTGTTCTTCAGTATCAATTAATCTAGATAGATTAACAATATGTTTATTAGCATTATGCGTTAAGAATATAACTTCAGCTTTAACAATGTCTTTGTATTCTACATAGTTATCTAACATAATAAAAAGATCTTCGTAATCTTTAAGCCAATTGTCATATACAATAACAGGACTAAAGTTTACGTGTACATCATAACCTGCATCAATAAAGGCATCAATAGCTTTAATTCTATCAATTATTTTAGATGTATTAGGCTCATGTATATCTGCCATTTTTTGTGGCATTAGACTGAACCTTATGCGTATTTTTCCTTCAGGATCAAATGTAGTTAAATACGGATTTACATACTTAGTTGCAAAGCTACCCATAGCTATAGGATGATTTTTGAAGAAATCAAATATATCTTCCCAGTCATGATACTTAGCATGCAAAGCAAAGTCTTCATTACAACTTATATCATATGTTATATGTTCAGGATGTGTTTGATTTGGCTTATCTACCAAAGCAAAATAAGCATGATTATTTATACTTGTAAGTATATCGTTAGAGTTTGTAGCAATACTCAATCCTGTAGGCTTGTGTCTTTTCATATAGCAATAGCTACAATCATACAAGCAACCGTGTCCAAAACTAGGACTAATAAAATCAGTTGATCTACCAGACGTTCTGATTTTAAAAGTTTTCCTAGTGTCTTTAGTTATCATTTTTTAAGATATTGATATATTCTGCTTTCAGTTAGTTTTAAATGTTTTGAAATTGTTTTAACACTAAACCCCATATCATGAAGTAATTTTGCATAAAAACACTTAACCTTAACTTTAAAACTTTTTAGTTTTGTAAACTTATTTGTTACGCTGCTATAATTCATGATAGTTTATTTTTAATAAAATTTATTAATTCAGTCATTTTTCTTTTGTAAAACAAATCAAAGTCTACATAAGTAGTTGTGCCTTCAGGGCTTGTTTCTTTAGGTTGCTGTTGTTCCCATAGAACATAAAGAACATTACGCATTCTTTGTGAAGGCGTTTTGTTTTCAAATTCTCTATCAACTGTAGCTCCTTCTACAGCGTCTAGTTGTTTTTGTGATATAGGCATAGTAGATATAACAACATAACCAGGTTGTTTTAGCATACCATACATATTTCCTACCGTTTCAGGCGTTAACTCAGGAGTTCCTAGTGATACTCTAACAGAGTTATCGGCAAGAGTTCTAATGTTGTCTATACCGCCTTCAAAGACAATTGTATTTTTACTCATTTTCAGTTTCTTTAATTATTGTTTTTTTCATAGCTATTACTACGTCCATTAGTTCATCGTAGATTATATCAATCTCATCAACGCTATCAGTTGATTTAATTATTTCATCTTCGTATTGTCTAGCAATATTAATAAGTTTATTAAACTTTTTTTTCAGAATTTGCGAGTGTACACCCTTAAGGTTGTAAAGCTGTTCATGAAAACATCTAAACATAGCTATTGCTAAAGCTAAATCTATTGTTTGCTCTTCTTCTATTCTACTCATTTGTAATTTCGTTAATATTAGGGCTTAAACAGCAAGTGCAAAGAGTATTTTTTGTGCTGCTTATCCAGTTTTCTTCACAATCATTACAAACGTATTCGTATTTAAAGTCTGTTTTTATTAATGTTTTCATACTCATCATTTTATTAAATTGATCTCTAGGATCACGTGGTATATGATCAAGCCATAGCTTGTTGTAAAGTTCATTAGCCTCCTCTTTAGTTTTAGGTAATGTATTTATAATATGTGACTTGTAGTCTTCGTCATAAGGACACAATTCTAATATTATTTCTATTTTGTCTATTTGCCAGTATTCTATTGGTTCCATAATGTATAGTAATTAGAGTCAAAATCCCAATAAATTGGGATCTCGACATCTAACTAAAACTATGAAAACACAAGGGCAGAACTGCCCTAGAAGTGTTACAAAGATAATTATATTATTTATTAATCGCTATTTTAAGCAAACATAAATATCCAATAAGATCATCTATAGTATCTAAAGTGTTTTCGTTGATTCCTTTATTTTTGATTCGCATTAACTTATCGTCAATACGTGCGCAAATACTATCTACAGCATTACCTTTAGAAAAGATATTTGCTGGTTCCGTAGCTGAGTTTCCGTAAGCTTTGTTCTTAGCTATCAGAAGGAGAGTTACTTTCTCCATTTGTACTCTGATCTCCGCTTCCATTATTTCCTTTTGACTTAACTTCTTCATCTATAGCTTTCATTCTGGTTAGTATTCCTGCTGCATCTGGTATTTGCATACAATAATCGTGTAGCATTTTTTCTTCTTCATTATGCTTTTTCTTTTCATTGTATACTTTGTGCACCCAAGTCATAAGAGCAATCTCGTGTTGCTTTAAAGCTTCTGTAAGGTTTTGTAATACCAAATACACATTGTGATCTACTTTTTGTTGTTTACCATCAATGTTTACTTTCTTTTTTGTTTTAGCTGTTTCCATTAAATTCTAATTTGTAATTGTTAATTTTATTTTTCAAAGATAATATTTCATCTTCGTTTATAGAAATTCTAGCATCTTTTATTGCTATTAATTTCCTTAGCTTGTTATTAGACAAGCACATTGTGTCAATAATACAATGTATATGTTCAGGCCAAGAATGGTCTGGATTAATTAATCTAAAAATATGTTTAGCTTTAGAATAATCTTCTTTAAATTTTTTATCTACATCACTTAAAGCATTGTAGTTTTTAACTGCATGAATTACAGTTGCGTGATCCCTATTAATAGTGTCACCAATTTCTTTTAATCCAAAATTACCTTCTAATCTAGCTACTGCACAATAAATTATACGTAGATCATTTAGGTTTCTTTTTCTAGATTTAGAAATAAATTCATCTTTATTAGCTTTAACCGAAGTTAAATAAGAATCTAAAAATTCTGTTAATACATTCATAATAATTTTATGATTACGCCAGGATTTTCTTTGTCATATTCATAAGGCTCAAAACAAGGTATCATAAAGTCACAGTTATCATCTTCTATCCAGAAGTTTTTAACCATAAGATCTTGTACTGTTTGAGCTGGGTTTATATAATCAAATTTATGTTTGCTCCCTCTTATAAACTTAAAAGATACAGTAACAGTAAAAGTTTTATCTTGACACATTTCTTTAAACTTAGGTTTATTAATAATGTAGTCAGTTTGACTAGATTTAATATACCTCATAACTGTTTTAGAATTGATCAACATTTTACCTGTCCATCTTTTAGAATTTTTACTTGAAGGCACATTGCCTGGTATGAATATTTCCATATAATTGGGGATGTTTAGTCCCCAAAAATACAGATTTTATTTAAAACGGTAAATCACCATCATCTTCAACACTTGCATTAATAGCTGTTGCTGAATTTTCTTTGATGTACGTTTCTTCGTCTAAAGGTGAAATAGGTTTGTTGTATTTAGCATCATACTTAATTTTACCTCCGTCTTGACTTGACCATCTATAACGTATAGCTTTTCTTTTAACTGGTTGTCCGTCTTTAAGAGTCATGTACTCTTCGTAAGTAAAACAGATGTTAACCCAAGATCCAATTGGTTCTTGTATAGCATTAGCATCATCTGTAAACACAGCTACGCCACAGTTTACAAGAAACTCATGTAACGTACTAGTTTTCCATTCAGCTGATTTAGGTGAGTCAGTATCTCTAACTACCCAAAACTTTGCTCTACCCGATTCACCACGTTCATTAACAACTTCATACTCTAAGTATGGAGCTCCGCTATAACCGTCTCTATCTTTAGAATTACTAAGGCTAAGAACTTGACATCTATGTGCGCCTTCTTTTAACCATTTAGATTCTTTTGTAATGTTAGTTTTTCCTGCCTTGCAAGAAGCTAAGTTAAATGCTACTATATTACTCATATTACTTTGATTTTAAATTTTCGTTTATTACTGTCAACATATGTTCTGGTATGTCGTATTGTGAAAGTTTAGCTTTTACAGCATCACCTTTACCTTGTTCAATAGCTTTAAGCATATTGTTAAATTTAGTTTCATCAAGTGTTGGTTTGACTGCTGGTGCAGCTTGTTGCTTTACAGCATTAGCCACTTCTTCGAAGGAAGCTACGGATGTATCTAAGCCAATACCAAGATTAGCAAGAGCACGTCCCCAAGCTGATGTTTCACAGTTTTCTACAAAACTTGTTTTGTTAATAAAGGATGAGCCTTCTTTTTCATACGCATGACCAGTCGCACGTATGTTTCCGTTTTCATCAAAGATTGTAGCTTTGATTACACAACGAGTTTCACTTAAATCTACTACGTCTGATGTTAAACACCAGCCTTTAAATGTAGATCTAAAGTGTTTTAGTCTTTCGTTAACTTCAACGTATTCTTTACCTTTAATGTTAACTGTTTTTAATTTTGTCATTTCTTTCGTGTTTCATATTTATTAAACATTTCGTGTGTCTTTTTACCAGCACGTATTGCAAATACAATTTTCAGAAATTTCCTGAACATAACAGGACGACCTCTTAGTATGATAGCAAAGCCAATTTCTTTGAATACTGATATAAGTATTCGCCTAACTAGCTTTTTATCTAATCCTAAATCAAGTGCAATTTCTGTAATTATTTTCCTTAGTTTTGTGTTTTCAGACATGAGCTAAATTACTAAAAATTACTCTAAAAATCTAAAGTATTCTCTCTAAATTTAGTCAATTCGCTGATAAATTTAAGGTTAACAGTACCTACACCAATGTTACGTCCTTTGGCAAATATAATCTGCGCAAGACCTTCTGTAGACTCACCGTTTTCATCGGTATTTATACCGTAATACTCAGGCCTGTATACTAACGCAACAACGTCAGCAGCCTGTTCTATTTCGCCTGATTCTCTAAGATCAGATAAAGTAGGTTTACTTTCAGCTCTGTAACCAACACCTCTGTTTAGTTGCGATAACGCAACAACAGTAATGTTTAGTTCTTTTGCCAAGTTTTTAAGTGCTCTAGCAACTTTGGAGACTTCTTGTTCTCTAGTTCCTTTTGATCCTGTACTTGCTGTGACAAGTTGAAGGTAGTCAACAAACACAAGCTTAATACCGCAGCTATGTACATACTGTCTAGTTTTAGATAATAAATAATTCAAAGACGTTTGTTTACACTCGTCAATGTATATGGATTTATCCATAATGTTACTAGCCGTGTTTTGGATTCTTTTTAAATCCTCATCATTAAGCTGTCCATTCTGTATCCACCTAATAGGTATTTCAGACTCAAGCGCTACAAGACGCATTATAAGCTGATTAACAGACATTTCGTAACTAAATATTAATGCTGGTACTCCAGCTAAATTTACTGCGTTATAGGCAAGATTTAAAGCTAAGCTTGTTTTACCCATTGATGACGCTGCACCAATTATAACAAGATCTGTTTCTTGCCAACCGCCAGTAAATTCGTCAAGACTATTAAATCCTGTGGACACACCAACAATACCATCTGTTGCTATTCTCTTGTCAATATCTTTAAGAAAATATTTCATTTGACTATGTATGTCAGCTATGTCACCATCTTCAACAACCATTAGCTTAGCATTAATCTTATTCATATAAGATATAATTTCATCTGCTTCTTCGTTGTTGTGAAACTTATTACTTGCTTCAAGTATAAGCGTATGCAAACTTCTTTTTTTACTTAGCTCATGCAATTCATTTACGCAAGACTTAATAGAACTTACATAGTGCTGTTCACTTGTAAGTATACTAGTAAGTCTAACTCTTTGATTGCTATCACAAGACAAAGCAGCAGACATAGAAACTAAATCTATGTCCTTTTGCTCTGCTTGCATAACCAAAAACTTTTCATATATGCTTTTATGAAACTGATCCTTAAATAAATTAGGGCTTAATTTCTGTGCATTTTCATAGTAAAGTTCAGGATGAGTTATAAGTTTACCTAAAAGAGCTGCTTCCAACTCGTATGTTATCAATTCATCGTGCATCTCATAATTTTGGGGTGTTAAATTTAATTAATTTTATTTAATATCATCAACTCTAAGCATAATAGTTTCACACTCTTCTTTGCATTTAGAGCATTGATAATCTGTAGGATAAGATCCATTAATATCATCTTCTGTTAAAGTGTAATCATCGTCACCTTCATAATAAACTTTAGCTTCACAACATTCAGATGCTGAATCTGTGTCGCTATAGTCATCAATAAAAATGTCTTCTGCTTCGTGTGCTGTTAAGATACCAGCAAAACAACAGCCAGGTTCATCATACTCAAGTTCAAACTCTAGGTTTTTATACTTATGCATAATGTTTTGAATCCAATTGCATGGTGGGCCCCACGCTGTATCAAAAGTAACGTCAAAACATTGTGCTTCTGACTCATTTATATATGGTTCACACGCATCCCATTTAGTGCCCCAGTTATCTAAAGACCAGTTATACCAGTCTTCACGATCACCTCTAGGTAAAGTTCCCTCAAAAGAGAACTCTTTATCTTTGATACTTGTGGATTTTTCTACAAAATTTTGTAGTTCAGCAACATGCTCTTCTGTGCACGTTACCTGTAAATTATTCCAACACCAATTAGGCATATTCTTCTATTAATTTACGTGGTTCACCTTTAAAGATTACTTTTTCATCATAAGTGTCATAAACTTTAATTGTTATGTCATCATGATGAACATATATATAATATATATATTCTTCTCCGCAGTCTGCAATGTCTGGATGCATCAAATAAATACCTCCAGGCCCATTTTTAAAGTGAGCAAACATTTGTGCTGCTAAACAATCAGAACCATTTGCTATTTGCCTTTTTTCATCGAGACCGATACCATTTACTATATTAAAAGGATAAAGCCATGTAGCTAAATCCACTCCATGTACTTCTGGGTATCCATCCATTTGACGATACATAGTTGTTAATACTTTTTCCTCATTGTCATCATATCTTTGTATGATCTTTGTTAAACTTCTTGTTCCCATAATTAATTTTTTAATTGTTTATCTAAATCTATAATTTTTATACGCCCTGTTTTATATGATTCATCAACAGTAGTATATTGTTCTGTAATATTGCATTGCTCCATTTCTTCGTCAAATATATGATCCCACAAATTTGTTTGTGTGTCCCACATCATTTCTTGTGTTAACGAAGAACTCGGGTGAGGAGGTGATGCATTTAATACATCTTCTACTGTTTCTTTTTCTTCACATTTTACATATACTTCAGTAGTATATGTTCTTGAAACTTCTATTTTAAACATTTTCATAATTATAAATTTAGAGTTACTTCAACCCAACCTTTTTCGCTGTGATCAGCGTTTACATTATAACCATCTTTGGTTAAAATTGTTTCTAGCTTCATTGCCGCTACCCAAAGCTCTGGCTCTGGTACTTGATCGTGATAGTCATCGTACATTGTTGCACCACGACATTGATAGAATACATCATTCACGTCTTGTTTAACTAATTCAAACTTCCAACCATTAACAGTTACATAGTTTGATAAATCATCTATTTTACTCATCTTTGTTTTAGTTTAATCTACTATTCCACCTTGATAAAACTCTCCCATTGTTTGTGAACGTCTTATCTTAGTTTTAGTACAATACATACTTCTACCATATTTTTCTGTACCAACTAGCACCCAATTATACTTTTCAGTATCATTTATATCAGGTACATCTTCGTACTTAATTAATGGTATTTTTTTTATTTCTTCTGTTAGTGGATGTTTTGTTTGCCACTTAAAATCATGTACACTCATCTTTATTAATTTTAATTGTAAACCAAGATCCAGTAGGTGCGTCATGGTGGTAACAGACTCCTGAGAGTCCATCACCATCCATCCACACTTCTGTGCGACAGTCTCCGTCATGCATAAGCAATGCGTCTGCTATCTTTTCAGGATCACTTGATGTCATGTATCCTGTTTGTCCGCGCCAGTTGCCGTTTTTGACTTCTACATCCCAAACGCTACAACTCATATCTTTTAGCGCAGCCACCATTTCATAGCTATAGTCATCATATTCGTATTCATTTTCTGAATAACAGTCGTAGTTTGCTACAGTTACTTTGTGTTCTTTAATATCCATTATACTTCTTGTAAATTAATTAACATTCCTTTTTCCATTAACTTATCTTCAATGGTTTTAAAAGCTATCAAGTTCTTTTTATAACCAGAACCTGTCATAAGATTTTCTTCACCTTTATTATCAATGTGATTCGTATAATAGGTTACAGCGTTAAATAGTCCCCAAAGGGTATTACCTTTTGCTTCAAGTTCGTGTGACAAAGCTTTGCCAAAGTCACTAATTTGGTTTTTCTTACGTGTAGAATTGTCTGATGCTTTACTATTCATATCTACTTTGAATATTTTATTCATTACAGACTCTATCATAGTTTGATCAACAGAAACTCTGTTCATAGCTTTATATGTAAGCATAAGATTGTCGTCAAGAACAAGAGCTTTTTCAAACTCGTCTACAGCAAACTGTAATCTTTGCGATGCACTCATAGTATGTCTAAACTTAGATAAGTCTTTCATAGCCATGTGAAAAGTGTTAGAACATGATATAACTGTGTTGGTAGAACCAAACCCAATAGAATGTGAGCCATCGTGTGAGTTAAGACAAGTAATGTGACGTTTTAAAGTGTCACCATTAATGTTGTAATCTTCTAATGACAATTGGTAGTAGACTTTTTGTCCATTTATTCTACCCATAGCATCACCTTTGATGTTACCACCAAACCTGTCTTGTATTCTAACCATAATTTCAGCTAGTTCTTCGTTCTGCATAGGAACGTATCTTTCGCCTACTGTACTTAACCAGGCGTTGTTGTCAGATCTAAATAGACCATAACTTTGTGTTTGTTTTCCATCTTGTGTAAACAATGGTTCTTTTTGTACAGACCAAGCTGTGTTAGTATTGTACAATGCGTCAAAAATCTTTTCGTTTTTTAAATCCATAATTGTTTATTTTAATTTTTTTATTTAATTATTATTTGTGTCTTCATCAGAGGATATGCTAATCTTATTTAACCACTCTTGAGCAACATCTATGCTATCTAACATATCATTATGATGTTGTTCTAAATGACTTGGCCCTACAATTTCCGCAATATACCAACTCGCCTGACTTAATCCATTATATATAGTTTGTATATCTCTATAATCTTGTTCTGTTATTTCAAATTCTATTTTCATAATAGTATTAAATGTGACCTCCGTATCCGTTAGGCAGTTCGTATAAGTATTCAGCTTCTTCTGTTGTGTCTGTCCATCTATTAGTCAGATCACATAATCCAAAACCGTGATTTAATGGACCTTTGTCCATGTTTTCTGCAAGTTTATCTACCCACAGATCTTCATGATCCATAAGGTATTGATGACATGTAGTAAAATCAGAGTCTTCCAAATTAGGAATCTCTATTTCGATTACGCCTACTTTATAGTAGACCTGTCGTTGATATAATTTAACTTTCATATTACAGGTATTGTTCCTAGTTTTTCATAGTTTGTAATAATAGCACCACCATCATTACCTTCATCATCCATAGACGGTATAAGCATACCGCCATCGTCAAGATGTATTACGACTGGTGTTTTATACCACATCCATTCTTTTACCTCTTCTTCAGGCATATATTCTATCTTAACGATAGTGCGACCTTCAAGTCTTTTTGCAACTTCTTTAGTCCAGTACTTTCTTGTGTCTTTAATCATTATCTCTCTTTTATATTATCATTTAATTGAAATACAACTTCTTTAACCTGTGCAGTTATATGTTCCTTATCTGGTGCCATGCAATGATGTAACAACCACATAATTTCATCTACAGGTTCATTACATTCTTCTAATAACCATTTTGCATATAAATGCATTTCATCTAGTGTTAGTCTACTGTACAAATGTCTTTTATTCTTCATCTCTATTATGTTCTTGTGCATCCTCTCGTCTGCGTTCGTTATATTCTGTTTCACATATTATTTCATACGTGTAATTATCGTCTCCACATTCAGAGCAATAATATATCTTGCTGTCATCAGCTAAGTTTTCTTTAACATACTCTTCAGCACCACAACATGATGTAACATCATCATTGTATTCAGGCGCTTGAAGTTTCCAGTTATCGTAATTCATTACCAGGAGGATGAATAATTATAGTCTACATAAAACCCATCAACTAATTCATGATTTGATATAATTTCAGTTAACTTTTCATAGGTATATTTGATTTCAGCAAAATAATGTTCATCGTAATGTGTATCACCAAAGAAGAATCCTTCTTGACTTGGTAAACATTCTTCAGCTTTAGATTCATCATTAATTATTTTAGCGCATAATTTTTGTAATTCTTCTAGCTGTTCTATAGAAACACTATAAGATCCGCAATTATCTTCGCCATCTTGAACTGTGTCTACAAACCATTTGTGTATCATATTGGCTTTTCTCCAATACATACACTCTTCAGTAACGCTTTCTAGTCTAGTATTTTCAATACCAAGATTTATTTGTTTACCGTCTTTTTCAACTATTAATTTAACGTTTACATTTCTGTGCGAATAATGCGCACCAATGTATGTTTGCTTGTTGAGATACATATCTAGTCCCATATTATTTTAGTTTTAATTTATCTATTAGTTTATTATATCTGTATTTAAGCTCAACCTTTAGGTGTCCTACGTTGCGCTTATATTTAGTTTCATCAAACTGTTCTACAGTTTTCTGTAATTCTCTAAGTTTATTTAGAATCTCCTGTCTCATAATTTATTGACATTTCTTTATTTAAAATAGCATTCATTAACATAAGATAGTCAGCCATAGCTCTATCTCCATGTATTGTTAGAAAGTTTTCTGCTAACCTCATAGCTCCTTGTAGGTGATATGTTGTTGTGCAACTTTCGATTACATTTATACAGTAATCGTATCCTTTTTCTTCTAATTCATGTGTCATATTATCTATTATTATAAGTATTATATATTGCGTTTAAATGTTCTTCAGAGAAAGATGCTTCAGCATCTAACTCTTGTATTTCAGGATTCATTATAACTGCTTCAGCTAATTGTTTAGCTTTCTTTATAGCCCTGCCTTTAGCAACGTCATAATGTGTATTCTGGATAGCATAGTGATCACCATACGCTTGTATGTGTCTTTTGTTATCCATGTTTTCCTCTTTTTGAGGTATTATAGTAATAGCTACTTCACCATCTTCGTTGGCTGCATCTATTAGTGTTTGTAGTTTAACTAGTGCGTTAATCTTTTTTGTTCCGTTTCTAGGATCAATGAATGATTGAAACTTACCTTTAATTAATTTAGTATTATTCATAGTTGTAATTATTATTGATTTAATTTTTTCATTGCACCAGTTGCAATAGTAAACATTAGTCCAGCAAGGATTGCTGTTATCATACCGCTAAATGTTCCGATGAACAATAGTGGTAAGCCAAGTGTTAGTAGGACATCCCATAACACGTTAGTTTTTAGAAACATTTTTCTAGACATTACTTTTCTAAGGATAAAGTAAAAACCTGCTGCTGTTGCAGCTGACATCATAATTAATTGCATAGTTTATTGATTTAATTTATTAATAAAGTGTTTGATTTTGGTTAGCTCGTCATAGCGAGCAATGATAGTAGGCTCATAGTTTTCATCGACATAGGTTTCTATGTCTTTACGCAACTCTTCGAGTCGTGTTTCTATGTATTTATTAACCTCATACAATTCATGTATAGCGTCAAATCCTTGATCTGCAAAATCAGTTGTTACAAGAATTGCTTCTTGTTGTCTTTTTTGAGCTTCGTTAGCCCATTTACTAATTGGATCTTTCATTTTATTTTCCATAGATTAACTGTTCTATTTGTTTCAGAGTCTTTGTAGTCTCCTGCATATATTATTACGTGTTTTTCACGTAGTTCTGATACACGACCTGTAACTCTATTTATATCCCAGCCTAAAGCTTGAGCTATTTGTCTGTTAGTACATTTTTCAAGCGTCATTATAGCTTCGTATACTTGTGCTTGTCTTTTACTAATTGTTCCAGACTCTAGTAATTGGTGGTAGCTATCTACCGATTTTTCGTTCACCATGATTTATTATTTTTAATTGATTTTTTAATACTATCTTTATTGTAGTCGTAAAGGGCGTAGCCGTATATTACGACTAGCCCTATCATTATATAAGTCCACATTATTTCTCTATAAAGTCACTTAGCTTATTAGTAGCCAGGTGGTAGTTAGATACTTGTTTTCTGTTCTTAAACTTAGATAAGTATGAGTTAATGAACTGACGCTTACGTTTATTATAACCAGCGTTTTGTTCTTTTACCCATTCTTGTAGTTTAAAGAAATTATTATTAAAGTACAAAGCTGTACGTGTTTGTCCGTCCAACATTGTTACTTTCATTGTAGACTTGTCTACTGATTTTATTATGGTATGAGCTTCTTCCCTACGGAAGGCTTGATGTGCCCTCTCGTATGGATTTACTTTTAGTGACGATAGCAAGTCATCATACTCATCTGATAGTAGGAATTGATCCCAGTTATCATCTTTAGTAGCTGCTTGCAGATACGTTAATTTCATACCTTTTAGTTCTGTTGCTGATCTATCATACAACAGGTAATCTCTAACTTCGTTAGTTTTCATAATTGTTTATTATTATTGTTTATTATTATTTTAAATTCATTACATAGGTTACGTTAGTGTAGCCATCAATCTGTTTGAAGCTGCAATGCTCAGTCATGAACGTACGGAAGTTATCCGTAACGTTCTTCATCTTGCATATGTTAGCCCAGTTATACCAATGGTGTAACTTAGGCAACTCAGCTTTCTCAACCTTGTTGACTATTATCATACGTTGATTTCCATTCTCGTCAGAGAATCGAATTATATTTTTACCGTTTGGTTTAGTATATGCCTTGATATACTTTGCCGTGAATTTGTGTGATTTCATATTACTTGTTTTTAATTGTTAAAGGATTAAATGTTTCTATTGTAACATATTTGTCTACTAATTTGTTTAGGACTTTTATGTTATGTAACCATTTCTTAGTAATGAATCTTTTTAGTTCTTCATTACGTTTTTGTTTTGGTATGAACTTTAGTTCATTGTCCATGTATCGTTGCACTATTTCATCAGCTGTTGCTGTGTGTGCAGGTAGATACTTACTGATCCATTGTGGTGCTGTTGACACCTTGCGAGATTTAATTCTTAGTCTCATAGTTATTACACGCTAACATCTATTGTCGATGACCGAACCGTGTTTGGGTAGTTTTCTGTTTCGTTTTTTTAAACTCATCAGCACAAATACTCATTTGTGGACAGAAAGGACTTGACTTTGTCGTAAAAAACGGCTAACTTTGGGGTCAAATTACTTTGTTACCTTTTATTATAAAGAATAACAACAGTTCTTCGCCTCAAGGTTAACCATCTTAGTTACTTAAATAAATTAGTTTAACACTATAGCGCACTATTTCTTGGTGTTACCGCTTAATTAATTGATTATCAGTTACTTAACTAATTCTGAGTAGTTTTTAAACACTTGATTGAATACATTTGCATCGAATGATAGAGTCTCTGACTCTTTTGATTTAGCATAATCTTTGAAATCTTGGATTTCTTTTTCAGACATATCTGTGTATATACCACGTTTAGTCTTCTGATCTAGCTTATCACAAGCATTTTCTAGGTTTTTAGTAGCTCCTGTTACAGTATCTATAAAGTCTATGTTTACTTTAGCAATCCATATAGGTGATGTTACTGTTGCAATAGCAAGTTCTTTACGGAATGTTTTATCTTCCTTTGCTAATTGTACTGTTGCTACTGTTAATTCTTTTAATGATTTAAATAATGACATAGTATTGTTATTGAGTCTGCTATTAGTTGAATAGGTTAAGTACATGCAGACATTATGCAATTAACCTATGTAGTCCAATCTAGGTTACACGGGGATGTAAAAAGTTTGGAGTGAGGGAGGGGTTAATTAGCATAAAGTATCACTCCCTGAAAAATATAAATAAAAAAAAATATTATAGTATATTTGCATCTATGGATGAAGAAGATATTCAGTATGGGCCTTATATGTTGCCAGAGGCTACTGTTCAAGATTATACACTAAGACCAATGACTGAAGAAGAAATATCTAATAAGGTTATTGGAGGATCTGGTATGCTTAAGTATATGGGTGGGCCTAAAATAATATTAAATAGGTACGGAACGATAAGTAATCTTAGTAGTGCCAGTAAAGTAAAAAGGTTTTTTAATGCTGCTAAAAAAAGTAAAGCATTTAAAACAATAGGAAGTACTTTAGACCAGATAAGTGAGGTGGCAGAATTTGCAAACCATATTTATAGTCCAATTTCTCTTGTAGAAAAAGTATATAATGACGCTAAAAGTCAACCAGGAACGCAGATAATAGGAGCAAATCCTAATTCTACGGAATACACTACAGGCCCTTATGCTAATGAATATTACATAGAAAACGGAAAAGTATTTAAAAAACCTGAGCTTCCTGAAGAGTGGCTATATGACGATATGTTTAGCGGTGATCCATTAAATCCTAGGTTTCCGTCTAAAATATCATTGTTTTCTAAGTTTAGCAAACTAGCAGAACAAGAAAGAAAAAATAAAAAATAATGGAAGAAGAAGAATACTTAATGTCGCAACAGCAACCAGCTACAAGAGTAAGTGATTATACGTCACAGAAGACATCATTATTAAATGAGTTTCTAGCTCTTGGTAAAACAGAGTTAAGAAATACGTCACCAGAAACACAGCAAGAGCAATATCTTAATGATGATTTTTTGGAAGACTACTTAGTAAAAACAAGAGGTGGTACAACTAGTTTATGGCAAGGAGCTGCTGATAATATAGCTTATCATGAAAGTGGAGCACAGCAAAGAATGGATCCTACTGCTATACAAATATCAGAAAGAAAGGATGGTACACTCTATGATGGGCCAGGAAGGGGTATGTTTCAGTTTGAGTCTAAGGCAAGTGGGGGTTCTGGATCTTTAGAAACTGCAATTCAAAGATATATTAACGTAGCTAATACATTAGGCAAGCAAGTAGATCCTGAAATCATTAATGCAAGCTCTGCTGAAAACTTAAACTCAGATCAACAGTATGCATTATTCTATGCTAATATGATAGAAGGCCCAGCTAAGTTAGCTGACTTTGCTACAGGTAAAATGCCTTTAGTAGACTTATGGTTACAGGGACATAAGAAAGTAGAGAAGGATGGTAACAGAGCTTCTTTTAAAGGAAGTTATGATGATGCTACTAATAAAGGTATTAGTTACGTGCAGCCAAGAAATGAAATAAGAGTAACACCAGGTTCAACACCTTACATATATAAACCAAGATAAAATGGAAAAAAGAAAAAATATATTTGAACAGATGAGAGAATATCAATTAGGAAATGATGGTAATATAGCACCTATGGTTCCTTCTGCAAGATTAAGAAATCCGCAAAAAGCAAAACCATTAATAGATCCTAATAGAAACATTAGTCGTAGAAATTTTCCTACACAAACAGCAAACAATAGTATGATGCCTAATAAAAAATTAGCTCAACAACTAGGAATGCAAAAAAGAAATTCTATGTATGGATCTAATCCATATTTTAACTCATTTGTTTAGTAATAAGGTAGGGCTGAGCTTGATTGCAACACGCCCTTAAATCCTTTTGAGATATTAAAATCTTTGATTTTGGTATAGAAAAATTTCGAGGGCTTCGCCCTTTTTTTTATTATATTTGTCGCATGCGTCATAATTTTTTTAGTAAGTTAGGTAGGGTTTATATTGTAGATGATACTTATATATTAGAAAAGTATTATGAAACTTTAGATGATTTGTTTTACGATGAAGAGTTTATGGATGAAGATATTGAAGATATGGAGTTTGATGTAATTAATAAAATAATATACACAAATACTATAAAGGAAAATTGGATACTTAAATACCATTTGGAATATCACGGAGAATAAAGTATTTTTGCACATATGTATCTACTTAAGTTAGACAGAAAGGGAGATGTTTACAAGGATGATGACGGCATAACAGGCGTACCTGAGTTTGTAAATATTCTAAAAGCAGATAAACTGGGAGCAACAGCATTAAAATGGGTTGCGTTAGTTTGTGACTATGATAGTCCTTACAGACACTTTACTGAAGCTGAAAGAAAAAAAGCGGTGAGCAAAGATTTATACGATAAGTATGAATGGTTTGGAACTAAAAGACCTGAAATACTAGCTGCCGTAGATAAATATAAGCAACTACAGTTTGATCCATTAGACGAACAACTAATTGCATTTAATTTAAAGATCAGTCAGTTTACTACCTATATGAACAATATGCATATAGATGAAGAGACTGCTGAAGGATTGCAGAAGATTATGATTGGTATTGAGAAAATATACAAAACCAGACAGACTCTTGTAGATGCAATAGAAAGACGAGGGGAGCGTCAAAAGATTGTTGGGGACAAGAAACTCTCGTTCTTAGAAAATAAAAAAGAAATGCAAAATAATATTAAATAGACATGGCAAAGACAATTAAAACTAAATTAGGAGAAGACATACTAGAAATAGAAATGAATGAAGATGCTGCTAAAATAATGGCAGATCAAGATCTTGATGATCAAGAAAAAATAAAAGAACTTTATAAGCTAGGGCTTGTAAATAATTTATCAAGACCATCTGAAATGAAAGAGGGTGGTATAATGGATTTGCCTCCAATGGAAAGGTTTAAAAAAATGTATGGATTTTAATATTAAATAATTATGTACGGTAAAAAGAAAAAATATTTAAAAGGTGGACAAGCTAAGCTTGACATGAATAAAGACGGTCAACTAACTGGCGCAGATTTTAAAATGCTTAGTAACAAAGGCAAGAAAAAGAAAGCCATGAAAGGCATGAAGTATAAGATGTCAGACGGTGGTAGATATGGTCAGCTTGATTAATGGCTAGAAAACCAGCTAAATTACAAAGCTTACGTTATAGATACAATAAAGCTATGAAGCTTGGTAAATTTAACGAAGCTAAAAAAATAGATGCGTATGCTAAAAGTGTACACGGATCAAGCATAGACGAAGAATATCATGCTAAGCTAGATCAAAAACAAGATCCGAAAGATCCGTTTGGTTTAGGCAAGACACAAAAGAATAGAAGAATAAAATATGGCTAGAGCAAAGCAGGATCCTCAAAGATACAGACCAGTTATTAATAACGGTCATCCTGACTTAAATCAAGAATCTGTAGCTTATCAAGAATATTGGGAACAAGAACTTGATAGATGCATTAATGGATTTAAGCCAAAGGGTATGAATTGGATTTCTGGTAAATACTATTTTTATTTAAACTACTACAAGATACTTGGTAACGATGGTACTCTTGGATCACGTAAAACTTTAATCAGTCCTTGGTACAGGCAAATGGATCATGAATACTTTGATTTATTTGAAACTTGTAAAAAAGAGGAGAAAGGAATGATTGTTATTAAAGCAAGGGATAAAGGCTTTAGTTACATGAACTCTGGTATGATTTCACACGAATATACTTTCTTTCCATTTAATGATGTAGGCATTGCAGCAGGATTGCAGGCAACAGCTGACGCTTTCTTTGACAAAACAAAAAAAGGTCTTAATGGATTACATTCTAACTTTAAACATTCTTTTTTAAAAGATACAGACGGTATATTGCGTTCTGGATATAAACAAAAGAATAAAGATGGTAAATGGGAAGTAGGCGGTTATCAATCAACTATTATATGTAGAACGATGGATAATCCAGAGGTATTCAAAGGTGAGCGTGTTTCTTTAATGGTATTCGAAGAAGCAGGTGAGTTTAAACATTTGAAAAATGCTTATATGTCTTCTAAGGCTTGTTTTATGGATGGGAACAAACAGTTTGGTGTTCCAGTCATAGGAGGTACTGGTGGTGACATTAGCAAAGCCTCAAAAGATTTTATGGATATGTATTATGAGTCTGACGCTTATAATCTTATACCGATGTTTATACCAGCGTCTAGAGCATACTATGGTTTCTTTGACGTAGAAACAGGAGAGGAAAAAGTTAAAGAAGCTGAAGATACTTTGCTTGAAGACAGAGAAGTAATTATAAATTCTGGAGATAGGGAAGCATTTAACTTACACATACAAAACTACCCATTAACAATACAGGAAGCATTTTTAAATACTAAGACTGCAAGGTTTGATAACTCATTATTAAACGCACAGAGGTCTAGGATACTAGCTAATAAAGATTATAGAAGTCAAATACAAAGAGGTAATCTTGACTGGGACTTTGATCAAAACGAAGAGTATGTAGTTAAGTGGAGACCTCATCCTGATGGCCCATTTAGAATCTTACATCATCCAGAACCAGATTATAAAGATTTAGACATAGGTGGAATTGACTCTTATGATCAAGATCAAGCAGGTGCATCTGACTCTTTGGGAAGTGCAATAATTTATCGTAGATTTGTAGACACAGATAAGCCTAGTGATTATATAGTTGCTGAATACACAGATAGACCAGAGAAAAAAGAAGATTTTTGGGACGGATGTTTAAAGTTAGCTGTATATTATAACGCTAGAATGTTAGTTGAATATACTAAGATTGGTATACTAGACTATTTTAAAAGAATGAATGCATTAAAATATCTAAAAGAAAAACCAGAATCAGCACACAATCCTGGTACAAAAACAAGAAATAGATACGGAGTGCATATGAATAAACAAGTTAAATCCTTAATGGAAGATCTAATGAGTGATTATATTAGAGAAAACGTTGAGGATATATGGTTTTTAGATTTGATAGAAGAACTATCATCTTATGGTACAAGAAATACTGACCGTGCTATTGCATTTGGTTTATGTCTTATACATAATGTTGATAATTATAGAATACAAGCAAAAACTGTAGAAGCAGAAACAATAGACGTAGGTTTTAAATATTATCAGTTAGATCGAAATGGTTTACCAAAAATTATTAAGTAGTTATGTATAATAGTACAAAGTCAAAATTTCCAGCACAATATGTTACAGAGTCTGAAAAGACAGATGAATGGTGTGAATCATGGATTAATGCTATAATTGGTTATATGTCTTATAGTGACTCACCTCATAAGAGTTCTAGAGTAAATGATATACAAAACTACAATATATATAATGGTGAAATAGAATTAGATGATTTTAAATATATAACTGAACAGTATGGAATGTCATATCCAGCTAGATTAGTTAACTACCCTATTATCTCACCAAAAATAGATTTACTTGTAGGAGAAGATCTTAGAAGACCAATAGACGTTAAGGTAAGCACTACAAACAAAGAGGCTGTATTAAGAAAGGAAGATGTAAAGGTTAGTCTTATAATGAAAGAGCTAACTGAAGAAATACATAAAGACTTTTTTTCACAAACTGGAATAGAAGTTCCTTCTGTTACTGACATGGAGTTACCTGAAGATATAGATGTATACATGAAATACAACTATAGAGAAATGGTTGAAGAAACTGCACAAGATGGTTTAGAATACTTAATACAAAAATATAATTACGTAGATTTATTTAAAGAAGGCTTTAGAGATTTATTAGTTACTGGTAAAGAATTTTTTAGAATTTACGATCATAATGGAGATCCATTTGTTAGAAGAGTAGATCCTAGAAGTGTTATATATGAAACAAGTACTACATCAGATTACTTAGATGATTCAGCTTGGGTAGGTGAAGAAAGATATTTATCTTATACTGAAATACTAGACGAGTACAGAGATGAGCTTACGCAAGAGCATATGCAAGAGTTATCTGCTATGTATCAAATTGGAAGCTATGATGATTTAGCTAATTATAATTCATCATTTGATTGGATAGACTACCAGGAGGGACAAGAAGTAAAAATAAGAGTAGTATCTATAGAGTGGAAATCAATTAAAACTTTAAAGTTTAAGGTATCTGAAAATAAGTATAATCCAGAAAGACCTTTTATGAAACAAGTTTCTGATGATTATAAAGCAAAGAAAAAAGACAATATTAAGACTAAATATGTAGATGATATTTGGGAAGCTACTAAAATTGGTGGTAAGATTTTAGTTCAAGCTAGACGTAGGCCTAATCAAATAAGATCAGTAGATGATGCTGGTACTACACAACTATCTTACGTAGGATGTATTAGAAATAATACTACTGGTAGATCTGTATCTATGGTAGATTTACTAAAGAATATACAGATGTTGTATAACGTAGTTATGTACCAAATTGAATTAGCGTTAGCTCGTTCTGGTGGTAAAGCTGTAGTATATGATGTTTCACAATTACCTACAAATTTAGGTATGGATATGCAAAGCGTATTGTATCATTTAAAAACAGATGGTATTATTCCAATTAACTCTAAAGACGAAGGAGGACAGGTCAATAGCTTTAATCAGTTTAGCCAAGTAGATTTTACTCTTAGTCAATCTGTACAACAGCTTATCAATCTAAAAATGATGCTTGAGCAAACGGCTGGACAAATATCTGGTGTATCACCTCAACGTGAAGGAGCTGTTGGACAATATGAATATGTAGGAAACGTACAACGTAGTGTAATACAATCTGCTACAATTACAGAAAGCTTATTCTACTCACACGCAATGGTTAAGAAGCGTATATTCGAAAGAGTTACTAATCTTATGAAAGTTTGTTGGGCTGGAGGTAAAAAAGCTTCTTATATCTTAGGTGATGGTGCATTTAAATTTTTAAGTGTTATGCCTGATGTAGCTTTACAAGATTATGGTATATTTATTGGAGACTCTGGTAAAGATGATGCATTACGTCAGTCATTACAACAAATAGCGCAATCTGCTGTACAAGGTGGTCAGGTTACTTTATTAGATGTTATTAAAGTATTTAAAGCTGATACATTTACTGAAGCTGAACATATACTTGAAAGAGCTATGGATGAAATGAAAGCTAATGAAGCTCAACAACAAGAACAGCAACAAGCAATGATGCAAGCACAAGCTGAACAGGCTCAAGCAGCATTTGAACAACAAGTACAATTAGAGCAAGTTAAAAACGAGGCTAAGATACAAGTTGCACAAATACAATCTGAAACAGATCTTAAAATTGCAGATATGAAATCTGATGATGCAAGAGAAATGTCAGATGTTGCACATCAAGTTAAAAACAAGCAATTATTTTTAAATAAAAGATTAGAACAAGAACAAAAACTAGAAGATAAAGGCCAGGATGCTGAAGCAAATCAACCTGTTACGGAAGACCGTAAAAAACAAATACAAGATATAATAAAAAATTCTTAGTATATTTGCAAAATTGGGAACAAAAAAAACTATAAAGTATGTCAGAAGAACAAAGTAATTTAGTAGATGAGGTTTCAACAGAAACTCCTACAACAGAAGAAACAAGTAACGAAACAGCTGAAGCTCCAGGATTTGATCCTAAAGCTTTTGCATCGGATCAACCGTTAGAACAATTTCAAGGTAAGTACAATGAAGAAGCTGCTGAAAAATTTGAAGAAACTCAAAACGTATCTGAAGAATCTGAAACAGATGAAAATGGATTCGCTTGGGATAGCATTGAGGTTGAACAAAAAGAAGAAGAACCAGAAGTCATTGAAGAAGTCGATGAAGACTGGGACGCTCCTGCTAAAGCCGAGTCTACAGAAGAAGTGGAGGCTGATGAAAAAGAGGGAGAATTAGAGTGGGGTAGATTTGCTAAAGAACTTGGCTTGTCAGCAGACACATCTAAAGAAGATATTATAAAAGCTCTTAACTCACCATTTATTGAGCAGCCTAAGAACGAAGTTTTAGATAAGTTGAATGAATACTTATCTTATAGTGACAGAGAATTAGTTGCTGCTGAAATGAAGACTGATGGTATGGAAGAATTTGAAATAGAGGAAGCTATTGATAAAATGGAAGATTCTGGAGTTCTTAAAAGAGAAGCTTATAGAATTAAAAGACAACTTAATTCTGCTGTAGAAAAAGAAAAACAAAAATTCTACAAAGAAAAACAACAAGAATCAATGTCTGCTAAAGAAAAAGTAGATAAGAATAAAAAAGAATTACAAGGTCACTTAAAATCTCTTGAAACATTCATGGGAGGTAGAGTGACTAAAGATCAAGCGCAAGATGCTTATAAGTATATTACGTCTGGTAAAATGGCTGATGACATATGGAACTCTCACGACAATGCTTCTGAGGTAGCTATGTTTATGCTGTTTAAAGACAAATTTGCTAAGATTTTGCGCTCCCAAGGTTTAGAAGATGGTAAAGCTTCAATATTGAATGATATTACTTCTCCTAGCCTTAGCGGTAAGAATAGAGTTAAGACCAATGCAAAGAGGTCTGGATTTGATCCTTCCGCATTTATGAGAGAATAAATATTAAGTTAGGGCGATGCCCAAAAAACTAATGTAATTATTCTGGAGTAATAAAATAAGTGTATTTAAAAATAATGTTTAATTTAAAGTAAAAAAAAATGGCAAAATTATATACTGGAACTTTCGGTTCTGGAACAAGCCCAGAGAATGCTTTGAATACAGCGCTTATGCAATACCCAGAGATTGCGAAGACGTTAATTCAACAGTATCCTCGTTATTCAGCGACTTATCTTTTAGAAAGAACTGGTCGTTATGCAAGTGAAAAAGTATTAGGAGACAATTCTTTCGAATGGAAAGTAATGGGACGTTACAACGCTCCTTCTTTTAGTACAGGATTCTTTAAAGGTGTATCTGCGGATACTGCTTTTACTTCTTCACCAACAGCTTCAACAGGTGTTATTCTTGATGCTGGAGATGCAGATGGTGATGTATTTGAAATCCTTATGGATGGAACTGCTTCTAGCAGAACTCCAGATTTCTTGAACAAATTTGATATGGTAAGATTCCAATCTGGAGCTACTGCAATCGTTGTTGAAGATCCAAGAAGCAATGACTCAGGTCAAGGTGCTGCTGGAGATAGAGTTGTAAAATTCGAAATGGTTGGAGCTTTAGCTCAGCCTTTATTATCAACTGACGTTGCTGATGAAGCTATTATTGCTTCTATTGGATCTGCTTTCCCTAATGGTTCTAACGGATCTGATGTAGGTGAAAACTATGCTTATCCTTCTACTTACAAGAACTACCTTACTACAATGCGTAAGAAATGTTCTGTAACTGGTAAAGATATGACAGACGTTACTTGGATTGAGAACAATGGTCACAGACTATGGTACTTCTCTAAAGAGCAAATGATGATGGATGAGTACATGTATCAGCAAGAGCTACAAAGATGGTATGGACGTTCTTCTGTAACTGATACTACTGTTCCACGTCCTGGTGCAATTACTTCTTCTGCTTTAGGTACTTCTGGTACACAAGCTTCAAGTATTGTAACTGGTGATGGACTACTTGCTCAAATTGATTCTTCTAACCAAGCTTCTTATACATTAGGTGCTTTAACTGAAGACATCATTACTGAATTTTTAGCTAAGCTTTCTTTGAATGCTACTAACGCTGAAGGTAACGAGTGGGTTGTATTTACTGGTACTGAAGGTAGATTAGCTTTCCACAAAGCAATGAAAGACTTATTGATTGCTCCTTCTGGATCTTTCACAGGTGGTTCAATGTCTGGTGTAAGCGGTGATGTATCTTTAGGAGGTAACTTTGTATCTTACGAAGCATTAGGAAATAAGCTTACAATGGCTTACTGTCCTGTGTTTGATGATTCAAACGTTCACAGTTCTACTTCAGGTACTAACGCATTTGGAGATAACAGATTAAAAGAATCTGCTAAGATGGTATTCCTTGACTTCGGTAAGACTTCAGGTATATCTAACATTGAATTGATTACTAAAGGTGCTGAAGGTGCTAACCGTAGTTTCACTAAGAAATACGTTGCTGGTATGATCAACCCTTACGATCAAAAATCAATGATGGCTGCTAACGCTGATGACAAGTTTGAGTGTCACGTTATGTCTGAATCTGGAATCATAGTTCGTAACCCATTATCTTGTGGAATTTTATCCGCATCGTAATACAAAACATTTATATTATGGCTAGAAATTTTTTAGGATTCATTGTAAGCGCTACTGATGGTGCTTATGTGAGTGGAGATAATATTCAACACATTGAGATAGTTAGCGCAACATCTGTTAAAGTTCATTTTTCAGGTGATGACAATACTTCAGGTAACGCGATATTAACTGTAACAAGCGGTAAACAATATGATGTTGCAAAAGAAGTTGCAAGAATTGCCCAAACAGGAACAGGAGTTATCACTATAGGTGATTCTGTTGCTGGCAATTTTGCTATTGCTGATATTTCAGCGGTTGCATCTTATAGCGCTAACTAGTAACTAACGATTAAAGGGAGGGGAAACCCTCCCAATAATCACTTAACTGGTATTGACGGAAGAGAAGCTTCAACGTTAATACTTTAATATTTAATAATTAAAATAAAAAAAATGGCTTTAAAATTTGATTTTAACAAACTGCGTTCTGCAATAGCAACTTTTACAACAGGTACAGATGTATCTAATGGAAGTTTAAGTGCAGGCGAAGAGGCGAAATTTACACCTCACATGAGATTAGCTAGACCAGTAGAGGCACTTACAAATGCTGCTGCTGTAACTAGAACTTTAACAACTGTAGAATCAGGAACATTGTTTACTGTAAATATGGCTACTGCAGATAATAATGTTGCTTTAACATTACCTGCTGCTGCTAGTTCTGCTGGAGTATACTTTGATTTTTGTTTTTTAGTAAATTCTGATGATGATGCAGATTTTAGTATATCTACAGGATTAGATGCTACTGATATATATGGAGGTATAGTTACACTTGCTGCTAACTCTACAGTAGTTGCTTTTAATGGTATTTCTAAAATTACTGTTGATGGATCTGTAGCTCAAACTTGTGAAGGTTTAAGACTTTCTGTAGTTTGTGATGGAGTAAACTGGCATTTATCTGGACAAATAGCAACTGCTGTTGGTACTGTTCATTTAGTTGGAGCTGCTTCTGCATAATTAATAATTTGAATGACGGAGGGCCTTGTGCCCTCCATTATTCTTATATTTGCAATATGACAAGAAGATACGGAGTAAGAGACGGCAAGGTTGTAGAAATTACAGACGAACCAACGCAAGTAGAAGAAAGAGCATTCCACATTAGCGTAAAAGGTAGTGGTGGATTAAAGTGGCTGAATAATTCAGCTAATAAAACTTGGATTAACAATGGAAAGGTTTATAAAGCTAAACAAGGTAATCCAACAAATTTAAAGTAAGGGAGTATTAACAAAAAATTATAAAAATGAAACACGTAGTATTAATTAAATCAACACAACCATCAAAGTTTAATTACTGTAAGTTTGGTACTTACAAAAACAGAAAAGGAAAAATTATTGAACTAATTGATCCTAATGGAATTAAAACAACTGGATATGAAATGTTCCAAGCTGTTTTATCGTTAGATATTAATGACGAAGAAGACAAAAAAGTATATGAATTTCTAAAAGACCATCCTTTAATTAACAAAGGTTTTGTTATTGAAGATATGTCTGCTAAAGAAAATGCACAAGCAGAAATAGCTTTAGCAAAAGCTGATTCAGTTACTGCTGCTGCAATGTTATCTAAAAAAGAAATAGAAAACATTTGTAGATTAATTGGTCTTAATGGAGATTGGGATGATAATATTAGAAAAGCAAAGGTTATATCTTTTGCAAGTGATAGTCCTAAAAGATTTCTTGAATATTTAAATGATGCAGACGCACCTTTTAAAATATTTATTAAAAACTGTATATCAGAAAATATCTTTGTTAGAGTTAATGGAGTATACAAGTATGGTAGCACTACAATTGGGCTTACAGAAGATCAAAGTATAATGTGGTTAAAAGATAACGCTGATATAATGGCGTTGCTTAAAAACCAGCTAAGAGGCAATGAGCCAAAAGAATTGGTTTCTGCTAATAACGAAAAACCTGTTAAAAGTAAAAAATAATGAATTTAGACGAGGCACACGATTTAATAGACATGCTATTAGATAAAGTAGATCAACCATATTTTACTGACGATGAAAAAAATATGTTTATAGATCAAGCTATTAGTGCTTTTATAAATGGTCATTATCAATTTTACGAACAAGAACAAGTTTCTAGGGATGCTTTAGCTTCTTTTATATATTATTCTGGTAAAAATAACACAGATGATACTTGGGAAGTAGCTGCAGCGCGTTTGCCAGATAATTATGTACACTTAATACAAATTAGTTTAGTTTATAATTCTGTTTCTTATTCAGACGGTAATCAAGCTAAAATAGTTGGCGTTAAAGATTTTTATGATAGGCTATACTCTTCTGATCCTTTTAATAAGGCTACAACAGAAGATCCTATTGCTTATGTAAGGCAAGATGCTACATCAACTTATATAGGTTTTAGCCCAAGCATTCCAGCGGCAGACGCAGATGTAACTAATCCTGGAAAATATCGTTATAATTGTTTAGTGTTTAAAGATCACAGCGAATGTTTTGATAACAATCCACAAGATGCGTTAAAAGAATTATATCAAAGAGAAATTATTGATATAACAGTTAGAAAAATGATAGGGAATATTGAAGGTGCAGGCATACAGTTTCAACAAATTGAGACAGAGCAGAGCAAACCAATATAAAGAGCTTTTTTGCTCCCTGCGCAATAATAGGTTTAATCGTCTTAGGATGTTTGGCCTATTGTTGTTTTTAAGCGTAAATTAAATTACTTTTGTAGATATATGGCAACATTAAATGAAATAGTATATAATATTAAGAATATTGCTGCTGCTGGTAGTTCTAATAGTGAGTCAGATATATCTAATAGACAAATAAAAGCTTGGGTTCATTATTATAGAGCTGAGATATTAAAAGAGATGTCTGCTAATGGTAAGAAATTATCTTACTTATGTTATCAATCAGTAAATCCAGTACAAAGTAGTGATACATATTGGAGTATTGATCTTTGGAAAACTTACGTAGAAGATTTAACAGCATCACCAAGACAAATGATTGTTTCTTCTGATAGAACTTGGATTTTAGCTGGTATAACTCATAATACAGAATCTATATATCAATATGAAGATTTTTACGGTAGAGACTTTTATAATGATTTTCAAGGAAGATCTGAAAATGGAGACTATGGACATTTAAAGTTTTACGTTCCTAGTTTATTGCATATTAATGGTAA
>Ga0181390_1000086_pt1 | contig 33503 bp, 66 predicted proteins | sample 13SPOviralmetaG_FD_130085 | JGI IMG/M metagenome (GOLD analysis project Ga0181390, IMG submission 130085) | Marine viral communities from the oligotrophic San Pedro Time Series (SPOT) site, San Pedro Channel, CA, USA - 13 SPOT_SRF_2010-07-21 | ecosystem: Environmental > Aquatic > Marine > Strait...
GCTTTACGTATTTTACACCACGATAGATATATACTAGTTCTTTCATCGTAATTCTCCTTGTTCGGATTATACGATTCGTTTTGACGCATGAACCTATGCGAGTCGATAAAGATGACCACTCTAAATTATTTATAAAAAAAGGAGCCCCGAAGGACTCCTTAAAGCGGTATGGTTCCAAGGTTAGACGCCAAGCCCATACTTCTTATTGATCCGTAGGTTCTACTACGGTGTTCTTTTAACTCTCTTGAGCTAGCTTAGCAAAATAGCTGAGAGTATCATCTTCCTCAGCTTCAGCAGTATTACCTACCGGAGCAGATTCAGCAGCCATGACTGGTTCAGCAACTGATTGAGCTACTACAGGTTCTGCTGCAATAGGACCAGCTTCTACACCCAATACCTTATTGAACTTAGCTTTCAATTCAGCATATGACTTGTAGTTTTCAGCCTTAGTGAAGTCTGCAAGGGAATGAACCTTAGCATATACTTCTTCTAGCTTATCTTCGTCTGAGTTATACAGAGCTGATTGACTACCAAACTCTGACTTGTCGTAGTTAACCCAACCTTCAACCTTACGAATCTTAATCTTAAAGTCAGCACCTTCCCAGAAATCATAAGGGTTGACAGGATCTTCATCTTGGAATTGAGGTTGCATTACATCCATAATCTTATCAAAGATCTTCTTACCAAACTTATAAAGGAATACTTTACCTTCATTCTCTGGGTTAGAAGGATCCGAAATAACAAGGATATTTGAAACATAATGTAGACGACGCTTACGTTCACGAGCAAGTGCTTTATCTTCATCTCGACCACTGTTCCACAAGATAGTGTTTGCTTCTGAAACTGGATCATCCTGACCAATAGAAGTTAAAGAGTTTTCGATATACCACATACCGGTTGGTCCTTGGAAACCATGATCCCAGTAACGAGCCCACGGTAGATCTTCACCTTCTTTTGGCGGAAGGAATCGAACTACTGCATAACCATTACCAGCTTTATCACGTGAAGGCTTCCAAAAACGGTCATCACCGTATGATTTTGTTTCTGCTTTTTGAGATACAGCTTCTGCTGCTTGAACGAGTTTGTCAATGGACGAGCCACGACTAGATTTTAAATTACTTAAAGACATATTATTTTTTCTCCGTTGTATTAATTGTATTGTCTGAATTATCCACTTTATACATAATATAATCTATATTATAACACACTATCATTAATTTGTAAAGGCCTTTGTTACGATCTTTATCATTTTATTTCGGTCAATCGAAACGTATGGATCGTACTTATGAACTTTACGTGAGATATCAGGCCACATGATAGTCTCGGTTATTTGTTTATCTGCTTTATTCATAAACCCTGTGAGCTTATGAAGTATGACCACAGTTTCTAAACAAATTTCTTCTTGCATAAATGCTTTAATAACTATTGGGTATTCGTTATCTTGGCATTCAAGCAACTCATCGAATGAATTGACCAGCGACGACATTATATTTATATCATTTTTAAACTTATAAGATAATGATTCGTGTACCTTCACCATATCATTATAGTTAGCTTCACCATCAGGACCTAGCATATCACCAACATACTTTACGTCCTTAATGAAGTTAGACACATAATATTTAACAAGATCTTTACCGTATGTCTTACCCAACTTAGCAAAGAAATACTTGTCCCTTCGTTTAAAAAAAGATTGAGGATTCACCCGAGTCTTATAATGATACTTTACGGCATTATACCCATCTGTTTCAAAATGTAGCTTTAATGCGTTATAAAGTTTATAAGACTCGAATGGATCCATTTTACTTAAGGCAAGACTCATAGAGTGCTTCCAAGTCTTCCATTTCGCCAGTCACTTGAGCAAGAGTTTGCTTATGATATACTCGAGCCAACTTATTCAGATACTTTTTATCGATATCAACCTTATCATTAAGTACTTCAATAGCTTCTTTAATATAAGCTTTCTCAGAATCGATTCGAACCATTGAATTGGAGATCTCAGTCATAGCATCTTTAATGGTCTTACGATCGTTTGGTGATGATGGAATAATAATACTCATTTTTGTTTCCTTTATAGTTTAATTTAATTTTATTACAGTGGCAATTTGTTGCCAGTTTCTACCTTTATTAATTTTAACTCTGATGCTTCTACTTCTAACTTTTGTTTAATGGAATCTGATAACAACCGCTTTACGTTTGTATAGTCCATCATTCTTTCTTCAGCTAAGTATGTAATAGCATCAATATAACTTAACTGTTTTGTTATGACAATTGATTCAACTGCTGCAGAGAATCTTTTCTTTGTCATTATTTTAAAGTCTTCTAATTCACTCAATTCATGACCCTCAGTAATATACAATCCTTGTTAATTCGACCAGCTGGTACACTGACCTTCGTAGTAAGACCTTTAAAGACATTATCAATTTGTTTCTGTGTCTTCTTTAGAATCTCTGGTAGTATATCATCCGGCTTTCGAAGCCCACATGATCTACTTAATGTAGTATCAAAGTTCTTTAATGTTGAACCTTGTACCATGAACCCCGCAGAGTTATCTGTAACGAACTCTGTGAGCCTCTTCTGTTTAACATTATAAACATATAGGACCCTCGCGCCTGGGATCTGAAGAGGACTGATAGACGCTAACTTACTACCAATATCTTCCTTCAGATAATTAAGCTTGGACACCTGTTTATCTGAAGACTTTGGCTTAATAGCACGAGTCTTACGTACTGCTTTATTTGCCATTTGAGCTTTCTCAATATCAGCTAAGACAGTATCCAATTGCTTGATTGCTTTCTTTAACTGAGGTCTTGTCCAATGAGAATATGCTTCGACAGCTTGTTCACACTCTTTATTATACGATTCGCTTAATTCATTATACAATGGTTGTATTTGATCGGCAAACATTTTAACGCCTGGACCTTTAATACCATGTCGTTTAATTGCATTGAACGCATCAAACTTTGAAGTAAAATCTTTATCAAGCCAAGGATCAACTACAGCCTCATCGAATTCTGCATAGAGTGTTTCCATCATTTTAGTGCGCATACGATCTTGAATCGATATAACCACCTTCGGTTCAGCTGTATTTTCTACAACTTCTTCTTCAACGATTTGTTTACCCTCTTCAATTAGACCGTTTATATGAGTAACAATAAGATTGCGTTCCCTATCGTTATAATTAAATCCAGTGAAGTGAATGGCTGTCAGCTTTGATACTGGTAAGAAACGACCATCTTTAAGCTTCTTAAGATTCTTTAAGTCATCTTTATCGAGCTGAAGGTATTCCTTAGCATAACGAATCGCCTCAACTTTAAAGTCCTTCGGGCTAAGTTTATAGTTGAACCAATTGGCAGCTTTACTCCACTTAGCCCAATACCCATCTTCATCTTTTGGGGTAGTGGCTTCTGTGAAAACTGGCATTGGGCCAAGGTGTTGACTTTCGATAGAAGTACGATTACTTCTACCCTTAGCTCGTTTCTTTTCTAGTGCTGCTGACGCCATAAATTCTCTCCTCTAATAATAACTATATTATAACACACTTTTAACGTTAAGTAAACAGTTATTTTCCTATGTGCTTAATATCGCTATTAGGAACTACTTGATATGCACCTTTATTAAATGCAATTGATACAGTATACTGAGATGAGATTTCTTTCTTATAAGAATCATCTTGCACAGTCTGTACCGCTGGTGTAAGAGGAGCAGACTTATATTCTTGTCTATCCTCATATGATGGATGTACTGATTTTACTTCCATTGGTTGAAATTTTGGTTTATACTTCTTACACTTATTCAGTGCTTTTGATTTACGTTTACGACCATGATGATCATAACGCAAAGAATTAGTATACATCATTAATAGTCATCCTGCATCGACTGGTAATTTTCGTACATTGTAGAACCTTTGATATAGTCATCAACTTCTCTATCTGAGTAATACATATTCTGTTCTGAGAAAGCATCAAGATTTTTTGGTGCAAACTGACCGGCCTTCTTCACGGACTTAGTGAGAGCACGAGTATCTTGTAGAGCAATGCGTTCTTGAAGCTTTGTTTTTTTCTGGACGTTTTTATGAGCCTTTTTGATCATACGTAAACGTTGTGCTTGAGTAAGCGGTTTTGATTCTGCCATAATATAGATCCATTTTCATTAATTTATGTTGCTATTATACCATGAGTATACGTGAATGTACACTATTTTTTTACATTTTTTTTATAAATATCCAATGCAAAGATTGCTGCTGCACAGCTCATAGGTCCACCAACAATGGCGAACATTATAAAATATGCTAAACTTGGTTCTGCCATAGTCTTATCCTTCGGTTAAAAAGCTTTCGTACTCACCAGGCATCATACCGGTGATGAGGAACTCGCGCTGATCAGCATCGAGAGTAGGAAAAACATCCTGGACGAGAGTGTTTGTATTCTCGTATATATCCAGTTGTTTTTGTGTCACAGGTAAATCCATGACGTTTACTTTGTTGGTCATCTTATTCAGTTTATATACTAACATAATATAGTCCTTATTCTTCTTCAATAGTTACTTTGTAAGTTTTTCCGTTTTCATCCATCACTTTAATAGTGCGCTTAAGCGATAGTAAGTATCCTTCTTCTTCATCCAAATCCATATATGGCCCTTGGATATCGTGTATAAGAGTATCTTTAGCAGCGCTATCACTAATCAATGCTTTTTTAATTTTATCTGAAATGTAATCATTATATACTGGGTGTATCATACTAAGTTTGCGCTCCAAAATTTCGCTGCTAATTTCTCTTCTAGTTTGTGTGCTTCTTTTTCCCAAGGTAGATCCATATAGTCTACAGTATCATCATTAACATGGGCTGACTTCCATCGTATTCCCTTAGGATTGATAGTAGTATCTAGTTGCCCTCTTGCGAACTGTCTAACATGAACCATTTCATGAAGTACCGTGCGAACGATCATGCTGATGTTCATGGTCTTATTTACTTCAATAATGAAACTTCTCATTGGCTTATTGCGACCAGAGTTCTCAGTCTCAGCGACTGAACATAAACCATAACTACCTTCGCCTAAGTTTTTAAAGGCAATGTCTATGTCCAAACTACTTAACCGAGTAAGACCAAGCTCCATCATAGCAAATACCGCTGCGGTACTAGCTATTTCGCGATTTGCTTTAGTTGATCCAGTAAGGTTGAGAAGCATTTTTGAAGTCCTGTTTAATTAATTTATGTAGCTATTATACCAAGATTTTTATCGAATGTACACCATTATTTTCATTATTTTTAGATTCTTTTGATATAAGCTTATTACTTTTTGTTATATCATCTTCAGTAACAATGACTGTTTGCTGAAATCGGTTAGGGAGTCTCTTTGCACCAGTAGCTCTTCTAACGGCGGTCCTTCTCATTCTTTTCTCCTTTGATTAATTTATATGGGTATTATAAGCTATTCTGAGACTAATGTACACCCTAAAGCGTGACTATATAGTCATTTGTGGTCTTCTTTCAACATGCGTAAAAAAACCGCCGGAGGGCGGTTTCTCGTTTTACTTTAGAGGATTACTTAGATAATCCATTCCGTCCCAAAGTTCTTGTATTTCTCTTTGTATCTTAGAGATTTTGCCTTCGAACTTTTCGATATCTTTGACAGATACTTCAGCCCGTTGTACTATACCTTTCATGACTTCCATTTCTTTTTCGACTGCAGTTAATTGCTCTTGGAGTAAAAGCAACTTAGTCTGTTGTGTCATGATTGTTTCGAGATTAACACCAATAGTCGCTAATTTAGATTGTAGCTGAGATATATTGTTATCATCGAGTTCCTGTTTAATCAACTGAATGTCCTCATGGAGAACAGTTGTATCAGGTATCTCATAGGCTTCTACAGCTTCGAGTCTTGCATAGACTGATGATGCTGTCCATATTCCCCCTGCAATTGTAGATATAAACGCAAGTACAACTGCAATTTGCGCTCCACTAAATCCTACACCATCAATTTTCATCGGTTAATGTCCTCATCACATTCTGTTCCAGCAAAGAAACAGCTATTCTTCGTAGGTCCATTTAAGTAGAAATCACTATCAGAACCATTGAATAAAACATCTGATCTTGATAGCATAAGATCAATTCCAAACTGGTCAGTGCCATCTACCCAGACCGCGTAACCTTGGTTTTGAGCTGAAAAGTCTAAAAGTACTGCACTAGACTGATGTACAAAAGATAGGTTATCAGCTGCTTCCGTGAATCGTACACCTGCATTGTCTGCACCTTCCTGAAGCCAGGCTGAGGCACCTTCGTCGGATGCTACTGCAAGATATGCTGTTGCGTTCGCGGCATGAGTTGCCACATCATCAAGGCTGTCGTTATAAGAATCTACAGTGTCTTGATCGACTGAAAGAAGTTGTTCGTTAGCTGATACATAATCTTGAAGATCTTCCTGCTTTTGAACATCATCGGTTTGTTGTGCTTCAACTGCCATATCGGCAATCTCTACTACTGATACGAGAGCGACTGTAGCTTCTGCAAAGTCATCAATAGCATCGTCCATTAAACCAAGCTCTATTTCCCCTTGGTCGGTTAAGAACTCTTGAGCAGTGTAAGCTGCAAAGTTTGATATCTCTTGAAGTGCGCTATTATAAGCAGCTACTTCCTGGGATGATATTTGAGCATCAGACTGAATTCCGTATTCGGCAATACCGGTATTATAGGCACTCATAACAGTGGCCGCACCAACATACTGAATACCTAGATCAAGTTTATTCGCAATAGCACTTGAAGCATTTACTAGGTTATCCAGCTCATTCGCTGTCGCTGTTGCGGAAACGCTCAGAAATAGACATACCGCTGCCGTTTTCATCTGTTTCAGTTTCATTTGTTTCTCCTATTCCTAGAATTTTGTTATACCACTCTTGGGTGGCAGTATATTTTGAAATCTCAATATTACGACAAGTTCTTTTACCTTTCTTGACTTCGCAAACTTTTTGATTTCCTTCTTCTTCTATAACAAAACCATAATCTGGAATATACAATTCGGGACTTGACTTCATAGCCAAATACGCACGTTTTCCTACCAGCAATTTCCCTCTTGCTAAAATTGGACATGGTGTTCCTGATATAAACATAGAACGCCAAACGTTTAGATCTTGACACATCCTAGCAACCGCAGCTACTTTCATACCAAGATCGGATAATACTTTAGAATCTCTTCTTCGATTACACTTATCATCATCTTTAAACCTACCACCCGACATACCAAAAACACCTGACGATATAGATCCTGAAGCACCTTGCAAACAAGTTTCTACACCATTGCTCATATATGACGGGCTGATAGCAGATGGTGGTGGTATAGCTTTACTTGAACCAGCACCATTGTAATTATTGATAGTTTCTTGTGATTCAGTATTATTATTACTACTAACAGTTGAACCCACATTAGACGTATTTAAACTACCATCTTGCGAATTGGTGCTGTCAATTTCGTCATCTGTAGCAAGTGCAACATTACACATTAATAACAAAATAATAATATACTTTTTCATTTCAACCTCATACGTTTATTTATACAAATACACCTTTAAATCGTGTTTATTTTTTATCCACCAGCCATGACAGCTGTTGCAACCAAGTGGCCGTTAGTGCCACCGGAAATAGTATCAGTAGGACCCTTTTGAATAAAGAAAGTTTCCTTTGAGCCAATTCGAATTGTGCCAGGAAATGTTGGCTTGGTGTCACCAACAGACGCGACTGTCAATACAACAGTTGAACCTGCGGTGTTATGTATACACACACAACTTGCTAAGTCCATATTTGAGGGTGTTGCCATAGTTTCGTATGATGTTCCTAATAGAGTGATTACCTGTGACATGTTATTTTCTCCTTAAGCGTTTAATCCAACGCTGTAGTTTGTTTTACCGTCGATACGTGAAGCGGTAAGAATACTCTTACGGTTGTCTTCTTCACTGACGTATGATACATGAACCCAACCACTATCAGGAATACCTGGAGTGTAGAACTCAAGAATAAGTTGATCGAAGTCACAGTTCTCTTTAATCCATTCTGCTAGTTCAGCATTAGGAACGCCTGGTACTTCAATATCTGCTGCTTGTCCTTTACAGTGTTGTGACTTAGAACTACCACCAACTGCTTCGTTTAATTCAGGACCACGATATCCACTATTCAATACAGTTGGACCAAAGTGATCTCGTACTGGTTGTACTACCTTATCAAACAATACTACTGCGGCAGCCATGTGTTCTTCATTAGGAGTGTTATCAATTCCTTTACGTTCTGCAGTCTGACTCTTTGTAAATTCAGCTAAGCTAAAGTTCTTACTTAATTTCATTATAAACTCCTATCGTATAATTTTAGCGATCATATCTTCAAATGCTTCAACCTTATCAGTACGATTCGGCCAATGGATATAATCTTTTTCTGGGTTCTTTTTAAGATTACTTAGTAACGGCAATATTGCATTATACAAATTGTTCATCTTCTCTTCGTAATCACTTGCAGCATTCTCTTGTGAGGCTGCTGTTGCTGTTAGTTGTTGTACTGCTTCGAGTTCATCTTCATCTACAGCAGTAAAACCAAAATCAAAATTGTTAATATCTACAGTCATTTTTTATACTCTTTAAATCCTAATAATTTACGTGAACTAACTATTTCAAAAAACGTTTTAGCTTCAGGACCATTTAACTTATTATAGGTAAACGATACTGAAGAATAGATTGGTCTATAGTGCAATGTACGATCAGCCGGTACAAGCAATAATTGACCAGTTGTTACCATTTCCTTTTTCTTTGGATCTCCATGTCGAATAGGATTCATGAATGGATCACTATTCGGAGATACGGCTAAAGCATCAATCATCTCTAATGGATCTGCTACTTTCTTCACCGATTGGATTGCAACACGTAATCTTTCTTCTGATGATTTGCGCGCTTTGGCAAAGCTAGGATCTTTAGAATCAACCTTATAACCAAGCTGAGGTAACTCGATGCCATGATTAGTGCGCACTGATTGATCTTTAATCTTTATAAGCTTATGAATATAGTCTCTATCTTTTACATCTTCTTTCTTTTCGGTGAAGCCACCTTCGACTAACCAACATTCATTTTGATTGAATATGTATGTCATACCTGCTAGCTCATTCTTAATTAGATACTTTGCAGCCTTTAATGGATCTTTGATCTTTAAAGCATCTCTAATCTTTTTGCCATCTGGTGACATATAGTTAGTCTTCTTATATCGATCTTGATTAGCAGCTTTATCACCTTCCTTCTCATCGCTCTTGACAGATAGAGAAGCAGATATTATCGATATACCACTTTCGTTTAAGCCTTCAGTGTATCGACTAAGCTTATCATCTATATAGAGTCTTTGAATATCATCTCGATTCGATTGAGTAATTTCGACATCAGCTAAGTACGATCGATCACGATTCTTAGCGCCAACCCATCCGATATTCTTAAAATATTTTACTGCGACTACGCACATTTGACAACCCTACATAAAGCTTAAAGTTATATTTATACAATATTAGCGTTTAAAAAATAAATGATTGTCAATTGTTACTGTACGATTCATTGTCTTTGCCCAGTAAGGTTCGACATAATCAGCATGGTAATGTGTTGCACCTTCAGTAACATCTTTAATCATTCCATTCATAACAATAAGTGCAGCTCTTTCGCTATCGTTCCAAGTTTTACCTTCAAATGCTTCTTCGTCTTTGCCATCACAATAATATGAGAACTGACACTTCCATTTAATTGGAACTACCTTAGAATGATTATCCCACCACCATTCGCTTATTGGACCCTCATGTACGACACCACAAATTGTATTAGGATAGCGATCAGAATCAACACGATTAATAATAACTTGAGCAACTGCAATCTTACCAACGAATGGCTGATTGCCGGCTTCAAAATAAACAGCTTCTATTAGACAACTGTATTCGCTTTGTCGTGCTTGATCATGAGCGTATACCGGCATGTATGATATCGATATAAGCAATAAAACACTTATTAAAAGAAGTACACGGTTTTTGTAATTCATAATTATGACCCCATCAACGCGTTATAACCTAAATGAAAGAGGGCCATTAAAAACCCACCAGCAATAAAGCTTGCAGTAAAAATCAAAATAATTTCTATAAGTCTACCGTATTTCTGTGTGTTCATAATATAAGTTCTATTTTTATTAATTTAGATAACCATTATATCATACGCATCGATGAGTGTACACCCTTTTGTGCATTATTCTTAGATTAATTTGTTATAAGGTTATAACTTAGTTTTAGATATTTGTCCATCGAATAGCTGATACACAAATTTATTTGTGGTGAGAGTATGCCCGACGAATAGTTTAACTTTCTCTTTACCGCCACTTGATTCGATTACGGCTTTAAAGTCAGTTAAACTATTCCACTTCTTTCTTGATTGACTAAGGTCTTTCATACCAATTTTCCCTTCCACGGATAGTTTCGGTTGGATTTTTCTTTTCTTCTTTCTTCTTATCGATATGTGTATCAGGCCTATGGAACTTATCCATATTTTTCTTAACTGGGTTTTTTCGAAACTGAGTTACGTTTTTCATCATCAGACTCCGCCTTATTATCGGATGCTTTATTCTTTTTACCAAAGATCGCATCCCAATTGTTATCAAACTGTTTTTGATTGCCAGCTTTACGCTGGTTACTACCTTTGCCACCTTCCCATTGTCCACTTGCCATCTTAATCGTCTCCTAATACTGCTTTAATTTTAGTCGCATCAACAATACAAGCACGGTCACCTTCGTGATCGATCGGCATAGCACCGTCCCATGCAACATAGACGCGTTTACCTACAGGAATATTTGTTACCAAATCGCCGATCGCTAACACTAATCCTGGTTTTACCGCCTTCGAAGTTTCACCAGTAAGGATAATACCACCAGCGGTTTTTACATCTTTTTCTACTTCAGTTAATAATACATTATTACCTAATAGCTTAATCATACGTTTTCTTCTCCAATTAAATTTAATATTTTATGTGCATGATCGATAAACTCATTGCGTTGTTCTATAGAAGCTTCGCCTGATGCATCTTTCCCGTGATCAGCAATATATCTAACATAGCATAACAATTCTTTTTCAAGTGAATGTAAGTTTAATTTACATGATGGACATTCTGATGATGGTACAGATGCGAATGCTGAATCATCACCACTCCTAACATCTAAGTATTCCCCTTCACCAAAATTAAAACCAGAAGCTCTTAGAAACTTTTCAAATACTTCTAGCATTCCATCCCTACTCACATCTCTATCCATGACCCAATGTTCTATAATAGTATCGGGGGTGATATGAGGTTCATCATAAGGATACTGAATAAACGAATAAGCTGGGCCACCGTCCTTTTTAGTAGACATTTAAATTACTCCACTTCACTAATTTCTTTCGTTTATTATGTATAGCGTTATACATTTGTTTTTCTGATATATCTAAGTTAGAAGCAAGTAAATTAATCATGCATTGTAAATCACCTACTTCACTTACTAAATCACTAATGTTTTTTTCATCACCGTATCGTAGTACCTTCGAACATGCTTGTTGAACTTCAGCACATTCTTCCATAAGTATTATTAATAACTCTGATCGATACTCTGATTTAGATCTTTCGCGACCCATTAATGGCAAGCTTAGATCCAGACTCATGCCTGTCCGCGTTTTTCTAATTCACGAAGAATTTTTTGTTTCTTCTTAGGAGGAGTGTGATCATTATCAAAAGCATCTTTAAGCTCCTGTAGAGGAGTAGATCTCATATAATAGTTTTGCATAGAGCCATCTCTATTTTTTACCGATTCTTTAAATTTTGTAGGCATTACATTTCTCCAGTGATGTGTTTGTAAATTTCTTTCCATTTGTTAAATCGTGGGATATCACCAGCATAATCTGCATTGTGATCGTGTCCAACGAGTATTGAATTAAGACCTAGTGATTGACCAAGGATAGCATTCTTTGGCTTATCTTCAATCCACCAGCATTCGGTTCCTTCATAAGGCGCCAACGCTTCATCTTTATCGTCACCACAGCCAAGGATAATATAATCATCGAATATGTTATCACCAAACAGTAGCTCGAGGTTTTGAATTCGTAGCTTTTGAGCATACTTATTTGTACTCAATGATGTAATACAATGGAACTTATAGCCATGCAACATATTTAGACGCTTCATGTAATAGACAGCATCTCTAAGCGGTGGTAAGAATGCAATAGCAGCAGAGTCATTAAACTCTCGAACTAGTTTTTTACCTTCAGCTCTTGTGATGCCAAATTGGGCACCTACGTTATATTCATTTGGTTTGATTGGGTTTAATTTCTTTTCTAATTTCATCCAGTGACGAAATGCGTATTCCCAATCACACAATACGCCGTCACAATCTACTAATATAATATTTTCATTCATTTTCTTTTCTCTTTCCAATTTATATAACCATTATAACACAGTTCAATATAAATGTACACTATTTTGTTCCAAATAATTTCCTTCTGTTATATTCAGCGATTGCTTCACGTAATGGTTTAATCCAATTATTACGCTTTTCGATAAAGATTTGTTCACCTTCATCACCAGCAATTGCAATAACAATTTGAGGTATTGGTACACCAGTTCTTTCTTCAATCATAATAGCGTAAGCTGTACATTGTAAGAAGTAGCCAGTGATATATTCTTTTTTCTTTAATTTACGTGATGTCTTATAATCAATAATGGATGGAACACCATTCCATACACCAACCAGATCAACACGGCCTGCCATATTAAGATGATCAGAGTAAAGAGCCAGTTCTTGACCCCATACTTCATCAACGTTTTCTTCAAGAGTTTTAAATAGACTTGATGCTGTCGCGAGGATATCAGGCATTGCACCTTTCTTATAATCAGGATCATTGTCTACATATTTTTCTAGCATTGTATGCACAGTCGTTCCACGCCTTGAAGCGCGGGTCGAAATTTTATTCGCTTCCTCTTCGCCGACCCGCGCTCGCCATGCACGAATAGCGTCTTCACCTAGATGGCTGAGTACGGTTGTAACCGATGGGTATGCTTTACCATCTGGAGCAATGTACTTTCTGCCGGTGGACTTCGTTTCGCATGTAAGATCTTTGTAGCCTAGACCTAGTGGTTTGTGGATAAATCGATGTGTCATATTATTTTGTTACCTTAAGAGTTATAAATTTTCGTCTTGCTTTATCAAACGATTTTGGTTTTTTAAACGTTACAAACTTATCTTTACCAGAAACTTTATAGCCAACCAACTTACCCGCTGCATTGAGAAAGTAAGTATGGTTGGGTTGATTCCAGGACACTTCGGTCCACTTTGTAATTTCTTTAAGAGCAACGATTGAGCCTTCTAATAATTTCATAGGTAATGTGGTCCTGTCCAAGCTACACTGTATTCCTCGAAGATGTTTCCTCGAGCCTTGTTAGTGGCCGGTGCATTCCATGATGCAGCTTTAAGAATATCACCACGTTTGAATTTGTCGCTATCTTTCTTCACAACAAAACCCCAAACTGATCGATTGGATATAAGCTTAACATACTTACGACCAGGAGAGATAACAAATTTTTCTGCGTACTCATTAATTAGGCCCTGAAAGTATTCTTCGTCTAGACCTTCTGAACGTTCGGCAGAACGGCCCATAAATGTTGTATAATCATCAATCGCAATTTTCTTAAGAATCTCTAAACTAGTGTCAAAATCATAATCGTTATCCTTTTCCCAATCCTGTATAATTCTTAAAGTAGCCATAATGTAAAGTCCTGTTCGATTAATTTATATAGCTATTATACCATGGGTATCACAATATGTACACCATTATTTGCATTATTTTTAGACTCTTTTGTTATAAGTGGTCATTCTTTATAACTTTTTGATATAAGGGCTAAACTTGCACGTAGCTAGATATGACGTACTTTGGTCCTGAGATTGGAATACATCCCTTATGTGGATATTGCCATGTTGGTGGGAAACATAAGACTGAACCAGCTTTTGGCTTTACTTTAATTTCTTCCATGCCTGGTTCGAACCTAAACATAGTTTCACCACCATCTTCTACATCGTTTAAATAGAAAAACATAACAAGTGTTCTTTTACTTGATTCAGCTGTTCTATTATCAGTATGCCAATTAAAGATACCTTTGTTTGGTTCATAGCGTTTAATGCGTGGTTGCTCGAATGCATTTGTTTCTGGAAAAAATTCGAACTGAGAAGAATATTTATGATATATGCCTTGCATCAAACCAACGAATTGTTTACTCACACTTTCGAAAGCCTTTGATTGCATCATATTAATTTCATGAAAATTATAGCATATATTTTCTTTATGCTCTGCTTCTAATGGTGCAGCAGCATCGTATAAAGATATTAAATGATCACACGTTTCCTTTGTTATAACATCATTATAGACTTTAATATAATCACTTAGATTGCTCATGAATTCTTTACACCATTAATCCAATTTTGTGCAGCCTTTTTAGCATAGTGTATACTTTTAGTTGGGTAGAACTCATCAAAGCGAAAGATTTGATTCTCATAGTATCGGCAACCATAGTGTGGAACATCATGGGCATCAGTCTTTTTAAATACGAAAGCTTGTCGACTCGAATCACCTTTAGCAAATCCATCTAGTATTTCATCAACATACATCATAGAAGTACTTTTCACTTTATACCTTCCTTTTGTTTATTTTGGTCTGACCATCTTTAGGTCTAGCATTCTGAGCCATTTCACTTTTAAATCCAGTCTGTATCGATTTAAGTCTGTAAATGTCGATATTATATCTGCTTTCAATTGCAGTCTGTACTGCTTTTAACTCTTTATCTCTTGATTCACTATTAGACATTTTAAGTTTTTTCAATACGATATCGTATAGATTATAACACTGACTATTACTTAAAGGTCTAATAAGATTTCTTGCTTCAGCTGTATAATCGCGAGATTCTACTGGTCCTTTGTCGTTCCACTTACTCATAATTTGCCTCGATCAACTAGTTCTTTTGTCATTATAAAGTCTCTTACAAGACCACTTCGAACGATATCTTCAAACCCAAACTCAATAATGTCGAATGATGTCATATGAGAGAGTATCTTAATGAATTGGTTAATACCTTCCTTTTCGTTATTCTTTGTAAAGTCTGATTGGTAGTAGTCACCACACATTACAAACTTTGTATCTCTACCGATACGAGTAATAATAGAACATAGCTCGTGGTAGTTACAATTCTGAGATTCATCAACAATTACAATAGCATTATTGAATGTTTGCCCACGTAGATATGATGTTGTCATAAACTCTACAGCATGTATCTGAGTTAATTTATTCCATGCATCACCATCATCAAATAAATCATTCACGATTACTTCATAGGGTGCAGTGTAAGCAGCTTCTTTTTCTTCCTGTGTTCCTGGTAGAAATCCCATGTCTCTTGTAGGTACTGCTGATCGAACAACAATAACTCTATCGTATGGTGTTTGATTATCCATTACATCAACTAAAGCAAGGTATAAAGATATGAAGGTCTTACCAGTACCAGCTGCACCAGAGATACAAAGGTTTTGACCATCACTGTATGCTTTAAATACTTCTTCTTGAGTCTTTGTTGCTGGCTCTAATGTTTTTAAATGTTCTAAACGTAAACGCTGTGGCTTATTCATTATTTTCCTTTCTACTATAATGTGCTTGTTCACACTCTGACACAATGCTGTCTAGCTTTTCTAGCTTTACATTGCTATGGTTTTCACCTTTCCAATCACCCCAAACTTCGGGTGCTAATTCCTTTGATCTTTCCATGTAGTAACTACCTGGATAATGCCTTAAACATCTACTTGCTTCTTTTCTTACCGCACTTGGTACTCTTGGTGTTTTCTTTGGATCTAATAAGTCCAATAGAAACTGCCGCGTGTTATTTACTGCCCATCTTCGTTCACACGGCAATGTCATCATCAAATCTCCATTCAACACTGTCTTTCATATCACCATGTAAAAAATCAGGATTTGGTAGCATTTCGACTTTAACATTTGGAGTTTTTTTAATCGTATCCCAACACTCTTGAGTAGCCTTGTTTAAACCATAATCATCGTGATGACACTTATAACAAGAACCACTTTCACCATTAAAATGATAATAGTCTGCTTCATAATCTACACTTACGATACCGCTGTTCATTCTCCAAGAATTACTTCCTAGATAACCACCATAATAACCAGCCAAAACTTTATATAACACTGGTGCATCATCTTTTGTAATTTTAACTATCGCCCACTTATCAGGATATTCCATCTTTTTTCCACCATTCTATTTTATGTTTAGTTCTTAGTTCAAAGTCTTCTATCAAATCTTCATATGATACTAACTCACTTGATTCATAACTATCTAGATAGTCGGAGAGTAGGTTCCAAGATTCAGTTTTCATAACAGGAACAGAATACTCTGACTTACCGCCCCAATACTCACTCTCGTCTAGACCATAGATATCTATACGGCCACATGAATACGACTCAGCAAAGTCCTTATATTCGAAAACAGGTAATGTTTTACCACTTGTCTTCTTTAACACATACGGTATGTCATTGTCCTCGTACCATCGTGTTGCTACTGGTCCCATCCAATTCGTACTATAGTGTATCATCATCCTTCCTTTCATTGTATAAAGAAATTAAAAAGTTCTCATACAGTTCACGGTATTTCTCTTCAGTCATAGTTGGCCAACCGTAGGACGATCGTTCTGTACAATTTTGAATATACATTTCGTGAACAAATCTTTCATAATGATTAACTTTATCGTGTATTGACATATTAATCCCATAGTCCTTCGTAGTATTGACCAAACAATCTAAAGCCATTTGTGATTCTTTCTTGATACTTACGTAAGCCATCGTAGTCAATTTTAAGTGTATCATTAGGGCCATGTTTAACTTCAAAGGCTATGACTTTACCCTGCGATGATAGTACTGGTACATTATACAGATCACTTTCTCCAGAAAAGAATTGATCTTGCCAATCTTCTTCCGCTAATTTAGTCTCAAATGAGAATATCATTTCTGACATAACCCAATCCCATCGCTCATGAATCAGATATTCGTCATCACCACGTAACTCAGCTGGAACATCCTTATTATCAACATGTGGTGATCCGTGTTTAGTTTTTGCTAGTTGATATAGCATAGGCAAAATGATTTTAGCAAGGCTATGATCCATTGACCAAGTATCCCATTTATCTAATTTTACCTTGACAGTTTGTTTTGGGCTGTAGCCAAATAGTTCGAACAAATAATTGTGATACCACTTATAATCAGGGTAAGGTCCAATTTTTACTTTCATTATTTAGTCTCTATTGTGCAACGTTTAGGATCTGAGTTTTTCTTAATTGATTTGAGAATATCGTTGAATCCGTCTGGTGCCTGACTAATAGTGCTTTTAGTACCACCTACTATTTTTGGAGCAGCGAGTACTTGTCGGATATTAGGATCTTTTACATATTCTTCCATCGATGAAATGGACATCATCTTAGTTTCTACTTCACCAGTTTCTATATTTTCGAAATCATATAATGGCATTAAACCACTCCGGTTGTTTACGCTTAGTCCACTTCATCGCGAACCTCGCTTGTTTAGTTTGATAAAAAGCACGATAAGATTTTACAGCATCTTCAAACATGCATTCAGGATTAGAACCCATTGCTAATCTAAATGGACTCTTACCTGTGGTATGTTTAATATTTTTTGGTGCACTTTTTAATACAGCAGCTAATTTAGTTTCACTTGCATGTATTTTACCATACCTATATGTATACTCATTACATAACGCAATGAAATGTTTGTAGTGCCAATCATAGTTACTACAGTTTTCTCGAGACCAGACCGTACATGGATGATTCATGTGTACAGCTTTATATAGAATGTCTTCTCGGTAATCATCGAGTTTAAAGTACTGCAACATAGAGCCAGATTTAGAAGGCCTACGTTCCATTACACCATCGATCATACGATGTACTGTTGATAACATTTGGGCTGATTCAACAACCATTTTGGGGATGTGTTTATCGCACTGGAGTTGTGCTGCTTTGATGGGATCATTATCTAAAATAAATATATTCATAATGTATATTATAACACAGTTTTAAAGAAAAGTAAACCCCCTTTCGAGGGTTTACAGTAGATTTTATCACCTCCTTACTTATGATGCATACCTTAATTGCTCAATATACTCGTCAAGATAATCTATCTTCTTTTGCATTTTAAATGCTTTATCTGACTTTCCTTTCTTTAACAGCCGTTGCCGATAGTATGTTGCTTTGTTCCTATCTTTCTTCAGCCGTTCGATCTCTTGTAACCTCATATAGAATTATTCCCTCCATAAAGTTTTAATTGATCATCATATAGGTATTTAAGTTCGGATCCTCCTTAGTTGTTACGGTTAGTTAATGAATCACTTATTAATAAGAGTTGGGAATGCATCGGAGACTAATTTTAATGTTACCCCTTTATATTTTCCAACCAACTTCTTATCCTTCATCATAATGATAAGCTCTGCTTCTTTTGGAGATACTGACTCCAAAACTTTAATAAATTTACCTTCGCGGACATCAGCTGATAGCCTATCCCCTTCGTATCCTTTTGCAAAGAATCGAAAATCTGCTGATACACGACCGAAGCCATATTCAGAATCTTTGTTAGGTGTATACGGCGGAGCGCCTGCGGGTAAATTAAATTCGAGTGATTTGTCAAAAGCACCTTTTAGAAAGGTTTTAAGTTGACGCGATTCGTTCTTAATGAGATATTCTTTCTTTGCCTTTGCTGTTTTAATTTTAGCAAGATCTTCGAGAATAGTCGATATTTGTAAGTCTTTATTACTAGCCATTGTTATAAAATTCCTCTACGCATTCAATCAATAGGTTACATCGTTTCTTAATTAAATAGTTTAATGCTTTCATTTGCATTGGTTTTTTACTATTGTTAAAAGTATTTATAATAGATTCACTGATGCTTTCTGGTATTTCTGTTAAATCAATGAGAGTTTTATTACGCTGATAGTTACGGTATAACTCATCGCCTAATACATCTTTTAAGTTCTCTGCATTATCCAGCCACTCTTGTAGTTGCTTAGCACTAATTGGTGTTTGTCTAATCGATTCAACAAATACGTTATCAGCAGATTTAATATTAGGAATCCCATCACCTTTATCACCTTTCATGATATGATTGAAACGATAGATATGAGGGTTCTTATCAGTTACTTCTTTCTTTTGCATCGGACTAAATTGCGATACATTCTTAAAGCGATGCAGCTGAATAAAGTCTTTATCGGATGAGATAATCTTAACTGGTTCATCTTTACCAAACTCTTGTGTTTGTAGAGCAAGAGTACCAATCACATCATCAGCCTCACACCCTTCTAGATGAATAACCTTATAAGGGAGATTCTCTTTAATTTCATCTCGTACTAAATTTAGAATACGAAAGATTTCAGGCCAATCCGTATCAGACTGTTCATCTCGATTCTTTTTACGAGCTGCTTTATATTGTGGAAAGTATTCCTTTCTCCATGTATTCATACCATCACAGCAAATAACCATTTGACCATACTGATCTCGATACTTCTTATTGTACATACGAATACTGTTTAGAATCATATGTCGAATCATGTTTTCATCATTTAGCTTTTGTACTATAATATTTGATAATGCAATTTGGTTATAATCAATCAGTATCATCGTCTTCAGTCGCCTTTGTAATTAGTTCTTCTATTTCTTTTTGCATTTCTTCCAATTCACCTTTAGAATAAGGTTCATCCGTCATGAGTGCATCTAGCTTTTGGTTACAAATATCTAGATCATCTTGGAATGGATGTTTTATACCCTTAAAGCGATAAAACGCTGCAGCAAGTAAATTAACAACTACTGCCATATCCATCGCTTCGGGGGTGCTTATATCAAGGAAATCCATTTTATCAAACAACCCACTGCCGTTATGAATCGCATCGTCCATTAGCCCAAAGCAATGATGGGCAAATTCGACACATTCTTCTTTTTGGATTTCTATTTGTTCTTCTTTACTGAGGGTTTGTTTCACCACTTCGGCGACGTTAAGTCTTTCACCGGTGGGAAATTTATAAACGTTTGACATGCAGGAATAACCTTTACTATAATTTAATGTATATTATAACACAGTTTATAGTGAATGTACACTATATTTTTAATCCTTTTACTGAGGGTGCTCCGATCTTGCATCCGATAAACCCATTATAATACTCATCTGTCAAAAGGACATCCCTGTCAAATTGCTCCTTGGCTTCCATGTATGCACACTCTCCTTTTGTCTTACACAAATGAATAATTTCTCGTTTTAAATGGTCAGAGCCATTGTCGTTTATTTCTTCATTGAGCATGTTACTTGAACCATAGTATGTTTTCCAATCGGATTCAACTAAGGTCTTTTTCCTGCGCTTCCTTGTCTTGGTTATCCCTAACGTTTTGGTAAACCAAAAGAACTTCTTACCAACATACTTCTGGTTTGTCTTCTCGTTTGTTATGAGATACACAAACCCGTAATAGTCTTTCGAACTAAAGTCTTGAGGCGGGATCCACTCTTTATCATTATATAACCACATGTATTATATATACTAGTCATCAAAGTTCAACTCTTCAATATGATCTTCGATAGGTTCACCGCAAATTGGACAATACTTTGCATCTTCCTCTTCACATGATACTCGCGACTTATTATAACACATAGGGCATTCGATTTGTTTTATACTCATGACTTACCCTCCAAATGATGCTTTAGTTCAGTAAGACCACCAATAACTTCACCATCGATCTTTATCTGTGGAAATGTCCTTGCTTCTGGAAATTGCTCAAATAGTTGTTCACGGGTAAAATCTGTACCTAGTTTCTTATAAACATAATCATGAGGCTTTGATAACGCTTTAGCACTATCACATTGTGGGCAATTATCTTTGCCGTATATTTCGATGTTCATTGTATCTCCTATAAACTTAATGCTGCTAATGTGTCTGTTGTCATATCCTTTTTTACACCGCCTGTTACATACGACGTGATTTCAGTTTCTTGAGGAGCTACTTGTACGTTACCACCCCCGATCCACTTTTCAGTCCATGGTAGAGGATTTGTTTTAGAAACTTGGAATGGTGAATGAATGCTAAGTGCTCTCATTCTTTTTGTACCAATAAATTCAACATAATCACATAATAATTTTTCATTTAAACCAATCATCGATCCATCTTTAAATAGATAATTAGCCCACTGTTTTTCTTGTTCGATTACATCAACAAAAAGCTTTTCAACTTCTTCCTTTGTTTCTTCTTGAATCTTAATATAATCTGGATCTTCTTTTAGTAAACTCTTAATCATTACTGTAGTACCAGCAAGGTGAACGTTCTCATCTCTTGCAATAAACTTAATGATCTTTGCATTACCTTCCATCTTCTTTAATTCAGCAAATGCCCATGAACATGCAAACGATACATAGAATCGAATACCTTCCAAAGCGTTGGCACTCATAAGAGCTAGCCAAATCCTTTTCTTATGTTCATAGTTTGATATATCCTTTGGTGCATCGATTAGTTCATCGTACCATTTACATATATCATCTGCGCAATCAACGATCTCTCTATTATTCATAATCGTATCGAATACCACAGAAGGATCTGGATAAATGTTACGAATAATATGTGTATAAGAGCGACTATGAATTGTTTCAAAGAATGCCCATGTAGTAATCCAATTCTCCACTTCAGGTAATGAACACACTGGTAAGAATGCATCCAATGGTTCTCTACCTTGAACTGAATCTAATAGAATTTGTCGCTTTAAATTGCTTGTAAAAATGTGTTGCTCGTGTTCGTCTAATGCGTCAAAGTCTTTCTTATCTTTTGACACATCGACTTCTTCTGGTCTCCAAAAGAAACCAAGTTGTTTATCTGTAATCTTATCAATGTTTGGATATTTGACTGTATCATAACGTGCGATATCAACTGGATCATCCAAAAACATCATTTTTGTTAGGTGTGACTCTGTTCCATTTGTTCTACTCATATTTTACAACTCTCGCAGTCTTCTTCTTCTTTCATTTCCCCTGCACCATCGTAAGTATTAAAGTAGTACAATTGTTTTAAACCAAACTTATAAGCTGTCACTAGATCAGTTACCATTATTGACATAGGTACCTTTGAGTCTTCAAAGAAATCAGGATTGTATGATGTATTCACACTAATGCCTTGATCGATATACTTTTGAAGAATCGCACAGATTTTTAGATAACCATCTGGTGACTCTTGATCCCATAGGAGATCATACTTATTTTTAAGGTGATGGTATCCAGGAACAACCTGAGCCATTACACCATCTTTAGATTGTTTGTACGAAACTAAAGCTCTTGGTGGTTCAATACCATTTGTACTATTACTTATTTGTGCAGATGTCTCGGCTGGCATGAGAGCCATCAGTGTAGAGTTACGTATACCAGTAGATTTTAACTGATTACGTAAACTATCCCATGGCATTCTTTCTTTATGTGACACTAAAGTATTTACAGCCTCCTTATATGTATCAATTGGAAGAACTCCACTGCCATATTTTGTCTCATAATTCTTGTTTATTTTACCTTTTTCTGTAGCTAAATCAGCAGAAGCTTTAATAAGATAATATGACCATGCTTCGGCATATTCATCAACTGTTTCAAACGCGCTATCATCATACTTTAATCCGCGCTTAGCGAGGAAGTATGCAAGATTAATAATACCAATGCCAAGTGGTCTACGATTCATTGTAGAAAGTTCAGCAGCTTTAATTGGGTAATCCTGATATGTAAGCAATTCATCAAGACCTCGTACAGCTAGATTACAATACTTTTCAAAATCAACAGGATCATTAATAAGACCCCAATTAATAGCTGATAAAGTACATAGACTGATTTCACCATTTGGATCATTGACATCATTTAATGGGTGAGTCGGTAGATCGATTTCACAACATAGATTACTCATTCTAATTGGAGCAACCTTTGGATGAAATGCACCATGTTCATTAGCATGATCGACATTCATTATATAAACTCTACCGGTATCTTTACGTTCTGCTAATAGAGTTTGGAATACCTCCATTGCCGGTACAGACTTTTTACGAATAGATGTTTTTCTTTCGTATTCTTCATAGATTTTTTTGAACTTATCTTGATCTGAAAAGAATGCTTCGTATAAACCAGGAACATCATTCGGATCAAAGAATGTAATGTTACCACCAGTCAATAGACGCTCATACATTAACTTGTTTAGCTGGAAGGTATAGTCCATGTGACGTACACGATTTTCTTCAGTACCTTTGTTGTTCTTTAACACAACTAGATCTTCAAACTCATAGTGCCAGATTGGTAGATAGACAGTAGCTGCACCACCACGAACACCGCCTTGAGAACAAGACTTTACAGCCGATTGGAAGTATTTCAAGAATGGAATCAGTCCTGTATGTACAACCGAACCATCACCAACAGTAGCACCTGCAGCTCGAATAGAACCTGCGCCAATACCAATGCCAGCTTTCTTAGAGATATATTTTACGATGCTGGTTGAAGTTGCGTTAATAGAATCGAGGCTATCGCCGGATTCAATAAGAACACAACTAGAGAATTGACGGGTTGGAGTCCGAACTCCAGCCATGATAGGCGTAGGCAGAGAGATATAGAATTGAGAAATTGCATCATAATAATCCTTAACATATTTTAATCTTGTTTCTTTTGGGTAATTCATAAAGAGTGTAGAAGCAACCATCATGTACAACATCTGTGGTGATTCGTATAGCTCTTTTGTTTTACGATTTTGTACTAGATACTTACCACGGAATTGTTCCATTCCAGCATAAGTAAAGTCATTATCACGGTCATGCTTAATATACGAGTCAAGTTCATCGATTTCTGTATACTCATAGTTTTCCATGATTCCACCGTCGTACACTCCACGGCCTACATTCTCGATGATTAGTTGTCTAAGAGGCCATGGCTTATAATCACCATAGACTTCTTTACGAATCTTATAGTTGATCAAACGTGCTGCTACAAACTGATAATTAGGTGTTGCTTCACAGATTAGTTCTGCTGCGCTTTTAATAAGAAGCTCATGGATGTCATAAGCTGGAATTTTGTTGTATAATTGTATATTCGCTTTAATTTCTATTTCAGAAACAGAGACACCAGTAATGCTTTCCGTCGCCCATTCGAGTACCTTGTGTACTTTCTCTAGATCGAAGGGTTGCACCGTGCCATCTCTTTTAGTGACGTTAAAAGACATAAGTTGATCCTGTTAATGTATTTGAAAGTATATTATATCATACTAATGTAAAAAAGTAAACTGTTATTTTAGTTTATTTTCAAGTTCTTCAATTCGTGCGAGGATCAGAGGATATTGTTTACGGAACTTAGCATCTTTCTTTGCTAGCTCTAAATCGTATTTGTTAGCGATATACTGTAGACTGTTGTCCACGTATTGCTGGAACCAGATTCCAAATTTAGTCTTTTGAAACCAGTTATAGAATGAACTACCGATGATTGCTGATAATATTGACTTAAGTGTAAGAACTACTAACCACGGCATTTTTCAATTTCCTCTTTGTTTTGATCCACTAAATATATATAACCGTCCATGCCGTGATCTGTCAAACCATCAAAGAATTTAAATTGTGACCAAGCTGTTACAAATCCTTTAACAAGATCCCACATGTCTTGCCAATATGTATAACCTAAGGCAAGGTTTTCTTTACTATTGAAATACATTTCGAAACCATCATGCTTAAATCCTAAAATAGCAGGAGGTACTTTAGCAACTAGATCATTATTATTAACAAATCGATAATGAGGAACACAACATGTATTAACAAAAGTCTTACCGCCAACACGAGGAGAACCAAATGTAAACAATGCTTTAGCAAATGGATAACGTGATGCACCAATTGTTGCCATAGCACCACCAAGAGAATGACCACAAAAGTATACATCACGAGGAGTTTTAAGCTTGCTATTATGTACGAGTACCTTTAGAACTTCTTCCCATAGCTCATCGATTTCTTCTTTAAAGCCACCATGAACCATACCAGCAGAGCTTGATTTTTCTTTAAAGAAATTGAGGTCAGCTTTAAGATCGTTTAATTGATTGGGTTGAGTACCACGGAAAGCAATCCATAACTGATCGTCGAATCGTGTAACTAGACATTCAGCGTTGTTAATAGAAGTAAGCTTAGACTTTGCATCCTTGTGGATTTCGTTTTTAATCAATTCGTCTCTTTGTGCGCTATCGTCTATATAAGACCATGATGCTAAACGTGCGGCTACTGCTGCTTTTTCACTCAGACTTTTCGGACTGGCCATTCTCTTCTTCCTCTATAGTAGTTACTTTCTTATAATATATGACAACTTCTTTTAATTCTTTAACATATCTCTTAATTTCTTGAAGATTATATGCCATGAGTTCATAATCACTAGGTGACATAGCAAAGAATACTAACATATCACCAGATTCCTTTTTAATGTTAACAAGGAATTCATCGATGTTTTTATCTGATACGACGTACCATTGCGGTTCTTTTAAATCAATCGGCCGAGGTAATACAGGCTGTGTAATCTTAATCTTTATCGGTACTGTTTTTATTTCAACCTCGCGAGGAGGCTGTTTCAGTAATGCACAACTACTCAGTAATAGGACTGATAATAAAGCTGCTGTCGTTTTCAAGCGAGTCAAATACATCTTTGGTTGCTCCATTTACTCTTGTCTCAATTAAGCCAGGTTTTGCAGCTGCGAGTTTAGCTAGGTTATGTCGCTTAAATATATCGAGATACCTATTCATCTCAGCTTCAATTTCGTGATTCTTTTGTGATAGAGCATTCAGAGCTTCGCCTTGTAACTCATAGGATTTTTGCATAGTATTAATTGCATCATCTTGAGTCTCAATCTTCAACTCATATGCTTTATTCAAATCACGTAGTTCAATCAATTGATTTTGTGTGCTACTATAGTATAAGTAACCTATAATACCAAATGATATTAATATTCCAATCAGTACTTTACTGAGCATTCTTTTTTGCTTCTCTAGCTGCTTTCTTAGCGTTCATACGCTCAACAAACTTACGGCCTTCTTTAGTGCGACCATCATAGATCTTTTTCTTTTTATCTTTATCACCTAATGGCTGAGGAGTTATCGCTACAGCGTCTACGCCCATTTGCTCATTAGCAGCTTTAAGCCATTGTTCAAAGTTAGTCATCGTTTTATATCTCCATTTGAAATATATATTTCTTGATTTGTTTGCACGTGTCTTACCTTATAAATGTTTTTACCAAGGATTGAAGCACAAGATGCAGTTCTTTCTTTTATCTCAATCTTAGTATTTTTAAGTGCTATTACATCGCCAGTAATAGGTGACACAGCATCTTCGACTAGTGTATACACACCAGGATTGATACCGCCATCATTCTCAAACCATTTGTTTTCATTAAAATATTCATTGCTAATCTTTTCACCAGTCACTTCTTCTAATATCTCTATTAGTTTTGATTCAGGCAATTGCGTATGCTCTTTAATAAGAAACAATGCTGTAGCATAAGTAGCAAGTTTAGTTTGACCAAATGGTAGCTTACTGAGTAATCTTTTAATATTAAACACTAATCTGTGAAATACGGTATAAGAAGACTTTTCATTATTGGTCTTTGGTTTTTTTAAAACCTTACCATTCTCGTCAATGATCTTAAGATCAAAGGCTTCCATCTTATTCCATGGTGTAACAAGCAGTTTAAGGAACCTGAAGGCGTAAAATAGATCAGCCGTTCTCGATACAACACCTTCATTTAATTTTTGTTGCATTACAGTTTCCTTAATACATTTATTATGTTTAAATCTAGTGGAACTTCTACTTTCTCACTTTCGTCTAAATAGTTTAGAAAAACTAAAAATGGTTTAAGATATGGATGATGTTCTTCATCAACCTTAAACCATATCATACGATTAGCTGCCTTTAAACCAAAGACGTTATATATGACTATAATGTGATTGACTATTAAACGTTCTTGCAAATCATTATGGACTTCGTATCGCCTAAACAATCGTTTAAGATATTTAAATCTTGCTAAGTCCTCTTTGAATTCTTCGATATCCGCACATTGATTATTATCATAGTTTTGCATAGCGAAGAACTCAAAGTTCTTGTTTGTAAGTTTGTCAAATACTCTCATCATATAGTATATATACTAATGCTTCTATTTTAGTTTGGCTTGTAGATCTTCTATTTTTTGTTCAGCATTATAGATTACTTCATTTTGATAATCTTCAGTTTTGTCGGCTGCATCTTTAGAGATTTCTTTATCTTTTAACTTTCGGTCAGATACCTTTATCTTCTCTTTAGCACGCTCGATTTTGGCTTGTAGCTCTTTAATTTGGCTTTCAACGCCAGCTTTTGCTTTATCACCAGATGAATCACCACCAGTTACTTTATCAGCTGCTCTTTGAACTTTCTTCTTAGCCTTATTAAAGAAATCACCAACACCTTCTTTAACTTCGCCATCTGCTTCATAGTTAGCATCGACGTAATCAAAGAATTCTTTCTTCTTACCATCTTCCAATTCAGCAGGTGATTTAACACCAAACTTTTTCAAAGCAGATGTAAAGAAAGCTTTATATTTCTTTTGCTTATCAGATTCTTCTTCAGTCTTAGCTTCACCCAATGAGGCCATTAATGATTTAACAGTCTTGAGGTCTAGCTTCATTTTCTTGGCAATAAACGCAGCGTCTTTACCTTGATCAACATAGTCAGCAAACTCTTTCATTCGGCCTTCATTGATAACAAGTGCTTCGCTATGAGCTTCATCGACTTCCTCGCCTAGATCAACCTTCTTAACACCATGCATTTTACGCACTTTATCAACGTTTTGATCGTCTGACTTATCAGTAGGATCAGCTACGTTTTCTTCTGGAGCTTCATGTGTATAACCTTTAGCAGCAAGAGCTTTATGCCCAGCTTCATCTTTAGCTACTTCTTTCTTTCCAGTCTTAGGATCGAACATATCGTGTGGATACTTCATTTCCATTTCTTTTACTTCTTTACCTTCGAGGACACCCTGTACCGCTTGCACGAGGTCCTTGTTTACTTCTGAGAGTTTCATTTTTTTCTCCTATTGCATTAAGTACATTCCAGTGACCCCACCGACGATGCCGGTAACAAGGATCCAGAACAGTTTATTTATAACATTAACTACTATTTCGTTCGAACTTACTTTAGTTTCGAGGTCTTCTAAACGCTCAACGATTTTTAATATCTGGTTAGCTTGCGCTTCACCATATTTCGCTAGCATTGTAATCTTCTCTTCGGCCCGGGCAATCGATACTATAGCTTCAGATAACTGATCAAGTTTATTTTCGATTCGGTCCAGTCGAGCATTTTGATCACTATGATCTTTTGTTGGTGGTGACATTACTTCATTTCCTTTTGAGATTTTACCCAGTCCTTTGCTAATTTATTCTGCACCGGGCGATTGATGAATTTTTGTACTTGTTTATACGCTTTTAACATAATATCTTCGTCTGATTTGTTATTGTCAACAATCAATATATTTTTAGCACCAAAATAACTTTGAAATTTACCTATGTTGTTTTGCACTCTATTCCATGAATCAATCACTAAAGGTTCCGGAACAGAACGCGTACGTTTCTTATTTCTTTCTAACGCTACCTCTAACGAGGTGTTTACGAATATCATATAGGTATCATAACCAAAATTTCTTAGCATTTCTGAGCTAGTCTTTATATTATTAAAGTCTTTACCAGTACCATCAATAGCTAATCCCAAACGACCTTTCATATAAATTGATTGTCGTTTACCGGTCATTTGCTTTGCTCGAGATCTAACTCGATCCCTAGCATCTGATTGTGAATCTGGCATTTTAAAATCTAAGTCATTCTTTTTCATACCTAATTCAAACAGATCATCTGAGTTGACCATTTTAAGTCCACTAGACTTTGGTATAGCACCCTTTGCTACATACGACTTACCGCTACCGGGACCACCAGCCATATAGATAGCTTTAAATATTCCCGGATCATTTACACCTTCGTCTATAAAGTCTTTAAACTTATCCAAACTCATGTCCCGCCACTCTTTTCATTTGCTTTTTAAATTCAGCAAAATCAGGTTTATTCTTATATAGTTTAATGGTAACCTCAGGTCTTTCTTTACCTTTGATTCTCCAATTAAATCCTTTTTCTTTGTGATCAGGCTTTGTAGTCTTTACAACACGGCGCTTGAATCCAGCTTCCCAGCCTTCACCTTTGTATTTACCTTCGCCTTCTGCTATAAAATCTTTAAAATCTATCACAATTAAACTCCGTGGTCATCTCGCCAACGTTGAACTTCTTTCTTAGCCAATCCTACATTTTTATATGCAGTTACTGGATGCCTTGGTGTATGACCACTGTTATCAAAGATGGTAGGCAGTACTTTTTGACTACCATCTTTATTAAACTTCATGGAATCCATACCAGATAAACGAATCTCAAACTTACCGTCTGAAGTCACATGCTTAAATACTTTCTTGTTACCAGCGCCATATCCATCTGGAACTTTCTTCCATTTAATCTTAGCTTCTGTTATAAAGTCTTTAAATTTAATCATTATTACTTATCGTCTATGATGATACCAAATGTATCTCTGATTTCGATTGTAGGACCTGAAGTGAACTTAGCGTCACCAGCACCAAGCAAGCCATCGAGTCGACCAGCTTCTGTGCTTTTATAAGAACCTTTCATAGCCTTCATCATCTTCTTAAGTTTGACATCATCTTGAGGACCTTGAAGCATTACTACAAAATCGTTGCTTAGTAAGTAATAATCTTGATTTTCTGTAGAATAGCTTGGTTCTTTTACAAACTTACCAAACTTCTTACCTTTCATACCGACAACACCAAAGCTACCAACTGGAAGTTTAGCTTTCTTTTCTGCCTTTACGACATAATCGAGAACCAAATCAGAACCCTGTTTAGTAACCCATTGGCCCCACATTACGGTAAGTTTCTTTTCATCGACCTGAGACATCTTGGCTTTTTCGATGTATTTTTTAAATGACTGAGCTACCAAGTTACCCAGCTGAGACATTGAACCGGTTGGACGGTATGCTTTTTCTTGCAGCTCTGCTCTAATTTGTGTAAATTGTTTCATTTTAAATCCTTTGTTTTAAGTTTAAATTATTATTTCTTATATCGTGGATCAGCACGGTATTGGTATTTTGTTGGAACTTCAGAACTAACCATGAAGCTTCTAGCTGATTTTTTAACATCATTTAGTTTAGTCAAAACTTTGTTGAAAGCTTTTTCGTCAAAATCATTACCAGCTTTCAGACCTCTTAATACTGCTTCAAGATCCTTTGCTATTCGAGGTAGATCACCATCGATCATTTTGCCAGGAATTCGCTGGAAAGCTTCGTCGATCTGTGCATCTTCTTTCATTAATTTGCTTTTATTCTTAGTAGCATAAACATCAGCGGATCGTGAAGCACCACGATCACCACTAGCAGCGTATCCATCTAGGTATGCTTGAGCATGGCCTTCAGCATCTTTAGCAGATTTAAACATCTTACCGCCAGAATACATTACATGACCTTTTTGTGAATGTGTAATCAAAGCACGAAAGCCGCCCTTTGGTCCTTTTTCAGATCCAACAGTATAGTCGACAGGATCTAATCGTGCTTCTCGTAGAGCACGTGCTTCTCGTATTGCTTTAAATTTAATCATTGGTATTGTCCTTTAAGTAATCTTTAAATGATTTTGAATTATCTTCAAATGCTAAATGTTTAGGTAGTAAATCTTGCTTAATCATATCATGAAAAACTACGCTTAAGTTTTTGTAATCAAGGCCTGTAATCTTAGCAGTCTTCATCATCATTTTCTTAGCGTTATCAGTATCGCCTGATGATTTTTTGCGTAGATCAAGGTAGAATCTAATAGCCTTTTTATATATTGGCTTTTTCAGAGTACGATCGATATAACGATCTAGTCTTGGGAATTGAGTAATTGCTATTACTTCATCAAGCTCACCAGGAGTCATACCCTTTACATGATCAGTATATTCATCCGAGCCATACTCGTAATATTCTTTAACGGTTGCTTCAGCGCGTACCTTTGCGGCTAAGTCTTTATCAGCTTTGCCCCACGTACCTTTTGACTTAGTAACGAATGAATTAACTCGAGCGAATGCCCATTGTTGTGGAGTAGTACCAGGACGGTGACCAGTTCTCCATGCAGCCATTCCACGATCATATACCTTTTTAAGTATACCGTATGGCATGCCTGATTTATCTGCTTTCTTAACAAGACCAGCGATTTTCTTTTCTTCAAGTTCATCTTCACCAAACATTTGCTTATACTTTTTAGTATGTTTAGATGGCTTAGTCTCACCAGTAGGATCACCAGGAGCGGGCTTATAAGCTGCAGGGTTATCATCATCCATGTCAGCTTGCTTTTTAAATTGTGCTTTACGTTTGTCTGCAGTTGATTTGCTCATACCTGCATAGTAATCTTCTTCTAACTTTTCAATTGAATCTAACCAGCAACGCTTCTTACTGCCATCTGCAAATTCAACTAATACGTAATTGGCACCAGTCATTGTGAGTGTACCAACCTCATTTGTTTCTTTTACAATAACTGTATCGCCTTCAACGAATAACTTACCAGCCTTATACTGTTCGCGTTCTTCTGATACTGTTTCTAATTGGATATGCTTACGATGTTTATGAGACTCTTTAAGACCCATACCTTTACGAATAGCATTAAATAATTCTTTACCATCTTTATAAGATGATGGCATACCTTTACTGAATGATGCAAAATCATTTGCTACAGCAGCAGCTCTTAGCTTAGATGCACTCATACCAGATACATCATCTGAATCAGGATCCCTTGCACCAGCACTGATGACGGTAATACCACCTTCAAACTGATAGAAACCATGACGGCCCTTTTCGCCATTGTATTTGTTTAATAGCTTATCGAATTCTGTTAAACGATCTTCACCAACAACCATATTAACTTTGGTGAAACCTTGATCATATAGACGAGTTACAATATCAAATACAGTACGAACGTTTGAATCGCTCATAATGTTTCGTGCATACTTAGGAAACATCTTACGGAGAAATTTGATTTTTTCTTTAAACTTAAGAGGATTCTTCTTAGGATCATTTGACTGTGAAGCATATATTCTAAATTGACCAGTGCCTGCTTTTTTCTTTAAAGCATCAAACACTTTCTCATGGCCGTTCGTTGGTGGATTAAATCGACCAAATACGAATGTGATGTCTTTCGTTTCTTCAGATAAATATTCACTAAAGCGTTTTGGATTATACGCCATTCTTTTTATTTCCTCGGTTCCCATCTAAAAGTTATCGACTCGGGGAGTCCCAACCTTTAATAATATCTTTACTGAAATTGTTAGTCGAAAATTCTAATCGATCAACTAACTTTACAGCGCCACCTTCCATACGATCTATAGCAACAAAACCTTCAGGGTTGGTTACCTTAAATCCGGAACTAGTCTTAACAAATGTATTAATGTTTGATAGACTGTTTAGTTTATTTATAATAATTAATTTCGCATCTACCACAGAATTTTGCAAATCAAACACTTTTTTCAATGTTTTTATGTTCTTTTTGTCAAAAAACTTTAATAATTCGTCACGCTGTGTTTCTTTCTTTTGCTTACCTTTATCTGATTTTAGTTTATCAATCTGTTTAGCATATCGTTGATTAACAAAATCAATTAAACCTCTTGTATGTGCATCAGTATTAGTAATACGAACATTTGCTCTAACCTTTGTATTATTATATGTATTAATGATTAGATTCAATTCTTTATTCTGTTCGATCTCTTTCAGCACACTACCAGAGATTTCTCTAAATAACTTACCAGCATTTGATAGATGAGCAGTGACTGCAGCAGTTTCCTTTGCCGTCATCGTAGCGGTACCAGATAGATCAGGAAGCGTAGCATCAACAGACCATACCTTACTTGTTGGCTTAAGTTTAGAAGCAATGGACTTACCAAACTCAGCTCTCATAGTTTCATATGTTGGCCCGGTGTATACTGTGTGCCATACAATACCGATCTCAGCTTTGGATATTTCTTTTTCCATTGCACTACCTTTTGGTACAGCATAGACAATCGTATTAGGATGAAACGTAGTATACTTTACTCCATCAATTGTTTCTGATCCAAGGTCCGACTTATCATACATGAAGTCACCTTGAATAACACCTTTAATACCTACGTCTTTTAGATTATCAAAGGCCATCTTTAACTTCTTAGAGAGATCACCAGAGGTGTCTGCATCAATATCTGCATGGCTCTTATATACTTTAGGGTTGGCATTGAATACACCTTTCTTTGCAACAAAGAACTCACCAGTGATTGGGTCTTCACCAGCAAAAACAGCA
>Ga0181390_1000089_pt1 | contig 32922 bp, 23 predicted proteins | sample 13SPOviralmetaG_FD_130085 | JGI IMG/M metagenome (GOLD analysis project Ga0181390, IMG submission 130085) | Marine viral communities from the oligotrophic San Pedro Time Series (SPOT) site, San Pedro Channel, CA, USA - 13 SPOT_SRF_2010-07-21 | ecosystem: Environmental > Aquatic > Marine > Strait...
GCTATATGTCCATCCCAACCATATTGCATATTAAACGTCCCATTTCCTGGGTTTGGTTGATCTACGCTTTTAGGAGGCATTGGGTAAACATTAATATGATCTGAATCAACTTCATTAGAAGATAATTCAACTGTATCACCTGCAGCTACAACTCCAGAATCTGGTCCTGTCATCGCCCAACTTTGTTCCCATTTCATATCTTGGTCAGTATTATTAATTACTGTTAAAGTAAATTTAGCAGGAGATGTTTTTACTTCTGCTTTTTTATTAGTATTATTACATGCTACTAATAAAGTAGATGCAATTAAAAGTGTCAATAGTTTTTTCATTTTGTTTTTTGTTTTATTTTAAATTATTAGTTATAACTATATTATTTTATTTATCCATCACAAGATATACAATCTGCCATTCTAGAACCTAAATCACCTTTAATAACAGAATCAGTTCTTAAGTAATAAAATGTTTTAATTCCTAATTTCCATCCTTCTAAATGTACTTGATTAATCCATTTTGGGGAATCATTTACATCAAAAGATAAATTTAAAGATTGAGTTTGGTCAATATATCTTTGTCTAATAGCTGCTTGTCGCACTAATTCTAATTGGTTAATTTCTGGAAAAGTTAAAAATAACTCTTTTTCATCTGGGGATAAAATATTATCAGGTATTCCTTGTGCAGATCCATCTTCAGATAACATTTGATCCCACCATTTATCTTTATCTTCCCCTTTAGCAATTAATATTTTTTGCAATTCTTTATTTTTTCTAATAAATGTTCCTTTAGCTCCATTAAATGTATAAATGTTAGCGGGTAAAGGTTCAATACCTGCACTAATACCTCCTACAATTACTGAGTTAGATACTGTAGGTGCAATTGCCATTAAGTGAGTATTTCTCATTCCTGTTCCTTTACACCATAATGGTTCCCCATATTCTGAAGCTAAATCCATAGATGCTTTTTCTGCTTTATTTCTAATATCTGAAAAAATGTTATGAGTATGAGCTGTAGATGCTATTGAGTTAAATGGTAATCCCTTTTGTTGTAAAAATGAATGCCAACCCATTACACCTAAACCTAATGCTCTACCTTTTTTAGCATGTTGATGAGTTCTTCTTAATGAGTCTTTACCATTTGATTTATCAATAAATTCTTGCATTACACCATCTAAAAACCAAGTTGATAATTCAACAGCATCTGTGTCTTTCCATTCATCATACTTTGCTAAATTCATAGAAGATAAACAACATATAAATGAATGTTCTTCATCTGTAAATAATGTAATCTCAGAACATATATTAGTCATACTTACATCTAAATTATTTAATCTATATGCAATTGGGTTATCTTTATTTACATTATCCTTATACATTATATAAGGTTCTCCTGTCTCCATTCTTGATTTTAAAACAGTAGCCCATCTATTCATTGCTTCTGGGTCTCTTGCTTCTAACTTTCTCATAAAAGGATCTCCAACAACTACACATTGGTGTAAGTTTAAACATTGTCTATTAGGATCACCTTTAGGTCTACGAATTTGTAAAAATTCATCTATATCTCCATGCTCAATATCTAAATTTACTGATGCTGCCCCTCTTCTAACATTTCCTTGATTAGTAGCAATAATTGATGAATCATAAATTTTAGCCCAAGGTACTACACCTTCAGATTTACCATTTCCTGCTATTTCAGTACCACGTTTTCTAATGCGATTTAATGAAATGCCTACACCTCCACCGGATGCTGTTAATTTCATTAGTTCTGCGTTTGTTAACCCTATACCACGTATAGAATCAGGTGTATCAATACCAAAGCATGAAATAGGTAATCCTCTATCTGTACCCATGTTTGATAAAACAGGTGATGCTAAACCTAACCAACCATTCCACATAAGTTTAAAAAACTTATTTGATAGTTCTGGCTTCTTAAGTCTAACAGCAGATGCATTAGCAACTCTTCTATATGCTGATTTCACTGTTTCTCCTGGGAGTAAATATCCTTTACTTATTGTAGCTAAAGATATTTCATCCATCCACTCTGGATATTGTTTTCCAGCTTCCCAATTACTATAATCTACTTGTAATGCGTTATTTTCCATAATTTTAAAATAAACTATTTGCGTCCCAATTTTGAACTCCTTTACTATAGTTTGTTACTCTATTTGCGAAAAAATCAGTATGTTGTTTTCCACCTGATAGACTATCAAACCATTTCATTCTTTTTACTGCATCCTGATCTATACCATTAACTATAGCACCATAGCCTAAATCACTCATTTTAGTATTTACTCTATGTTTAATAAATGATACTAAATCATATTTTGGACATCCTTTTAAATCACCCATTTCATATACTTTATCAATAAAATCTAATTCTAACTTTAATGATAAGCGAGCTGCTTCTTCAATGTCAGCTTTAAGTTCGGGGGTGTCAAATTCCGGGTGTTCTTTTAAAAGAGTTCTGAATAACCAACAGCCAGCATCTGAATGTAATGATTCGTCTCTAATACTCCATTCAACAATTTGTCCTACTCCTTTAAGTTTATTATCTAATTTAAAAGATAATAAAACTGCAAATGAAGAAAATAAATTTACCCCTTCAGTAAATGCTGAAAATATTGCTAATGATTTAGCTCTTTCATGCCAATCAGGAGTCCCATCATGACTATCTCTTACAGTAGTTAAAGCATCAATTTTAGCCATTGTAGCTTCATCTTCTAAAAATTCACTAAAATCATCTAAACCTAATTCCTCATTTAACAAAGAATAAGCTTCAGCATGAATGGTTTCAAATGCCCCAAATGTAACAGCCATTTTAATTACCTCAGGTTTTCTAAACCATTTAGTAACTAAACTTGTCCAATAATCATTTACTACTGTTTCTGTTTGAGCAAATCCTTTTAAAATTGAACCTATAATATTTTTTTCTGTTTCTGATAAATTTTGTTTCCAATCATTAACATCACTCATCATTGGTACTTCTGTGTGTAACCAATGTGCTTGTTGTTGTTTCATCCAATAATCATGTGCCTCTTGATATTCAAAAGGTTTATATACTATACGCTCTCTTAAAAGTGATTTTTTCATTTATTTTTATGTATTTAATTCGAAAAATTTATTTTTTAATGACTGTTTATCAAAAGTATCAAGATCATTATTAAAACCGTTTATAGGTTGAGTTGGTTCTTTTTCATAATCTTCAGGGTTGTAATCTATTACTTCAAAATGTCCTGTTGAAGTATCAGCTTTTACACCAAAAGTTAAACCATCAATACCATATCTATTCTTCATAATGTGAAATCTTCCTGTGCCATTTACTTTGTCTGCTTTTTTTCTTGAAAGGGAAATACATACATCAGTAATCATAATTTTATCATATGATCCTGCTGCCTTATCTCCTTCTACAATATCGTCTTTTGCACCAGCTCTATTAACTTGAGAAACTGACCAAATTGGTATATCTAATTCTCTAGCTAATCCCTTAGTGCTTGTATAAATATCATCAATTTCACCCTTACGATCAGCTGTTTTTTTCTTTGTACCAAGAAGATCAACATAATCTATTATTACTAAATCTGGTTTAACCCCTGAGTCTCCTACTTTAGATATATGTGATTCTATAGTAGACATAGTTGCTCTTCCTGTTGGAAATTCTTTAATAATTAATTCTCCAGGTAATTGGGGAATTATATCTTCAATTTTTTCTCTGTTTTGAAGAATTCTATCAACTGGGATTTGTGAGAAAAAAGCATCATACCTTCTCCCTACATAAGCTTCTCCTAATTCTAAAGTATAATGAATTACATTATAACCCATTTTTACAGCATAACCCCCTAATGCTACTAACGACCAAGATTTACCCCCTCCTGGGTTACCAAATATAAGGCCAAAATCTCCATTTCCTAATCCTCCTTGTAGTAATTCATTAATTTTAGGCCAAGGTGTACTAATAGTAGTTCTAGCATCTTCTCTAAATCTGGTTTCAATGTCTTTATTATATTCATGTCCTACATTTTTATCATTACCTGCTTTTAAAGCAGATTCTACTAAATGTTTAATACCATCAAAATCCCCAGCTTTAAGTAAATCTACACTACTAAGTAATGCTTTTTTTAATTGTTGATTTTTACAAAATGTTGAAAATTCTTCTTGTACATATTCTAAATCTTCTTCAGAAGCTTGATATGCTTCTCTAAGTTGTTCTTTAACGGATAGTTGTAATACTTCATTATCTATTTTTTTAACCTCAACTTTTAAAATATCCATTGAAGGAGTAGTATGGTATTTGTCATAATACCTTAATATTTCTTTAATAATCCATTTATGTGCTTGGTTATCAAAATATTCTTCACTTAACACATCATGTATACTAATTAAAAATTGCTTATGTGTAAGCAATGAGGAAATTGCTTTAATTTGAAAGTGAATACCATAATGGTTTAAATTTACTAATGTCATGTAACTTATTTTTTTATAACTAATTTTTCAAAAATTTCTTTTACCCAAAATTCAACATTTCGTATCATACCCCCAAGTTTATCTTGGTTGTAAAATGCTACAAATTGCTCTGGAATATATGGAGGTATTTCTGAATTGACAACTTCATTTAAATATTTTTCATCATCTTTACTAATCATAGGATTATCTAAATCCATAACCTTATAATTTTTTTCTAGTTCATCTATATTTTGAATTACTCTAGCATACACTACATGATCTTTAAATTTAGATTCGCATATAGAATATATATCTTCTAGAGTCATATCACGTTCCATTAACTCAGGAAATTTTTTATACAACCCCTTTTCACCTAATCCCTTAACACCTTTAATTTTATCAGAATTATCTCCTAATAAAGTTTTATGTAAAATAAAGTTTTTAGGAGACATTTTATATTTGTCAATTACTGTTTGTTCTGTATAATATTCTTTTTCCATAGGACGATATACAATAACATTTTCATTTACTAATTGTATAAAGTCTTTATCAGAAGATACTATAAACACTTTGTCTTCTGGTTTTTGGGGTATGATTTTACTAAAATATGCAATTATATCATCAGCTTCTACTTTATCAATACTACAAGTTTTAACAGGTAATGTTTTTAAATACTGAATTATTCTTACCATTTGATCTACTTTAGCATCATGTTCATCATCTAAATCATCAAAAGCATCCCAATTAGTAATACGCTGTAAATCTCTACCTGATTTATACTCTGGGATTATATTTTTTCTATTGTTAGCTGATCCAGCTCCATCAAATACAACATATACTTGTGTTGGATCTATTTGACGAATTAAAGCACCTAGTGAACGGAAAAAACCACCTAAACCCCCTACATGAACCCCATCAGGATTAACCATATTCATCATTGCAAAATTCCTAAAAAATAGATTTAACCCATCTATTAATAGAACTCTTTCACTATTTATTACAGTACCTTCCCCTTGCTCCTGAATGTTATCCAGGAGTTTAAATAATTCTTTCTGTTTCATTTAGTTTATTTTATACGGGAATATACGAAAAATATTCCCGATATCAAAATTTATTGTGGCTCGTCTTCAAAAGATGTTATATCTGTAAATGCTTGACCTTCTTCAACTACTCTAAAATCCCCACCACCTAAAATAGCTGCCCAATCTTCTTTTCGAGCATCTTTATAATTTTTAAGTTCTCGATCATTATCTAATATAAATCCATGGGGGGTCATAACAATTTTACCTCTAGTAGTAACACCATTAATATGGTTTTTATCAATTTGAATGTTTACCCTTTTAGCAAATTCAACTTGTTTACCGTCTTTAATAGCTTTTATTTTTGAAGTTCCAGCTGACATAACATTACCAAATGTAACTACAAATGTTGAATCAAACCACATAGCATAACCTCCTTTATTCATTAATTTGGGTTGTCCCATTGGAGACTCAGCTTTTAATGTCCATACTTTATTAATACAAACCAACGTATTAGTAAATGGTGATGATTCTTTTCTTGATAGTGTTATTTTTTGGTTTACACTATTACCAAATTGAGTTGACATTGCGCCGGCATTCCATTCATTATTATTTTTATTAGATTTGATAGACATTTCACAAGGTACAGATCCAATAGAATCCCATAGAAATAATAGATCATATGGTAAATTACCTTTCTTTTGTTCATCAATTAAATCTAAAATAAACCCAGCTACATCTTCAATAGAATTAATAGTTTCTCTATCTACATAAATAAAATTACCTTCATAATTTTCAACTTCACCTGTTTCTTCATCTTTAATCTCATTAACCTCTAACCCCATCATTTTAGCATGGTCCCAAGACCATTTCATCTCAGTAATAATAAAAACTGGTAGAATGTTTCTTTTTTGAGCTGATACAGCTGCTTCCAAAAGTGCTGTTGTTTTTCCAGTATCTGAGTGACCCCTAAGGAGCACAATGTGCCCCATAGGAATACCCGGAATTGAAGTTACCTCTTGGAATGCTGACGAAATTGGAATCCAGTCTTGATCTTTAAATTTAATATTAGATTTTAAACCTTTTTTAGTTTTAAAAGCATCTAAATTAAAATTTGATTGTATTTCTTTAGAGACTGCTTCCCCTAGTGTTTTTTTCTTTCTCGCCATATACTATTTATTAAAACGGTAAATCGTCTGATTTATTTTTATCATCTGAAAATAAGTCATCAAATTGATCAGCTTTAGATTTTGACTTGTTAGTATCCAATGAATAATTATTTGTTGGAGCTGCAGCAGGTGAAGAAGAAGTAGTAGTTGATACAACCTCTGTTTCACCATCAGATAAATAATCTTGTAGTGCTGATTTAACTTCATCAAATGAAAATCTTTTAAATACTTCAAGTGGGTTTGGTTGATTATTTAGAAGATTCTCTGCTAAATTTTCATCCGATGATAAAGGTGAAGTTTTAAGAGAAGGACCAACCGACGTTTTATTATAAGGAGTTCCTGTTACTTCAGGTCCTACTGTAGTTAACTTAATATCTCTACCTCCTACAATATCAGTATAATCACCAATTTCTTCATCTGAAGCCATATTTAAGAAATCTTGATAAACTTCTTTACCAAATTGCCACAATTTTACCCCTTCGTCTTCTTGTCCTCTTACAATAATAGGAGCAAAAATACGTGTTTTAGCATCTAATTTTTTAGCTAACCTCCAATTTTCCTTATCACCACTATTACGCAGTTGTTTAGTGAATTCTTGAATTGGATCTTTTTCAGACCAGTTTTGAGGAGATGCCATTACTCTTTGACCAATGCCATAGTAAAATAACATTTCTGTAAATGGGAATTGTTTATTATATTTGTTGGGTACTACTCTAACTACTTCTTTACCAACTGATGGTTTCCAAAATAGTGATTTACCGCCTCCACTATTAGCAGAGCTTTGCTTGTTCATTTGTTCCAAGCGATTTTTGATTGCATTTAAATCCATAATAGATAACTTTTAATTTGTTTTATAACGTTTATTAATGTGATGAATATACGAACGAATGTTCGATTTGCCTAACTATACTTCAAGAATTTTATAAATTTTTGTCTTTAATTCTTTTAACTCATCTCTTTGAGTTAGTAATATAGTATTTCTATAATGTTCCCATGTAATCGGAAACTTTGTGTCAACAACCCCACCATTTAATCTTTTAATTAACTCATTTAAAGCATTAATAGTATATAAGGTATTTGATTCTTTTTTTCTATGTACTAAAATTGTATTCTCTGGGAGAGAACTTAAATTAGCTTGATCTATATTATAAGTACATACATACTCGTCATTACTTTTAACATGTAAAACAAATATTTTATTATACATTATGTTATAAGTAGAAGTTAAACCCTTTATTAATGGGTCTAATTCCTCTAACGTAGTAAAAGTACAAAATAATTTATTATTCAAATCTTTTATATTTAATGTAGCGAATTCAGAGAAGTCGTCTACGGTATACATATTGACTGAATTATTTAAAATTGTAGGTGTTTCCATAACTTTCTTTTATTTTAAGCTTATATGTTGTAAATATAGCTTTAATTTCTTTAATTAAATTTTTATCTTCCTCACTAAAATCAAACAAAAATGAATCATAAGTATATAATACTAATTTAGTTTTGCGTCCTTTTAATAATTTAAATATATCCCATAATATACGAATATTCATGGCTGTCTCCAAGTTTTGTAGTAGATAATTTAAAAGTTTTTGAGGCTTCATTTCATCTAATTTTTCTTTTTTATAAATGTACTTTGAAACAGGACATTCAATATAACCTTCTCGATTAAATTTTTCCCACATCTCATCCACATATACTTGAACTTTTTTAAAAAATTCCAGATCTTTGAATTGTTCGAATACTCCTCCGTATAGTTGTTTAAAAGTTAATTCTTTTGCTTTTTTATAATCCACTCCATACATTTCCGCAAATGCTTGGTGAATATCTTCATTACCAAAATTATAATTAACCAACAACCCAAGCAAAGTAGGATGATAAGCACCAATATCAAGCTCAATAAATTTATCATTATGTGGTATAAAAGCTTCCCTACATCCATTATCTTTATTAAGTGCCGCATAATTTACTCCTCCAAATTTGTTAGATGGTCTTGTTGTTGTTGTTTTAAAGTTGTATTGAGTGTAAGTGATGTCTCTATCGGTAGGGTGAAAGTGCGATTCAAATTTTTCTCTATTAATTCGTATTCCACTTCGCTCCAAGGCGTTGAACACCACTGTAGCTCTGTTGTTGTAAAAGTCATTGATTGGTTCATTTATTTTTTCTTTTAAATCATTAAATATAGTTTCACAATATTCATAATGTTTGACAATAGGTATTATTCTATTTATGTCTTTTTTATTAGGATATTGATTATAAAAATAGTTATGAGTTTTGGTGTATTCTGGTATATACGTAGGACCATTAAGTGTTGTGTCTAAAAGATTTTTGAAAACTAAATAGTGTAAAAATTCTTTTTTATCACGCACATATATATTATCTACCATGTTTAATACGCGTTTTATAACGTATAAATCAATGTTTAAAGTTTCACTATGGGATGTGGGTAAAATATAACCTTTAGTTGAATTTAACGGGCGAATATAAATAGCACATATTTCATTTTGAGTAGGGTGCTCTCTATTATCATAAGGTATTATTTCAATAAAAACATCACCTTTACAATAATTCTTAAATATTTCTAATTGTTTATTATCTTCAACTAACCAAAACATAACTATTATTTTGATTAATATACAAAATTATAATAGGGACTCCTAGTTAAATTTAGGTCTTTTAGAAAATTTAACATAATCACCTCTTAAAAAAGCTTGTAATCCTTTTCTTTTTAACCTTTGTTCAGTTATTAAAACTTGATTTCTATTAGCACTGCCAATTTCTTTTATACCACCAATTAATGTCCATTGTATTTTAAAACAAGTCCATAATTCCCAAGTCCAATTTGTATCCTGTTTGGTAAGTTTTTTATATACTTCTTCATTTAATTCTAAAAATGTATTTTCATTTACCTTAACCGCAAAATATCTTGTAAATGTTCCTAATTTGTAATCATCTTCTGTTGGTTTAGGGTAACTTTGATAAGGTGTATTTTTAGGGTCATCATCAATTGTACTTTTTCCGTTTAATTCAAGAAATGTTACAATATCTTTTTGATTCCATTTATCTTCATTTACTAAAGGATCAGGATCATTTAAAAATAAAGCAATAACATTTGTATTTTCTAAATTTTGTGGTAAATTAGGTGTGCCTTCTAATTCTGGTACTTCATATCTTATAATTTCCCTAATATTAGAAGCATTTTGTGTTTTTCCTGTATAAAACTTTCCTGTGTAAAGGCTATGGTAATATCCTCTGTAGCTTTCACCTGATGATTTAATTAAAAATTCATTCCCTGGGGTGTAAAGGTTTGGTTTTATTCTATTTTTTGGAATATACATTATACTATTTTAGTTGCTATTGATTTAAACATTTGAATTAATTCTGCTTGTGGGAATACATCAGATTTTCCAGTTCTAAATGAATTGTGAGTATAAACTCCTGATGTACCCTCAAATGCTGCTAATGAAACTGTTGAAGTACTAGGAAATAAAACATCATAGTCATATACAAAAGGAATTCCATATTTACCCATCCATCCTGTTACTATTTCTTTAACTCTAGCAATGTTTGAAGACGAATATTTTTCATAAAAAGAATAACCTTTATAAGTTGTAGGATTTCCATTTTTATCTACAGGTTGTGCTACATTTGATGATGGGATTTCTGAGTTTACATAGGTGTAATATTTTCCATCTCTTTCCTTTAACCCTCCAAAAGCTTGCATTTCAATCCCTAAACTAGTTTTGTTTAAATTTTGATAAGTAACTCCTAAAGCTTTAAAAGTTGAACTTTTAACACCTAAATGATTTGCCCAAGCTGTGTCAGCAAATAGTTGTTCTTTTTCACCTTCATTATTAGTAATATAATGAGTAGCTACATGATCTGTTCTTTTACTCCATGATTTAATAGTATTTGCTATATTTTGTCTACCTGCAGTATGATGAATCACAATTTGGGTTTTAGATGTAGGACCATCATAGAAAATTTTAGCCATAGGATAACCAGAAGTTAATGAAGCAATTTCTCCTAATTCTCCTACAGGACTTCCCCCACCTCCACTAGCATTACTTTGTTTTGTTGAAGTTGATAATAATCTATTAGGTTTTGATACAGGATCTAATTTTTGAGAAGGTGCTGCTTGAGTATCTATTGATGTTATCCATTGGGAAGAATCAATTGTATGGTTTAAAGATTTAACAAGTAAATCTACATTTCCTTCTCCATATGAAGGGGGAAGTATCGAATCATCCATTAAAAATCTTTCAAATAGTTTTATTCCAGATAAACCATCTATATCAATGCTTAAATTAAAAGGTAGAAATGAAGGTGATTGGAGTTGCTTTGTTTCTACTAACTTTCCACTAATTTGATTTATAAAATTATAATTTAATTCTTTTAGGGCATTAATATCTTCTGTAATAAAAAGTCTACTATTATATATACTTTCAAATAATGATTTATCTGATTCTCCTTCTTTATAATTAATTTGTTTATTCCATATATCTCCTATAGTTAGTTCTACTTCAGCATTAGCATCTGCTTCAGTTCCAGCGTCATAATCATGGTTTAATTTTTGTGGAATGACTCTATCTTCTAAACCTAAATTGTATGTAGAAAATCCTGTGGCATTTGCTGATAATTTATTTCCACTTATTTGTGATCCAATAGCTATCATTGAAGCATATTTAGGTCCTAATTCTCCTCCCATAACTATATTTCTTACAAAAGAACCTTCAGCATTGGGTTTTACACCAAATGTATTAAATCTAGCATAAGTTTCATTAGATTCTTCTTGTGTAAATCTTTGGGGTTGATTTTCGATGAATTTTATTTGTTGTGTCACTTCATCAACTTTAATAGATATCATATTAATACCCCCTAAAGCCTGAGTGAAAGATGTTATTACATTATTTAAAAATGAAAGTAATGATAAACTTCCATCTTCTTCTCTTGGTGAAGAATCTAAAACTGTTGCTATATTATTTATATTTAAATAAATTCCTGTTAATCTTCCTAAATATTCATTATCTGTTAAAAAAGTATTTTGATTTTTTAATAAAGTATCATTAACATTAGTGTCAACTATCTTAGCATCATCAGCTATACCTTCAGGAAGACCTTTATAAGGTATTAAACATGATAAAGGATCTGCTGAAAATTGTCCTGGGATTGAAACTATATAATTTTCATCTATTGGTAGATTATTAAAATTTACATCAAATGCAAACAATGGAGTACCTTCTTTATTATAAAGAAGTAAATATTTTTGGATATAAGCTAATAAAGAACCAAATGTTATATATACTTGGGGAGATGAATTTCCTTCTATATCAGTAGTAGTTCCTGTTAAAGCTAACATTCCATTACTTATTGTTATGTCTTCTGTTTTAAATTCTGTTATTACTTTTCCATCAGAATCAATTTCTGTTTTAACATTTGGGAAAGATTTAAGATTTAAAGATTGAAAAGTATCTTCTCCAACACTTATATTTTGTTCATAAAGTTGAAATAAAACTTTATTTAAAGTAGTTTTATCTTTATTAGCTACAATAGGAGGAACTGTTGTTTCAGATGCAGGTTCTTCTTTTTCTTTTGATACATCATTATCTTTTTTAGAAGGTAATTTTATATTTACTTTTAGAGACTCCATCATATCTCCCATTCCTGTTAAATCTACTCTACAATCATAACTTCCATCTGAGTTGAAAGACCAATTAAAATTAGTTATTTTACCAAATACTCCTTCATAATTCCCATTACTAGCAATTCTTTCATTTTGGATTAAATTTAAAACATCAAAATGAGTTGGGGTATCACTTGCAACTGAATTAGGGTTAAATATAAAACTTAAAGGGTCTGAAAAGAAATTATCTGTTTGAATTAATTCTCCTTGATTGTTTAAATATTGGCTCCATCCAAATTCTAATAGAAGATTATAACCAGGTCTCATATAAAGAACATCCATTAATGCTAATTGATTTCTTGAGAAGCATTTCATATTAATGGTAGATTTTGATAAAGCTCCATTATTATAATATTTAACATCAGCTGATATTATTCCAGGCATTGGTACAAATCCTCTTTCTTCTATACCTCCCCAACCATAAGCTCCATTATAAAGTTGATTAGTTAAATTTAACCCAGAGTTTAATGCTCCTGTTTCATTATCATCATTATCTATTATTTTAGAAGTACCTCCTTGTAATATGAAATTTCTGGCTGCTGTATCACCTTGAATTAAAGTATCAGAAATACCAAAATTAGCAAGTTTTGTAAAATTAGTATTTTTACCTTCAATTGCCTTTATATCTACTGTGCTAGCTAATCTAATCCAAGGAGCCTTTGCATTTTGATATAATAAGTTACTATTTGTTAAATTAGTACTATTACCTAAAGACGCTTGTCTGGTGTTTATTTGGTTAGTAACCCATGGCGAAAAAGGTTTTCCTAGTATATTCATTTTTATAACTCATTTAATCTATTATAACTATCTATTATTCCACTTATATTTGTAGGTATTCTTAATTGTGATCCTATAGGAGGGAATAATGCTCCAAAACTTATAACATTTGGGTTAGCTATAGCTATAATCCAATATAAAGTAACATCACCATAAAATTGAAATGCTAAACGATCTAATCTATCCCCAAATTCAGTTTCAACATAAATATCTGTTTCTGATGGGCCAAACTCAGGATAATATACTGTTCTATAATATAAATCACCTATAGTCCCTACAAATTCATTTGTATTTCTAATTTTTTGTATTTTATTATATCTATTCACCTAAAATATTATTTGTACTATTATTATCACCATCACCATCTGCAGCTAATTCAGGATATAAATCTGCATAGTTTCCTCTTGAATTAAAAGCATTTGATAATGCTATATATCTTTCATCCGGATTATTTGCTACATTTGGTTTTTGAGGTAAGAAATTATGGATTGGAGTAAATTGTAAAGATGATACTTTAATCATATGGGGTAATTCTTTAACACTACTATCTCCTCCTCCTTCAGCATTAATAGCTACCTCCCAAGGTGTTTCTGTAGGGATGTCATAAGTTAAAGATGTTATAAACCCAGGCTGTTCATATAAATAACCACCCATAGTTAATCTTACTAAATTACCCCTCATAAAACCAGCATTAGTATAATCAGGTGCTAAAGTTGAAGCTAAATAATTTAATTTTTTATACATAGGAATTAATTCGGGTTTTGATTGAGCAAAACAAGTAAAAGCCATATTAATACTTCTACCAAACCCTCCATAATTATATAAATTTTCTCCTCTACCTGCATACTTTACAGGTGACCATTCTGCATTATAGCTATCACTAAATGAATCAATAAATGCTCTAAAATGCATATAAACTGCACTTCCATTACTATCTGGTTCATTATTTATAGCTGCTATTCTAAATTTACAAAAGTCGTTAATAGCTAAAGATGTATTAGGACCAGCACTTTCATACATGGGCATGGCTGTAATTTTGTCTAATGCTTGCATTTGAGTCGCAGGTAAACCATAATTAAATACATTTTTACTTCCGTTAGAAGTGTTAGATTTTCCAGGATCCCCTCTATTTACTCTTCTATTTGCTGATTTAGATACATAATCTGGTGCTAATGATAAAACACTTGATTGTTCTAATTCATAAGCATTAATTATTGTTTTTCTAAAATCTTGTACTGCTGGGTTAATTCTATATAATGCTTGATCTTCCATTTGTGCTTGAGTAAAAGTCCAAGTATTTTGTTCCCATTGTTTACCTCCTTCATCTTTACCTACGCTAACTAAATTATCTTTATAAACATTATTATCAAATAAATAAATTCCTCCATCTGCCCCTAAATTAAGACCTTCAGTTAATGCTGGGGCCTGTTCTTGAAATGCTACTGCAAATTCTTGTGTTGCTCCAACAAAAAAGATATTTGCTTTGATTCTACTAGTTATAGCTGGAGAAGGTCGTTGAAATACACCGTAATTATCTGGTGTGATATCAGGTCTTGCTGAGAAAAATCCTAATGTTGATAAACTAGCATTTTTTATGGTTGATTGAAAATTATTTTCATTTTCAATAATTTCGTTTGTATTATATGTAATAATTTCTTCTCTATCTTCTTCAGCTCTAAATGTTTTTTGGGCATATATAGATGCTCCTAATTTACTTATATAGTCTTTTGTTTGAGGGTTTAAATTATAATGATCTTTACCACTACTCCCTAAAAAATACCCAGGGTCATTTACAAATAAAAGATTATTTACTCCTGTTCTTTGATCCGCAAATTTAATATTTGTACTTCCTATCCCTAAAATAGATCCTGGTCCCCCTGTGTATGATATAATATTTGCATCATTATTTTTTACATTTTGTTTAACATCTAAAAGATTTGTTAATCTATTATCAAAATCACTTTGATCATTAGATACTATTCTTTCTTTTTCTACATCTAAATATGCAGGTTCTACTGGGTTGTTTTGTCCTTCACTTCCTAATATTAAAGGTAAATTATTAAATATAGGATATAATGGATTTGGAATTTTATCAGTATATGTTTCTGTTTTTGTTGAAAATGTAGCAGCAGAATTTTTTGCTTTTATTGTTGAAAAATAAGTATTTAAACCTGCTCCAGGAAATAATCCACCTTCTATAATCCCCGACATAGGGTCAGTAGGATCTAATCCCATTAAATTTAAATGTGTACCTGTAAATCCTACTCCTGCTTGGGCTAATGTACTTAAAGGAGTATAAATACCTTCATTTAATGCTCCTCCACCTTCACCTGTTATAAAATTAGGTTCTCTAGTACTCCCATAACCTACTCCATAAGAAGCCTCTGTTTTTACTGCTGTACGAGATAATATATTTTGTGCTGCCGTAAATAAAAGACCATTAGGCGTTTTTAAATCAGTAAACATTTTAAACAATCTACTAACGTCTCGTAAAGCATCTGCAGGTGCTCTAAATCCATTTCTAAGTAAAAAATCAATTCCTGTTTTTGCAGGAAGATCTTCACCATCATTAAATAGTGTAGGATTTGGATCATCAACATTAACCCCTGGGATATCACGTCTGATATAAGGTTGGTTACTGCCATCGGATGTACCAGCATTAAATCTATCGTAACCCCACTTCAGTTTGTTGAGAGCTGTAGTAGAAGTAATTAAAGGCATTTACTAATATTTAGAATGACCTTCCTTCAGGTGCGTTATTTTTATATCTTGATGATGGTTCTTGGTAAAGTTGTGTTCTTTGACCTAATGCTGATGGGCTAGGATTCGTATACCCCATAGCTGCTGCACCCATATTATTGTATGCTGGTGATGTTAGGTTCGGATCTCCAATATTTGAATATTGGTCATGTAGTTTTGAAATACCTTGAACACTAATATCATCATTAATAGTTCCATCAGCTGGTGATACAGGTACACCTAAACGTGAACCGTCTGCATCAAACATTTTTAAAATTGATTCTGCCATAATTATTTGTTTTAATTGGTTTTGTTATAAATATTACTACATTTTGGAAGATTGCAATGCTAGTGAATATCCTACTTTATTTCCATCTAAGTAGACACTTCCACCCTTATTTACAGCACTTATTAGCTCATCAAATTTAGCATAAAATTCTCTTAATGGAATAACTGCCTCTGGTCCTGCTTCTCCAACTATAGCATTTGTAGCTCCAGTTACAATACCTCCAGTTGCTAATTTTGTTACTTCTCCTGATTCTGGTTTATCATCTCCTACAGCAAATTTACCTAATCCTGTAAAAGCATCATTTGGTATTAAATCTATTAAATTATCAGTTAACCATTTTATTGGAGATAAATTAAAAGCACTTAAAATACCATCAGTAAGTGAAATTGCAGTACCAACTCCTGGTATTAAGTTTGTTGCTAAGTTAGCTATTGGATATGCTGCTCCTTGTACTATTTCTTTACCTAATGCCCCTAAATCAATATTTTCTCCAGCCATTTTTGCTGCTTTAGCATTTGATATAGATGAACTAACATTTCCTATTCCTTCTACAGCAGCCATAATAGGTCCAAATACTTTTCCAAATCCTTTTGCTAAAGGAGATTTAAAAGCTTTTTTAAGAGCTTTCATTGGACTTAATTTACTGGCTTGTTTACTTATAGCAGAACCTGCACTTTTTACCATGCCCATTCCCTTACTAGCTACCCCTTTAAGTGCAGAAAATCCTCTACTAAAAATATTACCTCCTTTAGCTGCTGCTTTTGTTGTTGCTTTTGTTGTTGTTGGTGATGAAAATTTGCTAGCCATTTTAGAAGCTTTTACATTTCCAGATGAACCTTGTTTTGCTATTTTGGACATATTGTTAGTACCAAAATTCTTTTCTAAATTAGATCCAGAAGATGATACTACTTTACCTAACCCTTGGTTAATTTTTGATGGAACAAAATTAATAGCTTTTGCTATTATACTTGATTCTTTTGTAATACCCTTTGCAGCTGTACTCATTGGGCCCAAAACTCTAGTAGATAATAATTTAGTAAATTTAGTTTTACCAAACATTCTAATAAGGCCTCTATTAAGAGTTCTTGATAATCCTCCTTTTTTACCTAAATATTTAAAGATATTACCTTTCATTCCTCCTTTTAACATATCCATACCACTACCACTACCACCATCTCCTGATACTCTTAGTCTACCATCCATAGTGTAAGTATTATTACTGTCACCAGTTTTTACACCTGTTAGTCTAGCTTTTAACTTGTTAAATCCTTTAACTGCTAAAGCTGTCCCTAAACCAACCCCTGCTATTTTTAAAAATCCTTTACCAATATCCGATTTTGCAAAATCACCTATTTTCTTTAATATAGGACCTATTGCTTTTGCCATACCTAAAATCATAGGACCAACAACTTTAGCTAAAGGTTCTAACATTGCTTTTATTTGTAACAATGTGTTAGCCATAGTTCTGTCAAAAGCTTGAGCATCCTGTCCCATTTCTTTTTGTGCCTTTTGTTCTGCTAATTTAGCTTTTAAAGCTTTTCCACTTAAACCCTCTAATTCTTCTTGTTTACTTAAAGCAGTTCCAAGACTATCCATTGATATTCCAGTTGCATCTGCAAATGCTTGTTGGGCTAATACATTACCTTTTAAAGATTTATAATTTTCTTTAATTAATCTTGCTTCTTCTTCGGCGGCCATAGCTGTATTTCCAGTTAAAGCTGCGTATCTTAATTTGTCTAGGTTTAGATCTTTTTGTAAAAACATTTCTGCTTCTATTTCTTTTGCAATTGAACTTTCAAAATCTAAATGGGTAGCGGCTGCTGCTGCTATTTCATTCATACTTAAACCTAATCTATTAGCTGTGTGGGCAGCTTTAACTAAACCTTCTGTTCCTCCTTTTATATTAAATCTAACTGTTCCACTAGATTGTCCTATAGCTTCAATAGCATCTTGTGTTGAAATAGAATAACCAGAACTTTCATTTAAAGATTGAGTAATATCTCTAACTTGGTCATACATTTCATTAAATGATTTTCCAGTTTGAGCTGATATTTTAAATAATTGTGCTGCTGCTTCTTCACTTACCCCCATATAAAGAGTTAAATCTTGAAAAGTTTGAGCATTTTCAGCATTAAATTTTAAATTCATTCCAGCGGCTTTATTAAGCTTATCATAAGCCCCAGCCATTTCTTCAGTATTATAAAACATATCACCTGATAAGTCACCAGCTGCATGCATTTGTGCTTTTAGATTTTTAGCTTCATATCCTGCTACTCCAACAGATTGACCTATTTTGTTTGTTAATTTTAAAACATGATCAAATATTCCTACTAAAAATTTAACAGATTTTACAATCATTGTAAAAACAACAAGTGGATCTGTTATAGCTTCACCTATACCACTTACAATTCCTTTTAATCCTGTCATGGCTACAGCAAATTTTCCTCCTGATTTTGCTGTTTCTCTCATATTACCTTCAATGCCCTCAAAAAAACTACTTGACATTCCAATTTTACCTAAAGCACCAGATATTGATTTAACTGCTGCACCAGTTAAACCCATTGATTTTTGAATCTTTTTTTCTTTTTTTACTCTTTCTTCTGCTAGACTAAGAAGTTCTTTTTGGACTTCATATTCAGAATTTAAATTTGCTAATATTGTTTCTTCAGCAGTTGAAAGGACTTCTTTTTTACTTAATTCATCCTTTAAAAGAGTTAATCTTTTAACTTCAAGTGCAATTAATTTTTTATTAGCTGCAACTTCTTTACCTTTCATTTCAGCTAAACCTGTAGCGTCATCCGAAAATTTTTCAGCTAATCCCTTTAATTTAGTAAATGATTTGGTTGCTTCTTTTGTAGGATCTGCAAAACCTGATTTCCATTCTCGAACAATATTCTTTATAGATTCGGCCATTCCCCCAAATCCTTCATTTAAATCCTCTGTAAGTTCTTTTGCTTCTCGTAAATATTGCTTAACAAGTAGTATATCATCTACACCGGCCGTTTCAATCTCTATAGATAACGGCTCCATATTTAACTGTTTATAGAGTTTATTTATCTCAGCTAAATCTTTTTTAAGTTTTGCTATTATTTTAGGATCCAATGCCATTTAAGCTATTTTGTTATAAATATTAGTAATTTAAACTTTTTTAGCTTTTGATGTAACGAAGTCTGGGACGTTTATTTTTGGGGATGCTTTTTTAAATTTATCAGTGTATTTATTTTGATTTGCATTAGAAGGATCATTTCTTTGAGCTTGTTTAAGAATATCTCTTCCTTTTTCTAAATCATTTGAAGAAGTTCCACTATTTTGTTTATTTTTTTCTTCATAGTGATCTACTATTTTTTTATAAGTAAAATTTCTTAACCACATAGGCATACCATATACAGTATGCCAATCATATCCTCCTTGTCCATGAAATACTATTTCGTGGATTTGTGTAAATAAATTATGTCTATATTCTATAGCTTGATTAGGCGTCAGGGAAAAAAAAGTTGGCACCTATTGGAATGTCAATTTCTTCTAATTCACCATTTGATAATTCTCGTTCAAATGAGAAATCAACATCGGGTTGGACTTTGACAACATAATCTCTAAGAGCTTTTGCATCTCGTGCTAGGAAAAAATTATCTACGAATTCTCTAATATCTTTTTTTTCTGGATTTCCGTCTACTGATAATATCATATGTTTTAATCTAGTTGACATTTCAGGACTTACACCTTTACTGATCTTTTTTAATCCTCTCAATTCTGCTGATACTTTCTTTTCAATTTTATCAGTCATTAATTGAAATTCAATTAAATTTTCTCCATGAGGAGTTTGAAATGAAAATTTATTTTCACCTGGGGTGAATAAAGATTCATCAAACTTTTTATTTTCTAAATTAGCTAAATCAACTTCATAATCTTCACCACCATATGTAAATTTATAAATTGAACCATATCCTAATACTCTAGACGCTACTAATAAAGCATTTTTATCACCTACAATAAGATCTTCAACATCTACCCCTTCACTTACTACTAATGCTTCTAAAAGTTTATCTATTACTGTTCCTTTTTGGATGAAAGATTGATTAGTTATAATATCCTCTTCTTTAGCTGTCATATACTTCATTTCCACTTTACCTGATGATAAAGGATTGTCTTTAGGGTAAATTAAACCTTTAGAAGGTAAATCTACTATTTCAGTTGGAAATTTAAATTTTGGTTTAGAAACTGCCGCTTGAGGTTTTTCTACAGGTGTAGAAGGTTGCGGAGTATTATTTGTTTGGTTCATATAAATTTTATTTATTATAACTTAATTATCAATTATACATATATAATATAAAAAAAAGCTTGACCGAAGCCAAGCTATTTTTAAAAATATTTAAAAGAAATTTTAGAAATTTAATACACAATAATCCATTCCGATTGTTAAATCAATGTTTTGTGCTTCACCATCTGTGTCCCAATTAAAATCACCAAATGATGCATCTTTAATAAATGCTCCTTTAATAATCCATTCAGAAACTACATCACCTACAGGACCTAATACATCAATTGTAAGATCTTTTTTGTAAAAATCAGAGTAACCATCTCTACCAGTTACTGATTCATGATGTAATCTTGTCCATTCCATTACTGCTTGTGCACCTGATGGAGTGATTGGGTCAAATAATTGCATTGTGATGTCATTCCATCTTAATTTACCTTTTACTTTTCTATAAGTATTGATGTGGTTAAGTACAATTTCATCTTGTGCAAAACCCATTCCACTAATACCCTTAATGATATAAGAAGGAATTCCATCTACATACATTATAAATCTATTAGCTACTTTTGGTTCAAAAGCTGTGAAAAATATTTCGTTTGGGTTTAATACTGCCATTTTATTTTCTTTTTATTTTTATTATAAATATCTAAATTTTTAGTTTTTATGACGGGAATTGAGCTCCAGTTGGTAAAATGTTGAAATCTAAGTAAATAAATTCAGCTGTTTTCGTTGGCTGTAAATATATTGCACCTACCATTTGGTTTCTATCCACTACGTCTGGTCCATTATTTGAAGCATCCATTACAACTTTAAACGCGTATAAACCTTGTCTTTGTTGTACTGATTCTAAATATGGATTTACTTGAGCTAAAAATCCGTTTCTTGTTGCCGCTGTATTTTGTTCAAATACTAAATTATCAGCAATTTGTGAAATGTAAGATTTAAGCTCAATTAATAATCTTCTAACATTTACTCTATCTAAAGCTGATGCTTGAGATTGTAATGTTTTCTGACCAAATACTACAACTCCTCTTCCTGGGAATGTAGCTATTGGATTAACTTTTCCTGTATAAAGATCATCTCTATTAGTTTGAGTTAATTTTCTTTCTGCTTGAACAACTGTACTTAAACCACCTCTATTGATACCCGCCGGAGCGAACCACGCTTCAGCTGATTTGTCATTATACGCATATACTCCGGGCATTAACGTTGATGCTGGCACCCACACTAATTGTGCTGAATCTGGGTCACTTAATTGTAACCAAGGCCAATATGATGCTGCATAAGAATTATCTACACTTGCTGCTGTTCCAGTAGCTGCTGATACTGTTGATCCATAATTTTCTAGATCTAAAATAAATATTGCATCTCCTCTACCTTGTACATTTTGAATACCTACATTTAGTACTGTTTTTTGAGCAGCATTAGCATAAACTAATCCTGGGGCAGATAAAATGTTATATCTATAATCATCTTTATTTGCTAATAAATTAAAGGCATCTGTATAATCTGGGATTGACGATGCGTCAACACCTTGAGAATCTGAGTTATTAATATCTTGATAGTAATTTTGATTTGCTGCAACAATATCTCCATCTGCTGTTCCAAATGCCCCACTTGAAGCCATTGGAATAGATCCTGTAAATTCAGATTTTGCTATACCATCATTATCAAAATAATCTGGTGTTTTTAGGTTAACTGATGATACTCTTACAAATCGTGATCCATTTCTAAAAGATCCTGTTGTTTGAATATAAGGATCTGATGTTCCAGCTCCTAATAAATTTTCTGTCATATCACCCACAATTCTAGCTACATAGTTAGATTGTTTTGGATCTAATGAAACATTAGGGAATATTTCTAATATTGATTTGGATTTTGAGTTATCATTACCTTGTCTAATAATTAGACTAAATGTACCTGATCCAGTATTTGGAGCTTGTATTTCCCATCTAACATTATTTCTATTTCCATTTGTTAAAGCACCATTAGCGTTTTGAACTCCATCACTATTCATAATAGTACCTTGTGAAATAGTTTCTAATGTAAATGCATTTGTATTAACTATATCATCTGCTACTAATGTAAATACTAAATTAGCTGATGGGTTACCTATTAACCCTAATGCTACTGTTACTTCATTTCCAATTACATATCCTGTTCCTGCTGCTGCTACAATTGCATTTTCTAATTCTACTGATAAATCAGCTGTTGCAACTGTTACTACCAAGTCACTAGATGGTGAACCGATATTTGCGGCTGCAAATGTAATAGTATCTAAATTTGCATATCCTACTCCTGCATCATTAACTGTAATTGATGTTAATGTTGAAGTTAAATTTGATTGTGCAATTGTAATAACTAAGTTACCACCTGTAGTACCAATACTACCATCAGCATCCATATCTACTTTTGAAACTGTTAAAGTTTCTGCAGCTACATAAGCACCACCTGATCCAACTCCAGAAATTACAACTCCTGTAATATTAACACCATCTGATGTTACTAATACAGTTGCTCCTGTTCCTGTTCCACTTGATGTAGTTGCTACTGCTCCTGTTGTTCCTGCTGTATCTGCAGTTATGGCACCACCTGGAAGTGTTAATGCTGAAGAAGCAGCAAATGTTGTTCCTGTTGCTGTTATAATATCTGCACTTAATCCTGTTCCTCCACCTGAAGAAGATGTTTGAGAAACATCACTAAATGTACCTACTGAAGTAGCTGCATTTATACCACCTGCTGAGTTAGCTAATACTGTAGTTGTTAATATTTTTCCAGCAGCAACTCCTGTTGTTACGTTTAATGTTAAAGCATTATCTCCAGCTCCATTATTTGTAGTAGCTACTCCATTGTAAGTACCAGCTGTACCACCTACACCACCTGATGTAAATGATCCTGATATATTTCTACCTACTACTAAAGCACCACTTTCAGCTTCTATAGCTGGAATTAAAGATGAAGTAGCAGAACTGAATGATCCTGAATTTACTCTATCTACTAATAATGAAGTTCCTCCATTATTAAAATAATTGTATGCTGATACAGAAGTAAAGTAAGTGTAAGTATCCGATCCACTAGTAAAGGTACTGCCAAAATTGGCTAAGTACTCAGAGTAACTAGTTACTAATTTTGGAATTCCTTTTCTACCTAACACAGTAGGACCAACAATAGCCGCTCCGGCTTGTATGGGTTGTGAAGTAATTTGAGATTGATCGTTTTCTCTTGCTAATACTCCTGGGGAAATTAATGTTTCTGCCATTTTATGTTATTTTTATGATAAATATACTAAATTTTTTCAAAAGTTTATTTACTTGGTAAAAACTCACCTGTTTCTAAAGAGATACTTCCTTGACCATATTTTTCTTCTAATTTCTTAGCAAGGTCTCCTTCTTTTTCTTGTAGTTTTTGTAAATTTAACTTTAATTGTTCTTTTTTTAATTGTATGTTATAATTTTGCATTTCTATAACGCCAGAAACTTCTGTTAGATTTTTAAATGTTGCTTGTAATTCTTTTAATTCAGTAATTTCTTCTTGGGATAAAACTTTTTTTTCACTCATGTTTATTGATTTTTAATTCTGTTATACATATTAAATTAATATTGTAAATTACTAGGTTTATTGAATATTTAAAAAGTTACAGCAGGGTTAACATTAAAACTATTTTGTGTTATTTTTATAGTTCCTCCATAACTAATTGTCCCCCCAACAGATGTAGAATCAAGGGTTAATGTTATAAAATCTTCAAAGAGGGCTGTTGTTATAGACCACGCAGGATCTGCAACTAAAATACCAGATTGGTATTCTTCTAATGTATTTGAGTGTTGTAAAGTAATTGCACCATTTGTTCCCGAATCTTTAGAATAAAACAATTGCTGTTTCCAATAACCAACTTTTGCTACATTTGCCCCCGCGAGTTGAATATTATATTCTACTATAATTGCTAACCTGCCTGTTAACGCACTCATAGTTGCTCCTGGTGAGAATTTAAAAACTGTAGATGAACCAGCACCTTGATTTAGTATACAAGATGGAAGAACATATTCTCTTACAACATTACCTCTTTCATCCCCTCCCCCCATTTGTGAATAAAATGCACCTAGTTGAGATAGAGGAACCTTAGCAGCATTAACAGTGTATTCACTATCTAGTTGAGAAGTATGTATTAAATTTTTATTCGCAGTAGTTTCTCGAGAAGAAGAAAGTTGTAAATTTGGGTTTGCTCCTGCTTGTAAATTTAACAATGCACCAGAATCTGTATTATAATTTCCAACTGTAGTCTCTCCTGATTTGTAAAATCTAAGGGACTCATGGAATAATGATGCTGATGGATTATTTGAAACAGGAAGTCCTGTTGGTGGTCCTATTATTAATGAAGGAGTACCACTACCTGATATTCTTATATCTTCACTAGATGTAATATTACCAAAAACATGAACATCATTAGTATTTTGATTATTTGTTTTAAAAAGAGTTTTATTATTATTAGTATCAAACTCTATAATAGGGCCATCTCCTCCTCCACCTTGATCTGGATCACCTATTTTTAAGGTAGATGATTGTATATTTCCTTTTATTATATTTTCTCCATTAGTATCCTGTATGCCTGTTTTATATCTTAAATTAGTTCCTTCAACTCTTCCTCCATTTGAAACTACATTAAATGTTGAATTATAATTACCACTTCCTGAGAATGCAGTAGTATTAGCTCCTGTCATAACAACACTCCCTAAATTAACTGATGCTACTGTTGCTGCTGCTTGGGCATATGACGCATCTGATGCAGTACCATGTATAGTTACTTCACCAACAGTATTAGAACTGGCGGATATTATTTGACCTTCAACTAAACTACCACTTACTGTTGCAAATGCCTGGATGGATTTTGCGGGTAAATTAGATGGGTTTCCTACAAAACCAGCTCCCATTCCTACTCCTAAAACATTGTTAAATATTTGAAATGCATAAGAGGGTGTTGTTGTGCCTATATTAAAAGGAAAATAAGTTATACCCCCTTTATTTTCTATCACCATAAAAGAATCACCATTAGCCCCTGATAGTCCATATTTCCACTGTGTGTCTGGATTTTTAGCAAGTATCATAGCATCACCTGAAGTATTATCACTTTCTATAAGTATAAGGGGATCATCACTAGCATCTGCTGTTTTTACATGGAGCATAGTAGGTTCTGATGGAGCTGCTACTCCTAAACCTAATGTCTTAAACTGTCCTTTAAATTCACTTATAAATGATCCAGTCATTAATAATGAGCCTGTTAAATTAAGTGAACCAGATATTGTAATATCATATCCTTGATTATTTACGGGTTGACCAGTAAAAGCATTTACAAATTGAGTTATTTCTGATGCTTCAACAATTTGTCCGGTTGCTATTCCTGCTGATGATAGGTTTTGATGAGCCATATTATAATTTTATAATAAATATCAAGAAATCTTTAAATATTTACATAAAGAATTAATTATAGTAGAAGGTTGGATTGATTTAGTACATTCAAATTGTCTAAATGTATCTTTATGCTCAGGACACCATTTCCAATCCCCCGGGTCTAATTTATTATAATTAAAGCATCCATTACATATTTCTGATGATGGTGTAAATATCCTATTACAACTTTCCATTTCAGTTATAGGTTGTGTAAACCCTGATATTATAGTAGTATGACAATTTACAGCCCAACTTAACCAACTTAATCCACTACTCACTCCAATAAAAGCCTTAGCATGTATTAAGTCATTAATTATGTTATCAAAAGGAATTTTACCTGTTCTATCAATAACATTTTTTAATGTTCCTCCTAATTTTGAATCATGCCACTCATCTCCTAAAGGTTCTCCTGTTATCATCATAACTTTATATCCTTTAGAATTGAAAAAATCAATTAAAACTTGCCACCCACCAGGATAATTCCAATACTTAGCTAAGGCTGATGCATGTGGGGCTATGCAAATATAAGGATCTTTAATTATTGGTTTTTGGTTACTATAATAAATTTTAGGTTTTAATTCTTGATAATTTAACCCTAAAGTACTAGAACAAGTCTTTCCTAAATTATTTAATTTAAAATTAATAGGAACTTTATTATAATCGATTGTATTATTTTTATTATAAAACCAACCTACATTATATTGGGCATAAATATTATTTTCTAAATTGCCAGGTTTTATAAATTTTAAGTTAGGATATTTTTTTTCAAAAAAATAATTATGGTAAGTACTTACAATTACTTTACATTTATGCTTTTTTCTAAATTCCTCTACAAAAGGAAACCAAGATATAGTATCTCCTAATGCTTTACTATCAAAATATATTAAAACTTTTTGATTAGAGGCATTATATAAATGTTCATAAATTTTATTATTATCAATATCATATACTTCAATTCTCCATTCTATAAAATATTTAATTGTTGGAGAGGCCCAATATCCCTCTTTTAAAACTGTTTCATAATGAAGATGTTGAGTTTGGTTATCAATAAATTTTACTAAATATTCATTAGAAGAATTATTATTTAAAACCTCTATTTTAGCTCCATTTATAAAACTTACTTTAAAATTGGCCATACTATATATTGTTTGTTATATAATATACATTAAATAAATAAAAATTCCAAATTATTTTTAATTTTGATCGATTCTAGCTATTCCTCCTTCACCTGATGATTCAGAATCTTCTTTATTTCTTACTGTTTCTTTAGTAGTAGTTCCAACAATTGGCCATCTTATGTCAATTTGATTTGGGGTGGATGATTTAAAATCATCTAACTCTAAAGTAAGTCCTGATCTTTCAAATCCACCTCTTCCATCTGAGACATATTGTGCTAATATCCCATCTCCTGATCTTTGAGACTCCCACTGCCAATAATCTTCATCTTCTTCCATGAAATACATTCTCCCTGGGTTTCTTGTATTTGTCATTAGACTGTAAATACTCATAATTATTATTATTTTTAAGTTGTTGAATATAAATTATAACTACCACTGTTTGTAGTATAACGAGTTTGGTCAAATTTATCAAAGCTTAATTTATTAGTATTGGCTTCCCAAAATATATAAAAATGTCCTATAGATCCTGTAAAATATCTACTATTTGTACCTGGGGATACCACCATTCCATATCTATTTCTATATGATACAGATCCACCTGTTCCTGAAACAAATTGAAATCCATTATTCCATGTATAACTTCTTCCACCATCTTTATAACCCCAACACCAATTAGTAGTAGTAGTTACAGAATTAGATGAGGCATGTAGTCTTACTGCAATAAAATTCCATTTATTTTCATTTATTTGCCACGTTGTTCTAAAAGTTCTTCTATCAGTACTACCACCACCTGTATCATCTCCCCTAATAAAAATAAGAGTACCATTTGATGATACTTGACACATATAACCATTATAAGGACTCCATGATTCATTTCCAGGTGAACCACCTGTAGTACCTATAGGCATTGAATTACACCATATTGCTGTATTATTTGTTGGGAAGGATGGAACTTTTAACCAAAACATAAATACTACACTTTCATTATCCCCAGATTGGGGGACTTTATAAGACCCAGACCCACAAGGTATACCTTTATTATTTTGAAAAGTTGATTTATGGTAGAAATAAGAGGTTGAATTACCATTACAATTTAAAGTTCCAAAAGGATTTCCATCAACCCCTGATCCAATAGCACTTCCACTAATCCAAGGCAAACCCCATGAACCTGATAATTCTGCTGGTAAAGAAGAAGATATATTTACAGATGAGAAATTTACTACATCACCTATTTTTTGCAAACATTCTTTTTGTTGTTCTATTTTAGTAGTCCATGATCCTGTGTAACCTACTGGAACATATTTGTAAACCATTGAATAATTTCTATAAGATATAGAACTTTGATTAGCAAAATTCCATTGTGACCATGAAGCGGAAAGTCGTGAAATTTGACCTAATGAAATATTACTTTGTTTAGCATTTGCATCAAATGTAGTAGGAGCATAACCAGTTGGATATTCTGCTGTTAAATTTCCATTATTAGCTTGTATAAGAATATTTCCAGGAACACCTGATTCTGTAAAAGGTAATATTTGTTGCACTAAATTACTTAGTGATTTATTTCCAGCATTAAAATTGGCGTCAGATTGAGAAGCTTTATAGGCTGTGTCATATAATCCATCTAATGAAACTGATCCCATATTATTTTATTTTTAATTTATCTTCTAATACTTTTACCTTAGTATCTAATTCTTTAACAGCTTCAATTAATACTGCTACTAACTTATCATATTTAACTGCTTTATATCCATTATCTCTTGTTTCAACTAAGTCTGGTAGTATAGCTTCTACTTCTTGTGCTATAACTCCTACGTCAGTTCCTTCATTAGCATGAATTTCTTTATTTTTATTTTCATCAAATTCTAACCATTCAAAAGTAACACCATTTAACATACTTAATTTTTCTAAAGCATTTGGTATGTTTAATATATTTGTTTTTAATCTTCTATCTGATGAATAATACGCTATTACATCATTAGTTGCTCTAATTAATCCATTAGTAGTTGTACTTGTAGTAGCACCAACTATTAACCCACCACCATTAATGTAAGTATAATTTTCATCCCATCTTTGTATTATACCACCACCAAATCCTCTAATTTCTGTATACTCATCTTCATCACTTGAATTTAATGTAAATACTGCTGATTGGTTTTGTTCTAAAGTATATGTTCCTCCAACCAATAATTTTCTATTGGTATTATCCCATTCGAGATTGCCATTTCTATTAATTATAGTACTAGATTGATATGATAATATATCATTATTTCCTGCATTTGGACTTGAATCAAATGTTATACTTGAACCACCACCTGCTATGGTTATATTAGCGCCTGCTCCACCAGCTGATGCCACAACCCCAGCTCCTGTAAAGTTAAGGAATGTTGGATCAGTAACTGATATTGATACTCCTTGATTTAATACATTAAATGAATTACCTGATGACCCACTTGAACCTGAAGTACCTGATGATCCACTTGAACCTGAAGTACCTGATGATCCTGAAGTACCTGATGAACCTGAAGAACCTGAAGTACCTGAAGAACCACTTGATCCTGAAGTACCACTTGATCCTGAAGTACCACTTGATCCTGATGTACCTGAAGAACCTGAAGAACCTGATGTACCGCTTGAACCTGATGTACCTGAAGATCCTGATGTACCACTTGATCCTGATGAACCTGAAGTACCTGAAGAACCACTTGATCCTGATGTACCTGAAGAACCTGAAGTACCTGAAGAACCACTAGTACCTGATGATCCACTTGAACCTGATGTACCTGATGAGCCTGAAGTACCGCTTGAACCTGATGTACCTGAAGAACCTGATGATCCTGATGTACCACTTGATCCTGATGAACCTGATGTACCTGATGAACCTGATGTACCTGATGAACCTGAAGTACCTGAAGAACCGCTTGATCCTGAAGTACCACTTGATCCTGATGAACCTGATGTACCTGAAGAACCTGAAGTACCTGATGAACCTGATGAACCTGAAGTACCTGAAGAACCACTTGATCCTGATGTACCTGATGAACCTGATGTGCCTGATGAACCTGAAGTACCTGATGAACCTGATGAACCTGAAGACCCACTATTCCCTTTTGGTACTATAATAATAGAACATTTTTCATTTGGACTTGTAAATCCAGTTCCTGCTGCGTTAGTTACTGTCAATGTAACATAACCTGTATTATTAGTATTACTTGTTATTGTTGCTACTAATATAGATGTGTCACTACCATCTGCTGATTTAACATATAATTGTCCTTGTGATGTTGAATTTAACCAACCAGACATATCAACACTTTGGTTGTTAGTGTCATTAATTTTAACTATTGAAACACTTGACATTGTTCCACTATTAGTTGTCCACCCTCCAGATGAAGGATTAGTACCAGCAGCTCCACCATAAGTATATGGAACACCACCATAAGCTCCATCTGTACCTGAACTACCTGATGATCCTGATGAGCCTGATGTACCACTTGAACCTGATGAACCTGAAGTACCGCTTGAACCTGATGAACCTGAAGTACCTGATGATCCACTTGATCCTGATGTACCTGATGAACCTGAAGTACCACTTGAACCTGAAGTACCTGATGATCCTGATGAACCTGATGTACCTGAAGAACCACTTGATCCTGAAGTACCACTTGATCCTGATGTACCTGAAGAACCTGAAGTACCGCTTGAACCTGATGATCCTGAAGTACCTGATGAACCTGAAGATCCTGATGTACCACTTGAGCCTGATGTACCTGATGAACCTGAAGTACCACTTGATCCTGATGAACCTGATGTACCTGAAGAACCACTTGAACCTGAAGTACCACTTGATCCTGATGTACCTGAAGAACCTGAAGTACCGCTTGAACCGGATGATCCTGAAGTACCTGATGAACCTGAAGATCCTGAAGTACCTGATGAACCTGAAGTACCTGATGAACCTGAAGTACCTGATGATCCACTTGATCCTGATGTACCTGATGAACCTGAAGATCCTGAAGATCCTGATGTACCGCTTGAACCTGATGTACCTGAAGATCCTGATGTACCACTTGATCCTGATGAACCTGAAGTACCTGAAGAACCACTTGATCCTGAAGTACCGCTTGATCCTGATGTACCTGAAGAACCTGAAGATCCTGATGTACCGCTTGAACCTGATGTACCTGAAGAACCTGAAGTACCTGATGAACCTGATGAACCTGAAGTACCTGAAGAACCTGAAGAACCTGAAGTACCGCTTGATCCTGATGAACCTGAAGTACCTGAGTCTCCAAATGCTGCAAAATTTACTACTACATCATCATTAGTACTAAATGCTTGTGCTGATAATATGCTTAAAGTAAATGAAATAAAATTAGTACTACTACTAGCTGTTAATATTTTTGCAACTAATATTGATGTATCATCATTAGCTCTTTGTATAGTTACAACTCCACATCCTGTTGTACTATTACCTGTATCTGTCCATGAATTTAACCATGTTAACTGTGATACTGAATTTAGGTCAGATTTATTAATTTGAAGTGTTGTTGATGCTACAGCTAAAAATCCATTTGTATTAACTGCAGAACTATTATATCTATAAGGAACTCCCCCTCTAATACCTGATGAACCTGATGTACCTGAAGAACCTGATGTACCTGAAGAACCTGAAGAACCTGATGTACCTGAGGATCCCGAAGAACCACTTGATCCTGATGTACCTGAAGAACCTGATGTACCACTTGATCCTGATGAACCTGAAGTACCTGAAGAACCACTTGATCCTGATGTACCACTTGAACCTGAAGTTCCACTTGAACCTGAAGTACCTGAAGAACCACTTGATCCTGAAGTACCTGATGATCCTGAAGTACCACTTGAACCTGAAGTACCACTAGATCCTGATGAACCTGAAGTACCTGATGATCCACTTGATCCTGATGTACCTGATGAACCTGATGTACCTGAAGAACCACTAGTACCTGATGATCCACTTGAACCTGAAGTACCTGATGATCCACTTGAACCTGATGTACCTGATGATCCACTTGAACCTGATGTACCACTTGAACCTGATGATCCTGATGTACCTGATGAACCTGAGGTACCTGAAGAACCTGATGTACCACTTGATCCGGATGATCCTGAAGTACCTGATGATCCACTTGAACCTGAAGTACCTGAAGAACCACTAGTACCTGATGATCCACTTGAACCTGATGTGCCTGATGAACCTGAAGTACCACTTGAACCTGAAGTACCGCTTGAACCTGATGATCCTGATGTACCTGATGAACCTGATGAACCTGAAGTACCTGATGAACCACTTGATCCTGATGTACCTGATGAACCTGATGTACCGCTTGAACCTGATGTACCGCTTGAACCTGACGATCCTGAAGTACCTGATGAACCACTTGAACCTGATGTACCACTTGAACCTGATGTACCACTTGATCCTGAAGTACCTGATGAACCTGAAGAACCGCTAGTACCTGATGAACCTGATGAACCTGAAGATCCTGAAGAACCACTTGATCCTGATGATCCCGAAGAACCTGAATTACCTGTTGCTGAAAAACTTATTACACATTTATCACTAGTACTAAAAGCATCGTATACTATTGAGGTAATATTATATTGATAATAATTTGTAAAATTAGTTTTAGATGTAACAGTTGCAACTAATATTTGACCAGTTCCATCTGCTTTTTGAATAGTTACAGTACCATGTCCTGTTGTAGAATTTCCTGAAGCATCCCAATTATTTAACCAATTAACCTGACTTACAGCAGCTCCACTTGCATCCGTTTTATTAATTTGAAGTGTAGAGGTACCATTTGTAGAAAAGAATCCATTTGAATTAATTGCTGAAGAATTAAATGTATAAGGAACTCCTCCTCTATCACCGGATGTACCTGATGATCCTGAGCTTCCTGAAGTACCTGATGATCCACTTGATCCTGAAGTACCTGATGAACCTGAAGTACCTGATGATCCA
>Ga0181390_1000090_pt1 | contig 32838 bp, 32 predicted proteins | sample 13SPOviralmetaG_FD_130085 | JGI IMG/M metagenome (GOLD analysis project Ga0181390, IMG submission 130085) | Marine viral communities from the oligotrophic San Pedro Time Series (SPOT) site, San Pedro Channel, CA, USA - 13 SPOT_SRF_2010-07-21 | ecosystem: Environmental > Aquatic > Marine > Strait...
CAAAAAGAACTTGTATAGAGAAATGTACAACAATTTAACTGATATACCTTGGAGGTACCCAAAAAGTGGACTCGGCATTCCAACTATGTAGCATTAAGAATTTAATAGTTTTAGCAAACAATAGTGCAAAACAATCATTTATAGAAACAGTCTATCCGCATAACATAGACTGTATTGTTCTTACACAAGAAGAAGCAAAAGAGTATAATGGCGATTACAAAGTAGTATTTTTTGGTTGCTTTGTTGACGAACTTTCTCATTGTGAAAATATAATAATGGACGAAATTATCTATCGTGCATGGAGCCCTAGCCCTTACAACGTGAGATGGGAACCGCAACAACTTGCTACGTTTATTAGTTGCTGGTTTGGACAAGGTAAATTAAGAAAAATGAACAATGATCATAATTGGAGATTTGAAAAAGGTAAACCTACTGACGGAAGATTTAGTTGGCTCCGAAATCTTATGTTATAAATTTTGTTATTTCTTTTTCTAACTTAGGTAACTCGTACTGCATAGGATCTTCAAAGTATTTAAATCCTAACTCTTTACATTTTTCAGCAAGACGTTTGTGTCGAGTTACTCGAGTTTCAATATCGTTGTATACAGTACCGTTGTCATATACCCAATACATTCTATAAGGGTAATTTTTTGGAAAACGTTTGTCTTTCTTTAGATATCCTTGTTTGACATAATCTTCCTTGGCTCTTGTGTTAGGCTTAACACGCATCAACACTCCTATATACAACGGCTTTAATATTTCGTCGTATGGTTGTAATTTTTCAATAGTATCTAGAGTATCTTCAAACTCTTCGTGACTTTCAGTTGGGTATCCTACAAAGTACATACTGCGTGTAGTAATACCTACTCTGTGACATTGCTCCATACAGTATAATAGATCTTCTTTAGTGTATTTTTTGTCCATTTCTTTGAGAGTTTTTGTGCTACCACTTTCTATTCCTAGTTTGATGTGACTTAATCCGCTTTCACGCAATGTGTCCCACATAGCCGGAGGCATTTGTCTTTTAGATCTAATAGCAAAATATGCAGTCCATGCAAATTTAACATTGTGATTATTTTGATACTCGACTAGCATAGATGTCATTTCTTGTAAATTTTTAAGAACACCATTTAGAATATTATCAACAAACACAAAATCTAATACACCGTATTCTTCATAGTAATGAATCATTTCTGTAGCAATTGCAGAACCTGTTCTTGCTCTGTATACTCCAAATTCGCCTCTTACGTTACAAAATTTACAATCAAAAACACAACTACGTGTACCTTCTATAAACAAACTTGCAACACCTAATGTATCTTCTGCTAAACTATACGCATCTTTAGGATATGATTCAAAATCAAAATTACTATAGTCCGGATAAGGAACTGATGTAATATCAACTTTGGGAGTTCTTGGTGCTTCTAATTCCCAATCAGTATTGTATGTTTCTTTATTGTACACGCCAGCAGGAACTAAGTTTACTTCATTGTTTACTAGCATTTCAACGCCATGTTCTCCCTCGCCTACTACAATCCAATCTAATATATCCCAGCCAAGTTCTAACCCAAAGTGTTCTGCTGCACTTCCACCAAGTATTGTTTGTATCTGAGGTGCTTTACGTTTTAAACTTTCAAGCAATCTTTTTGCAGTCATTTGGCTGCGCAAGAAATGAACGCTAAGTCCAAAAAATCTTGGATTTGCTTGTGCAATTATATCTGTCCATTCCTCTACAATATTGCCTAAAGTAATTTCGTAGAAGTCGTCAAACATCATCTTGTCTTGCCACAACTGCCATTTATCACTACCTTCCCAAAATCTATCTTCGTCACTTTGAAAAAACTCTTTGTCTTGTTGTAACCTATGCCATAAATCCAAATTTAGATCAATATTATAACAACTGATGCCTACAGTATTTAGATATGCCTTTATTCGTGCAGGACCTATAGGCGGCCGTAGTTCAATACTAGGAACTGTAGCAATTACTACATCCTGCCCTGTTGGAATGTGTGTTACTTTATACGTCATATAACATTTCTAAATACTTTTGTTTCTTATTGATAATGCTACTGCTATTAGGTTTAATATTTTCATATTTTTTTCTAAACTCAGCAGCTGGTGTTGTTAATACAGTTTCTAAATTATATCCCATATTATATACTCTACTTATCTGATGAGCATTGAAGTGATTATGATTCTTAAACTTGCGTAATGCATCATCTCTTAACTGTTGTGCTTGATAGAAATTTAGATAACCATTGTCCCATATCATCTTATTTTTATTGTCTGGCTCTAGGTCTTTATAACCATACTTACGAGGATCAATCATAAGTTTACTCGAATCAAAATGACTTGACATACTAGGAATGCTTAGTGCATATACTTCTTTATTATCTAATGGACAATCGTTGCTGTTTAGCCATTTAATAGTTTCCATTATACTTTCAAGAGGTTCATGCGGTAATCCAAAAATAAATCCACTTCCTAGACTAATATTTGAATTTTCTTTAATGTAATGTAAACCGTCAATGGTTTTGTTTTTGTCCATACCTTTACCAATAGACGAACCTGCTTGCTTGTGCAATGTCTCAATTCCAAATTGCATACCAACACATCCACTTTCTTCTAGTATTGGTAAAGTATCAAGATGAGATATCAAAAGGTCAGATCTAGCATATGCACCAAAATGTATTTGAAAAGGTAACTTACTAAACACATCATGTATATATTTGCACTTCTCGGGGCTATCATTTAACAAATCGTCCATAATATCGTATTGTGTTACACCAAAGTTTTCATAATTATAAATTAATTCTTCAGTTAATACTGTTTTGTCTTTGAGATGCTTGAACGTATTTCCTTTGCCGTTGCCAGGATAGAAACAATAGCTACATCTAAATTTACAACCACGTGCAGTTTCAATCGGTAATGCTTCGCCATGAAACAAACAATCTTGTTTTGTAAATATTGTTTTGCTTGTATGAAAATTTTCATATACATAATTGAGTCTACAATCGATATATAACTGATTGTGTTTTGTTGTACCTTTGAGAGATCCAATATCGTTATTTTTTGCTGCATTAGCTATTTCAATTATAGCTCTGTCAGCAAAGCCTGCTACTAATATGTCAAATACATTTCTAGCAAGTTCTGTTAACGTAGCAGGACCGCCTCTATTTCCTCCAATAACAACTTTAAACTTGTAACGCTGTTTGTATTCGTTAATAAGATCTAACATCCAATCTTGTTCAAAAATCTTAGATCCATCAGAATGTAAAAATGTATTACTTATTCCTAGCAATACAGTGTCATTGGATATAAACTTATCGAATAATTTTTTTGCTTCGGTTTGAGTTAAGCGACCTGCAAAATCTATTACCTGTACTGTGTATCCGGCAAGACGTAGTTCTGTAGCTAATTTATAAGCACCAGACCCACGTATCCAACCTTCTGCATACACATCAGATAATAGTATTACTTCCATTCACCATACTCGTCTAATGTAGGAAAGTGTTCTCTATCAAACTCTTTTTCATATGAATTTAACTTGTCAAATATTTCATTCCGTTCTACCATTCCACTTGCTACAATGTGATATCTATAATCAGTGCCACCGTTCATAAAGGTATGCGGAATAGCAGTATCAGTATAGTAAACACTGCCGTTTGCAGGAAGATGCACAATATACCTGTGCGCTTGCTCTGGCCATATAAACATATTACCAGGATTAGTAACAATTGGAATATGAAATTTATAAGTCATATCTCTATGAAATCTATAACAGGACTTTGAACTCACTCTTAGAAAACGTAGTCTACAAACTGGAAAAGGAAACATATTAATAATTTCTTCGAAATATGTATCTTTAAACATTTCGTTTGTGTTGCTAAAACTTCCTTCAGTGAGATTATTACTAGGATCATCTTTGTTAAGAGCCGGTTGCGGACCACAACTTTCGTGATACGGATCAGTTGAGTTTTCTCTTGACTGAATTGCAAATTGAGCTTGATGTCCTTGTTTTCCAACAGACCACCAGCCGTATGCTTCAATGCTAGGCAACAAACTGTTAAATTCGTTTACCATCTTATTACGGTCAATTCCGATATCGTATCTTTTTAACAAATCGTTAAATGACCATTTTTCATAATCATGTATACTACGTTCCATCATTTTTCCTTTATATAGTTTCCGCGATTGAATACTGTTCTTGTACCTCTCATATAAGTTGGTACAAGAATACTGTTTACAAACATTTCTATTTTTTCATTTCCGTGTTTATTTCCCCAAGTACTGTCTTGGTTAGGTCCCATTGGAAATGCTCCTAGTTTTGTATCGGTTGTTTTCCATATACGTGCATTTGCATACTTCTCCGGCCTAGCAATAAGTGTTTTACTAATATCAAAGTTGTCTTCTGTGTTATCAGAACAATTCCAAGTACAAAAATCAATATAATCAAACCAGTTGTATGTACACTCTATTTGTTTTCCGTGATTATGATCGTAATCTAATGTAAACAGCATATTTTTATTAAAGTCGATCAATTCTTTAAGTATAGGATCTTTATACTTTTCTAATATATAAGATTCAAGTTCTTTCCAAAATGTTTCATTTAAACCATATTGATCGTTATATAATACATTCCATAATATAAATTCTTCTAATTGATAATACCGTCCGTTATTTAACACTGGTATTTGAAGTTCGTCTATAGCATCATTGTTATTTAAAAAATCTTGGAAGTGTTTGTGTCCTTGTTTGTAAATCGAGTTTGCATATTGATAATTTTCATTCTTAAAAAATGTTTCATACAAATCTTTGTAAAAATCATAATACGAAATGCCAAGGGTGTTTCGACAGAACATACTAGTCCATTTTGTAATACTGCCGCCGTGCAGTGCCATGAATATCTTTCCAAACATTTTCATTTCTAGCCAGTTATCAATTGAATATGTATTGGTCTTTACAATAAATTCACTACTAGTTGGTGCAATAGCGTTTTCTTGTTCTGAAAATTTGTGATAGCCATTAATAAAGTGATATCTTGTTCTAGTTTCAATTTCCCACTTGTCCATATAACCAGGCTGTGCAGCAGGAGCATTAGGCAACAACTGAAAATCATATATTCTGCACTCAAAATGTATTCCCCATTCAATTGTATCAGTAAGTGCTTTAATCCAATATTCGTAGTTATCGCCTGGCATTCCCATAATCATTTGACTAATGCACGGCATCTTTGCTTCGTTTAAATCTCGTATCATTGGAATCTGTCGCTTTACAGGAATGTTATACCTATCAACACAGTCTAATACACTTTGCATAGTATGTTGTAAACTTACCACATGTTTTTTTAGGAGTTTTACATTATACAATTCTTTTGCAATTTCTACTGTACGCTCTGGAGTATTTTTACTAGTGCTATATTGAAAACTTTTTGGATAATTTGTTTCTTTCTTTTTTTGACAAATATATTTTACGATATCCAAGTCTCTAGGTAAAATTCCTAAGTTTGCACCAACATGGTATAACACGTCAACCTTTAATTCGTTTACAAAAAAATCAATTTCTTTGTACAGACGTTCATTAGGGAATCTTCTCAACTTACTGTTAGTAGCACTACCCCAATCGCAGAAACTACACTTAAAGGGACATCCACGATCTGTTTCCCACAACAATGTAAAGTGCTGATTAGACCCTTCGGTAATATACTTTCTTTTGAATTCTAATATCCATTCTTTGTTTTCTAGCCAAGGACTTAGTTCAAAGTCTTTGAACACTGAAGACGGTGGTGTTTTTGTGTGTGGCAAAATTAAATTATTAACTGTATCAAGTGGCTGCCCTTGTTGTACTGCCTTAATTATTTCAGCAAACGGTCTTTCTCCGTCGTTGTAAACAATAGCATCTAACTGAGTATGTTTTTCTAGAAGTTTATCGTCTTTCCAATCAGGATGAGGTCCACCAGCTACTACTAAGCAAGTAGGATTAACTTTCTTAACCTGTTTTGCTATTTTTAAATTTAGATTCCAATTCCAATCGTAACAACTTAGCCCTAAAATATCAATAGACTTGAGATCAATGCCTTGAAGCATAGTATCTACATCAGTATTTCTAAACAACGGATCTAGCCAATTTACAGGTTCAATATCATTTTGACTATCAGTGTAAGTTTTAAGACACAAAAATACTAGTGGCATAAAAACTTTACTATCATAAATATTTGGTTGAGAGATTAATACAGTCTTCATAAACATATTTACACATTAACAGAGAACTTAAATATATATATGAATCTTAATATACAGATCTGTGTACCTTCCTATCCTATAAGCGGAATGAGATACTTGCCACTTGTATGGGCATATCTAAAAAGTTATCACACTCATCATGGTGAATATACAGAAAATGTAAATTGGTTAGAGCCTTTACAAAATAAAAGAGACATAGATAAATTTTTATTGCAAGGTGTAGAAAATGTAGATGTTCTAGGAATAAGCAACTACATGTGGAATAGCAAAGTAAACTTTGATTTAGCAAAACAAGTTAAGAAACAGAATCCAAATTGTTTTATTGTTTGCGGCGGCCCTGAGTTTAATATGTTAGATATTTCAAACTTTGACTATATTGATGCATACATACCAATTGAAGGCGAAGTTTCGTTTAGTAATCTGCTAGACAAATTGAAGTCTAGAGAAGACTGGAAAACAGTAGGCGGTATAGTATATTTAGAAAACAACAAGATCAAAAAGAACCCACCATTGCCGTACATTAGAGATTGGTTCTTTAGTCCTATATTAGAACACAAAGAATACTTCGAAGAATTAATTCAGAGAAATAAAGAAGAAAAATTTGAAACATTACTACAATTTGAAACTACAAGAGGGTGTCCTTACGGTTGCACATTTTGTGACTGGGGCGGAGGTATTCATACAAAGGTACGTAATCGACCGTTAGAAATACTCAAAGAAGAAATTACATGGACAGGACAGAATAAAATATTCAAGTATTTCATTACAGATGCTAACTTTGGAATTTATGAAAGAGACATCGATGTTGCTAAACATATTGTAGACACTAGAAACACCTACGGATGGCCCAAGGGTATAACTTATCAAAGTGCAAAAAATCAAACCAATAGAATTATTCAAATTGCTGAAATTTTGTACAAAGGAAAAATGATGAGTAGACATATGATTAGTGTGCAAAGTACTGACGATCATGTACTTACTAACATAGACAGAGCAAATCTGCCAACATCCAAACAAAGTTTTATTGCACACGAACTTAACAAAAAACAAGTACCAGTTAAGAGTCAAATTATTATAGGACTTCCTGGCGATAATATTAACAAATTGAAGAAGACTGTTAGCGATTTATACGATATGGGAGTTAGTAGAGAGATTGAATATTTTATTTTTGGACTTTTTCCAAATGCTCCTGCAAGCGAAGCTTCATACATTGAGAAACATAAACTAAAGACAGTTCAAGCATACAGTCCTGTAACATGTAGAAATTTAAACAACATGGAAGGATACTCGGCATCTGATATACAAATTTGTAACGGATTAGCAGATATCGAAAACGAAAGTGTTTACCAAGATGCAGTATGGGACGTAGCCGACAGTAAGAGTGCGTTTGTAGTCGAATCAGAAAGTTACGATAGAAAAGAATTTGCAGAAATGTATACGTGGATGCTTGTATTAAACGGATTAGTTGATAACGGATTGTTTAAAGATATAGCAGATTTTTACAAACAACACGGAATATCTTATAAAGACTTTTTTCATAATATAATCGAAGACTTTAAATCTAACAAAGAATTTAAAGAAATATATGATTATATCGAGCAGCAGAGTCAAGATTTAAGTAACGGAATACGGCCGTATGAAGAAATACAGATACCTGGTTCAACACAACCAGTTGCATTTGAATCTAACTTAGTGATGCAATCTTGGGTTGCAAAAAATAAAGAACTTGTAAGAAATGATCTTATGAAAATGGTAATTGATAGATTTGGTTACCACGACCCTGTTAAAGATTTATCTAATTTTTGTTTAGATAGGATTGTAGGTTTTGATGTAATTAACGAAAAAGAAATAACATATGACTACGACTGGATTGCTACAATTAAAGGAATGAATTTTGTAGATTTAATTAAATGTCCTACAACAGTTAAATGGAAAAATACCTACATAGATAACTTTAAAAAACTCAACGTCAAAATGGATCTATATTATTATACTCTTTGTTTAATACACGGTCGATGGCGCAAAAAGATGAATTACGATGCTAATTATATATCATCCAATTAATTTAGTTTATATTCCTACAGTTAGATCAGGTAGTACAAGCACCAGAAGGTATATAGAAAAAACACTACATACACAGTATTATAATTATCATATTGCAAGATCTAAGGAAAATATTGATTGTTTACAAAACAATTTTTATATACACACTAGCATTAACGAAGTAAATCAATATGTCAAAGGCAACTTTAAATTCTTTACTACTATAAGAAATCCATTTGAAAAACTTGTAAGTTACTACGAAAGTCGATATACCGAACAACTAACAGATTATAAATCTCATAATCTTATAAGCGGACCTGACTATTCTTGGAATACATTTGAAGAATTTTTGTATAGTGTATATAATACACACGGTCATATACATTTAGATAAAAATTTATACTACCTAAATGATGTTCCTGTTTGTGATTATTACATCAAAACAGAAAACTTATACAACGAATTAGATTGTTTATTAAAAGACTACAACATATATGTTCCTAATATCGAACAGAAAACGTTGAATAGTAGCAAAAGAGATAGTGTTAAAAAATATTTTAATGATGATAATCTAATTGAGTTAGTTTACAAAAGTTACAAACACGAAATTGACATGTTTGGTTATTCTTTAGATTAGAACTTCAATCTTCTTGTTTGCATCAATAAGTTCTTGTGTTTTTTCGCTCGGCAATCCTGTTATCTGCAATGTCCATCTAGGCGTATGACCAACATTTGCTGTACCATGCGGCATTGTTCTATGCCAGTGTACACAGTCGCCAGCATTCCATTGTTGCCAAACAGCGTTTCCAAAATGCCAGTAATGTCCTGTGTTCCAATCATTTAGTGCAACAGCAAATCTTACTGCATTTAGTGCAGTCTCTGATACATTTATTTCTGTTGGCTTTTTGTAATTATCAATATGCGAAGGTAGTATTTGTCCTGGCAACTGTCTAAACACTAAAACTCGAGTTTGGTAATCTTCATTATTCTTTAATTCTAGAAAGTCTACCATTTTTTTAAACTGCGGAAATTCAGTTACATCTAATTTTAGTGTCGATTGTGTAGCAGTTATACTTGCATATCCTAAATCGTTCCATACATCCATGTCGTATGTAGCAGTATCTCTAAGATAGTTTGTAACCTTTTTGATGTCGTCGTCCCAGTTACCCTTAAAGCAAACCGGTGCACTTACTACATCATCTAACGTTTCTGGTACAGTTGTATCAAAATGCCATATACTGATTTTTTCAGCCTTTGGTCCCCAACTTTCGTCATCAAAGTTTAACACTGTGTTACCAGTAGTATTCATGTCTGTATTTTTTTTGTACATTATTGTATCCTTGACCATTGTCTATTAGAAAGAAATTTATCAGGTTTAGTAGAACAATCAGCCGATAAAGTAATTCTAGTGCCGTTTGTTTTTTCCGTACTATGTGTTACCCAACTAGGGAAAACATAAATTTCTCCGTCTTTGTTTTCTATATATTTACTTTCTTTAGTATACGGATCGTAAAAAACGGTATATGTACTATTACAGGATATACAACAACTAATTGCAAATAGATAGTCTATTTCTCCATCCTTGTGAAAGATGTGATTGTGATTTTCGAGAGATGCCTCGTTTCTAAAAATATTAAACCAGCTTGACACACCAAAGGAACAAGACTCCTGTCCGTGTATTTCAAGATATAATTTTCCAATTTTCTTAATTATATCTTTAAAGAACAACATTTCTGGAAAATTAAATGCATTATATAATTGGTACTTTACAGTAACAGTATCTTGTAAATGTTTACTACCCTTGATATTTCCATCGGGAAGTTTAAGAATATCGGGCTCGTACTTTAGTGCTATATTTTTTACAAATTCTGCATCAAACGCATTTTTTATTTTTAATAATTTAAATGAACTATCAATCATCAAATTATTATTAGGGTTATTTCCTATTTGAATTATTTCATATTCCATTACACTTTTCTCTTGGGTATTTTACTATCAGCACTACTTACACAACTATCAGTTATACAAGGCGCAGGGGCGCCAAACAGTTTAAATCCTGTTTCGATATTACCTAGTGGAACATCGTGACAACTATAACTACGCTTAACACTACCGTCGGGCTCACGTATAATGATACCTTGATACCCTGCATTACAACTCCAACCTTTGAACTTGTTAAAGCCAAATGCATTAAAGCGTTCTGCTTGATCCATATACCATGCGTTACCTTCTTTATCTTTAAACTCAATCTGCATGTGCCAAGGTATACTTGTGTCTAACTTGCCATCAACTCCGGTAGGTATTTGAAAAGCAGGCTTTGGACGTTCTGCCCATTTGCGTTTGCTTTCAGTGTATGCACGTTGTGGCATACCGTTGTGCAGACGCTTTAGGTCCTCCGGTTTGTATCCATCAACCACCCTACTAGCAGTAGGGTCTGATTGCGGTTTGAGTGTAACGTTGATTCCTTGCTCGTGGAAGAACAAGGCGTTTTCCCAATCTCTTTCAAACCAGTCTGGAACCATAACCATATTGATTGTAACTTGTACATCGTGCTCCTGACAGAAGATTAGTTTATCTGCAAAGTCCTGCATCTTCTCAACTGTATTTAAGTGTTCTGTGTGCAGACTTGCTGTAATACTTGCTCTATGAAAAGGCTTAACTGCTTCTACATACTTTTCAAACCACGCCATATTACGACTACAGTTAGATGTCATATGTACACTGGTGTAGTTGGTGTTGTCTACGTCATCAGCCAGATGCTGTAGAATATCCAAGTAGCCAGGATGGAAAGTAGGCTCCCCGCCACTAAGACTAAAATGATAACTATTAAATCCGTTTTCACGTGCCTGCCTCTTTATCTCATCTATGGTCCGTAAGCATAGTTCTGTAGGACGGTGGTCTTTACGGTCACTGCGGGCATAAGGCCAACAGTAGGAGCATTTGTAGTTGCAGAACCTTCCAAGGAGCCAGCTGACAGTAAATATATCGCGATACAACAGGGTACGCTGACCAACACTAACAATGTCGTCAAAGGGTATTTTAGTAAAGTCATAGTTGGACCATTTTAAATCTTCACTCATATTTTTATTATACTACAGTTTTTAAGTTTGGTCAAGAGGTTTAAAAGTTGTCATCTAAAATTTCCACAAGGTGCGGATATAATTTTCTATATTCAACACCTTTCCATTTTTCCTGTTCAGCAAAAAACTTTTTTGCGGCTGCTAAAGTTTCTTTATTACGTTGTGACCCAATGCTGCGTATTTCATTAATTAAAAATCTTTTATGATCAATGTTAATATCATCTGTTAAATCTGCTGCTACCGTTAAATGTTTTTTAAAGTGCTCTGGTGCAATCCACAAAGATAAGGATAGCGGTCCGTATACGGCGTTATTACCAAGGCATACAGTTGGTGTACCTAATTTATTTAAATTTTGCACATACTTTACAACTTCACCTAATCCAGGTGCATTTAAATTTGTAAGTGTAGGCAATATTGATACCAATGATATATTTTTGTTTTTACAAATTTCTTTGATATTCTGTTCAAACCTACTCCATATCAATCCATCTCTTACCGGACTATCTCCCACTTCGTCCATACTAACACTAATTTTCCATTCAAAATGAGAGTTATTTTCAACAACCTCAAGAAATCTATCTAGCAACTTTGGTTTAATATTCATATTTGATGTAATCATTATACTATGTTTATAATTTTTGTTTACAGATTTACCAATATTATCTATTACATCAAATATACTCAATTCAAGTAACGGTTCTCCTCCTGTAAAATTAAAGTGTAAGGAACGTTCTAATGTAGGGAGATACTGGTATAATTCTTCAAATACTGCATCCTGCCATTCTTGCTTTGGTTCTGTTTTTGGCAAGCCTTGTATATCTGCCCACAAACTACTAACTGTAGGACCACAATACATACAAGTCATATTGCATGTAGTGCTGTACATAATTTCAATACTATGAGTTAAATCTGTTTTTAACTTGTTATAAGTTTTACTATTCCAACGCAAATTTAGCCAATCGTTGTTTCCGCCAAAGTATCCTCCAGGAAAAACTTGTGCGCAACTGGAGCAATCTTTTGGCAATTTATCTTGTTTAACCATAACTTTTTTATTCTTTGATAAACTTTTGCGATTGTTAAAAAAGTCTTTGCCCATTGACTTTATTTCTTCTGGTGTAAAGAAATCCCATTCGTGTGATTTACAACAGTTTGCGATACGACTAGCCGGAAGTCTTATATCTACATCTGTCCACATTTTGCTGCATATTGCTCTAGTCATAATGTTCCCTCATATAATGCTTTGCCCCAAGGGTAATGATCAAAGTATTTTTCATTACTCCCATATTCCCATAGTATTAAATCTCCAGACCAGCGATGTCTAGTTTCTTCGTCAAGTGTTTGTACTTCAGTTTTTAAATTTTTTCTAAATTGCAACCAGTTAGGATCTATATTATGTTGTTCTAAATTTAACTTATTTAATTTTTTAAGTACTTTTTTTCTATATTCCAAAGGTACTAATTGCCATCGAAACCATTCGGGATGTTGTATTTCATTAAATGCAATATAACAAGCATTTTGGGTGATTGCCCATTCTAGAAAATCTGCCACGCCTAATACATTTAATTGTGTAATTACAGGAGTAAGTGATACTGTTGAAATATTACTTTGTTGTAGTTTTGAAAAATTTCTTTTGATAGATTCCCAATTACTTCCTGTTCTTTGATATTCTATCCATTTGCCTACTCCGTCAATGCTACAACTAATTTCAACATCCAAAAAGTTTTCTAAAAGTTTTAAAAATGAAGTTTTAACTGTAGTACAATTTGTCAAAGTAAAAACTCTCAGAGTCTTGGATCTGCCTGATTCTACAAGTTTTTTCAACAGCATAGAAACTTCTGGCATAATAAAAGGTTCGCCTCCTCCAAATTTAATCAAATTTATTGTAGGGTTATCCATTATAGTTTGATATATGTTATTAACTAAATTTTCATTTACAGGGCGAATTGCATCTCCAGTTTTAAGTATTTCTTGCCATTCAAAAGACTTTTTATTTTCGCTAGGAATATAAGCACCTTCTTGTATAGCATCATACATTTTTTTAGCCAACTGATTGCTGTATTCAGGCGTACACATTTTGCATGCTAAATTACATTTGTTGCCCAGTCTTATATCAAGCACAGTTAATTCTAAAGTTGTGTCTGTATGTTCTTCGCTCATACTAGTTCTATAACTAGTTAAACCCTGATCTTCTAAATCCCAGCATCTATTGCAAGCACTTGGTCGTTTGTCATCTAAAAAATCTTGTCTAAGTTGTTTTAAAAAACTGTTGGATTTAAAGTTTTCAGTTAAAGATCGTTTGTCTAAATCCGAAACAGGTCGCATTTGACAGCAAGGACCAATTCCGTTTTTTGCTTGTTCAATATAAATTTCTTTAAAGGGTATTTTACACAGATTGCTCATCTTTAAACTCCGGTATCAAATCAAACAAGTTTTCATTTCTACTAGAATCTAATGCACTAGTGTAAGATAAGAACTTATTGTATTTATTGTTCCAATCTTCTGCCATCATATAGTCAATTATACCTTGCACTTTATCTAAATGCAAATACGGTTGCAACTGTTTTGCTGCCTGGTCTTTTAAATGTTTGGGTAGCACTCTAATATTTAATTCTTCTGGATGATTAAGAATGTTAAAGTATATTCTATTTCCATATGGAGCAGCCCAGTCTATTAGTTCTGGTAATCTTAGTATATTGTACATCTGTACTGTACAATGTATTTCTATTATTGCGTTAGGCAACTGTCTAATAGTTTCAAAATTTTCTACAATTTTATTCCAGCTGCTTGGATATCGTATGTATCGATCAAGTTTGCCCGTAGCATCTATTGAACAATTAAGTTTGATTTGTTTAAATTTTTTCCACTTTTCTAATAAATGATTGGGCACATTTGTAAGATTAGTATTGTATTTTAGTATAATATTTTTTGCTGTGCCATTATTAATAAAGTAATCTAATAACTTGTGCTGCTCTTTAATAATAGTAGGCTCGCCGCCTGTTAGATATATTTCCTCTACAGTGTTTGCAATCTTATAAAGATTCTCCCAAGTTTTTGACCATTCAGGCCATTCCATGTTCTTTAATCTTTTGTATTCATCTTCGGGCAATGCATCTCCAACTAGATGCCATTCCTTTACCCATAAGTTACTTGAGTAAGGATTACACATACGACATTTTAAATTACATAAATTTCCTAGTCGTAAATCAACATACCGGATATCAAATTCAGGATTCAACGAATACTCTTTATCTTCTTTCCATTTTTCATTCCAGGTTTGTCTTGCACTTCTAATACCTACATCTTCTTCACGAAAGCAACGTGTACACATTTCAGGGCGTTCGCCATCAAGCATTTGTTGTCTAATTTTTTTATAGGTTTTGCTGTTCCATGCCTGCTCAATATCGTCTCGTTGTATTTTGTAGGGACGGTCATCATCTCTCATAATTGGATTTTTACCAGGGGTGCTATTGCAACACACACGCATTGTTCCTGCTGCATTTGTTGCCAAATGCATCCAAGGTAATACACAAAATGTTTTAGATGTTGTCATAATATTTTGCTACTTCCAATTTGTTAAAGTCTTGCTGCTTGTATCCATCTTTTAATTTTGATAAGTTAATTAATTTATTACATTGATCAACGTTGAAATCCCCGGTGATAAGTTTGTTATATATGTTTGATATAAACAATTGCTCGTTTTCATTCCTTGCAGATAACGTCTGTAATATACTTATTGCTTTTTCATTTAACAACGTTGGAATATGTTTTACATCGAGATAACTAGGATTATCTAATATAATTGCATCAATATTAAAATTTTGTATTCGTGATAATTTGATAATATTTGCTATATCAAGAACATTGTATACTTGAAGTGTAAATGTTATTGCTTTATAAAAACTTGTATCTTTTAATAGAGCAAATGCAGTTTGTATCTGCGTCCATTTTGCAGGATGTCTTATATATTCAAAAGTGTCTTCAACACCATCAATACTAAAGATAAGACTTACATGTTTGAATTGATTGAGTATATTAATCCAGTTGCTGTCTAATAATGTTCCGTTGGTTATAAGCACAAGATCAATATTGTTTGATTTATTTGTTTCTATACAATATTCCAGCAGTGTTCTTACTGCTGGCACCATCAACGGTTCGCCGCCTGTAAACTTTAACTGTCGCAGTCCGTTATCAATCATGTCCTTAATAGCAGTTACAAACCTAGGATCGTTATACCACTTGTTTTGCACATAGTCTTTTTCATATGCATCTACTCCGTAATCAACTCCGGTGTCTTTGTATATGGTTTTGAATTCTTTTGCATAGGTGCTACTACTAAAACTACTGCACATTCTACAACTAAGGTTACAATAGTTTCCTAATTTCAAGTCTAGCTCTAACGGAAAGTCTCTGTTGGAAAAGTCTAAAGATTGATTTCGTATTTGATAATTTTGTATAAATTGTTCTCGCAAACTGGTTATACCGATTGCTTCTTTCTGCCAACAACTTTTGCAAGCATTTGGCTTTGCACCGGCAAGCATTTGTTCTTTGATAGTGTTGCGAAAGTCTGTCCAGTGTGCATCATAATTTTCAAGAAACCAATCGTTTTCTTGTGTCACAGCATTACAACACAGTCGATTTTTACCGGCTGTGTTGATACATAGATGATCCCATACTGCTGGACATATTGTGCTCATTAAATCTCTCTAAGGAAAGTAAGCAGTAGTCCCATCTTGGTTGTCCAATGAGCGTCTTTGTATCCTTTGTTTGTTGCATGCAATTGTACAGCATCAAACACAATAGGAGCACGAGGTTTCCATTCACAAGTCAATTCTGGAGTTAATCCAGTTAAACGACGATGTGGAGTATAATACAAATACTTGTCATGATGTTCATTGTTATACTTTGTTAAATTATCTGCACGATCTTGAATAGATCCATCAAGTCTATGGAAATCAATATTACTATGATCATCAACAATTGGATATGTAGTTGCTACTTTTTGCTCTGGTTTTTTACCATGATGATACACATGTGCATAATCTACATGCCGTTGATCAAAGAATACTCCGTGGCTTTCGATATTGCTAGGAGCAGTAAACAACGGTATAATAATATTACGCCATGGCACATATTTTCGTCTGTCACTATCTCGAGGAGTTCTGTCTAAACTATTTTGCCAATCGCTTTCTCGAGTGCTGTCGTTGTGCAATCCGTACTGACTAGGCGTGATAAAAAAGTTACCGCCTACAACAGGAGAATTTTCAGCACCAGGAATCATTTGGTTAATGCGATCAGCAAACTTTTCGTATACTCCTTGCAAATTTCCACTAATAAACATTGTGCCATTATCGTTGTGTCTTACTTTGCCGCATCTACTAAAGGCGTATCCATATATCCATTCAATTTCTTTTTCAGTAAATGCTTCATCAAATGTTTCAGCACGTTGGAAGTTATTCGCAACGTTGTCTCTTACCAAAGGATCTTTTAAATCCGCCATCCAGTGTTCGTATTCTAATCTATAATTTTTATGATTGTCGATATCTTCTTGTCTATTAATATCAGCGAGCATCAAAAATTCCTTTCATCTCTGGAAATGTTTCTTCAAATGTTATTCCACGTTGTTTGTCACACAAACTCAAAAACTCTTTCATTTCGGGTAAACGTTGACTCCAATCTTCGCTTTCCATAAAACTGAGAATACCATTTAATCGTTTAATGCCATATTCGGCACTACGCCATTGTTCGTAATCTACTTTGCCTTTGTGCCAACTAGGTATACCTAATTCCCAATTGGCTTCCCACCAAGGATACCATGCTTCGTACTTTGCTCTACATTGTTCTTTGAACCATTTAGGTAACACTTTAACATTTAGATGTGCAGGCCAATATACAAAATGCTGACTAATACCGCCGGCACCAAATGGCCACATGTTGATTTTCTTAAAGCCTTGCTCTAGTTTCCATTGTATAAAGTCAGGCAAGTAATACACATTTAGGGCCTGTACGGCAGCAGCAATAGTTACTTCTACATTATCGCTAGTCTGTGTGTCTAGTAAATGAAATACTTCTTCCTGACGTGTCCATTTACTAGGATAACGAATGTAGTCATTCATTTCTTTGATGCTGTCTATCGAATAGTGGAAGCGCACCAGTTTGAATTCTCTCCATAGATCAAATAAATCTTCTCTCCATTCGACTCCATTGCTGTTATAACGCAGTTCAAGATCCTTTGCGTAGCCCATTTTAATTGCGTGTTCAAGTATTTCATAATGTTCCTCAATAATGAGACTTTCGCCTCCGGCAAAATAAATCTGCTGCATATCCGGCATCTGTTCATAAAACTGTTTCCAAAATATAGGATTCTGTTTGTGCCAGTTGTAACTACTGCCGTTGGTACTGCCTTTGTCTTCCCATTGCATAATCTCTTTAAGTGATTCATTCTTTACTGCTGGAAAGATTGCTTTGTAGTCTTTGATCCATCCACTTGAATCATGTGGACTACACATAACACACGCCAGCTGACACTTTGTTCCAAAACGCAAATCAATATATGCTAGATTGGGAGGAACACTGCCGTCTTCTTTTGTATCTGCTAAGATTTTGTCTAAGTCAACACGCTTTTTCCAATATGCTGTTTCCCACATGCGTTTACTTCGATGGCCGGCTGCTTCTTCTTTATAACACTTTAAACAACTTGGAGGCTTTTCACCATTGAGCATTTGTTTGCGAACGTTCTTCATGTAGTTGCTGTTCCATGCAGTTTCAAAGTCGCTGACATTTAGATTGTTGGGCTTGCCGTCATCTGTTTTTAGAATGCCGACTTGACCTCCATGTTCTTTATCATTAGTAGCGCCTACACTACTAGCGTTTGCTGTGCAGCACACTCGCATACTGCCGTCTGGTCTTGTGCTTAAATGCACCCACGGTAGTAGGCAAAAGGTATCCGATGGTAAATTATCGCTCATGTATTTCTCCGTCTATTATATTATAATAGAGATTTATTGTTTTGTCAAGGCCGGAAGTAAAAAATCTTTTATTAGGTGCTTGTTTGTATTATCATTAAAATGACAAGAATCGCATAAAACTCTGTCTTTTCCATACATATTTACATAATAGTCGTGTGCATTCATGTAATCTGGAAACTTTACGTATGTTGCATCTTGTACAGCACTATCAAACACCGGTATCTGTTCCATATGCCAGTGATGTGCCCAAGCAACAACTGTTATGCCAAGTAACTCGCACAAATCTATAGTTTGTTTGATATCACATAAAGCCCAAAACTCGTTCATTGTGCAATCAGCAGCAATACTTTCTTGATATTGTTTCCATATTTTAAATTGTTTTTCTGTGCCAAAATTTTTATAATCAATATCTTGATGTATATAACGTTGATACTCAAACATACTACTGCTGTCTTTATAAACATCGTTTACAATATGATCAATATTAGTTTCTTTCCAGATACGTTTGTAACTGTCAGTTTGTGTTTTTACGTTTAGCATTGAACGATTGTTTATTACTTCAAGTAGCAGTGTATCAATATTGTGTTGTTTTTTTAGATATAAAACTTTGCTTAGATATAGTTCGGTTCCCTTGCTTGCACAAGCACTGTTAAAAACATCAATATTGTCAAACCATGTTTCAAATGGAAGTGCAAGATCATTTCCTCCAGTTTTAGGATTATGATGCCTTCCTACACTATAACTACTGCCAACTATTCCTAGTTTCACTGCCACCTCGTATAATTTTCGAGGAGAGGCTTTGTATCATGATTTCTTCCAGGTATTTGCCACATTTCATTATAAACCGGACAGAAATACTCAGTAGCAGGATCTCTGTATCCTAAGCACAAATACATCACTGGATGGATACCCATATGTTCTTGCATTTCGTCTCTATTTTGTATACACAAACAAAACCCAACATCAAGACCAAACGAGCCAGCTGCTAATGTTGCATGTTGTATTGCTATTCCGATATCAAGCCATGCTTCTTTTTCGTAGAACTCACGTTCATAATTTTCTGTGTTAGCTTCGTATCGAATACTAAATGCTAATAACCACGGAGCAAGTACTTGAGGATTATATCGACCTCTAGGATTTTCAGGAACTGCTTTGGTTCCTGCATAGATCATATGTTTACGCTGTTCATCTTTGTAATTTGGAATAATATCAATTGTATACCTAACTCTGCGTTGTTTACTAGGAGTAATTTCGTGTATACTGTGAATAATTTTTTTAATAACATTCTTATCAGGAACTTCGGTAGTCCAATTAAAAGTTGCAATACGATCATTGCATACTTGATCCCAAGAATTAATATCATAAGACGGACCGTTGGCAACAGTATTTTTAAGATTAGTGATGAGTTCTTGTATTTTTTTGCCGTATTCCCAAGATAATGCAGGCGAATCTAGTTCTTGCAGAGCAACCAGCAATCTATCGTATACTTCTAATTCAATTGTATGATCTGTCAACATGGGTTCGCCTCTAGACCAAAATTTATTTGCTATATATTGAGTTTCAGTGTTAGTATCATTTTCGATATCGTGCAGAATTGCATCAAAAATCATTTCAAGGTCTCTGTGACATTTGTCATACTGAGATGTTCGCGAAGGATGTTCAATCTTAATCCAATTTACTAGATCTTCGATTATTCTGGATTTGTCTTGTTGTATCATACTAATATTTATTTGAACTGCTCTGCAAATGGATCAAATTCTTTTCCGCATTTCATACTACACACTTTGAGTTTGCCTTCTGCTACACTAGCTTTGTTCCAACTGTTTTCAATATCGTCAAAGATGCCTGTTTCAAATACAGCACGTAGTCCATGCTTCTTTGCACTAATAGCATCCTTGCCGCCAGCTGCATCAACAAAGTCCCATACTTGTTCTGCTTTAGGATCTTTGTGCCACCACTTGTACATACGTCCAGCGGTCCAGCAGCAAGGCATTGCCAACCCTTCTGCTGTAATAAACAAGTTACCTTCTTCTTTTACTTTACAATGTATTTCTGCACGATCATAGTATGCGTCTATACTTCCGTGCTTTTCTGTGACTTTGTCGTATTGCTTGATAGCAGCATTTTGAAACTTGTCATCTGGCTTTTTAAGTTCAGTGGTTTCATTGCCTTTGCGATCAACTGCTTGATGCGATTCTTTTTTCTTACTTTGTGCTGTTACAAATCTTCCTGTCTTCTTTTTGATAAAGCGTTCGCAGCCCCAGGTGTTTGCTAATGCTTCTGCTTCTTCAACTTGATGTTGATTGTGCTCGAAGATGAGAAAGTCCCATCTTGCTCTACCGCCGGCATCTATAAAGGCTCGCATGTTGCGTTCTACATTATCCCATACAACACCTTGGCGATACAAATGATTAGTGTCACGCAAACCGTCCACACTAAATATGACAGCACCCATCCTTCCAAAAACTTCAGCCAGCTGTCTCCACCATTCTTCATTTTTTGCCCCTGCATTAGTATTCATACTTAGCCACATATCTGGGTTGTGCAATCTAAAGTATTTAAATATTTCTAATGTGTCTCGAGCAACAATTGGATCGCCTAAGTTACCACACATATACATTGTGTTTAGTTGTGCAATAAACTCTGGTTCAAAAATACGTTTGCAATCTTCCAGTGTTAGTTCGCTTAAATCAATATGCGGATTTAACGCTCCGCCATTTTGGTTGCGGTCACACATAGGACAACTGGCTTGACAGTTTTGCGTATTTTCCAAGTGTATGGTTTTTATGTTTTTGTATTTGTACATATTATACCTTTCGACAACAGTATTGTTCTTCATTTAGAAAAACTAATCTCAAGTTTTTTTCAACTAAGTTTTTATGCAATGCATCAATTACACCAGTTCCAAACCAATGACGGGCTGTATAATCATCGCCATATATTAAACCATTTGGTTTAAGTTTTGGATAATAACTATCAAAATCTAAGCAAACACCTTTATAAGTATGATCACCGTCAATATAGATATAATCCAAACTTTCATCAGGAATCTGGCTTGCTGCGTTTACTGAGAGATCTCGTATTATTTCTACATTAGTGTTTTCCTGAAATCTAGAAATTACTGACAAATACATATCATCTAACTTGTTTTGTGTTGTAGTATTTTTTCCGTATAGTCCGTTATCGTATCCTACTCCGTGTATTATTTTCCACGGATCAATAAGATATAATTTTTTAGGATCAGCAATGGATAAAATTCTATTTGCAAAATTTCCCATATAGACACCTATTTCGGCACCAGTTGCATTTTTAGGAAGATGTTCTAGTAAATATGTTCTTGCAATACTATTTTTATGATCAGGTTTATTCATCATTTAGTATCAACTTTACATCTTTGCCAGGACCGACCTTACTAGGCAAGTCTCCATATTGTTCTACATACCATTCAATTACTGCTACATACCAATTATGACTATTGTGATGCGCACGTTTGTTAAACTGCCAAATATTGTTATTAGTAGCTTGCATGGTGCTTAGTGCTCTAGCACTTTCTTTTTGTAATTCTCTTACTGATAAATCATTTATATCCAATTAACATAAACCTCTTGTACTTGGGCAGTTCTAGTTCACCTGCATATAACGGACCTGTCATACGTGCCATATTGCCAAACTCTTTGATGTCTTTAACACAATTAACATGTTCTTCTACTTCGTAATAGTTATTGCTTTGTAGCACAACTAATTTGCCATCTGGTATCTTGGCATACCATTCTTCAAAGTTTTCTATGTGTTCGCAACTAGTGTTGATAATAGTATCTGGACTATCAGTAATAGGCTTGCTCATTCTATTGTTAGCATTACTCCAATACTGCCAGGTATGCTCATTATAATCAACATCCATAATATCTTGCGTGATACTTTTAAATTTCCAACTATCAACAAACCAAGGCTTGTTAAATGTTTCAGCAATGTCTACACATGTATCGTCAATGTCAAAAGATCTAACATTATCTAACTTAATGTTACTTTGAAATAACATTGTAGCAAGTGTAGCATACCATCCGGCACATAAAAACACAGTGCCAAGATTTATTTTACAATCTTCTAATTCTTGTATTAGCCAAAGTTTACTTTCAAGCTGACCTCTGCTAAAACAATCATTCCATATTTCTACATCGTTTACAAAGAAGTTTTTAAACGCTGCAACAAACTGCGTATCAGTGTATCTTTCTAACACAGGCCAAAGTTTCCATGTGTTGTCTTCTAATATTAATTTACGTAAATCTTCATCATCAACTAATCTAAAAATACTATGTAGATTTTTTTCTGTAACTGCTTTACGCAAATCTTCAATGTCACCTACAACTTTATTAGGCAACAATCTAAAGATACTGCTAATATCTTGATCAATGTATGCTCTACGCAAATCTGCTAACTTTGAATTAGTTGGGTAAAGTAATTCAAATCTATCTAGTAATTCAAATGTTTGCATCAAAACGCTCCTTTAACCAATCAAAGTCGTTTATCTTTTTGAGAGCTTCGGTGTTGCCTTGGTTAGCCATACCATATGCTGCACCTTCTCTTGCGCCTCTAATAGCATCTTCTCCATAAGGACGGTCTTTGCCTACTGTTGTCCAAATACGCAAACGATCTTCTGTTTCTTCATTCTTTTGCCTATCAATTACTTTACTACTAAGTTTTGTACATTCTCTAAATGCACTTTTGAAACTATTAAATGCATCTGTATTGAATGCAGTAATGTTGCTTATGTCATGCACTGCTTTAAACTTACTGCTAATACTAGTTGTCATGTCAGGTTTACTAGTATCCATATTGATAGTTAGGCCAGTTGGAAAGAGCTTTACACCACCATAGCCGTATACCATATCATTAATAGGATTTTGACTGCGCCATACATGCACAACTTCTTTATCCCAACGTGCAACTTGATAATCAAAGTTAAAGTCATCTACAATAGTTGCATCGCCATCAATAATCCAAAACATATCTGTAGTGCATAATTTTGCACCTTCGATGTGTGCTTGATGAATACCTTTAACTCCGTGTACACGTTTGCATCTCGGAAAGCGCTCTAGTATACGTTTGTAGTTTTCATCTGCATTAGGTTCTTGATAACTTATAAACACAATATCATAAGGTGTTGGTGTGCTAATTACAATATCTATTTCTTTTTTGTTTGCAATAAACTTATAGTCAAACTCACGTCTACTGAACTTTGCCTTTTTACTACACAACACAATACCATCGTGATATTTTCCGTTGAGGTAAGCATAGTTTGTGTTACGTCCTAAGTGACTAAAGTAACTATCAAATTTAAATCTTTTGCTAGGGTTAACGTAGTTTGGAATAATCCAAAACATATCGTACTTGCTATCTTCAAGTGCTTGCAAATAATCTTCGTATACATTTGTATAGAATATTTCAAACTTACAAGGGTTACTAGCAAGTATTTCAACTTTCTTATTGTGTACAAAGAATCTATGCGTAATTTCTTTGTCCGTGACTACAGCAGACTTGGGTATTAAACATATACCGTCATAGTGTTCTCCATTTAAGAATAAATGATTTACGTCTTGGCTCCATTCATCAGGAATATAGTCAAAGAGAAATCCATCAGCAACATGCACGTCATCCCAAACAATCCACACAAATCTAGTTAAACTAATTTTCTGTGCTTGTTGTAATGACTGTGCTTTTTTTGCTAACGGAAAACGTGCCTTTAAAGCATCAAAATTTTCAGCGTTGTTACCAACAAAGACAATGTCAAACATACTACTAGTATATATACTATAACAAGTTTTGTCAAGGAGAAAATATGATTTATGACGGCGCATCATACAGAATAAACATCGAAGGTGCCGATAGCACTATCATTTTAGACAGTTGGACCAATACGCTCAAAGCAAACATTGCCAGCAGCACAGGCGAAGTTCTACTAGACGAAAATTCTAGTACGTTCATGGGCAAGTTCAAAGGCAATGTAGTTAATAAACAAAATGAAATTATTGTTGATATTGAAACAAAAAATATTCATGCAAATAATGTCCATGCTAATTTAATTGACCATTTTGGAAATCATGTTTTTGATTTTGAAACTGGCAGATTTATGGGAAACTTTGTTGGTGACTTATACAATAGTTCTGGCGAAGTAGTTGGACACGCAGACGATGCTACATGGCACGGTAATGTAAAAGGTAATGTAATTTCTCCAGATGGTGTTCCGTTATTTGATAATGGCATGTACACTGGAGACCTAAGTGCAAACATTTTTGATTCCGAAGGCGGCATTGCATACGATAAAGAACAAAAACTATTCTATGGTAACCTTGTTGGTAAACTTGTAAATGAAAACGGCGAGTTTATGCTGGATACAGAAACAACTACGTTCTCAGGAACATTTGATGGAGATGTTGTTGGTAACATTATGGACAATAATGGCATTATTGTATTCAATCCTAATGCAGGTGAATTTTCAAAACAAGTAAGTGGAGAATTTAGTGGCACGTTTGTTGGCGATATATACAACGAAATAGGCGAAGTAATCTACAATCATAGTAGCGAAACATTAGCTGTCAAAGCATTAGATGTAGAATCAGCAGATGGTAACTTTAGTGGTATCTTTATGGGTGATATTGTAAATCCTTATACAGGAGATACAAAATATGATGCAACTAGTATGCACTGGACCGGAGTAAGTCTTACAGGCACACTTTATAATAACAACGGAGCAGAAGTATTCAATCCCGAGGCAAGCACAATTAGTGTTAACAATGTTTATACTAGAAATATTATTGCAAGCAGTCTTGATGTAGATAGTACTGTTATCAGCAACGAAGGTATTTTTCTTAATGTTGAAAGTGCATGGAGCGAGCCTGCGATTGAAGCAAAGTTTTACAGAGATCAAATGCCTGAAGTTGAGCACTGGTTTCAGCAAGGGTTTGAACTATGCGGAGTTGGCGGAACATGGATGGCTCCGGCTCCGTCGAAACCAGGTGATAAACTTCCTGCATTAACGTGGAATGCAACAATACAAACCGGAATGCCAGGAGAAGATAGTAGCTTCTACGATAGTACTGTGCAAGCTACAGGTACTACACAAAAAGCAGTAGTAGCATATGTATGTGGTAAGATACCCGATGATGATAAATTTACATATCACGACGATGACGGTATGGGGTGTAGTGGAGAACTACACTTTGTTGTTAACAACGTTGATGATGGTCCAAAATATAGCAAAATTGACAAGTACGGCAAACTACATACTACTTTGGCAGAATTTAAAGTTGACGGCGAAACAGGTGTAATACCAAGTGAACCAAATACACCCGATAGTTGGTTACAAATAACTGTAAACGGAGAGACAAAGTTTTTACCTTTGCATAGCTAATGTTTGAATATTACTACAATAACGTTCCAATCGAGGGTTTGTGTAGAAACAATTTGGTGTACACAAGCAAAATAGATAGACAAAACAATTTGTTTAGTATACACTATACGTATGATCAAGTTTACCATAACAATCAATGTCTAGACCAAAAAGTTCTTGATGAAAAATGGAAACGTGAACTAAAGTACACAATGAAAATGCTGAAGGCATTTCCTCAACATGTTTTGCAAGTTAAGGAAATAGACGATAGCAAGAAAGAAATTATATTCAATATAGAAGGAAACGACTTTTGGGAATTGGCAAATTGTAATGCACAAAACTATGATAAAGTGTTACCAAACTGGCAGGATCAAGCACTAGAAATTCTAAGAGATTACAGGCGTGCTGGTATATGGAAATTTAGTTTACACCCTAGTAGCTTTTTTATAGTTAATGGTAAATTAAAAAGTATAAATCATTTCTTTTGTTACAGCAACAATGAGCCTGAAATTGCAATTACAGAAGTATTAGATCATGTAAGCCAAAATAGACAAAACAAGTTAGATGAATATCTAAAGCAAAAGAACATAGACCCAAATCACAAGTTTCCTTATTTGCTGTACGGGCAAGTTGCACTAGATAGCTTTGCTGGCGATTACCCAATTGAGTTTATTGAAAAGGCAAAACGTATATATGTATGAAGTAAAAGAATTTGATCCTAGTCTCGACTTACAAGAATTTTATACACTGGCTAAACAACGTGGATTTGAAAATAATAGTAATCAACAGGTATTGTATGACACATTCTCGCACTTAGACAAATACAATGTTTGGCTGTTGTACTATAATAATCGTGCAATTGGTAGTGTTGCAGCTCACAGTTTAGAAGAACTTGGTATGCTAGGTGATGCATATCGTATTGCTGCTCGTACATGTTTCTTTACAGGAATGGACAACCGCAATCAAACTTTGCGTACATTAAATCAAATCAAAACACACAACAGCGTTACACCGCAACTATTAATACCGCCTTGTATTGAATGGGCAGGTAGAGACAAAAAGTTATATATAAGTAGTACTGAAAGTAGTGTAGGTACTCAGCGGTGGGTACATAACATATACTGCCCTGCACTTAACAAAACTGGTGCATTATACGATCCAATTGAATTAGATTACAGAGGAAGTTTTCATTGGTTTTGGCAATTGAATGTAGATGTGTTTTATAAACAGCTTGTAGATAATTGGTGGCCCGAGTCTAGAATATTATTTGAAAGTTCTCTGGCAGACTATCTCTAATTACTTTTGCCCACACTTTATTACTGCGAAACTTAACGCCTGTTTCTAATATTTCAAAATTACTAAGCATTTTGCGTTTTACTAATTGATTTAATACAGGGCTTATATATTTGTCAAATTTAAATCTTGGATTTTCTCCACCTGCGTGTATTGTAATATCAATTTCTGTCCAAGCATAGTTTTTTAGTAACTTTCTAATAACTAATTGATAACGTGTATGTTCTCCAAAATTTGCTGCACTATGCGTTCTGCCTGCATCCATAATGTAAACAAGCATATCAGCTTTGAGGAAATAATTTTTATTATTTGTAATATCTATAAGTGCTGCACAATCACCGCTTAGATTCAAATGGTACCTATCGTCAATATCACTATGTGCAAAATAACAAGTACCTGATTCTTGTTTGATAATACGTGCTTCGCCTGCGTCAGGTATTTGTGCTAAGAAACTTTCTACAGGAGTTCCTTTGTATTCTTCATTTACTACCCAAGGATCATAGAAAAAATCACCAGTGGGTTTATTCAATACCATCTTATGTTCACTATTACATAAATCTTTAAGATAATTTAGTTGTTGCTTGGTTGCTTCGTATTCAGTTGGAAGTATCATGTAGTATTTACAAGATAAGTATGTTTATGATTAGGGGATTTGAGCAAAAGCCTTATATAGATTTAGATCCGTTCTTAGATATAGATGGATTTAAATCTCTACATGCCGAGATTTGTAGAGGTATGGCACTAGCAAGAGATTATGCTAAAGAAGGCACATGGATGGAACCAGGCTTTAACTTTGATGATATGAGTTATATTGCAAACTGGAAACCTGTATATAAAGCATTTCAAGAATTTCAGCAGTTAGAAGAAGACGATCCTCTAAAGATAGCAGGGCTTGACATTTATCCACAAGACTTTACCGACTATAAACAACGTAATACGTTTGTAAGGTATTTGAAAAGTGCATTAGGCGCACACGATCCTTACATTTATTATGTACTGCAAGAAGAAGGTACCAACATGAAGGACAGAGGTAGTACTGCACGAAAGCCTACTACCGAATCAGAATACTTTCCGGGTGTAATGAAGTGGGTTAATATGTTAAAGTCTAACAAAATAGTAGAGCATACGGGTAGAGTAATTTTCTTTGTAAGTGAACCAAGCACAAAACCTTTTGAGCATAGAGACTTAGACAAAGATACTAACGACTACACAGAACATAATATAGAATTTATTCATATTAGGCCAAATACAAAAAGAGGATTCTACATATGGGATCCAGAACACCAACGTAAACACTATGTTAACAGTCATGCATGTTTTTTCAATGACCAAGACTGGCACGGTGGAGAACATAGTATGGAACAAGAATACGGATTGCGTGTAGATTGCAAGTTTACACAAGAGTTCAAAGAACGTATCGGTATAGGACATTACAAGCATTACTAATGAATCACGATAAAGTTTATATTCCACTAAGTAAGGAATGGAAAAGAATAGGTATTAGTTTAAGCGGTGGTGCAGATAGTGCATTACTAGCATACTTGATATTGAGTAATACAAATGCAGACATATACTTTACAACACAGGTACGTATGTGGAAAACACGCCCTTGGCAACGTTGGATTGCAAAGGATGTAGTAAGTTGGTTCCGTGAAAAGTTCAACAATCGTATAGAACATATCGAAGGATTTATACCGCCAGAGATGGAAGAACCACATACAACATATATTACAGACGAATACGGACAAAACAAGCCGGGCAATAGAATAATACTAAGAGCCCACAATGAATACATAGCACACTTATATAAATTAAATGCTTGGTATGCTGGCGTAACTCTAAACCCAACAGAAGAATTTGCAGGAGCACCCGAAGACAGAGAAACTCCTCGACTACCTGCAGAAACAAAGCATATGGGTATAACAGTTTGTCATCCATTTGCCGATGTGCGCAAAGATTGGATTATTAAACAGTATGTTGATTTAGAAATAGGAAATTTATTAGAAATTACTCGCAGTTGCGAAGGCGAGTTTGAAGACTTAGACTACACTAACTACAAACCATACCAAATAGTTCCTTATTGTAACAAATGTTTCTGGTGCAAAGAACGTGAATGGGGTATACAAAATGCAATCAAGTAAAACATTTTGTATGCACCCGTTTACAGGACTAGCAACTAGAGAGGATGGCGCAATTAAAGTGTGTTGCCGGAGTCAGCCTATTGGGTGGATACAAAATGAGAGCTTAGAAAGCGCATGGAACAATGAAAACATGCGTAGAATACGTCAACAGGTACTAAACAACGAGATGCCTGCTGAATGTGTACCGTGTTTTGACTTGGAAGCACAAGGTGTTGAAAGTTTACGCCAGCGTCATATACGTGATAGCTTTCCAGATGCACGTATTAACTTATATCCTAATGCATTGGACAGTTTAGCAGACGACTATACTATGCCATTTGAATTTCCTACCATTGAAATTAAGATCAACAACTTGTGTAACCTTAAATGCCGCATGTGCAATCCGTTGGATAGTACACAATGGAAAGACTGGGAAGAAGTTGAAGAGTTTTACAAAGAAGAAGGCAACTATCTAGTAGATGCTGTAAGAGGACTAGGACTTACTAAAGCACCTTATATTGGTATGTTTGAAAAAGACGATGAGTTTTGGTCAAACTTAGAAAAACTGTTACCCTACTTTCGTAGAGTTGAATTTGCAGGCGGTGAACCACTAATGGATCCTAATCATTATAAGATCCTAGATATGTTAGCACCATACGGGGACAACATAGAATTAAAGTACGCTACAAACGGCACAGTGACGGGTATAAAGGGCGGTAGGACCATACACGACTACTGGCCTAAATTTAAGAATGTAGTAGTAAACGTTAGCATAGACGGTATACACGATGTGTACGACCATATAAGAGGTAATGGCGACTTTGCACAAGTAGAAGAAACAGTAAAGATATTTAAAAGGTTTCCTAATGTAAAGTATGTTGTAGGTGCGTGTACAGTACAAGCAGGCAATGCATTACAACTACCTCAAATTATTGATTACTTTTTAAATACTATGGGCATTGTGTTCTATTCACATCGTGTAAACTATCCAAACGTATTAAGTGCGCAATGCTTGCCTAAGAAATACAAAGATAAAATAATTACTGAACTAAATTACATGAAGGAAAAAGTTACAACTTATCCTATAATGGATGCAGATAAGAGATTACTTCCTATAACCCTACAGCAAATTCAAGATAACATAAATTTCTTGCAAGCAAAGGATCTTAGTAGTAAATGGGAACAAACTTTAGAATTTAACCGTAGACTAGATATTAGTCGTAAACAAAAAAGTTTTGAAAGTTTAATAAATGCTTACGCAAGTTAGAAATAATATAGACAACAACACACTTATGGTGGACTTGAGTATTGGTAATATTTGTAATTACCAATGTTGGTATTGTTTTGAAGGTGCGCATGAAGGTAATCACAAATGGTTTGATTATGAAGTGTTGCTGGCAAACACTAAGCACTTGTTTGATTGGTATATTGCCAACGGTAAGACAAAGTTTGATATACATTTTGTAGGCGGCGAACCTACACACTGGCCAAAATTATTAGATTATATCAAATATTTGAAAGAAAATTACAATTGCCTTATTAGTATGACTAGCAATGGCAGCAAAAAAATACAACTTTGGAAAAATTTATCAAAATATTTTGATAAAGTTCAATTAAGTTTTCATCATCAACAAGCAGATATTGATACGTTTATTAAAGTTGCCGATTTATTATACGAAAATAAAGTAATTGTAAGCACAAGTGTAATGATGGATCCTATACACTGGAATAGATGTATGTATGCAATACAAAAAATGAAGTATAGCAAGCATCGTTGGACAATACGTTATGCGGAAATATTAAGCAAACACGAATATACAAATGAACAAAAAACTATATTGAAAAAACATAAAGCTAGGAGTGCTAATTGGCTTTGGTTTCTTAGAAATAACAGATATAAACCTACAAAGATATATGTAAATCATAAAAAAGTAAAGGATAATTATCTCCTAGTAAATAAACTTAATAAGTTCAAAGGATGGCGTTGTAATCTAGGAGTAGATTGGATACACATAAATCCAGCAGGAACTTTAACTGGAACATGCGGACAGACATTGTATAACGATACTCGAAAATATAACTTTAGAGATCCTGGATTTACACAAATGTTTAATCCAAAACTATTACCAGTAATTTGTGAAAAAGAATGTTGCTTGTGTATGCCGGAGACAAATATAACAAAATGCAAAGAGTAGAAAATCGTTGGATACACTATCAAGATAGTGTTAAGATTGAATGGAATTTAGGCAAACGATGCAACTTAGACTGCACATATTGTCCTGCGGAGATACATGACAATCATAGTCCTCATACAAGATTAGATATATTAATGCGTACAGTTGATAAGATAGCAAATATCAAAAATGCAAGAATTAGCTTTACAGGAGGAGAGCCTTGTGTGCATCCTGCATTTATGGATTTAGTAGAATATGCTAGACCAAAGTTAGGATGGCTAAGTGTTACTACCAATGGCACACGTAAAGTAGAATTTTACGAAGAGTTACCTGTAAACTATATTGTGTTTAGTTTGCACTTTGAAGATTCTCAATGGAAAGATAGATTAAACACTGTAATAGAGTTTGCATCTGCATCCGAATCATTAAAATTTCCAAAGGATTACCACATTGCACTAATGGCACACCACGAGCATGTTGACAAAGTAAAGTACGCTGCTAGTTTTTTAACTGGACACAATATTCCATATACAATAAGGCGTATACGATGGACTGAAAAACATGACTGGTTTGACGATCTAAAGTACAACGGTACAGATTTAGATTGGATATTGAAAAATACTGCAACTGCTAAAGCAAACACACTTGTTGATTCTTTTGAACTAGTACATGCAAACGATCTTATTAAAGAACACAGAAACAAATTTAAAGGATGGCATTGTAAAGCAGGTGTAGAAAGTTTAATGATAAACTGGGACGGAGAAGTACACAGAGCTACATGTAGGGTAGGAGGAAGTCTTGGCAATATATATGATAACACATTTACACTACCCGATGAAGCAATAACTTGTACTAGAGAGTGGTGTACTTGTGCAGCGGATGTAAATATAACAAAATGGAAGTAGATGCAATAAAATTAACCAACCTCGAGCCAATGATGGTTACATGGGATATTGGTAGAAGATGCAATTTTGATTGTACCTATTGCGAAAGCACTAGGCATAATACATATAGTCCACCTACAAGCTGGAATAACTTGTGCTATACATTAGACTTTATTAAAAAGTATACAAGCATATACAATCAGCCAAATGCAAATATCGGCTTTACAGGAGGCGAACCAACAGTGAATCCAAAATTTTGGGACTTTGTTGAAAAAATCAACAACGAAACTGAATTTCAAGTTGGACTCACAAGCAACGGTACTTGGCCTGAAAAACATATTGACTTTATAAAGAAAAACTTTGTTGGTATAACACTAAGTTATCATGCTGAAGCAAACTTATTCAGCAAGGAACGCACTATTAATAATGCAATACTGATACACGAAGCAGGACTTTGGAACACTGTAAATGTTATGATGCATACCGATCATTGGAATGAATGTGTAGAGGTTCACGAAAAACTTAAATCACACGGTATTGACAGTAAGCCAACTATAATCGGTGACGGTGCTATAGGTATTACCGATTGGTTTGAAGATACAGAAGGTGTACAACGTAGAACAAGTCATCCGTATACAAAAGAACAACAA
>Ga0181390_1000092_pt1 | contig 32807 bp, 15 predicted proteins | sample 13SPOviralmetaG_FD_130085 | JGI IMG/M metagenome (GOLD analysis project Ga0181390, IMG submission 130085) | Marine viral communities from the oligotrophic San Pedro Time Series (SPOT) site, San Pedro Channel, CA, USA - 13 SPOT_SRF_2010-07-21 | ecosystem: Environmental > Aquatic > Marine > Strait...
ACCCTGATAGTGTTGATCACATTATCGGAGGAATTAGTTTGTTTGATGGTTAATGAATTAAAAAGAGTACCGAAAGATACAATGGTTCTCCTCAAAATTTCGTTATAAAAATATTCAAACATTGTTTGTCCTTATGGAATTACGATATACTAAGAGTGATATTATTTATGGCATTCCAAATGGGTTTTGCTCACTAAAGTCTATAATAGAATCTGCTTCAATTTCTATATTAATATTATCTGCAAAACCATCGTCAGTTGGATTGATATTAAGACTTCTAAGTTCGTGTGAAGCACCTGACGTAGATCCTGTAATAGTTTCTCCTGGAATAAATTCTCCCGTTACAGACGCAACTTCAAGGACACTATCATCAGAATTCCAAACTCTAACTGTTGCAGTAGAAGCACTTACTGATCCAGTAACAGTTTCATTAAACACAAAGTTTCCAGACCCAGATCCTTCAGCAGCTGAAATAGTTATTTCTGGTTCGATTATATATCCATAACCAGCATCAAGAATATTTACATTTGATATAGTTCCAGCGGTGCTTACTGTTGCAATTCCCGTAGCAGTAGTAATACCAGAAATCTGCTCAATATAATTTTTCTCAGATACTTCGTTAGAAATAGTTATCGTGGGAGCTGACAAATATCCACCACCACCAAAAGTAACTGCGATTCCAGTTACAATACCGCAGTTTTCTCTACCAAATTCAAATACAGAGGTTGCAATGCCAACATTTGTGGCAGACTCTGACATAGTTAGAGAATTAGATCCAATGGATTGTACAAAGATATCTGCAGGTATGAAGTTGTATGGTTTGTTATATCCAACACTCATTCTCACTCTATCTCCTACAACAATATTAGTTGTAGTAATTCCAGTGATAACACTAGATCCTATACCAACTGTTCCTCCAGTCTTGACTGATGTAGATCTAATCGTTGCAATTCCAAGTGCTCTAAATTGCTCATCAGCACCTCCAGATCCTGCTATAGTGACTGTTGGAGTAGTTAAGTATCCAAATCCACTATTACCTATGCTAATAGTGTTAACAGTGCCTGCAACAGATACTGTTACTGTAGCAGTTGCTTGTACTGGAGATGGATTTCCCGAGAAAGAAATACTAGGTGCTACTGTATATCCAAGACCAATAGTTGCTCCAGTACCAACACACCATGGATCGGTAGTGCTATTAAATCCAACTGATGTAATAATACCGGTTATTGGATGAATCGTTGCAATACCAACGGCAACTTGAGTCGGGGCATCCATGACTCCAGACGTGGAGATTGCAACCGTAGGTGCAGTTGTATATGCTCTACCAGTAGTACTAAATGCAACAGAACTTGGATTTACAGAAGAACCAGCAATACCTATTGTTGCAGATGCAAAACTAAATCCTGGATGAGCAATGAATACTGATGGAGCACTTGTATAGAATTTACCTCCAGTAGTAATTGCAAGAGTTTCTACTGTACCTCCAGTTTGTGATAATTGGTCTAAAGTTGCAGTTGCTTGTGCAGCGTTTCCTGTTCCTGTAGGTAGTGAAAACACAACCAAAGGTGCTGTTTTGTAGAATACTCCACCAGTTGTTCCTCCTGGAAACAGAAATTCTGATGCACCAATACTTACAGTTGCAGAAACAACACTAACACCACCACCAACTACAGGAGAATCTAGGGTTGCTGTTGCATTTGCACCGACATGTTTTGGTCCAGATAATGTAACTGTTGGTGCAGTTGTATAACCAGATCCTCCTGAAGTTAGTGTAACTATTCCAACACCACCTGTTGTGGAAATACCTACTGTTGCACCAGCACCAGCACCACTATTTGAAATAAATCTAACACCTGGTGGGCTTGTATATCCACTACCAGAATTTAAAATTTGAACTTGTTGAACTGATCTTGCTCCTGGATTAGCACTTTGATTGCAGACATTAATTCCTCCAATCATAATAGCAGTTGCGATACCAGTAACTCCATTTGTTGGAGCAGACGATATTGCTACTCTTGGTGGGGAAAGGTATCCACCACCTCTATTGGTCAATCTAATAAATCTAATAGCACCATTTAAAATACCAGCAGTTCCAGTTGCAGTTGAGGCTGCTCCAACCAAAGTAAGTCTTTGGGTAGATCCAATAATTGTGGATATTCCATCTTCATTTAATCCATCAGATTCTCCACCAGTTAAAATATCATCAATATCTTCTATACCAGTATCAATGACTTCATCACCATACCTAAAGAGTTCACATCTCAACTCATAAACATAATTTTTTTGTAGTTGATAAAATGGTTTTTCGTGCTCAACAAATTTAATTTCAAATAAACGATCCCCTAGAGGAAAATAAATTAAGTCTCCTTCTTTTGGTCTCGTGGATAATTTTACATTTTCCTCATTCTTTATTAAAGGAGAAATATAATTCTCAAATCTCTCCTTTGAAATAACTAAATTTAATTCCTGCTCTTGTTGGATACCAAATTTTGATAGTATTGTAGTATTGTCATTATATCCTTCAAAATTGTCTATATACGCTTCTATTGGATATGCGTCATCAAATCTAGATTGTATTACTTCTCTGATAATTGTATTTTCAGTTAAATATTTTCTTGGAAGATAATGTACTTCTACACCATACATCCTCAACTGTTCATTGATAAGATCTTGAATTAAATTTTGCTCAGATCTGGCCCCTTGTTGGAAATATGGATTAAGCATATGATTAACCGATCATGTCCAATGGTGGAAGTTCATAAGTGTTGGACATAACCTCTCTGATTGCATCTAACTCCTTTTGAGCATCATCATATATTTGTCTACCATTTAATTCTATACCACCTGGAAGTTTTACTCCTTGGAACTTCAGGAGGTTTTGTCCCCACTGTCTTTTGATAAGTTGAGTTACATATCTCTTAAGAAATGAGTCATTCCAAACTCTACTAAAATTATTTGGGTCTAAAAGTCTATAACAATCAAGGATAAGATAATCATCTTTAGATACTTCTCCCCAATCAACATCTAAGTAAAGTCTATCCTGTCTTTGATTAAATCTTATCTGCTTCTCTGTATTTAATGCAAAGTCCATATCTTCAAGATATCTTTTTGTCATTGCATATGATAATATTTCAGTAGAACTAAAATTATAAATGTCATTCAAGAACATTTGATATTTTACACTGAACATATTATTAGTCACTGTTTGTGACCCGTCATATCTAAATATTTTGTTTATTCCAATAACTTGTGGAGGAACTTGTACATAATTACTATTTTCCTCAAAAGAAAAAGTTACAGATGAACCATCTATAGTTGAAGATGCGGTTGTAGTAACTAGTCCTACAGGATTACTCCCTCCTCTTCCTCGTCCTCTATCAACATCTCCTTGCGTAATTTTATACTTTAAATATGTTTGAACAACACCATCAAAATGTCTTTCATGAAAGTATTGCAAAGCATCATCTATTAGATCATCAATTTGCTCATCAGCAACGTTGATTTCTAAAACTGGTGCTCCCAGTTGCCTTTTACAGTAATTTATTAGGTCCGACCTACTTGCTGGTTGAGCCATATACGCAATAATTCCTTAATTGTATTTAGGTTTAAGAAGAAATAGTATTATAGACATTTGCATTTCCCCGAACCAAAGGATAAGTTGATGACCCAACAGTTACCAAAACATCATAAACATATCTACCTTCAGTTAAATTACTGGTTTGAGTATCTGTTAATGAAAGTTTCATAACTCCACCATATGCACTAGTTATTCCAACTGAGAATGAAACTGTAGATCCAAGAGTAGCACCAATAGCAACACTTTTTGCTAAAGCACTTGCACCAGAATATCCTGTTAAATTAAAAGCAGTATTTGAGGTTGTCTTTATATTAAAAATTGTTGAAAAATCTGTTCCACCATAAATGCTTAGATTTGCACCATATGGAACTCCAGAATCAGGATCAAAAGTTATGTTCTTAGATGCCATTTGGTATACCTATTGCATGCATAGTTTCCTGTTGTTTATAGTAAAGTTTGCAGAAACACTTAGCAATATTTCTAAGTTCTTCTCTATCATCACAACTATCTATTTGACTAGATAATTTTGCATATTCAAAACTCTTAGTTAAATTATCTAAACTTATATCATTTGGATCCATTTATCAACTCCTTTAATAGTAACTTGATTTCTGTAATGTCATCTTTAAGGTTAGCAACTTCTTCCTCAATAGTCTGTACCTTTTGATGCTCCTTATTTTTCACTTTACGTCTCTCAACGTATTTTTCATGATCTAAAGAGTTTAGATTCAATATGGCACCTGTATGTGGATCCCTTACGAGATCCACATAATCTTTTACTTTATGCATTATGCTAGGGCAATAACTCTTAGGTTTCGGGCTCTTGGTACATATGTTTGATTTGTACCCGTCAACAGAATTTTAATTCTGTAGACTTTAAATGACGGCAATTCGTCAATGCTAAAAGTATGTTCTTTAAATTCGATAGAACTACTATCAAAACCATATGTAGGAGTTTTAGATACAAATGAATCCGATTCGCCGTTATTGTTTGCAATATCAATAATTTGACCTTTAGAATCAAGGTTCTTATATCCGGGGAAAGGAATAAAGATTGGATCAAATCCGTCTTTATTACTGATAGCATATAATACTCTAGCATCACAGAAATCATTAACGTGAGCATCAAAGATAACTTTTAAAGAAGTTGCTGCATTTTCCAGTCTAATTTCTTTAGAAATATACTGACAAGCAGTTGGATCTGTCAAAATTCCTTTAACTCTAGCATCATTTGCAATATCAGTAATTTGACTATCAATTCTGTTAGAAGTGAGAATAGTACTAACTCTTTGACCATCAATCACTGGAGAAATATGGGAATCTGTAGTTACCATATTAACTCTCATTTGCATAGATTTAGCACCTTCAATGTTTGTTAACTTAGCATCTTCATTAACCTTAGAACAAATTAATCTTGTACTGCTAAGATAATTTGGCGTATTTGGAACAATTGGTTCAAACCCAGCATCAAGATAAGCAATCTCGTTGCCACTTAAACTTTGACCAGTTACTGTTCTAACTTCCGCGCTAATAGAAGTTCCTCTTGTAGTAACATTTTGAATGATTGGAGTGATAATTTCAAATGGCATGTTTTGAGTTGCCTTAACGTTTTGTCCTCCAGTAGATCCAGTAATTCCCATATAAAGTTTAGGGAATCCAAGTGCATCTTCACTTCTATCATCATTATCAACGTTAAATTTCTCAGACATATCAAGTTTGATGTTATAGGAATCGAAGGTAATCGAACTTCCTATAGAAACGTCGCTTAAGGTATGAGTTTTATTAACTCTATGGAGGCAAACTCCACCAAGTTCATATTTGTAAACAGGAGTTCCGGTGGAGTAAGTAATAGGATTACTTCCTCTAGAAATACTTCCACCAATAGTGTTTCCATCTACACTACTGTATTCTATGACTTCTTCTCCAATCAAGAGGTATCCTCTATTCGTAGATCCAACACTGACATTTTCAAAGTTAGAGAATGCTGTTGCACTTTCAACAGAAAGACCTGATGTAGAATTGGAAGAATATGCACTAGTCAATTTGGTTGGTTTAACATCTGGAAGAACTCCAGAAACAATTACTCTATTATCTGTAAAGTACATTCCATGATTTTGATGGTTAACCTTAATGTGAAGTCCATCAGTAACTTCATTGATTGAAGCAATTTGAACATTTCCACCAGGTGCAGCGGGTAAATTGTTATTCAAAGTTTGAGCAACACCCACACTATTAAAGTAATTCAACTGTGGACCACCAACAGTAAAATCTCCCTGAACATTATCTAGAATCAGTTCACTAGTTTTACCAATTCCAGAAACAGTAAGTCTTACATTTTTACCAACAGATCCAGCACCAATAGTATTAATTCCGACAACATCACCAGTTTGATATCCATTACCACCAGATCCAGTGATGGTTGCGGAAGTAACTTGTCCATTGGTAACAGCAACAGTTGCTTGAGCACCTCTACCACTTCCTGACAATGTTACTAGATTGACTCCAGTAAATGTATGAGATCCATCAGTTGGTGTTAAACCAATACCTGCATTAGAGATTGCCAATGCTGTTCTTGGAATAGTTCCAGCAACACCAATTAAAGTACCTGTAGCATTTGTTTTGTTAACATGACTTGCTCCCTGGAAGAAAGTATTACCAAGTTGATATCCAGAATCTTGTACAGTAGTTCCAAGTCCAACTCTAATAGTTCTGGAAGAAACTTCAAGACAATCAGGTTGAAGAACAGGTATTTGTCTGTTACCTTCAGTTAACTTTGGACTATAGAAATCAATAGTACCAGACTCAAGGAAATCTGCCCTATACATAACAAATTTAAGATCTTCCCACTGACTTGCTTCCCATGTAGAAGCATTCTGAGATTTGAATAGTGATCCTAGATATGGTTGGTTTGAGATAAACGCATCACTTAGAAGATCATTCTCACCAATTCTAGAAATATAAACACTATACTTGGTAGAGTTTGACGCTAAAGCAATTGCATACTCTGATCCTCCTTCCAAGAACACAGGAGCTTTAAATTCAATTGTTGTTGCCACTGATCCATCAGGCGAAATTTCAATATCTGCAGGATCAAGAACAATCTCAGAGAATGGAAGAATTTTCTGTGTTGGGAAACCATTTTTCATGGTTCTAAGTTGGAAGACACATGGAATATCCATATCATCTTTTGTTCTAAAGTAAACATCACACTTAGTGACGAATACACCAGACTCTTCCTCAACTAAGAATGATTGTGCAAGAGGGTCATACCAACCAACAGTAGTCGCTCTGCTTGTCTGACCTATAACCTGAGATCCAACAACCTGAGTTCCAAGATTCGTATTTACATTTCTTTCTTGGAATTCTTGTCTTCTTTCAATTCTAGCATTTCTAACTGAGATGATATTTTCCTGAACTGTTTCAAGTGTTCCCGAGGCAGCAAATGCTTCTTCGGCAATTGTTGTTGCAACATCTGGATCATTATCCTCATCATTAGTAAGAGTGAAAGTTTTAGTTCCTGTTTCAAATCTTGGGTGATTGACTGAGTTGGGGTTTGGAATGAAGAAACTACCTATTAGATTTGCAGAAAGATCTGATACAAGTCTATGTCCTGTTATGACTGCTTCTGCGCCACTTGTGGTGCCTTTTAGAATCATTTCCTCAGCAATACGACCAGAATATTCACCTTGAGCTTCATTTGATAATGAGAATGTATCAACATTCAAGATCGTTGATGTTGCAGAATATACTGCAGGTAGAGATGTTCCGTTATAAGGATCTTCTCTAAACACTTGATCGGGTGCGTTATATTCACCTTCTCTATGATTTGATTGAGCAACTCTAAAGGTAATTTTTGCTTCTTCTCCAATCAATTGTCTTGTGACAGGTCCAAGTCCTGGTCTAGACATCCTACCAATAACAGTTTCGCCAACCTGGAATGATCCAGATGTCATTGAAATTTCAAGGAGTTTTGGAACACAATACTTGTCAACTTGTTCTCCATCGAAAAATGCATGCATTCTCGTAAGAGGTTTCATTTTCTTAGAAACAAATTCAACATTTCTTGATCTCATAAACGGAATGAGATCTCTACTTACAGTTCTGTCTCCTACAGATTCACGATCAAATTGTTCATGAACAAATAACTGAGAACCCGTCCTTGATTGTTGTTCAGTTCTAATTGTCTCTCTAACAGTGTCCTCAATGGTTGTTGTGGTTGTTTCTTGGACCCATCTTGCAGTTCCACTACCACCATTGATCCAACCACCAACGCCTCTTCTACCACCGTTAGAGACTGTTGTCCTTCTTGTGGTTGTATCATTAAATTCAAATCCAGTCCAATTAGTCTCCCAAGAATTCCAAACAACAGGAGCAAATCCAGTTTGAGGATCAAGACCTTCTGTTTGTTCAAGGAGTGCAACTTGAGAAGCATAATCACCTTCAACATCAATGACCTTAGGTTCAATTCTTACAGTGTCTACCCAAGTATCAGATGCAGGGTTCAATTCCATTGTTCCCTGCCAAAAACTAATTAAGAATGGCGTTACACTTTCTGTTCTAGTTGCAAATGGTTGATTAATATACTCAACTTCACTGTAATCCAGTGTGATTACATCATTTGCTTTTCTTATATTATTTCCCTCAACAACTGCAAAATTTAGGTCTGCTGTTGGATCTACATTTACAACTGGTCCAAAAATAAGATCAATAGAGTTTGTATAATGTCTGGGTCTTATTTCTTTGTGAGCCCTATCAATACTATTCTTGATTGGTGCGCTTGTTTCTTGAGTGTTAAATCCAGTAAAATTATCAACAAAGAAACCAGATTTAAATCTATTCAATCCTTCGCCATCTGGAACAAACAGATTTGCTGTATTTGCTTCAAGTAAAGATAAAGATGTATAATATTCAAGACTTGAGATTCTATTCTCAAGCTTCTTAATATCTTTCATCTGATATCTCTTATGCTCTAAGAATCTTAAAGACGCCTGACTGACTTTATAGAGATATGGTGGAAGAGTAACTGTAGCAACTTCCAAAGCATTGTCAATTGGATTTGGAGGTTGTGGAATTTCTGATGGTGTTCCATATAAAATTTGGAACTTACCTTTTTTATCTAAGAAAACTCTATCAATTCTTCCAAGATAATGACTAAATGTTGTTAAGATTGATTCATCAGATGCTAAAGCATTTGATGCTGAATTTCCATCAGCATTAAATGATCTTCCAAAAAATTCAAGAGGAGATCTTGCCCCTTCAACAACCGTATATTCAGAAACTCTTGGTCTAATGTCAAGTATATCAGTATTAGCATCACCATTTATACCTTTAATTTCTGTACTATAATCAAAGTTTTTGTAAGATTCTACACTAGTAAGGTCTCCATTATCAGTTGAATCAAAAGATGCACTCTTATAATAAATTTTCAGTTTCTTAGCAGGAGCAGATTTATTCTCTTTTCTTATAATTCTTCCCTGATCATAGAATGTATCCTCTTGACCAGTTCTAAATTTATAGTTTTCGGAAATATCAAAACTATCAGAGGTAATAACGGATACAGTTGCTTGAATTGCCGTCTCCTGGAAAATTACAGTTTCTCCTTCAACAAATTTACTATCATTTTTGGATATATATGAAATTTGTGCAGATGTAAGGGTTTCTGCAATAATTCCATTTGCCCCAGACGTTTGTCCTATAAAAGATTCTCCAACTGTTAGTTCCCCAGTTGTAGTTGATGTACTATTAATATTAATTAAAGAAATTTTTGGTGCTGTGGCATTGTTAGTATCCGAAGATTCAAAAACACCATGAACATCAATGACATCTGGAACATTTAAAGAGATAGTAGCATCTTGAACTCTGGTTCCATATGGATAATTGCCCCCACCATAGACCAATCCATCATTTAAGGTTGTTGATCCAATACCAGAAGATGCACTATTTGATTTATCAACAATAATAGATTTGACTCTATTTTTAATTTTAATTTTTGATGTGGGTTTAACCTTCTTCAAGGAAACAATTAAAGAAGCACCCGTATCATTAGACCCAAGACCAAAAATGTTTAGTGCTGTCCCCCCACTAGCAATAGTGAGTTTATCGGCAGACAATGCTTCAGTTGTACCATCTGATCTAATTAGAGCATATCTTTCTTCATCAAATGGCAAGAATGTTTCATTTGGGCCTGCAGATATATTAGAAGAGAGTTGTCCACTAGCAATATCAACACTCAGAACTTTTCTTATAGTTAAACTTGCATTAGTAAAATCTACAGATTCGATATCAGTTCTTGGTAATCTAGTATAAAGAGTGCTATCCGAGGAAGGATCAAGTTTTGTAGTTACTAATCTAAAGTCATTAACGTCAACTGATCTAGTTGGAAGAGATCCTCTAACAATTCCGGGAACAGGAGTAACTGAAGCAATTTGAATAGAATCAGTATCAACACTTGTAACTCTTCCCATAGTGGGATCAGTGATGGTTGCTGATGGGTTTGTATATTCTACAAGATTTCCAACCTTAAATAATCCTGGAAGAACATCATTAGTGCTTTTTACCGTACTGATTCCACCAGAAGCTTTAGTAATTGTTGCTACTCCAACCGCGATTATTGGAGTCTGAACAACATCAGCAGCAAAAGTGGAGACACCGGTCAATCTGTTATTACTTCCAAAAACAGATTTTACATCTGATAATGTATAAGATGTTACTGCTGTAGCAATTCTGCCATCATTAATACCATTAAATACTAAAGGTTCATTGGGGATAAAATCTCCCTCAACTTCATAAACTGATACTGCATTTGAGTTTGAAATTGCATCTTTAAGGAATGCAGTTGCACCACTCCTACTACCTTGTATAAAAGTAGGAACAGAGAGACTTGTTGCTTGATTGAGAACTAAATCTACTGTTGTTTGAACGTCAAACAACGAAAGGTTCCACTCATTAATGGTATCATTAGATGTGTTGTAAGATCCAGATTCTAATCTATAATCATATACTCTAGCAACACCAATCTCTCTACCTGCTGGTGCAGGAGTACCACCAGTTCCATCTGTTGCAAGACCAACTCTTTGATCCCTTAAACTAAGAATATATGTATTACCAACTCCAACATCAGGTGATCTCCAAGTTCTATTAACTCTTAAAGTTGGACCAGTATTATAAATTATTGATTGATCTTCAATAGTTGCAGTTGTTCTTGGCTTAGGAACATCAATAAAAGTTACACTACTAATATCAATATCATAACCTCGCACAAATGCTCTACCTGGAGAGAATTTGTATAGCATGAGGTCATCAGATGGAGTTTGTCCTCCAAACGTTAATTGACCTGCGCTATATATTCCTCTATTTCCAACTCCATTGTTAAGCGATTCATGTACAGATAAATCAAATGCTTTTACATAATAATCACCAGATTCTGCATATGTTCTACTTGCAAGAATATCTGTCCAATCTTTATATCCTACTCCACCACCAAGATCTCCTCTTTTGGTTTGAGATTTGATATTTCCCGATTCAATAATAGATAATTCAACAAATTGATCATCATTGTAGTCAGTTAATGGTTTTTTAAATAAACTTAACGAAATCTTAAGTCTATCTGCACCTGGTGCCGAGTAGTTATTAAATCCTTGAGAATTATCATTTAATGCATCATCTTCATCAGCATTTATAATTTCTTCGTTTACAAACAGACCAATTCTATAATTAGGATTATTTCCATATTGATCAAGAATTAAAGTTTCTGTATTAACATTAACAAAATGCCCATGAACAAAATACACTCCTTCTTGAATTTGGAAAGCAGATCCAGTAGCAGCTGCCTCGTCGGGAATTGTTGTTGCAAAAGGAGCTCCAATAGCAATACTAGTATTCCCAAGAAGACCAGAAGAAATAATCTGATTGCACGTTAAATTTTCGCCATCAGAGAAAGTTTGAGTTGCATTATTTGCGGTGCTTGAATTTAAATAGTTAATGTATAGAGTAAGATTTCCTCTCTCAGAATCTTCTGGAAGAAGGACTTTATCTACAACAGCACTTACTCCAGAAGATTCTCCCGTAATTTTAGTTCCAACTAATTGTTCAGCATATGCTGCTACAGGAACTCCTAGATAAGTATTTTGTAATTGAACACAGTAATATAATTGAGTATATCCTGTATTGCCAGGAATTACTTTTGCACCTTCTTTGAAAAAATGCTGACCAAATTTTTCAATCTGATTTTGAAGAATCGATTGTAAAGTAGTTAATTCTCTTGCCTGAACTGGATATCCAGGTTTAAATAACACCTTATGGTAGTCATCTACCGGATCAAAGTCATCAAAATATGGTGCTACATTAAGGTTCGTTTGCTGTGGCATAATTCTTTAGAACTGCAAAATAATTTTGATATCTTCTTTTTGGTTAGATGATCTAGTAATTGAAGGTCTGTTATCAACGTAAATAATATTTCCTGCGTGTTTTTTAACCTCAGGACCTGCAATTCCACTTGTAAATGACTGACCAAGATAATATGTACGACTATTTATTACGGTTGTGATACCAGTAAAGTTCGCATCAATCTCCAAAATAGATCCAGTTGAGGGTGTAATTTGAATATTTCCTCCAGTATCTGGAGAAGATGTAAATTCATTTACATTAAATCCATAGGTTGGGTTTGTAATTCCAACTCCTGCAGTTGTAAACCCAAAAGAAGTTTTATCCTGCCAATACTTAAGAACACCCGTAGTTTGATTGTAACTAACAACTCTACCAACAGCAGTTGATGCTGTCGCAACAGTTTGAGTAAATGTTGAGTCCGCATCAAAAAGAGCAGAACTATATCCAATTCCAGTCAGTTTAATTGCATTAAGAACACTTGCTTTATCGGAGGTCAATACATTTCCAGTTGAAACTTCTGGATTTTCAATAACACCTACTCTTGCAATTTGGTTTCCCGTAATAAAATCAGGATTTTCGTTATCATTTTCAATTCTAGAATATAATAAAACATTGTATGCACCCAACTCTCTATAGATGTCTTTTCCATGGCCACCTTGAGGAGGCACAATAACATCAAATCTTGGAATTGTAGTTCCAGTTGGAACATTACCACTAGATAGATTTACATTCCCATAACTGTAATTAGATCCTTGATTGGAAATAGTAACCCCACTAATCTTAGAATCTGCTCCAACTGTTATCGTACACTCTGCACCAGATCCATCACCTTCAATCGGAACTCTCGTATAAGTTGAGTTAGCAGTTCCAATACCAACTCCAGCATTAGTAACTGTTACGATCTTAATTGATCCATCCACAGCATTATCTCTAACAGGAGCATTATCTCCACTAGATCCCCAGTTAGCAGGAACTGGCATAAAATCTGTAGACTCAAATTTTACAACTTCATTTGCTTTGATAGTATAAAGATACTTCCAAATATATCCATCACCACTTGATCCAGCAGATCTTGGTTCTAAATCAGTGAATGTTGGTTCATCTAGAGATGGTCTTCCATTTGGATTATCTGGATCGGTTCCGTTCTGAAGGCAAATATAAACTCTAAAATCACTATTCAACACATAATAAAATGCGGAATATAAATTAGTTGCACCAGATACGGATGCAGTGTTACTAACACTGTAATCATGCCTATACATGTCATATGTTGTACCCGATGTCCAAGTTCTTTTAGGAATTACTTGCCTAACATCAGAAGAATTAATTTTCTTCACAGCGATCATTGTATCCCAATAATCATTCTCCTCAGCAAAATTATCTTTTGGTGCAGGGGGTGATGCATCCCAGTCACTTTGATAATCTGATGGATTTGGTAATCCAATAAAAGAATAATATGCGTTAGAACTGGAACTAACTCCAGATATAAAATTTTTCGCATTCAAAATTCTAATTTGATCAGTTATAATTGCAGCCATTTTGTCCCAGTTTAATGGAGTTTTTTTTATTTATTAAACATTAAATGGCGTAGTTCTTGAATTTCAATGGAGCAGATCTCTCTACTCTTGTCGATGTAGTAATTCCAAGAATGCCATTTTCAGTATATGCAGTGTAGCTATTTAATCCCGCTCTTGATGTTAGTGTAATTTTGCCCCAACTATAATCACCATATCCAGCGACAGTTGATGTAGATTGTGTTCCAATACCACTAGTATCAAATTTTGGTTGAGTTACATTAGTAAATACCCTTCTACAAACAGTTGTTCCAATTCCAACACCAGCAGCATCCAAGCGAATTGTTCTCTGGATGTTTATGGCGTGTGCAACAACATATACATTATCGACGAAGGATTTACCAACACCTGCAGTCCCACCAGATTGATTAAGTGATGTAATCGATGTTGTTGCAGATCCAACATTAGAATTAGAAACAATGAAGAAATCTCCTTGCTCCAGTCCACTCAAGGTTACTGCTGTTCCAACTATGGATTCATCTCTTAACTTAGAATCAAGTGGGATATGTAAGTCAAAGACGAATTGTGTAGTAAGTCCACTGGTTGTAGTGGTTCCAAATCCAACAATTATTCCAGAGTCACCTGCATAATCTGCAGACGAGTTCTCTTCTTCACTATAACTTGGTTCACTTACGAGAACAACGGGTGGATTTGTATTTGTATACCCAGTTCCAGCATTTGTAATCGTAATAGAAGAAATTGTTTCTCCTACACCAATTACTGGATTTGCTGTTGCTGTTACAAATCCAGCAGATGGAGACCCAACAGTAATTGTAGCAGTACTGTATCCAACACCACCATCGGATAGGACGATAGATGAAATAGTACCAGTATCACTTACAACAGCAGTTGCTGCCGCTCCAGAAGTCACTGTCTGAGTTGCAAACTTAAACTTATTCTGGAAGGTCAATGCAGTATCATTTTCATTTTGTGCGTTAAATACGGGTCTTAGTCTATCAACATAGATTGTTGTAGATCCAATACCAACTGACTTAGTAATATATGCATATGGATGAATTTGTGGCTCATAAAGTTCCCTATCTTTTCCTACACGTTTTTCATTAATAAGTTTATCTTCAGTTTGTCTGCACCACTTAACTCTTCTTGATAGAGTTTCATCTTCAGTATTTCCTGGACCAAAATATGCAAATGTTTCAACTTGGTCTGTGGAATTAATATTAGTTACTGTTCTTGCCTCTTCTTGGAGATTAGTAGACTGACCAGCAGCATTATCATATCCAAGAGTTAATGTATCTCCTGTTTTAACAGTTTCAATAACCTCTCTAAAGATAACATCAGTGTCATCTCCGGTTCCCTTATAGAAAATGATCTTACAACTATCACCTGGCTTTGGTGGTTCTGCAAATTTAATTACACTACCACCTGGGAATTCATAACCTTTGCCTGGTTCTTGAAGAATATCATTAATAGTTACAATAAGAACTTTTTCAACATCAACTTTAGATCCTCTTGGAGACCTAATAGAAATTTGATTACCTGCTAAGGAAAGATTAAAAGATCTAGTTGCTCCATCAAAAAGAACTGATGGATCATCAAGTGGTTGAAGAACGCCAACACTCCATCCAGTAAACTCATCAGAGAATACTTTTTGAACCGTTAACTCAAAGTTTCTAAAGTTACTAGTTGTTCCTGTTGTAGGAATTCCAGTAAGTCCACCAGTTGAAATAGTAAGAACCTCTCCCTCTTTATATCCAACGCCTTTATTATTGATAGAGAAATCAACTATACTAGAACCATTACCAACAACAATATCAACCGTTCCATTTAATCCAGAGTTTGCTGCACCAACATAATTAATAGGAATGTTTGTATATGACAATGGATCATCAACAAACAAAGACAGAGGTCTATTGACCTTACCGCATCTATTGTAGAAGTGAGGACATGTTGAGATTCCAGTATTAACTACAAATGATGTGGGTGAGAGAACTGCTATAACTGAGGAACCGCCAGATGCAAAGTCATTTCCACTAGCAGATTTATTCTTCTTCCTTGGTGCATTGATAATTGCACCTTGGATTGTTCCACCACTCTGATAAAATGTTGGAACTGTAGATGGACCAGTGTTAACAACAAATTTGGTGGAATTGACAATTTCAATAACTGAAACTCCACAATATGCAGGATCAGTTGTTCTTGGATATGTGTGAGTAGAACTACCATTATCAAGACCACAAGTGAATGCAATACCCGTTAAAACAACTCCCTTTCCTACTTGTAAGAGATGTGGTGTTGCAGTAGTGATAGTAGTAACACCAGTTAGATTATTATAATCGGCATCAGAGACATTAACAGGTGGTGCATATGTACAGGTAAATGCAATACCAGACAACTGAATTGCTTCACCCTCACTTAATCCGTGAGCAGTGGATGTTGTAACAGTTGTTATTCCTGTAATGGAACTATATCCAACGTTAGTGATCGATTTTGCAGAATAGAACCTTGGAGTTGAGTTGTTAGTTACAGAAATAGCAGTGGAGACGTTTCCATTAATAATGGTTGCAAATCCAACGTGATATTTTGAAGTTTCAATGCCAACACTTGTAGAAGCAGCACTGACATTAACAAATCCAATTGGAGGATTTGATACAATAACGCGAGCTCTGGTTCCTGTGGGAATTCCTACAGATAATGAATCATCTATATGGAATCTCACAAAAGTTGATGCAGATGATACAATAGTTCCAGAAATATAAGAGTCAGCAACTCTTCCAAATTGGATTTCGCAGTTAGACCCGGTATTCAATTGAGGGAGAAGATCAAGAACACTTCCTGTATTAGGGATAAACACGTTAGTAGAACCAATTCCTACAAACTCATTGGTATTAACAAGAAATTCATACTTTTCAGCAACTCTGTATCCAGATCCAGTGTTGCCAATTGCAACGTCAGTAAGAACTCCTACATTAGTAACCTTAGCAGTTGCACCTGCAGAAACTAAAGGTTGATAACCAAATCCCTCTGTTGATCCAAGTGAAAGAAGAACACCGCCAACAGGTAATCCAGAAGTATTGGCATCTGTAATTGTAGATGAAGCAGTTCCAGTGAAAGCAATGGTTGTAATACCAGTATTCTCGCCTAGTGTAAAGTCTCTACCAAGTCCAGGACCCTGTAAAATATCATTTACAAGAACAATTGCATTTCCAGTTGAAATTCCGCTAATATCTGATGGTCCAGAAGTTAATGAGTATACTGAGGTATTACCATCAAATTTATTTGAAAGACTATCAAAGAGATAATTTGTATGATAAGTATCATCTGTAGTATCTTCAACACCAGATCTCATAAACATTCTTCCTTGGAAAGAAGAACTTGCTGAAATACCTTCCCAATCTCTTTCATCTGGTGGATTTGTTACACTACCAATTGGAACGAGACCATAAGGTGCCTCGGCAAAGTGGAGAACATTATCGGTAATATTGTAGTTTCCAACAACTTTGGTAATTGGTTCTCCAGTGTTTCCCGTACCAATCTTTGTTCCAAGTTGTCCTCTTCTAACTCTAACAGCGTTTGTACTTCCTACACCGACAGACATAATCTTCATAATCTCGTCACCCATTTTTACGAAATCTGATCCAAAGTATGATTGTATACCACTTATTTTAATAATATTATCAACGGTACTTACATTAGTAGAAAGACCAGTTGTTTGTGATGTAGAAACAATTGGGGACTGAATTAAATTATCAAGTGCAATTAGACATCTTGAATTTTGATTAGTTGCACTAAATCTATGTGAAGTTCCAATTCCAACACTTGTAAGTTCCATAGGAATTGCAATCTTCTTTAGGGCATTTTCTGCAGTAGATGCAAGTTGGATCTTATCGTCACCAACTTTAATTGCATACAGATCAATATCAATTGGTAAGAATTCAGTATTACCAACTCCAGGAATATTTGTTAATCCAATGCCAATGGAGGAAGTAATACCACCATTTCTGTCATAACGAATCCTTTCTCCAGAAACAAAGAAGTGATTCGGAATAGTGATAGTATTTGCACTAACACTAATAATGTCAGAATCATTTCCTAAGAAATATTTTTCAAATATAGGTGCAGACCTATGCTCTAATGTAAAAGTTTTCTTAACTGCATTTTCTGTTCCTTCATATCTCGCATAATTTGTAACAAATAATCCATTACCAAAGCTTCTTTGATCTCTACTATCATCCTCAATTTTTAATGCTTGGGTATAAGATTTAACGTCAACAGCAATATTTGCCTGTGGAGTAAAGGTTAGTGAAATTCCACCACCAGAATTAACTCTGGCACCAAAAGTTCCAAGTCCAGAATATGGCATGTCGTTTTCGGTTTCAACAATACCAAATTCCTGAACCTCTACCTCTCCTGTTCCATCTTCATTACTATCAGTATCAATAAGGACAAGTTCTCTCATTTCATATAAATTATTTGTTGTATCTGTAATTGATACCATAAAATATGATGAATCGTAATCACTAGTGTAATCCGCAACAGTGGTTATACCAGGAGTTCCAGAAGCAGAGATTGATGTTGATCCACCCTCAAGAATAGTATGCTTCATTTGATCTGTGCTAAAACCAGTTATACCATCAGTACCAAAACCAATCTGCATGGTGTTACATGTCATTGCAGCACTAACACTTGGTATAAAATCAACCTTCAGTAAATTACTATCAATGTGTGGATAATAAGTACCAAATCCTGTGCCACTGAATGATGTACTATTATCAGTAGTCATTAATCTACCAAATTCAGTTACACTAACTTCACTATCATCATGAATTATGTTTAGTTCATTATATTCATGATCGTTAGTTGCTGGATCTGAAATAAGAGACATCACCTTAAGTGATCTGGTTGTTGCGGCAGTTGATACAATTGTTGTTCTAACTCCACCACCTGAAGGAAGAGCAACACTACTTGTGCGAATATCTACAGATCCATTTCCTAGAACTATGGAAGTTCCGATACCCACAACCCTATCATCCAAATGATAGGCAAGACTGACAATTTGATAATCATTGATTGCAAATTTTCTAGGGAAGAACTGTAGAGATCCTTGCGTTCCAGAGATTTTAAAATCAAAATCTGCAAGTTCATCTTGACTATACATTCTTCCATATTGATTGAAATATGCAAATCTTCCGTCCTGAATCATATTGACAATTCCAAATTGTCTTTCACTTTCAAATCTTTCATCCTTAAAGTAGATAAAATATTTCAAGAATCTGCTGTTGGTGATATTAAATTCGTCTATCAATTGGAATCTAGTTGCCCTTGGATTGCTATTAAACAGATGACTGACATCATCAAAATCAACGGCTCTGTTTCCAAATGACTCGAAAAAGTCGGTTAGAATTCTACTTGCAAAGATAATCTCATCAGAGAATATACTACCGGAAGCATTAAGTGAATTTTCTAGAGCAAGATCAAAATCTTGAGTACAATTCAAGTTTCCGATACTATAAAGATCATTAACAACAGTGAAATATGAAAGTTCTGTAGACAACCCCACTCTCATAGAGTTTGCTTGAACTTCACTAAACTCTGCTGGAGTTTCTAATTGATAATCGGAGAATTTTTTGAATCCTGCTGTGTGATTTGTTGTACTTACAACATCATTCCAAGTATCAAAATCAACTCTTGATCTTAATGAATATGAGAAGTTTTGGTAGTAAAAACTATCCTGAACTCTCTGCATGTTAGCATTAAGGAATCCAGAATTAGTAATAGATCCTTTAACAACTCTAGATGAAGCATCAGTGTTGAGAATTGATTCATATGTTTCCACACGATCAGCAATTCCTTGAGTCTTAGAAGCAAGACCTTCAATTACTTCACCTGATATAAAGTTTTCGGATGTAGAAACTCTAAGAGTTCCAGTTTTTCTATCCCAGCTCTCAACAGTTCCTGAAGTTGTAAGAGATTTAACTTCTTCTCCATCAAGGAATTCATTATCCTTAAGTGAGATGTTAAAAATGGGGAAATGTCTTTCTGCAATAACTCTTCCTGAAGAATTAAATTTATTAAATTCACCAACAAATTCTCCTTTAGACTCATCAAATAAACCTTCCATACTATAACTAAAGGTAGCACCAACTCCACCCAAATTTTTATCTACAGCAATAACAGGGAACAACTTGTAATTGTGCTCAGATGAATTATATCCTATTCCAGTAGATCCAATACCAATACTGATGTTTTCAATCATCACTTTATCACCAACTTCAACTGGAAAATCATCTGATGCACTATACCCAACAGATAATTCAGCAGTAACTTCTTTAGTTACTGTGTTGAATCCAATTGTACTAATTCCACATCCATTAGTATTATAAATTGGTAGAATAGTAGGAATAGTGTTACTCATTCCCTTTGTATTCTTTCGGATAGTTACTTGATTATCACCAAGATCATAGTCAAGGTCTACGTCATTGAGAAGTTGATTTGATTTTCCATCAAACGCCAACAATCTAGGTGCAGAAGAATAACCTCTTCCACCTGAAGATATTCCAATAATATCAAATGACTTCAATGATTTGATTTTAACAATATTTGGTAATGTAATTGATGGCCTAAGTGTTCTATCTGATGGAAAATCAAATCCAATACTCTTAAGATTAGTTTTGGTTATTTTACCAATTTCATTACTCTGTGCTTCTAAAATTACACCTGTACCTCTAGCAGTAGAAACTGTAGTAATACCAGGTAGAGATTGATAACCCTGCCCACCATTAACAATTTCAAGTTTTCTTATTGAACCCTCGGTATGAGTACAATCCGTTTCATAGATAATCTCTGCAGAAGAAGTTGATGAAATGTAAGCAGCTTTTTCTGGGGTTGGACCCATAGTAAAGCTAAATGAATTTGGTGCCGTAGTAGAAATTTTATACTTACCATTGTAAATGCTTCTTACAACTGATACTGTATTATTTTCAAAAACTTCATTGTCAATATTAATTTCTGCTTTTGTTGCAGGAACATTACCACTCTCATATGTTGGATCAAGTCTATAGTAAAGTTTATCTGGTGTATTTTCGTTAACAACTAAAGTAACTTTTGCAATTCCGTCAACACCAACTGTTCCCGATCTTTGAATATCATAATCTTTGCCATTGCTAATTTTTCCAACATATTTGTTAGTGAAATTTTTGTCGGCATATAAATTAAATTCAAACGAGGGGTAGTTTGTAGATTGAATTTCGTGAGAAAGAGATGAGTTTGTTAAATTAAATGTAACTGTAGAATTTTTATATAATTTTAACGGAGGGTTAATTGGATTAATTACTCCACCACTACCAGTACTTGCTAACCCAACAGTAGTTGGAATTGCCCTGGTAGAATTTTCAAATGTGTCGGAAAATCTAAAAGAGTTTCCATCAATTATAGAAAGATAATAAATTCCATTATCTACAAGACCTTGTGTGGGATTAGATTGATCTTCGGTATAAACAATCTTCTGACCACGTACAAATCCATGATTTTCAATAGTAACTACACCAGTGGAGGTGTTTATTCCCGTAGATGTATATGATTTTGGATTTACAATCAGTTTTCTGTTATAATCATTATAAGAGATATTAAAAGATGAAGTGATTCCTGGGTTAACATCTAATACAATATCATGACCAATATGAATCCCATGAGTTTCTCCTGTTGAAACTGTAACAGTATTTTTATTCATAGTTCCTGTTACAACACTATGATTAGTCTTAAGACTATGATAAACACCTGATCCAATTCCAATGAATGATAATGTAGTAATTTTAGTTGAACCGACTACACCCTCAAATATCCCAGTGCTTCCAAGACTAACTCTTGCAGTTGCTAATCCAATTAAATTGTTTGCAACTTTAGCAACAAACAAATTAGTTCCATCAGCAATTGTCGTACCAATTCCAGCAGATACATGATTATCAGAGATTATAATACCTTTTCCTGCATTTCCATGAGTATCTTGATTTGATGAATATGTGACTATATCACCAGTCTCAAGTCCATGGTCTTTGATGAAAATAGTTTTAATTGGTATTACAATAGAAGTTGCCCCAATTCCTGGATTTTCAAAGAAAATCGTAGTTCCGATACCAACTCCACCTGTACTACCTAATCCAACAACTTCTATTGGATTAAAGTATATTTGTTTGTTAACTTTATAATCAAAATCAGTTTTAAATCCAGCAGAAATGCTTAGTTTTCTTTGGGTTATAGTTGCTGCTGTCCCAACAGTATGAGAGACTCCAATAACACCATTTACTGATCTAAGAACTCTGACTCTTGATAAACGATTATCAACGTTTAGAACTTTTACTCGTTCTGTTCCAATTTGAATTATATCATTTTCTCTAATATCTGGATAATTTAGATTTCCAGTTAAATTAAAGTATGTGACTAATCCAGTATATGTAACTGAACCAATTCCATTAGTCGAGATGCCTGTACCAGTAACCTTGTATACATTTGTACCAATTCCTGCATTGTAAAATCCTTCAAGATCTGATGCAGTTGTCGATACTCCAGTTATTGATATTGTTTCTTGATTTTGAACATTATGAGGGTCATTAGAAAACAGTAAGTATTTTCCTTTCCCACTTGGATAAAATTCTACATTTGATATAGAACTAGTGGCTAAACTTACACTATCAACTGGTTTTCCTAAGACGTGTGAGACCCTTGCAGAAACGCCTGTACCGCCTGTTTCGGTGTTATTAAATACAATGGGGTCACCTACTTTATAATTGATTCCACCGGTTATAATGCCGACGCCATCTATACTACCTCTTGCTGCATTTTTAATTTCAACTTCTTGGGATAATTCTGCCGGTAAAGAGAGATACTTATATTGAACATCCTTATCATCAAATAAATTAAATGGTCTGGTATTTTTTATATAATCTGATGTATTGATATTATAATCATCTTGATTCGATACCTTTTGGAAGTTAAATTCATTTGGTTTTGCGTGGAAATTTTCTCCAATTAAATATGGGAATTTGGGTCTTCTAAAATTAGTGAACGGAGATTGTGTATCCGCTTCGTCAGATGCTATAGTAGTAAAATATGCATAAGTTCCTCCAGGGAAATCTGGAGTAACACAATGTCTTCCATTATTTTCATCAAGAACAGACTCGGAAGTTTGATTTTGGTAAACAAAATCATTAATAAAGAAACCAGATGGCCACAACGTTAATGGAGGTCTTTGTGGTGCATCTGCTTTCTCTACATACCCGGTTTCCATAATGGTAACAGACCCACCAGATCTTGTTGAATATCCATATGGTCCATAGATCGGGTGCCCATCATAAGACCATCCAATAATTGGAGAGTGATTTGTAGAAACGTTTTCTTGCTTCGTGTTAACGTTTATTTCTAAATCAAACTCTCCATACTGTCGATTACCATCACCATCAACAGAGTACGACGATTGTCTTAATTTTCTTGGAGCATATATGTGACAATATTGGATACCAAAGTTTTCATTAGATCCATTCTCAACGACTCCATCATCATCAGAGAGTGCATAAAGATATTTCTGAAATAAATTAACTCTCCATGTTTGTATTTTTGCTTTTAATACTTCACCTTCTCCTGGATGAATTACATTAACAGTAGTTGTATTTTGATTATATCCTGCACCAGGTTCAAGAACTTTAATTGCAGATAACGTTCCATTGGTTAATACCGGAGTTATTACAGCACCAATTCCATCTCCATTAATTACAAGATCTGGTGGAGAAATATATTGTCTTCCAGGATTTAATACCAGAATTTCTTCTATTCTTCCTTGGTTGATAATTGGTTGACATTGTGCGTCCTGGCCAGGAACTGCTATAGTTAAAGGAGATCTATCTAAGTTTAATACTTCAGAGGCACCATATCCAACACCATTATTTGTTAAATTGACTGATGTAATCTCTCCTCTAAAAATTGGTTGTAGTTGTGCTTGAAATGTTTCCAGACCAATCGAAGATATCCCAATTTGTCCAGAAATTGCAACAGAAATATCTGGGTAATTGAAAGAGTGCGTTCCGGCACCTACAGAAGTTAGATTGACATATTGATTAGTTTCATAAAAATATCTCTGTGTTGATGTTGTAAGACCAACATTTGCTAATTTAAACTTGTCATTATCTATTTTGATAACATAATATTCGCTTTCATCAGTCAAACCACTTATAGGTGAAGATCCTGCAGTGTATTTTACTGTCTCTCCAGACTTGTAATCATGATTTTTAATTTCAATATAATTAAGAGATGTACTTACACCAGTTATTCCACAAGATCTCTTTTTGTTTTCATACCCATCACCGCTACTAATGACTGATATTGATTCAACAACTGATTTTTTATTTACGGTTTCGAGGTTATGTGAACCATTACCATATGATGTTAGTAATACAGTATTGATTCCTGCAATAACATCTGCAAGATTATTGTGAAGTGTTACTGTAACATTATTGGTTGTCTTTGCAAAATACTTTGCATCAGTTGTCAATCCACCAACAGCGGTTTGACCATTGGTTCTATAGATGACATGTTCACCATTTCTCAGTTTATGATAAGTTGAAAATCCAATAGTAGATGCAGTGGCACCTAACGTAATTTTATTTGATGCTACTTCAGAGAAGAATGGAACCGAATGCCCAATTAACTTCATATTTGGTTGAGCAACTGCCCCAGATCCATTACCACCAGTGATGGTGATTACTGGAGTTTCATCATAATCAAATCCAGGATCAAAAACTCTAATAGATTCTAGCGATCCAGAAACTGCAATATTTCCGGTTGCACCAGTTCCAACACTATCATTAATATGTAATAGTGGTGGATCGATGATATCGAAGTTTTCTCCGGCCGATATGACTTCAATCTCTTCAATCTTACCATAATAAACAACATCTGGTGATTTATAATTTAATATTTCAACACCATTGACAAGAATTCCATTAAATCCTGGTTGTGTGGGTGTTAACTGTCCAGTATGTTGAGCAGTTTTTGGAATTTCTCTTAAAAGTTTTTGTGAAGTTAATTCTTTACCTTGAAATTGAAATGGTCTTAATGTATTATCATCTACTGTAACCGAACTTTCTACAGATACAAATTTTTCATTATATACATCATTTCTGCTTTTTGCTAATTTAACACTTGTATCAGATAATCTCTTAACATAATATAAACCCTCTGGAAAATTAGCGCCTAAGGATTGTTTTTTAACTTCTCTTACGCCGACTTTTCCCCTAAAATCAACAAATGCTTCTGTTGTAATTCCTACAGAGTAGTAAACTGGATCTCCAGAGTATAAATTATGCTTTGTTCCAGGAGATATTAATAATTCTTCCCCTAAAAATGTTCCGGAAAAAGTTACCGACCTATCACTAGCATTAAGTCTTGATCCAAAATATGAAGGTATGGATGAAGATGCCACAAGAAAATTGTCATCATTGTCAAAAATACCTTGAATATCCGTTTGATATAATTGAGCTGAACCAAAGTTAGCAGCATCTCCCTTCAATATCTGCCTTGTGAGTGTATAAGTTTTGTTAATATCTAAAGGGCCAGATCCTTTTATAGAAATTGATCTGACAGAATTAACTCCATATACTGTTCCTCCAAGTTTAGCAGATCCTTTAAGTTCAGCTACACTAAGTTTGTCGCCATTTTTAAAGAAATGATCTTTATTTAAGGTCAGTTTATAACTATTATCCGAAGAATCTACCAATTCTATTGAATTTACCAGATGATCTGACGAATAGTTGTAAAACCAAGTATTATAAATTGCAGAATTTTTATTATTACCAAGAGTTTTAATTCTTGCAATGTCTCCATTTTGGAAATTTTTTGTATTTTCTGGGTATACAAAATCACTCAGAACTGCATTAATTCTAACTTTAACAGTTTGGTTGGGATCTTTAAAAGATCTTCCATATGCAAAGGTGTTAATACCAACAGTTTCTCCATCAACAATAATTCCCGTTACATTAGAACATCCAAAGAATTGTGTAAAGTTCTTTGAGGTATAAGATACAACTCCAGTAGTAGTATCATTATAAGTTACGGATAGTTCTCCTATTGTTCCAAAACCAACAGTCGAATCAACAAAAAGAATACTTGCACCGGATCCTACTTGTCCAATTACTCTAGTTTTAGGATGAATTCCAAATGCTCCTCGAATTGCACCTTGAACTTCAACGTCTCTATCATATCCTCCATCAAGACTCAATTTATAAAAACTTTTTGCTGTTCCTACTTGAAATACTTGAAGTTTTTCTACTGATGTAATTGGAGCATATGCTTTTACTAAACCAGCATCTGGAAAATTATCTTGAAAAAGAGTTGCTTGATCCAAATCAAGAGGATCTCCATCTACAGATTCTACAACTAAATCGTTTGTAATCCTAAAATCTGAGTTTGACGGTGTAAAAAGAAAATCTCTTGGTTTAACTACAGATACATCTTGATTATATAATGCTCGGAATAAAATTTCAAAAGATCTATCTGTTCCTCTACTCAGATAAAAATCCTTAGATTGTTTGATGAATAAATTTTCGTTTAAACCTTCAGTAAGAGGTCTTTCGTCAAGAAGAGGTAAAAATTGATGTTTTGTTTTTACTAAAAATTCTTTTAAGAATAGGATGCTTAAATTTTCAATTAAAGCACCTGATTCATGAAGTGTCTGGCTAGATGAAGTAAATACTAAATTTTCTGGATTTGTTTCTTTCTTATACGCAGTAGTTCCAGAAAATCCTCTAATACATCCAGTAAAAGAGTTACTAGTCTTTCCAGTATAGGTTATAATTTCATCATCAATTTTAAGTAATCCATAAGATTCAGGAAATCCGTCAGTTCCTGTTATAGAATTTCTAAAATCAACAGTTATTGTTGTATCAGATGCAGATATTTCATCTAATAGAACAACGGAATCACCTAATCCGGTTGTTTCATCAATTTTAATATAACGATCAATATTTTGAATCAAATCAATAGGAGCACCTTTAAATTCAAGTGCTTGATAATATGATTTTAAAAACTCAGAAATAAGTGGGAACTCATCTCTAACATAAGAGGGGAGCTGGTTCTGAACGATGTTATTAAACTGTACTCTTTTTTCTGACATTTTCTATGATTCTATTAGTAACCTGAGGAGTAACTGCTGCCGCCACCACCGCCGGAAGATGGAGTGCTTGTAGGTGTAGATGATGATGTTGTAGATGTACTAGATGTACCATATGTACTACCAGATACTGTTGCAAGAGTTGTATTTCCAGTTGTGGTAGTAGTAGCGGTTGTTGCGGAAACAGGAACACTACCTCTACCACCAGGACGTACTAAAACGCCATTTGCATAACTTGAAGATACAATGTAGTTAGATGCTGAAGGGTCAACACCGGAAGCAATTTCATCTGTTACTGTTTCAAAATTACTACTTGTAATATCTAACTGTAAATAGAGATCTTGCAATCCAACGACATCATTTGAAACTGGAGAACCAGAGATTTCAATAATTGTTTGTCCGGTTTTTGTTTTTCCAGATAAAACATTTATTGGATTTAGTGTCAATACACCCCTCTTATAATCAATTGTTCCAATATTCCTCTTGACAATAGTAGGACTTGAGGAATTTATAGATGGAACAGAAAATAAGAATAATTCACCGGTTTCTCTATTTGAGTTGGGTAAATCTGAGATATAAACATCGGTTCCAATACCATCAACCCTGAATGCAGAAGTTTTAATATTGTAACCACTCATTTTCTTAATATAGAAAGAATTACCGAAACCAATTTGATATTCAACTAAAGCATTCAATGTTACTCTTAAATCTCGTCTCATCTGAATAGTTGTAATATTCGACGTTACAGATTCATGACTATCATCAATCACCTTTAAAAATTTACTATACTTGAACCTTGCTCCATACTTATTTAACTCAGTTGATTCTGCGTATTTTGTGACATTATTTTGAACTAACGTTGAAACTAATTCGGAACTATTTGCTGCATTTGTGTTATAATATATCTTACTATCAGTTTCAAGATACAAATATTTTAAATCAAGTATCTCTGGAACAATACCCGCAACAGCATATTTTTTCAATCTCATCTTTATATTTTCTTTAATCAAGTTTGGTAGATAATCACCAAATGTTGGCTTAATGCTAATGAAAACCTTACCATATTGGGGTGGAACTAACTCTTCTCCACCAAAAACAGAGATGGATTCAGTTTCTGGGTAAATTTTTGCTGGAATAATTGTTTCATAATCATTGGAAGTCAGTGCTCTATTTTGTGTGGCATATATTCTTGGGGCAAACTTTTTAATTGACTCCACAGTTTCAATATTTTGACCTCCAGAAGTAATTATACCTGGAGTCAGTAAAGATACTCCTGAAGTTACATTATATTCAATTCCATTTCTTGTATATGTCAATCTTCCTGAAAAATTAAAATTTGATATACCATTTGCAGCATCACCATTACTTACAATATAGTTTGCAGTAATATAATTGCCTTCTTCTAATGCTTTTCCAAAAATATCGTCTCCAAAAATTAATTCATACCTTTCATCTGAAATTTCTTGTAAATAATAGACTTTTGATTCTGGATTGATATCAAAAAGACTATCTTGGAGAGCATATTTGGTAGAAGATGTAGAAAATTCGTTACTTCTAACTGTAACACGAATTAAATCGGTATCAATGCCAGAATTTGGTAAAATATACTTTTGATTTAGATTTCTGGTAGATCTAGTAAAGTTTGATTCTAAAAGAACACCTTCGTAAATTTGTAATTCGTTAAAAGTTGCAATTCCATTAAAAACAGGAATTGTAACATCTTCTAAAATTGAAAATATAAACGATTGAGAAGCAAAAGTTCCTGAACTTGATGCAACAACTCCTTTTTTAAGTGTAATGGTCGATGGAGTTGGAGATATGTCCGCAGTGTCTACATCAAAAGTAACTGTTGCTAATGCTGCCTTTCTAGATTTAGGAACATAACCAATATTTCTTGCAAGTGCTACAACATTCTCTCTTAATGTTGAACTATCAATAAAAACCTCATTTGCAACCATGTTTGCATTATATGAGGTAATATATGTGTTATATGCCAACACATCAATAATAGATGAAAGATTGGATCCTTCAAAATCATAGTCCGTAAAATTGGAGTTTGATTTTAAATACTCTTTAAGTGATGTTTTAACCTGTTCAAAGTCCAGGTTAGAGAAATTGACTAATGGCATGTTACCTTGTTGGCTGCAAGACGAATTCTAATTGTTGTGCAGGTACATCTGCACCTATAATATCATATATGATTTGTACATCAAAAGCATTACCTGCAAAATCAGGTGTTGTTTGAACAGACCTTAATCTCACTCTTGGTTCAAATCTACGAATTGATGATTCAATTTCATCTTTGATATTAGATGCTGTTAAATCATCAAAATTATCAAATAATAACCTTGATATTCTTGAACCAAAGCTTTCATTAAAAGGTTTCTCTCCGGGAAATGTAAATACAATATTTTTTATTGATCTAGCAATTGCGTTTGCATTTTTAAGACCAATTAAATCGTCATTCAAGGGATTTTTCTTGAATGACATACTTACATCTTTAAAACCTTGACTTACCCTTTCTAAAGGCACAATTATATGGCAAATATAAGTTATTTATCAACGAATTCGTTAATTATATTTTCGTAGTTCTATTCATAAAGTGGTGCAGCTGGGATTTCATTTTCAAAAATCTCCGTTTCTTGCTTCTTATCACGTTTTTTTGGTGTTAAGTCATCATTTGCAATTTCACGAAGCATTTTTTCGTGTTGATCTGCTGCTAGGTTGTCTAAAAAATCGTTACTTGGAGTCATTTTCTTCTTCCTCAGGTAAATTTTCGCGTTCTTGTGCTGTTTTCCAGAAATATTCGTCCTCACGACCCATTCCAAGTCGCTCAAAACCATTTTCAACTTGATAATAACGAGTTGAAACCTTAAAATCTGGCATCTTAGGTTCAACAGGTGTTAAACTATTGTCAAAAATACGCATTCTATTGTTTGGATAGAGTGCATACTGACCATTTTCTAATTCAATCAGGTTATGAGACTTATGTTCAGCAGGATTTTCACTTGTTGCATAGTCAACTACCTCAGGATCTTGATGATAGTTATCTATTGTGCAAATATAAGTTCCTTTTTGAATACCATAGTCTCTGGTATACAATTCATAGTCCATTGAACCAATGAATTGCTTTGTAATTGATACTACACCATAATCCATACAGTTCCAAAACTGTAGATTCGGTAGATTCATATCAGGTGATGGTGTCTCAGGATCGCTTACAAATGCACTGATAGGTAATTTATCGTACATTGCGGCGTATTCTGGTAAATAGGTCTCAAAATAAAAAGTGCGCCCAGGTATCGATTTGCACGATACCCAAACGCCTTTGACAAATTCACCATGACCACTTTGATGATCAGTTAGATACTCTTTACGAACCCATACTTCTACCGAGGGGAGGTTACAAATAAGTGCTGCCATAATGAATGTTGGTTAACTTATTCTATTTACCTTGTCCCCGATATCTTTTCTTACGTCCATTGCGAGAAGTCGCGGATAACAATGTATACTGCGAGTTTCCTTGCCGAGTTTTCTTCGGCTTACCCTTGACATAAGTGCCGCCTTTCATCATCATAATTCAGTACCTCTTAAATAACGCGAGTTTTTTCGTGACCAACTCTGATACGTGGATCGCACCAGATCTCAAATCCTTCTTCCTTTGCATCAAGACAGAATGAGACATCCTCACCACACATGTCCTGTACATCACCACTCTCAAAGACTTGCATCTTAGGAGCAAACCATGGATACTCTAATCTCTCAAAAACACCTTTCTTGATTAATACCCATCCAAAACCTGTATAATCTACGGTGAATGGTTTACGACGCTTACTAATGCCCTCTACATTCTCATGATTCATTACTCCGCCATTCTTACGGAAATCATCCTCCTCTAACCAATGTGCGACAGAAGTTGTGTGTCCATCCTCTGTAGCATACCATCCTGCAACAATCTCCTTCTCTTCTCCCTCTGCAGGAATTGCCATATCACATAGTTGCCAGAACTTCTCTGTATTAAACACAATATCACTATCAATCCATAACTGATAGTCATACTCTAACTTACCATCCCACGGTACTTGCTTAGGTCCACGAAGTACATTCGCACCTAATACCTTACAACGGGCAAAATTAACCATTGATGAATAATCTTGACTGATCTGAATACTCATTCCACTCTGTACCATATCAAAGCACAGTTGTACAAAGTTCTTTAAAAATGTAAAAGAACACCCACGTCCAGGAAGACAGAATACAATCGTCTTACCTCTCATACGCTCTTTGATCGCAGGAATATCCCACTCTACTTCTTTCTTCTTAGGCGCGTTGGCCTTTACAGTAAATCCTTTTGCCATAACGTGTTGATTACTTCGTTTCAATTATAACAGTTATTATGTAGTAAGTCAATAAAAGACTTTGACTTAACAACTGTGCTCTGTGTTTGTTGGAAGACTATAAACTTCCTCATATGTTAAATCCTCAAGTTGATAATCAGTCTGCATAAGACCAACCATCCCCTTGAGGGTATTCCATGTTTTATTGAATTGTTGTTCTGTTAGATTATTATATAAACACTCGTCTTTTGCATAGATGTGATAAACTTTACTTCGACTATCCATTGGTTTTTTACCTCCGGGAATTTTTTTTCTGGACGGGAATTTTTTTTGCTTTTGATATCTATAGGTCGATTTGTCACCTCTGTAGGTTAGGGTAGTTAGACGTTTTTATCACGCCCCCCATAACGCAACAACGCCGCCATCAAAACACTGTCATTTCACTGATACTCCCAGTCTACCACATACGGGGCAGAGTGTCAACAGCTGCCCCATTGCTATTAGACAATGCCAAGAGGTACATTACCGAAGTAGCAATCAGAATTGATCTCGACTGTGTTTACTTTAGGGTCTCTGTAGTTAACACCGTCAGGGGTGCAGATGTCATTGAGATCACACCCTTCGAGTGCATCTACAAAGTCTTCGTAGTTACCTGCGAAACTGGCAAGTTGATACAAACCCTGATCATTACCAATCCAGAGTGCAACATTCCAGGTCTCATAATTCGTCCAACCGTTATACGTGGTATCAGTGAGATTGGTCTGGAAGGTTGTGGTCATAGAGGTTTGAATCATGCTTACACTATAGGGACACTTTACGCGACCCCCCTTAGTAATACCCAGAGAGAATGACTGTCAAATAGCACCCACAATTACCAACTGACGGGATTACTCAGATCCTCCACGTAGCTATCAATCACCTTCTCATTCCCTTCCATTTCAAAGAGAGTCTCCCAATCAATGTTATGGGGATTGAAGTCTTCCATCACCTCTAGATCCAGGGTGATTCTATAACGTTGCTTCTGTACTTGACTGATAGCGACTGACATGAATCTGCTCCGTGAGTGATACTTGATTATTATAGAATGAACGAGAGATATTGTCAACGTGCTGGTGGATATTTATAAGGGTTTCTGATGTTTTTTGACTGTCAATCCCTCAAAAAACTTATGGCGGCGGTCTTGACATTTGCGCGGAGTGGTGATAGAGTGCTCGCTTAGATCACAAGACCTGAGTACATTAAAACACATACTTTTCCACAGAAATACACCTTAATACACACAAATACAAGACTTTATCCACAACCCTGTGGAGAACTATAAACAACGCATATACATTTAAAAAACCTTTTTTAATATAAAAAAAGCATAATCTTTATGTATATGAGCAGAAAAGGGGCGTTTTTACCCCTCTTTGCTGTTATTCAGTTATTTTCTTATCTAATCAATAGAGGGCCTCAATTGCTTCCAGGATGAGAAGAATATCATTGCCATTCTGTGCAGATTCAAGAGCAATGAAGAGATCAGACTTAGACATTTGAAAGTGTTAGGTAGGACGTGTGATTAGTGAGTTTTAAGTCATCACCAGGACTCTTGTAATACTAGGTCTTATGCTGAATACTGTGCTGCCTAGAGTGTTAATTAAGAGTTATGCAAAGACATAACCATTTGTGAAATCATCAACATTGTATACTTTGCTTTGTCCTGCTTGACCTACAAACTTTCTCACATACCAGACGAAATCCTTTTGAAAGACTCCCTCTCCAGTCACACAAAACTCATCACAGAGTGCATTGAGTCTACTCTTTGTTGTAACTGATTG
>Ga0181390_1000093_pt1 | contig 32785 bp, 16 predicted proteins | sample 13SPOviralmetaG_FD_130085 | JGI IMG/M metagenome (GOLD analysis project Ga0181390, IMG submission 130085) | Marine viral communities from the oligotrophic San Pedro Time Series (SPOT) site, San Pedro Channel, CA, USA - 13 SPOT_SRF_2010-07-21 | ecosystem: Environmental > Aquatic > Marine > Strait...
GGAATTAAAATCTTCTAAAATATTCATTCCTTCTACTTTAAGATCCGACCCTTTTGGTAGCTGCAATATTCTAGTACTAGTCCCTAATTCTATTAATTTATCAAAGTTACCTGAGTCAATAATAGAAAGAGCAGTTTCTTTATTTTCCATAATACCAATCATTATTTGTAATAATTGATTATTACGTGTTGCTCTAGTATTAAAGTCTACGTATTCGTCTTTAGAAATCGTTTCTACAAAACCAGCTATATCTTTTTTAAGAGTCTTGTATCTTTCATGCGCAGTATTAACACCTGCATCAAATAAATCTTTTTCTTCGTATATTTTATTACGTAAAGAATTAATTTGTTTTTTAAGAGCGGCTTTTTTTACAGGGTCTGTTTCTTTTTTACTTTCTTCTGTTAAATCTTTTATTTCTGTTACAATCTCTGTAAAACCTACATCTTCTTTCCAGTTGTTTCTTGATAAAACAGAATTAAAAATATCTTGATCAGCTTCTTCTTTTAACTTTAGTATTCTTTTTTGACTGCTTTTTGGAACATACTTATTAACAAAAGATTCGTAAGAACTATTACTGTCAAAAATAGCGTCCACAATTTCTTCAGCAGAAGAATTTTCATTTAAATATTTTTTGTATTCTATTTTACCTTCTTTTGTTATTCTGTACTCAGGAATAATCATAGAAAGTTTATCAATATCAAAATCGAGTCCTGCTTGAGTAGTAGCTTCTTGAGGAAGAATAATAGTACCTCCTGCTGCTGAATCCGTAAACCCTACTACTTTAATATTAAACATAGAGTATTTATCTTCAGTAGGAATACGGTAACCTAAAAGCGCTGTTAATTCTTTTGGCAGTGTTTTTAAATCTATCTCGCCATCTTTATTTTTAGGAAAGAATCTTTTAGTCCACCAAGGCAGCAAAGCTTCCATTAAATAATTACCGTTTTTATCTATGTAGAACTCTAGTTCTTCAGATACTCCGTAAGAAGTAGCATTGACCATTGCTCCTCCTTTAATTTTTTGTTTGGTAACATTATTTTTAAAGAAAGAGTTTAGAAGGCTTTCTACTTTATAAGAAACTAAAGGATGCCAAAGAGGTAAAGTAGGTGTTTTTTTATTTTTACGAACATTATCTACAAGCTCTATTGCTTTAAAATATTCTTCTCCTAAATTTCTTCTTGTAATTTCTGCTCTTAGATGAGTAGTAATTTTCTTATAGTCTATTTCCCCGTCTTCGTCCAGGAACATTTCTTCTACATCTTCGTAAGACTCTTGTAGATTTTCTACTATAAGATCTTGATACATTCTTGCTACTTCTCTTCCTGTATAATCTTTTTTATTTATTTTGTATATGCCGTCCATTGACATATCACTTATAATTAGATTACGTAATTGGCTACCAAAGTTACCAGAAGCATCTTCGTATTTAGGCGGTACTTCTTGTTGAAGTCTCCAGTCTGCATGGTCTAAAGTAACAATAGCAGGAGGTCCGTTTAATATTAGTTTGCCTTCATCATCTTCTACTAATTCATTATATGTAACGTTTCCTTCTTCGTCTAGTTTACTTCCTATAGCTCCTACTTTTACAGCAGATTCAAAAGCAATAAAATCTATTTGCGGACCATCTGGTTTAGGATTGTTTAATAAATCGTAAGCAGCTACTAGTTTAGGACGCATAAAGTTTCCGTCTGCATCTTTTTTATATGCAAGTGCTTTAGTTAAAAGTACTTCTGAGTTTTTAATTTGAATAGGAACTTCTACTCCTTCTATATTCATCTTACTAAACATAAAAGGTTTTGAGACACTAAACAAAGCAGAGTCTTCTGGTTTTTCAATTCCTTTTTTTATTCTTTCAAATGCTTTTTTATGTGCTGGAGTATATCTATCAAGAGATACTAAAATATTTTTAGCTCTATCTAAAGATATAAAAGTAGCTGCATCAGTAAGATTATTATGGCCTTTATCAGAAGTAGTACTTCTAGTTGATTCCCATCTAGCTATTAATTCTTTTTTGTTTTCTGCAGGCAGATCAGAAGCTCTTACTAAATCTATAATATTATCTACAACGTAAGATTCTGTAGGAGCTACTTCATCATTGAATACTAAACCAGAATACTTATCATATATAATTTCAGAATTAGTAAAAGTTCCAGGAGATACTATTTGTTTGTATCTTTTTTGATAATCTCCTGTGCCTGTATAAAAAGCAGGGTCCCCTGCAAAAATAGTAGTCATTTGAGTATTCATTAAATATGAATTAAACAAATAACTTTTAAAGAACTCTGAAGAATTTTTTTCTTGGCTTTTACTAATTACTCCATCAGTAAAAGTAATTTTACCATTAGGGCCCTTTTCGTATTCTTTTATTATGCCCGCATCTTTATATTTTTCTTTTTGTAACTCTAAAAACTCTGTTAGTAAATGGTCTTCTATTATAATTCTAATATCATCAACACTAGTATTTTCAGATACTTTGCCATTTAAAAAGTTTAATATATGATATTTACCTGCGTTCTTCTTAAAGTTTTCTATTAAAAGAAGAGAAGAGTCTTCTGGTAAATTTTTAAAGAAATTTATTCTTTTTCTTTCTGCATTGGCTACTTGAACAAATCTATCTACGACTTCTTTAAAGTCATATTTTTTATATTGAATTAGAGGCAATACAGAGTTATCTGCAGGAATAGGAAGTTTGTAATAACCATAGTTGCTTTTGTTACCTTGTTTAAAAAAGGCCGCCATTGCCATAGATTCTATTTCAATATCTGACAAATCAGAATAGTCTACATTTGTATTTTTTCCGCTTCTTGCTAAAGAATCAAAAATAACTGTTTCTAAATTATCCATTAACTGAGAAGCCTCTCCTTCTTCGGTTAAAAGATCTGTAATCATTGGCATACTACTAAGCAAAGGATCGTTTGCTATTTCTGCTTTGTATTCTTTAAAATCTTTAGGATTTTTAAATTTAGAAATTAGTTTGTTTAAGTAATTAGAATATTGAACTGCGTATACAGCTTTTTTATTTCCATTTATAAAAGCAATACTTAGGTCTTTTTCCATTCCTGATTTTGCTCTAAACACAAATTCTTTTAATACATTTTTAAATACACTGTCGTCCGACACTCGCATTTGTAAAAAAGGATTTCTACCTTGCTCAAGTTCTTTAAATATTTTACCAGTACTACTAAGTAATTTTACAATATTATTCCATTTAGATTTAGTATTTTCTGTATCAGGATTCCATATTTCTAATAGCTGATCTTCACTTACACTTAAATGATTGTCTTTTAAAAATTTTGCAAAGTCACTAATAAAATCAGTTATTTCTTCTTTAGTAGTAGTAACCTTACTACGCTCTGTTAGACTATTTAATCTAGCAATTTGTTCTGATACTTTTTTCTTAATAGGAGTTTCAAAATCTATTTGTCCTTTTAGTTCACTTTCACTATCGTGTTTATCAAAAAGAGGATTCTCATCTACTACAAAACCGTTAATCATAGTTTCTGTAATAAGATTATCTATAGATTTTCTGTTAGAATAAAAAGTTCTGTAATTTCCATCTACTTCTAAAACCATTAAAAACTTTTGAAAAGTTTTAGAAGCCAAAGTAGTGTACAAAGAATTTTTAAAATTAGGATACTTTTGTATCATATTTAAAATCTCTTCTATAAAAGGTTTTTTGTCAGACAATTCTTTTAGTCTATTTACCATTTTAGAAGGACTATAAGAATCAGTAATATTATGGGCTAAATAAGCAAATACTTCTTTTTCAGAATAGTTAATAGGAATTCCTAATCTATTAGTAGCTCTCACTTCTTCTCCGTCTACTATAATCATTTTTGGAATAGTACTTAGTCTTCTTCTAGTAAGTTGAGATAAACTTTCTTGTGGATTTATTTCTATATAAGCTTGTTGCCAACGCTCTTCTGCAGTGCTATTTTCTACATCTTTAGCAAAAGAATTTTCTTCTTCTTCTGTAAAAGTATATTTTAAGTCTTCTATTGAATCTAAATTAATATTAATACCTCTACTACGTAAAGAACGATTAAACTCTTTAGCTAAAGGAGTAAGGCCTAGTTTAAAAATAGGCATTCCTTTTCCAGCAATTATTGTTTTTTCTATTGCTTTACTGTTATTTGTAAACGCATTCCATATTTCTAATAAGTTAGAAATATCTTTACCTGCGTTTGCACTGGCTTTAGCGTCCAGGGACATTCTATAAAGAAGCACTCCGTAAATACGTTTTATACCTCCTTGTTTAGATATTTCATTAATTAATTCAGAATCTGATAAATTTTTAAAATCAGCGTTTTCTTCTCTTATTTTATCTAGTTCTTGAAAAAGTCTGTTTTCCATATATTGAAAAGCATCTTTTTTTAATCTAGGATCTAGTTGCGGTACAGGGTCATTATTACTTTTATTAGTACTTTCTGTTTCACGCAGTTTAATATTTTCAGGATGTAATTTAGTTAGATCTGTATTTTCAAAAGTAATTTTGTTTTTATAAACACCTAACTGAATATCACTAAACAAATCTGTTATAGAAATTACAGAGTTTTTATTAAAGAATAATTTAAAACCTCTAAACATAGCTTTAAACCATTTTCCTATTTTCCCCGCAAGACCTTTTACTTCTCCTTCTGCTTGTACGTACTCCATAAATTTATCTGCAAGTACTTCTTCTATTTCTATTAGAGTAGCTTCTGGTGAGATTTCGTCAGAGTATTTTTCTACTGCTTCATTTAATAAAGCAATTCTTTGTTCTAAGTTAAGCCCTAGATTAAATACTACGTGGAATGCTTCGTGAAAACCTGTTCCATCAAAAGCATTGTTTGCTATATGCATTGCTGCTTTAGTAAACAAACCGTTAAGAAACTTTCCGTTTTTACGTGCTTCTAATAGCATTTCGTAAGTTTCTTTAGGCAAATAAGATTCTAAGTCTTCTACAGAATTAAATAAAGATACTTTTCCATCTAGAACTTCTCTACCTAGTTTATCTTCTAGCCATTTAAGTTCTTTTTCTTTATCCCATTGTGTTGCGTTTTCTTTATTATCTACAGTACGAGTACGTGGTTTTATATCTAAGTCTTCTCCTACATCTCCTTCTTCTCCATAATCAAATATTCCTGATATGTTTGTATCCGTCTCAGGAGTAGATTCTGTTTCTTCAACAATAGGATTATCAAATAAACCTGTTCCTACATCTTCTCCAGTTTTAGGATCTTGGTAAATACCTCCTTCTGGAGTAGTAGTATCTTTTGTACCAAACTGTTTTTTAAGTTCATCAAACTTAGGCTTTGCTTCTTTGCGGGCAATACTGGTTTCTTTAGAATTTGCCTTAGAAGATACTTTCCATTTTTTTGCATTAGAATTAGGAACAGCTACTAAACTTCCTTTTTCTACTTCATACATTTCTAAAGTATTTTCTTTAGCTCTTACGTAAACTCTATATTGTAAATTAGAGTTTTCTATAGGTATATAAATAGATTGAAGTTCTTGTACTTCTTCTATTGTTTTATTATTAATTGGAAGTTCGTCTTCTTTAGTTTCTTCTTTTACAATAGGTTTAACTATTTTAGAGCTAGCCTCACTTTCTTCTTTAACAGGTATAGAGCTGCTTAATATCTCTCCTAATACTTTTGTTGTTTGGGTTGTAGGATTAAATGCTTCTACAACAAAACTACTGCTATTAAAAAAGTTACCTCCTTCAGTATAAACATCTGTAGTTATAAATTCATTGTTAGCATAAAAATCATTAGATAAAGAATTAAGGTCTTTAATATTATTGTTTATTTTTAAACTGTTTACATGAGCCAATAAACCTTTATTAGTACTAAGGTTGCCGTCTTTATCTTTGTTTAGTTTTTTACCTGCTCGGTCTCCTAAAATAAAAGTAATTAGTTCTTCGGCAGTTTCAAAAGTCTTTGATACTTGTTCTTTATCTGCTTTAGTAGTAGTTATATTAACTCCTTCAGGAGTCTTTTTTATTGTTGTTTTATATAAAAACCTACTTATATTTTTTGCAATATTGTCAAAAACTTTGTTGTCTGTTTCAGTAAATAATTTTTTTACATTTTCTTTTACTTGGCTACCTACATTTGTTTCTCCTAAGAAACGGGACTCTAGTCTTATTGGATATAGACCGTAAGAACTAGGAACCAGCATATATATAAAACCATCTTCTAGATTTACGTAAGGACTGTCTTCTATTTCTTGTACTACTTTTTTAGAAATATTTTCTCCGTATTGTAGTTTACCTCCAACAGAAGTTACCAGTATGAGGTCTATCGGTTTTCTTTTTTTATTTAACCTTTTATTTTCTTTTTTAATCTGATCGTTAGCTTCTTTTATAACAGTAGTTAATTTACGTGCAGCACTTCTTCTATTAGTTCCGTCTATAACGTCTCCTTCTGTGTAGCTTACTTTTTCTAATTGATTGTTTACTTGCTTGTTTATTTTAGATACTACTCTTAACTCTACAGGACCTTGTTTAGCACTTTCAAGAGTACTTTCTATAAACTCCTCTTTAATATTAAACCCTGGTATTTCAATACCTTGTTTAACTAGTAATTGATCTAAGAGACCATCATTAAGCACTTTTTTAAATTGTGCTTCGGTTAGTGAGTAACCACCAACAAAATATCTACAAGCCATAATAAACGATTTATCCTAGCAAATATACGAATTAATCACAACCATTTTGATGCTTATTTGTTTTAGGATCAAAGAAGATATTAATTCCGCTTTTATTAATTTCTTCTATAATAGTATCAAAGTTTGCATTAATTGCATTTGCTCTTTCAACATTATCCTCTCCAAAATTCTTTTTTAATTCTGCTTCTTTGCTATTTTTTAATTTAGTGTCTTCTATAAGTGTTAGATCAGAAATGTATTCAAAAACACTTTCTTCTTTTAAATTTATTTGAGGAGATATATCTCCCATTAATTCTTTAAGTTCTTTTGTAAGGGAGTTTAGCTCTTCTGCTAATTCTTTTTTGTTATCTACAACTTCACTAATTTGTTGTGGTGGTTGGTTAACAAAATCTCTAAACCCTTTTATGTCTTTTTTAGAACCTAGTACATGAACTTGCTTTGGTTCAAGAGCCACATATTCTAAAACTTCTCCTGTAGATCTTGCTGTTAAACCTACTACAGAATCTTCATTTTTGTTTAAAGAAACTCCTTCTGAAGTAGACTTGTATCCTTCTTTGTTTTTAAAATCAGGATGATAGTAGTAATTAGTGTTTGGGTTTCTAAAATCAACAATAGCTTGTCTTACTTCTCCTCCTTTTTTATTTGCATGAAATTCAGCAAGAGATTTACTTTCAGTTAAGTATATACCTTCTCCAAATACTCCTCTCTTTTTAGAATAATTATCAGAATTATCCCCCCTATAGACAATATTTTTTACTTTACTGTCAGGAAATACACTATTTAAATATTTAGAATACTCTTGTTCAGTACCTATCTTAGATAATTCAGTATTATTATTAAACACTTCAGGTACACCTGGCTTAACTTCAACTTCAGTAGTTTGTTGTGTTGGTTTATAATAAGCAGGTAATCCATCATCATCAAACTCACTAGCTGCTTTAGTAACATATTCTTTAAGTTTTTGAGTTATTTCAGCTCTAATAGAATCTCTATTTTCAAGCCAGTTAGTAATATCATATCCATCTGTTTCTCTGCTTTTAACGTATGGTTTTATTACCTTTTTAGAAATTTTCTCAACGATAGCTCTTGCTGCTTTTGCTTCTTGTTTAGAATTAAATTTAAAATATATTCCATTAGACGTATCCCTACTACCATAGGCAGAACCCATAACACCAAAACCTACAAACCAATTTCCGTTTTCGTCTTGCTTGACATCAGCAGCAACAGTTTTGTCTCCTTTATCATCTCGTAAGTTACGTAAATCTAAAGCTTGAGAGCCAGAGCCGTGTCTTTCTGGGTTACTAGGAGAACGTTCAACATATACTCCTTTTTGTCCATCTTGGTCTCCAAAAGAATCAAACACATCTGATTCAACCATGTTGTCAAGAGCTTCTTTAACAATGTTGATATTTTTTTGCTGAAGTGTTAATTTTTGCCGAAGTGTTAATTTTTGAGTTTCAACCTTACTAATTTTTGCTTTTGGTTTAGCTAAACTTAAAGATGGGGGTAAATAGATTCGATTTCGTTTAGGATTTTCTTCCCTCATTGAATACCTTCTTATTTCATCGGCTTTACTTTCTAATGCATCTTTAAAATCATTCAATTTAGCGGTAGAATTAATTGGAACAGCTATTGATACTGTAAAATAGCCATCTCTACCAGCATCAGCATATTCTTTAAAACTCAGCCCACCGAATTTTCCATAGTCTTTAGCTACATAAGTAAATATTTTTTTATCGCCTTTAACATTTTCTCTATAATAGTTCGTAGCCATATGTTTCGTAAATTCACGTTTACCACGTAAATCTCCAACACCATTAGCTTTATCACCTTTTAAATGCCTCCATCCGTCCTGAATACCTTCTATTACAAAATCACTAGCTTCTTTAAATACATCTGTTTCAACCTCCTCAGCTACAACCTCACTAGTTTGTTGTATTGGTTCTACTATAGTAGCTTCTTCATAAAAAGTATTTATAGAAGTACTTTCTTCTCCTTTTTTTATTTTTGTAAACTCGAGTCTATCAATAAGTTTTTCTAAAGGAACAGAAAACAAAGGACCCGTTGGATGATCTTCATTAACGTCAGCTTTATTTTTTTTAATATTCCAAGGTGATAAGTCAAAGGTTTCATTTTTGAAAACTTCAGCTACTCCTGTATATTCAATTAAACCATCTTCTGCAAGATTTAGTATTTCATTCCCTGTTAGCCTCTGATTTTCTGAATAATCAACTTTATAATAAGAACTATTGTACTCTATAATATCACCAGGAAAAGGTTTATCTTCCCATTTAATTCCAAATTCTTGTAAGTACCTTGAATTTAAAATATTTTTATTAGCTTCCTCTTTAATTATTTTTTCTAATTCTTTGATACGAATTTTATGCCCTGCTATAATTTCTTTATTAGGACTATCAAGTTTTTGTTCTTCTTCAAGAGCAGTTTTTTCTTGTTTTAAAGCAAGTTCATTTGTAGAAATAATAGGTTCTAAAGCAGGAGTTTTAGGTTTTTCTTTAAGCTCTTTTTTAATTTCTTTTTTTCTAGCTTTTATTTCTTGAATTCTTTTGACGTTGTCTTCACTAACATCTTCTGTAACTTCTGATCTTTTTAATACCTCTTCTCTAAGCTCTAACAATTGTTTAGGCATTCCTTTTTTGTAAGCAGGTAATCTAGAAATAAATGTTTCTTCTTGTGTTACAGGATCTACGTAAACAACTTCAATAGCCATGTTTTCTACACTAGCAGTATTGTTATAAGGATTGTCTTTTTGTACTCTAAAAGTAAAATTATGTTTTTCTGAAGTAAGTTCTAAATTATTTAAAAAATCAGGATCATTAACTTTGTTAGCGTCTAAAGGATAATACTGTTTATTTACAGAATGTTTAACCGCTTTTCCGTCTTCTCCTTTTACAGTTTTTCCTCCTTCTATTTTTTTGTCAAAAGTATTTATAATAGTTAAGTTTTCAGTAACTTGTTTTCCTTTAGAAAGAGCTTCTGAAACATCGCTTTCTATTACATCTTTGTCTAAAACAGGTTCACCGTCTTTAGATTGTACTTGTCCTAATTGATCTGCTGTATCTGCTTTAAAAGTATCTCCTATGGCATCTTCCATAGCCTTTACTTCTTTTTTTAGAATAGCTATTTCTTTAAAGAAATTACTTAACATAGTTCCGTCAGAATCTCTTAACTGAATTTGTGCAGCTACAGCAATACCCTCAGTAGGAACTCCTCTGTCTTCTAATCTTTCTTTTACTAATGTAAGTAGGCCAGGATAATTATCTAAAGTTTTTAGCATACCGTCTACTAAATCTTCATCAGAATTAGTAGGGTCTTCTTCTCTAGCTTGTATTTCTTTTATACCGTTTACTGTGTCAGAATTTATTTTAGCATCAACAATATCAGTATTTCCAGAAACAGAAAGTTCATTTTTTTGTTGCCTAGCAAGAGTTGCGTTTCTACTTTCTTGAACTTCCTTTTTAATAATATCTTCTTTTGCTATCTTATTTCTGTTTTTATCTGCAGCAATAGATAAAGCTACTGCAAAATCAGCAAATGCTTTAGATCCTTTTTCTGTAAAAAGCTCACGATACATTCTAGAAGCTTCTCCTCTTCTAATTTTTAATTTTAAAACATCATCAAGTAAATCAGATACTTCTGCTACGTTCATGTTATAATTAACAGGATCTTCTTCTTTATAAGACTCTAAAAGATTTTTATATTCTTTAAGAACTTCTTCTTTTACTTGTTGAGCTCTATTACTAAATGTAAGTTTGCCGTCTTCTATTCTTACTCCAGAAACTTGTGTTAATAATCTATCTAATGTAGACAAAGGAAAACTGTGATTAGTTTTTTCTTTTATTTGTTCTAAAAGCTCTGCTTCACGTTTTGAAGTATTTTCTACTGCAGCATGTAAATAAACCATTTGGTCTTTAATACCTTGTTCTACTTGTGAAAGATCTAAAGTAGTTTTTGCTTCTTTGCCAGTTACTGCTAACCAGGCTTCTTCAGCAGCCCTTGTTAAAAGATCAGGTTTTTTATTTTCTAATAGAGCTTCTACACTTTTTATAGAATCTACCATTTTAGCAGCAGTATTTTTAGCAGACTCTACAGCTTGGGCCCTAGTTTCTTCTGTATAATTTTCTACTCCTTTAGTAGCATAAGTTTCGTTAAACTTTTCAATAGGAATTTCTAAAGCACCGTCTAATTCTTGTGCTATAGTATCTTCTAATCCTAATTTAGTTCTTTTGTGCACAAGACTAAACAAAGAATCAAATTCTGAATTTTTATATCTATAAGTATCTCCATTATTAGCTGCAGCATCCATATTTTTTTGGCTCTGGATATGCCGCATAGAATTTTCAAAAGTAGCGCTTAATACAGGATTAAAATTTAAATCAGAATTTAAACGTTCTGCATTAGATCTAGCTTCATCTATTTTTTTTCTAGTTTCTTGGATTTCTTGTCGAGCTCCACCAAAACCTTTTGTAGTAAGAGAGAACCCTAACTTAGAATCACTTTTTTTAACAAAAGGAACTCTAATTCCTAACATACCCATCATTGCTCCAATAGTAACACTATCTCGTCCTTCAACAGTATTTAGGTATGTAGAAGCTTTATTTGTTACTGCATTTATTAATTCTAAAGCATTTCTATTAGAGTCTTCGCTGTACTTAGATGCAAAGTAGTCTACTAATCCTTCTTCTAGTGCACCTTGAGAAAGTTCTTCAAATCCTTCTGTTATACCTCCTTTAATAGCAGATTTAGCATAACCTAAAGTTTTTAAGTACTTTTTAGCATCTACATTTGCTATATGCTTTCCGTTTTTAAATTGAGTTCCTCCTAGCTTTAAAGAATCAAACACTCCTTTTCTAGAAGATGCTACTTTATAATTTTTTGTTAATAATCTAGGAAACTGTATTAAGTTACTGCCTCCTACTAATATTGCATTAAGACCGTAAGCTTGTTCTCCTGCACTTTTAGCCAAATCTTTATATCTTGCTAAATCTAATTTTGTAGGTTCTGTACCTTCACGTTCTTTATGCTGAGAAATTAATAGTTCTAATGTATGTTTATCTGTATCTCTAGCTATTAAAGCAGATTCATAAGCAGAAGAACGATACATAGATCCTATTGTTCCAAAAGCAGATCTATATCTTTGTGTTTTTTCTGCTATATCTGCAGCAGCTTTAACATCATCTACTTTGTCTATTCCTCTTAGTATACGATTAGCTTTAGAATATTGCCCTGTTCTTGTAGCCCAACCACTTAATTGTTTTGCTTTATTTGCTAACCTGGCTGTATTTAATGCAAGTCCTCCTGTAGCTAAACCTCCTGTAGCAGCAGTTAGCGCTCCATAAGCACTTTCAGAAATAACCATATCTGCAATAAAAGCTGCAGCAGGAACTACGTCGGCATTAATAGATTTTAAAGGATCAGAAGCCATTCTGGCTAAAAAATCTTTTTGTTTAAATTCGTATATTCCTGTATCTGGATTTATCTCAAAATCAAAAACATCTGATCCTCCATATATAGCAGTATATTTATCTACAGATTGGTCTAAAAGTTCTGCAGCATCCATTACAGCATTGTCGTAAAATTTACGGGAATCCCAATTAACTAATGCAGATCCTGCTCCATATATTGAAGCTAACATAGTAGCAGGTACACCTACTGCTATCTTGCCTATAAATTTAGTAAAAGTAAGCATTGACTCTGCCATCCATCCTTGATTTGCATCTAGGTCGTCTATAAACTTTTTAACTGCTAATGGATATTGTTTTTCTTTATACTTTGCTAAGTCTGCTAAATCAGATTCAAACTTTACTCCAAAATCATTTTCATTAAAAAGTTTTACCATTTTACTGCCATTACTAGCTATAAAACTTTCACGCTCTTGTGGATCAGGAATTCCAGCAGCTAAATCTACTGGAGCATATATCTCTTGTAAAGCATCGTAATCTACTATTCCTGTAAATCCTTTTATAGTAGAAGTAGTAGGAGCAGCGGCTCTTGATCCTAATTGTCTAGAAAAAGCTTCTTGCGATGTCTTAGGAGTAGAAAACTCCATAGCTGCAGGAAAAGGTTTTTTTCTTAAATCGTCAAAAATATCTTTTGTTTGTACTTCTTCTTCTACTGCAGAAGTAGTATCAATAATAGGTTTAGTGACATCTTTAGTATTAGTAGTTTTAGTTTTTTTAGGCTCTTCTATATCTACTACAATATCTTCGACAGGTTGTATAACCTCTTCTGCAATAGGAGCAGTTTCTACACCTTTAACTTCTACTTTTTTAGAATCATCTAAGTACTCTTCTTCTTCCATGTTTCAAAGATAAAAATTATTTACCGTATCTACGTACTCCGTATCTATGCGCTAGCTTTAAATAGTCTAAAGGTAGAAAACTTGCAGGAAGAAAAGACTGTTCTCCTAAGTTTGCTTGTGGATTTGTTACTACGTCATCATCATTTCCTACTCCGTAAAAAACATCCATAGCTCTAATACTTTGAGAATTTATACCAGGCATTGTATGAGTAGTTACTGGAGTGTTTGATAACTGTTCTCCTGTTGCATTATCTATAGTAATTTGACTAACGTCTACTATTATACCTGTATTTTCTTCAAACCTATAATCTAAAAAATACCCCGAACTAGTTTCTCCATCACTTTGCCATATATTAGGAGTTTGTGTTAATACTCTGTTAGTATTTTTTTGTTTAATTAACTGCTGTAAAGACGCAGACATTCCGTTATATCTTTCTCTTCTATCAGGATCCGTTAAAACATTTATAGAAGAGTAACTATTTAACATTGTTTCAAAAGCAAGAGGATTATCTGCTGCTATCGCAGCTCCTGCCATTTCTGTAAATGTTTTAGCAGCTTTTTGATCAATATTAAAACTTTTACCTTCTGACGCAAGTATTATAGTTTGGGGATTATTTTTTTCCCACGCTTTAACCTCTTTGTCAGTAACATCTTCTATTTTTTTTCTTTTTGTACTTGCAACTATTTTAGTTATTTCTGGTTTTCCTAAAGGCATTCTACTATATCTAAAAAGATCTATAGTATTTTCTTCAGGCCCTTTAGCTGTTCCTTCATATGCAGATTCTTCATAATTTTCTAAATTATAATTAGTTACTCCAGATACATTAGTAATTTTTCCAGTAGCTGCATCAAAGTTTACTACTTTTCCTGCACCTGGAGAACCTGGAGGATTTTTTTCAAATTCATCTGTAATTCTTTTAAGAGTACCTTCTGTGAATGCATTACTTTTTTCATCTACAATAACTTCATGAGTTGTTGCAGCACTACGAGCAGCTAAAGATTCTCTTAAAGTTTGAATTGCTTTATGACTAGGATAATCTGTATTAAAAGCACTAGAAATAAATATAGTAGGAGTTTCCACTAGACTAACTTTTCCTCCTCTAGCTAAAATTCCTTCATCTTGTAATGGTCTTTGCTCTTCAAGTCTTATTTCTTTAAGCGCTTCTTCTGACATACCTAAATCAGCATCTGTTTGACTAGGAACAATTTCTGCTCTACTAAAACGATCAGACTGAGTTACAAGTTGATTTTTATATAAATTATAAAATGCTTCGTATTTTTCTTTTCTAGTAGCAGTAGTAAGATTAAAGTTATTTAATTCAGGCACTAATTTATTACCCATAGCATCTTTAGAATCAGAATTAGAATAAGCTTGGTCTAATAAATTATCTATTTCATAGAACTCTGCTTCTCTTTGTAGTTGTGTTTCTTTTATATTTTGGTTAAGATTTGTAATTTTAGCAGTAGCCTCTGCTATTTCATTTGCAGTTCCTGTATTAAGAATTTTTCTTTGTTCTTCTATTTGTAAAGCTTTATCTTCTATACTCTTGTTAAACTTTTCATCTCTTTTCATAAGAGTATAAAAATCGTTTGCGTCTTCAGAAACTGCTCTAAATTTAGTTTGATCTTCTTCTTTTAAACGATTTATATTGTCATCGTTATTTATAATTTCACTAGCTTTATAAGCTTCTGAATCTTCATGAGGAAAAGTTAAATCTCTAACTAAGTCTGCTTGCCCTTTACTAAATATTTTTTCTTGTCCAGTTACATCAAAAGAAGAAGTAGAACCTGTTTGTGCTATAGGAGCACTCTTAGAATTAAAATCTATAATAGAAGTATCTACTTCATATTCTTCAAAATTTTCAAGTTTTTTTGCAGCGCCGCCACTTTTTGATCCAGATCCACTACCTCCTTCAATATTATTAGTTACTTGTCTTACATCTACTAAATCTCCCGCTGCTCTTCCTACATCTCCTAAATAATCCCCTTTAACATTTTCTATATAAAGTTGTTCTGCAAGAGGTAGCATTTTACCACTGGCTTGTGCTTGCTCTTTTAAATCTAAAAATTGATTATAATTTCTTCCTAATGTTTTTACTATATTTTGAAACTCTTGTCTTTTATCGCTTCCTATTTCTGGTTGTTGAGCAAGTTGAGAATAAGTAGACATAGTATCTCTATATTTTGCTTCTTGATTATCGACAATATCATTAATAAAATTAGGATTATGTCTTGAGTCATAGTAAAAATCGTACTCTGCTTTTTCCTCAATAAAGTTTTTATAACGATCTGACTGTTTAAGCCAATTTTCTATTTCTAATGCAATACCTTGATGAGTAGCTGTAGGGTCTAAAGATCTTTCTTTGTAAAGAGTTTCTATTCTTGACATAGTACCAGGATCTATATCGTCATAAAGTTCTTTTATCTGCATAGGAGTACTCTTAGCAGATTTTTGAGCATCGTCTCTAATTTCTTTTTCTAAGTTATCACCTCGTTGAGATACATCTATAGGAGTATAATTTCCAGTAGCTCTGTCAAAATTAAGTCCTCCTTGCTCATTATAACTATTTAGTGCTTTAAATTTCCACTTTTCATAGTCGTCTTGAGTGTAAGTTTTTCCATCTATACGCTCTCTTGCTGCTTTATCTTCTGCAGCAAAAGAAGCTGCTTGATTTCTAATGCCTGCAATTTCTGCATCTGAGTTATAGATTTTATTAAGAGTTTTAAGTCTACGTGCGGCATCTTTATAATTAGAAGTTTTATCTAAGTCTGCAAGTAAAGCAGATTTGTGTTCTTCTAATTCTTGTTGTAATTTTTCTTTAGATTGTTTATCGCCAGAAAGATGTTCTATATTAAATTCTGTATCTTCTACAGCGCCTAAAACAGTGTCAAACCTTTGTTGCTTCATAGCAATAGGTTGAGCAAAAGCTTCCAATCCTAAAGGAGTATATTGAAAAGGAATTGCTTGTGTCTGCGGCAATATAGTGCCTAATTGAAACTTATTCATATCCATTATTTATTTTGGCTTTTTTCTCTTAACCTTAGTTACCGTTTTTATTTTTTATTTTTTCTTTTATTTTTTCTTTGAAAAGGTTTTTCATAATCAAATCCATATCTATCAGAAAATTGTCTATTGTATGCTTGAGCTATATCATCTAATTGATCTGCTCTAAGTTTTTGTGCTGCCTGCCCTATTCCTGTAAATAGTTGTTTTTGTTTAGCAGCTTCAGCAGCTCTCTTGTATTGTTCTTCTTGTGCTTTTAGACCTAAGTTAGCTCGATCTACATTTATATCCATTTGTGCTTGTCTAGCAGCTATGGCCGCATCTTTATTGTATTTATCTTGATATATTCTAGCTTTTGTAGCATCATCAATATTTTTTAAATTAGCAATATTTGCTAAATAACTTCCTGCTTGTCCTGATCCTCGCATTTGATTAGCAGTTCTAGCAGCGCTCATTCTTGCATCTCTTAATTGTTGGCTAACGTCTGTTTCTGGTAAAGTTCTAGAAGATACTCTTCCTAGATTAACAGTGTCTTCTTTTCCAAAAAGTCCCATACCTATATTTAAAGCTGCGGGTAAAAGCTGTCCTGCATAATTTACAAAACTTTGTTTTTCAGAATCTTGACTATTTGCATCTTGCATTTCTTTATATCTAGCTAATTCTTTTTCATAATTATCTAAATCTTTTTTTAATATTTCTACCTCTACGTCTACGTCTGAAATATCAGGAGTACCTGCAGTATCCATTTCTGCAAAAGGTCTTAAAGGAAGAGTGTCGGCAACACCAGCAGAAAAAGGCGTAGGTTCAGGAAAAGTAGGAGTAAAAGATGTCATGTTTGGATCTACTTGGTGAACATTTGTTCCCATTGTATACATATTAGATCCGTGTCCATATTTGTATTTTTTCTTTTTACCTCCATATCGCATAGCCATTCCTAATGGAATTTGGTTAGGCATTTCTGGAGCCATCTCTGTTTCCATTTCTGATTGAGGAGGCATTATAGTAGCCATTTGCTCAGGGTACTCTTCTGAAAGAGTCATCATTTTTTCTTGAAACTCTGCATTTTGTTCTGCTTCTTTCATAGCAGTTAAAGTTTCATGAGCTTGTAAAAATCCTATAAGGTCTTGTTGTTTAGAATTTTCTTCAATAGTATCTCCTTCTCTTCTAGAATCTTTTCTTAACAACATGTCTGCTGCTTTACGAACAGTTTTATTTACAAAAGTTTTAGGAAGATTATTTTCTTCTGCTATTTCTTTAGTAATAATCATATCTTTTTGTGCAGATACAATAAATTTAGACTGTCCAGAAGGATCTCTAGGATCTGTTATTTTTAACTCTCCTTGTTCTACTAAATTAACTTTTCCATTAGTTCCCATTCCTTGTGGAATTCCTCCTAAAGGATTTTGTTCGTGAGTGCCTCCTGCATTAAATTCTGTTACAGGAATTTCATTCATAGTATTCATACCGAAACCTCCATTATTGTACATGTTGCTTCCGTAAGTGTTTTTATTGCCTTTTATTTTCTTTTCTTGTTTTAGCATTTCTTTAGTAGGCTTTTTACCAGAACCTTTATTAGCTCTAATATTATCCCACAATCCTCTTTGACTATAAGAACCGTCTGCTCTTTTAATCATGTTACCGCCTTTCTTATAACTGTTGATGTAATCATTAGCTTCTGATTTTGACATATGAGATTCTAGTCTACTACGTAATACACTTTCAGGAAGTTTACCTCCTTTTGCATAATCGTTGTACATCTTACTTCCGTAACCATAATATTTACCTCCGTATCCAAAAGTAGCAGCGTCAACAAGATTAACTCCTTCTTGTTGGTAACCTTTTTGTATTAATAACTGTACATTTTGCGGATCTGTATACATAGACCTTCCGTCTGGATGTACCATTTTTACTTGTCCTGGTTTAACGTAATCATTTTGTTTTGCTCTACTTTGTGGGTTAGCTCTTACATCTCCGCTTCCAGTACTGTAGTCGGCGTATTTATAAGCTTTTTCAGCAGAAGGGTCTGGAGTATTTGGAGCGTTCCAACTAGATATTTTTCCTTGAGTATTAAATAAATCAAAAGCACTTTGTGATAAAGTAGCTCCTTCAGGAATAGCTTCTCCTAAATTTTGTTGATACATTTCTTTATATCCTGCAGGAATAGCATATTGTTTTCCTAACATATTTGTTCCTACAGACATATTAGGATCAACTTGATGTATGTTCCCGCCATAAGCTACAAAGTTTCCTACTACATTTCCTGTAGCTTCTATAACATTTCCTGCAGCGTCTAATCTTTCGTTTCCTGTTGCTTCTGCCATTTCTCCCATACCTCCAGCAACTTGTCCTACCGCAGTTCCTGTTCCTGCAGGATTAATAAATCCTCCTGCAACTCCCCCTACAACATTACCTGCTCCTCTAATTCCGCCTACATTTTTATTTTTTTCTCCTGTAAAAAGAGCGTCAAAACCTTTATTAGTTAGGTTATTAGTAAGACCAAGAGTCACTGTATCAAGAATTCCTTCTGCAGCACCATATAATCCTGCGCTTATTCCAGCAAGAATTTCTCCGTTTCTATACACATTTCCTTGGTAAGTTTTACCTCCGTATGTTTTAAACATTTGTCCTTGTCCAAATGCAGAAGCCCCAAATTGTGGAGTTCTTTTAGGAACGACATTTTTTATTTCTAAGTTGGTTGTGTTTTTTGGCAGTTTCATATTTCTTTCAAATAATTTAGCGTCTGATACTTTAGTTCCTGGAATTTCTGTAGGAGTAAAAACATCTTTAACTACGGGTGTGGGTGCAATATTATCTTGTACTAATTTTGTTTTTTTATTTTTTGGTAATGTGTCTTCTATTTTTGATCCTAAACTTTTAAACTTTTCTATTTCTTCTGAAGATAAAAAAGGATAAGCTATAGACCCTAAAGTAGGAGCATATTTTGCAGAAGTTGCATATCCTGCATTTTTTAACTCTTTAGCAAAATCAAAAGAAGTTTCTGCTTTTAAAGCTTTTTCATATCTTTTATTAGTTTCTAAAAATGCTTTGTGTCCTAAAAAAGCAGCTATAGGATCATCAAAATTTAAAAAACTAGATTTAATTGTTTCTTTTTTGCCTGGAGTAAATTCTTCTTGAGTAGATACTGGTGCAGCAGTAGATACATTTATATTGTATTTATTTTTTAATTTATCTCTAGTTGCTTTACTATGAGATTTAATACCAAAGTAATTAAACTGTCCTCCTGTTTTTGTTCCTCTAGCAGATTCTAAAGCCCATTGTGCCGCTACAATATTTGATTGAGCAGGAGTATATCCTACTGCTTCTGCTAATAACTTTGCTTCTCCAATATTAGTAGGAGCAACTTTACCAATATTATACCATTCTTGTAGTTTTTCTTTATTTACACCTTCTACATCGTAATAACTTTTAGATTCTTTTTCTTGCAGTTCTTGCATAGAACCTCCAAATTGATAAGAATTATAAGAGTCCATTACTCCACCGTTTTTCCAAGTTTTATCCCAATAAGCTTTAAAGAAAGGATTACGGAAATTTCCTTGAGCTCTGTGTCTAGCTTCAGCAGCTTTTTTTACTTTTTTATTCTTTGGTTGGTTTTTCATAGGATGGCCGTAATATTTAACTTTGCCATCTGACTTTCTAGTTACCTTATGAGTCTTACCTTTTCTGTCGTTAGATCTAGTAACTGTGTAGCCGCCAGATTTATAAATACTACCTCCGTAGGCAAAAGATTTTATTTGTTCTTCTGTCCATTTATTTCTTTCTACTAAAGGTTTTTTACCACTGTGATATCTTTTGTATTCTTTTAAAGCAGCATCTATATTATCTGTTACTACTGCCTCAGTTAATTTAGGAAATTTAGTAAGTCCTACATTATATTGATAGTCTGTTAATAGTATTTGTTTACGAGGATCTAAATTTTCAAAAGTTCCTTTTCCAAATTCTTTATCTACATGTTTTTGAGCAGAAGATTTTTTAACAGTATAGTCTTTAAGCATTAAAGCCTCGGCCTCTTCTTGAGAGAGTCCTTTAGAAAAATCTTCTCCTTTTTTTAATTTATGGCCGTATGCAATTGTTTTTTCACCTCCTTCTAAAGAAACATGCGGATACCATCTACCGTCTTTAAATCCTTTTTTAATACTGTTTTCTAAATATTTTAAATCGTCAAAGTAAGCAGACTCATTGTAACCTGGAACAACAGATTCTGTTTCTTCTAAAGGAACAGCATTTAAATTTAACTGTTCTGTTCTTGTTAATCTAGGATCTACAATAGGAATAAATTTTCCTTGCGTATCAGCTCCTAAATTAATTTTCCAATTTCCGTCTGTTCCTTTTTCATATACTGCTCCAGGTCTTCCAGGATATGTATAAAGACCGCCTCCATTTTGAAATTCTGTATTATTAAGTATAGAAGGTCTAACTATTACTTCTGGTATTTGTTGAACATCTATAGATAGTCCATAATCTTTAGGCATCTCAAAGTATTTTGGAGAACGTCTTATTACATCATTAGTATACTCATTTCTAGGAGCTTCTCCCCAACCTGCATTACCATAAGCAACTGCTCTACTAGCATCTTCTTGGTTATCAATATCTGAATACTTACCATATCCAAATTGACCTCTAGGCATTTTATTTAAACGTTCTGCATAAGATTTTACAGCAACAAGTGCTTGTAAGTTTTTATCTTTATCTAAAAGTTCAGGATGATTTACTAAATCATAATCATATCCTAATTTTTTTAACTGGTTTTGCATTTTTTGATATTGAGCTTTAAAGGTTAATTGATTTAACCCTCTCCCTCTATATTTCCAACCGTCTTCTTTATTATGATTTCCAGGATCCCATGCACCTTTTTTTCTATCTGTATAATAAGACATAGCTGCTGGCCCATAAACGTGATCAAAAAACTTTTTATCGTTTTTACGTAATTTGGTTATTTCTTTATCATTAAGATCAGCTACTCTGGCTCCAAATATTTTTCTAATACGATCTACACTTGTATTTTTATAAGAACCTTCTGGTATCCCTTCTGGGCCTCCTTCAGCTTCTATACCTCCTAGTATACCAGCTCTAATATAAGGATTTTGTATGCCAAAATCTTTCATATATGAATCAAGACGAAGTCTTAATTTTTTTTGTTGTCTAGTTAATTTAGAAGCTTTATCTTTTTTACCTCCTTTATCATACATATTAAATGCTGGAGAAATAGATCCTCCATGTTTAGCTATTAAAGGAGTTTCCCTTACGTAACCACTTTTTGTAGGAGGTACTTGATTTATTCCAGAATAAGGATCTAATACTTGGCCGTTAGCTACTATAGGCATGCCTACATTAGACATATCTATAAGCCCGTCAGGAGAGTATATATTAAGACTTTCTTCATTACGAAAAGGAGAATCATCTCTGTAACCCATTAAACTTACAGCATTCATATTTCCTCCGTCTTGATTCCAATTAGCAGCATTACGTGCAAAGTTTGCTTGTTTAACCATTGAAGAAGAGTACCTATCTTTATTAGACATTACTTTTGAAGCAAATTCTTGTACACCCATACCACGTTTTTTAGCTTCTGCTGTAAACGTACCACGTTTTGAAGGATCTATATAAATTTTTTTCTTTGCCATTAGAATATCTGTATGTCATAATAATACAAAATTCTATCGAGAATTAGCTCACGATTGTCTGTATTATCAAAGTATAAAGTTAAAATAAAATAAGTACTTCTCAAACGATCTTGTCCAGGGCTTTTTGTATCTCTAGGTAAATGTACTCTCCACTTGTCGAATCTACGTTTAATTCTTCCTGAATCGTAATCTATTTTACCTGTGTCTTGGTATTCTGTTTCTACACGGAAAGCCGTAATAGTTTTAGTACGGTCTATATTTTTTTGATTATCTCTTACAATAGAATTAAATTCTAAAGTTCTAAGTATTTTATTAAAGTCAGCATTTTCGTTTAGTACTAACTTAATAGACATCTCTTCTGTTTTTCCATAGAACTCTCCCCAGTTACCCTTATTGTGTTGGTAAATTTCGTTGTGTTTGCTAGGATCTGCAGAAAGTAATATATCTCCGTTTTCTATATAGATTGGAGGAGTAGCACTATAACGAGAAGAGAACTGATTTACAAGCTCGTCAAATACAAGAGTAATTTTATCGTCTGGCAACAATGTAGTTACTGTAGAGTTTTGATATAGCTCTGCTACTAACACATCTTCTTTTGAAGTGTTTGTAGAAGTATAAGTAGTACTTATTATAAAGTTAGCTCCTCCGTAAGTTACTATTTCACCCTCAGAATACAAAGTGTTTCCGTTTAACTCAGAGGCTTTCCAAGTACCTAAGAAAGTAAATAATATTTCATTATTAACTCTGTCTCTAGTAGTATGCACACCCGCTCCTAATATAGGATTGTCTCCTGCATTTTCTTTACGTAAAGAAATATTTCCGTTAAAGTTTTTTAGTAAACCGTGAAGTCCTTTCATTTCTGATAAAGGTTCTGATGATCCAGATATTCTAAAAATCTTTTTATGTGTTCCGTCAAAATAATATATTCCCGATTCTAAATCTTTTACTGACCATTGGTGTATACTTCCATATTTAGTAGAAAGATAAGTATGGTCATTAAATCCTTTTGCAGATCCTAACTCTGTAGGAATACCGTCTCCAGGTGAAGATATTGCTCTAGGGTTAATAGAATATGCTCCTACAGCTTTATCTTGGAAATAGTATACGTTATCTCTCCAAGTAATTATTTTATTTATAGGTCCGTAATCATCTACATCGTAGTAATCGTTTACCCCAAAAGAAGTCCAAGAATCTACAGTTTCTGAATTTATCTTTACTTGTGATATATAAGCTCTAATGTCGTTTACATTTCCTAAAGAATTAAAAGCTGGAGGTTTTGTAAAGAATGATACATCATCGTTTTCAGAAGAATATACTGTATTGTAAACATCTTTATACATAGCCTTTTGTCCTGCAGTATTTGGTTTACCCCAAGTAGTAGTGCTATTATTATTTTCTTGTCTCCAAATAGTAGAATTTACTCCAGAAGAACCTCCCGCAACATCAAACGTAACTTCTCTTTTTACATCTGCTCCGTAAGACAGTTCTCCGTTAACTGCAGTTTCTACTACAAAACAAAGAGTAGAAGTTCTGTTTTCGTTAAACTCTTGTTTTACATTTGAGTTACTTAAAGCGTTTTGATAAAATTTATCCCATAGCCAAGCTGTACTTTCCTGGAAAGTAAACATGTGTAGAAATATATCTCCACCAAAAACTTTAGGATTTAAGTTAGCTACTGATATAATAGGCGAAGCAGGTTGGAAAATATTTCCTGATAAAATATCTGCAGTGTAGCCGCCATAAATTTCTTGTTTAGGAAGTAGTATATCTATTATAGGAGTACTAGTATAGTTTTCTTGTACTAAACCTTTATTTAAAGGAGCAAAAGTTTGATTAACTGCTCTTACGGGCCCACTACCTACAGTAGTTCCTGTATTAAAAGCATGATTAGTAACAAGTTGTGATACTTGAAGCCCTGTTAAAGGATTAGTATCTATTTTAGACAAAGACCCTGTAATACCTGTAGCTCCTTTATGAAAAATAGTTTGATGGGGCTGAGTAGGACTACTTGCTTCGTGATCATTTAATCCTGCATTTGCGTTTCCTAAATAAGTAAAAAAGTTCCTAAAATAAAGATTACTATTTACTCCTACATCATCATATCCTAAATAAGGCCCCCAAGCAGTAGTTAACTCTGTGCTCATTACAGAATCTGATTGTGCACTATTAGAAAAATCTACTACATTTAATTCATTCCATTGTTTAACATACTCAATAGCTTTAATAGAAGTATCTTTATCTACTTGTCCTACAGACCTTAATTTACGTCTGTGGTCTTCTATTTTTGCTCCTAAGTTTTCTGTAGTTGCAGGAGCAGAGTAAACTATGTCAAAAGATTTTATACTTCCTTCAGCAACATTATTATCAGTAAATATTTGTCCTACTCCTGCAGTAGAAACTACTGAATTAATGTTAGAAAAATATTGCCCATATCTTCCTGTCATTAGTAAACAAGAATTTTGATCTATAGAATTTCTAACTGCATTAAAATTATAAGATACGTCGGGAGAATAAAAAGTAGCATATGCACCAAATACTTTAAAAGGATTGCTTAATATATGATTATTATTAATAGTTGCAAAGTTACCACTTATCCCATATCCAGGAAATTCTTGGGCATCTGCTGCATTAGATCTTCTTTGATGATAAGTAAAGTGGTGCAGTATTTCCTCGCTATAATTAGGTCCTCCTAAATTATAACCTCCGTTATTAGCAGGATCATCAACAGATCCTCCTCCTCCATCATTACTAGTAATATTAAATTTCATTCCTACTTTCATAATACCAGAACACAAACGTCTAGTATCTGAAATAGATCTTTTAACTCTTACTATTTGATAACTTTCTATTTCATTAAGTAAGCTAGGACAAGTACTAAAGTCAACATTAAATTCTATTCCCAAAGCATAAGCTGTAGTATCTACAGAAACAGGAAGATTAGAATTTGTTTCTAAACTAGTAGGAAAAAAATTAGTTCCTGAAGAGTTATTTACAGAATCTTCATCAGAAATATCTGGAAATTTAATATCTCCTATAAACTCTGTAAAAGATGCTTCTCCTTTTTTATTATAAAATACAATACCAAATCTATATGTTTCTCCTCTTTTGTAACCTTTTAAAAGTCCAGACACAAAAGGAGATGCCATGTTTTCCCAGGTATTATTGGCATAATTTCCGTATCCATCATTTAAATTAACTAATACAGTTCCTATATGATTATTATTAGGAAATTCACAAGAAGCTACATTATCTATAAGGTAAGGCTGTAAATGAAAATTATATTCTATGTTAGGCCCTGTTCCTCCTAAACGTGTTCCATTCGATTGAAATTTATATTGGCTATTGTCGTGCCAAGTTTGTTCCCAATGAGCATCTATATTATAGTCAACATTAAAAGCATTGGCTAATTTAGCAATTTCTTGTTGTGCAGGAGTTCCTACAACAGGATTTGGAAGAGACCCAGTAGAATTATGTCTAGGAACTCTAGCATCAAAACTTTCTGTATCAGGAATTAAATCGTTTATATCAAAATTAGATCCTTTTATATTTGCAGCTACTAAAGAATTATCTTTTTGAGTTATACTTTTTGCAGTTACAAAAGGGTAGTTTTTTACTGTGTATTCTGCAATATCTAAAGGAACAATTGTGTTCTCAGTTCCTGTGTGTACAAATGTTACAGAAGCAGCTCCATTAATTCCTTTTGTTTCTACAGAAAAAACTTCTGATGTTCCTGTTAAATCTTCATGTAGTATATGAATTAGTTCAATAGTATCAAAATGAGAATAGTTAGAAGTATCTATTGTTATTTGTAAAGATTTTCCAGAATTAGTGCCTTTTTTATCTCCAGTATAAGTTCTACTTTGTAACGCAGATTCGGCTTCTGAAGTAGTGTGTATTAGATTTCCTGGAGGAGATATTAAAGTTTGTTTACCGTCTACAGTAGTTAATCTATAAGCATATTGATTAATACCCACAAGTAAAGAACCCCCGCCTAAAACATTTTTTAATAGAGGCTGTTCAAATTTTACACTAGGAAAACTATCTATAAGTCCAGGTGTAAGAGTAGATAAAGCAATGTCTTTAATATTTAAAGATCGTATATAATTATTATAGTCTACCCAGTAAACTCTTTGTATATTACTATTTTCATATCTTCCTACAGCTTCTATAGGAAATTCTTTTTTAAATTTTAAAGAATTGTTTTTATAAATTAAAGTAAGTCCTCCAATAAGTTGTTGCTCATCATCAGAATATTCTATACTGTATATCCAACCATTTTGTCCACCGTCGTCTGCAACAAATAATATAATAGTATTTCTTATAGAAGTGCTTCCTATTATTTCTGGGGTTCCGTTTACTACTAAGTCTGGGTCACTAACAGGTATTGTAAAATATTTTTTATTTCCTTTAATATTAGTAATACATCCTTGCGACTCTCCTGTGTCAGTAGTAATTCTAACATCTAGTGCGTCTATGTAGAGACCACCGCTAATACTGTCTCTTGCAGTATCGGAGTTTAAACCTTTATATACATTAACGGCTCTTTTCATTTTTATCCAGAAATAATTTTGTTAGGGCTTGATGTTCCTGATGATGACATATCTCTAAAGTTACGTTGTTCTGGTAACTGAAGATTAGCAAAGAAAGAAGCATGAGCCTGTATATCAGGTATAGTTCTAACTATTGCGTTTTTACTAGACTCTGCTTGATCTACGTTCTGATCTAGTTTAGATTGATTTACTGCTTGTGCAAAGTACCAATCTCTATCTTGCATAATTTCCATATAGAAATCTTTATCAATAGAGTTTGTACGTCTAAGTTTTCTTGCTGTTTTCCAGGCAAGATGATGAGACGCTGCTTCTAACCAAGCTTGTTCTGCAGGAATTAAAGGAGCTCCGTCTGCATCAACAGGCAAAGACTCTATAGCCATAGAAACAAATCCACTACTAAAAGAAGTAAATATATAACCGTTTTCTACTGTATATGTGTCAGCAGATTGCGTAGTATAATCTCTATCGTCTTTATGGTATTGTTTATGAAAATGATCTGTTGCCCATCTCATAGGCACCATATTTCCTTTACCGCATTTAGCTTCTTCTAAATTATCGACTCCTCCTAATCTTGCAGTTTGTACAATCTTATACAAATTCATAGGAAGTTCTCCACGTCCGTCACAAATAGGAATATATACAACATCATTGATCATTACTATTCCGACTTTAGTTTGCGCCATAAATTCTGCTAACCACTCCATTCCTGAGTCGTCGTCTATTTCAAAACCAAAATCACGGATCTGTTTATCCATGATTGCTTTATATGATACTGTATTTCCTGTGTACATCTTAGTTCTCTTCTAAAAAGGTTTGTAATTTATCCGCAAGACTTTTTTCTTCCATAGGATTTTCAAAATGAACAGTTACAGTATCGTCGTATTTCCACGATCCTTTGTCGTCCATATAGTGTTTAGTTACAGTTTTAATAAAACCGTTTTCTACTTCTCTAACACAAACTTTTGTACTTGATCCGTCTTCAAATTTTTCTGAATTTTCCCAAGACTTTGTTGATTTACTTTCCATCATTTTTTTTTAATTTTGGTTTTACCCGTAATAAAATACTGTTCTATGAGGATCTTTTACTACCTCTGCTATTAATCTAGAATACTGACGAGAAGGAATAAACTTATATAATCCTCTGTATTTTACTACAGAAGTAAGTTTGTCCCAAAGATGCTGATAAAACTCTCCTTTTGTATGATCATTTTCATGATATAAAACAGGTTTGTTTTTAATTTTCTTCAGTTCTTCTTTTGTTTTACCAGGATACTTTACCTTCCAATAATCTAGGGTCTTCTTCCAATCTACTCTTAGTGTCTTGGCTCTATTACCTTCTTTATCGAAAAAATGAAGTTTCTTAGCTTGTATTCTAATAAAACCTAGTTTCCCAAGTTTTAATTCCATATTTTCTTTTACGATAGCTTCACTAAATGTAGTAAGCAAATCTTTTAAAAAAGCAGAATATTCTTTTCTGTCTAAACGACTAAAAGTAGTATTCTTCCTATAATGGCTATAAAAATTATATTTTTTTATATCCGCTTTGTGTTTTCCTTTCCCCCTTATTGGTTCCACTATTATATTATTTAGATTGTACTGGCGCTGTTCCGTCTGCTAAATCATCTTGTGCATTTCCAGAGTCGTCTTGTGGGACTTGTCTTTTTTGGAAAAGTTGCTGTAACACTTGTTGTTTAACATATGTCCACATCCATTGATTTAATGGATAAACATCGTCAGGAGACCAGCAGATATTGTTTTCGCTGCAATCTAAAAATTCTGCAATAGCAGTAGGATCTTCAAAGATTCCACGAATAGTAACTTTTTTCAAAAGAAGCTTTGCAGGATTTTTAGATATTACGTATAAGTAATTATCGTATAAAAATGCATAGACGGTATTATGTGTAGTTCTACCGTGTCCTACAAAAGGAACTCTATCGTAATCTATTAAGTTAAATCTTTTTGCTGTAATAATTACAGGACCGACAGACGTAATAGCTTTGCTGTGATGAAATTCTATTGTATTAGGAATCTTACGTTTAGTACGTAAAATTTTACACCCTACTGGTATGTTTGCACAAGGACAATTGTTAGGGTCTACTAATTCTAAATCCTCACAAAATGATTGCTGAACATTAGGGTCTACTTCTCTTGTTCTGTTATATTCGTTTCTGATATATAAAGATCGTTGTTCATTAATTAAATCTGTATAGTACAGTGTACTAAAGATTGAATCTGAATTATTAATATTCAAAGCTTCGTCTAACTGACTATGTAAATCTACTAATGGTAACATTATACAAATATATTAAAAATTACGTTATGTTATTTGCTATTTTATATGTATTAAAATCAACAAATGATTTATGACTAAGTTTAAATGATGTGCCGCATTTGTCGTCTGTGCAGCTCATGTAGTGTCTTATTGTTCCTGCCATTGTTCTATACTGTTTACGATGTCTTCCTATTTTACCACATTCAGGACAGAAAAACTTTCCAGGAACTGCTTTAATTCCTAAAATACTAATATGTTCTGAATGATAGTGCATATTAGGTTTAACATATGGCCTTAATTTATTAAACACTGCTTCTAAAGAAGTAATGTCTCCGTCTCCATAATATAATAAATGCTCAAATGCTTCAGGACATTTTTTAAATACTACATCTTTCCAAGTATCTAATCCTCCCGCATCTTTTTTTGCTTCTAGATTATAATATTTACAAATTTCTTTAAGACTAAAACTAGGCAAATTAAGATAAGACTTTGCTAATTTATATGTATCTATTTCATTGTAATCGGGTCTCATAGGTATTCCATGATACAAAGCTCGTGTTCTTACCCAAGGAGTGTCAAACTTTTTTCCGTTATGAGTAACTATTTCATCTGCTTTCTCAAATTGTTTTAGCAGTTTTTTTATTAAAGATTTGTCACATTGTTTTTCTAGACCCCAATGAGCATGGTGCACTTCTTCTTCTTCACCTTCCCATTTCCAGTGTGCAGAAATAATTTTAGCGTAGTCTGTAATTTGTTCAGGACCAATTCTTTGATTATAACCAGGTCTCCAAAAGTGCCCTTTACAAAATGATGTTTCGATGTCGTAAAATAATCTGTGTCTCTTCATAACTTTTCTCCTTAATTATATAACAAAACTATTTTGTTATTTGATATGACGTAAATGCTCCTAATAAAATTCCTGCTGCTAAAGAAGTCAATTGTCTATTATACCATTTTTTTTGTTTTTTAAAAGTATAGGTAGATATACCATCTACTTTCATATACGGATTACTATTAGTAACTACCACTATAGAATTTTTAGGTTTGTACCACTTTTCTTTTTTATCTGTTAAAGTTACTCCTAAACGATTAGGGAACTTTAAAGAATTAAAAGTTAATCCAGTATTAGTCATTGTAATATTAAAATCGTAAAAAGGTTTTGTAACATTAATAGTAGTATCAAAATTACAATCTGTAAGATATACGGGAACTTCTACTGAATCTATTTGTATACGTTCTGTAATAATAGTAGTAGATTTAACGTTCTTTAGTTTTAGTTCTAAATTTTCTATGTACGTCAGCAGAGTGTCCTGAACGATCTTCAAATCTTCAGGAGACACTGCCAGCGAGTTGTTATAGTTAACAACCGTTCCTTTTTTAGTAGTATAATTTTTTACAGTGTGTTTGTATTCTAAAAGCTTTTCGATACGAGATTTATCAGCGTTATTTTGGACGCAGCTTTTAAAATATAAAAAGCAAATTAATATAATTATTGCTATAAATATGTAGTTACTGAACTTATTTAAAAGTGTAAACATGCTGTAAATATACAAATTCTATTTTTTAGTAGTCATTCTTTTAATAGACGACAACCTTTTTTCTCTTTGTATTTTATTAATAGTATATCCAGCAACCAGAAATTCTACACTAGCCCACATAATAAATTCGTATACATCTAGAGTGTCTATTTTTTTAATTAAAAAGAAAACCATACCTACCTGAGCAATAATAAAAGCAAGACCTGATTCTATTCTTTTTTTAGAAAAATAAGAGGGTTCATCAGAATATAGTTTTATAAGCTCTCTTATAAACCATTTTATACTTGTCCATCCAATAAATGTTTTAGGTAATTTCATAACTAATTATTTTACATTATATAACCTGCCTTCTAAAAAAGATATTCTTTCTCTAGATTGTAGTAATTTATTTTCTTGTTTTTCTTTATACTTATTAAACTCTTCTAAACTATTTATAAGACGTTTGTTTGTTTCTTTAAATTTTTCTTGCTGCAGTTTATTTTCTTTTTCAATGTTTTCTAATACTTTGTTAAACATTGTTTCTGCATAAGACTTAGAAGCTTTTATATCTTTTTCTTGTTTAATATTAGTTTTTAGATTTACTTGTATTTGATACCACTCTGTTCCGATTGTAAAAATTAAAAAAAACAAGCCTATTAGTAATTTGCTAATACTGCTAATATTACCCGCCCAAGTACTTGTTTTTTCTATAAAGTTTTTCAATGCTCACAGTTATTTAGAGTCTTTGTTTTTTTCTTTTTCAACAACTTCTAAATTTAGTCTTTTGGCTATTAATGGAATAAAACCATTCATCTTCCATCCTAATCTTACAAAATTTTCTACGTTAGATATAAATAAAGCAATCAATACGTAGTTGTAAAATACATAATGTAAATACCCGTAGATATTTATATTTATTCCAAATATAGGTTTGTTAGGTATATAGATAGCGCAAATGTTCATAGACCCTATCATAACTGCATATACTCCTAGTTTAAACCATCCTTTTTGAAATTTAGAAGATCTAAATCCTTTGCCTTCTCTTTTAGATGCTTTTATACCTGTATATAATTCTAAAAAAAATAGTATACATAGTACTAAAAATACTACAATATGAATTCCAAAAATTTGTTCAAATATTACTGACACTGTTCCTAATACACCTGCTAAAGGTGCTGCCCAAGAAAAACTTTCTGGGTGAAATAAACTTTCTTTCATATGCTGTACACTGTCATATCCGTTAGAAATAGCCGTGTATTTAAATAATTTTATCATAGTTATAGTGTAAAAATTTAGCAGAAACAAATGCTCCTGCTAAATTAATATTCTTATTCTTTGTTAGCTTCTTTCAGAGCCTCGAGCTCTGTATACATAGCTAAAAGTTCTGCTTCTTTTTGAGCAATAATTTCTTCTGGAGTTAATTCATTTTCTACTTCATGAAATTTAACTTCTACTAATCCGTCTTGATTGTAGATTTCTTCTCTTATTTGTGACATATTTTTTTTATTTAATTAAATTCTACTATAAACGTGTCATACCTGTATGTGTTAGGACTTGCCGTTGCAGGCGCACCATTTGCAAAAGTTTGACTCATTTGTACCCAAGTTTTAATTCTGTTACTATTTAAAAGCCCTATTATAAGAGTATCAGGTTTATTACTTCCGCTTCCCATAATTCTTGCTACTCCGCTTTTCATATGAATTGCAAGCCAATATACTTCGCCTTTTGTCCAATTTCGTGTTTCGGTAATTGTTTTATAACCCGTTGTAGACAAATCAATATTTGAACTTTCGTACAACTTATTTTGTGGTGCATTAAATCCGTCGTGAGAATAAATACAAAGCCTTGCTTCATCGCCCGCACCCGCTGCGTTCACATTGAATTTCATTGTACTACTTGTGAAATCTTGACTTGGTATAAAAGGAAAGAAAAATATTTGATTTGCAGAAGTTGCATTTGCATAATTTGAGCCTCCCGTAAATGCATTTGATTGAGTCAGTATACCACCATAAAGTGAACCGCCTGGCAATAATTGCGCATTAAAACCTGCTGGGCCGCCACCACCGCCAACGGCTAAATCACCACTACCCAAAACCGAACTTCCGTTAACAGTTTTAATATTAGTTCCGCTTACTAAAGTATCTTGTTTTCCTTCAACAGATAAAGGATCTGAAGCAGTACCGTCACCTGATAAAGAAGCATCTGTACTAATAGTAGTTTCTTCTGATACAGGAACTGATTTGTTATTTACATCTTTGTAATATAATTTTTTATCTAAAATACTTTTAAATATTTCTATTCCTCTTTTAGTTTCTCTTCTGGCTTCAGAAGGTTTTTTCTTAAAAACATTAAGTCCCATTTTATTTAAATTTTAATTTGTTTCTTTTAATTCGTTAAGCTTGGCGTGTATCTTTAAAGACCTGTTTCTGTTTTTAAGAAATCTCTTAAAGTAGATTCAGTGTAAGATACTCCATCATTATCTGTATATGTAGCAGATTCAGAAATAGGTATTATAATTTCTCTTTCTCCAATTTCGTCAGTAATAATAAAATTATTATACTGCTCTCTATATATAGAAGACAGAGGAAACTGCAAACTATTAGCAGTATTAATTACTATTAAATAATTTCCAGATTTATATATTTGTTTCATTATTTGTGACTTTATGTATTATTATTTTACTTCGTATTGTTCTAATGCTTCCATTGCTTTAGACATTAAATTTGATTCCCCCTCATAATTAAGATTATCAGCAGGAATATCGGATAACTCTACTCCGTAAAGTTTACTATTATCAGTTTCAAGAGTTACTGATAATGATATACTCATA
>Ga0181390_1000098_pt1 | contig 32668 bp, 45 predicted proteins | sample 13SPOviralmetaG_FD_130085 | JGI IMG/M metagenome (GOLD analysis project Ga0181390, IMG submission 130085) | Marine viral communities from the oligotrophic San Pedro Time Series (SPOT) site, San Pedro Channel, CA, USA - 13 SPOT_SRF_2010-07-21 | ecosystem: Environmental > Aquatic > Marine > Strait...
ATAAACTGCCAGTTGCTAAATATTTGCCTAGCTGAATAGACCGCTCTTTGACCCTCACCGTAGACTCGCCAATAGTCTGGGTCTTTTTCCCTCATTCGCTCTATTTCTTTTACTATCTCTGGAGCTAAAAAGTTATTGTCTTTGTATGTTGTTATAATAGTTTCGCAGTCATCTCTGGTAATTATATCTTCATAAATCCAATGTATAGGGTCAGATGGGTTAAAGTCTATTATAATCTTTTCGCTACACCTAAAAGCTACTTGTACTAGGTCTTCTTTATCCAGCTCATTACCCTCATTTAAAACGGCTATATTTCTTTTTGACCCTCTTATTTTTTGTGGCTGGTCTATTGACAAAAACCTTACTAGGTGCTTACCATACTGAAACGTATTTTCTGCTTTATTATGTACACCATCAAAATAGACCCCAGTAGATTCAGCAATACTAAAAAAATCTCTCATAATAGAGGCTTTAAGAGCTGGTAATGTTTTTCTAATAACATCAATAACTATAGGGTCTTCTCTAACAGTAAGCAAGTAAATTAAGTATTGACAAATAGCGTAAGTCTTACCAGAGCGAGTTCCGCCTTGGCTAACAAAGTATCTAGCCTCTGAATTTATAAGGTCGTAAAATTGTCTATTGCAAAGCTGGTTTACTTTTTGGCTGGCTTCCATTCAATAAGCGTTGACTTTATACCGCCCTCGTGTTTAATTTCTTGTCTAGTGCCATTAAGCCTATGAGCCTCGTGTTCTTCGCTAATCATTTTCATAGCTGCAATCTGCAAGCTAGGAGTTTCTGAATTTATCCAGTTGGATAACATCTTTGTTTTTTTAGAAACTCGCATTTCCTCAACTGCCTTTTTTATAGTGTTCGATTCGTGCAGTTTTAAATCATAAAAGGTAGTTTTAGAACAAGGTAAAAACGCTACAATATGTTCTATAAACATAAGTTTATGCTTATCTATTGCGGCTAATGCTTTTTTTTCTAATTCTTTTGGGTCGTATGCCATTTATTGCCATCTAAAAGAAATGCCTAAAATACCTAAATATATATCTATTGACTTCATAGTATCGACTTCAAAAGCGTCTAAGTATTCTACGCCAATACAAAAGCCCATTAAAGGATATATTTGTACTTCACTCATTTCTAAGTTTATTGTACAAAGTTAGGTAAAATTCCCAGATTACTTCTTGATAATCTTTTTTAGAATATTCTTTACCAGAGGTTTCTGTTTTACCATTGCGCTCTAAAATTAGAATAAAGTTTTTACCTTTTATTTTAGGGTATATTCTTATGTTATTGTCAGTTGCCCATTTAAAGGCTTTATAATGGTCTTCTGTCATCAAAAAGGCAGTTTATCGTTTATACTTGTTAGTCTTTGTTTTTCTTTATCTATACTACAATAATAACCGCCATTCTTAAAGTCTGGAGCTATCATAAAAGAACCCTGCTGCCCATTCTCTTTACGCTTAACTTTTTGAATGTGAATCTCTACAGCATCAGTTCCAAACTTAGTTATTTCGCCTAGCTTTCTGTATATAGTTAAGCAGTTGTAGGCTTTATTAAAGAAATCACTAGAGCCAGAAATATCGTAAGGCGTTGGCACTTTATAGGCTTCGCCCATAACTTCCATTTTTCTAGGGTGAGCTATTAAAAATAAATGCGTATTAGTCTGTTGTACAAACTGAGTTATTTGAGAAAGCATAGCGCCTATATAGCTATGGTCTTTTTGTGCTGAATGGTCTAACATATTCCAAGGGTCAATAACTAATATGTTAACGCCTTTTTGAAATACAAGCTCTTTAAACTTATCTAGTATAGACTTAAGAGTTAAGTTTTCTAGGTCAATCTTTATAAAATAAAAATGGTCTTCTATAAAGTCCTTTGTATTGTTTAGGTCATCATTAGAGCAGTTTTTTTTATTTAGTTTATTAGCTATGCGTTTAATGTGACCTTCATAAGGAAACGACTCTGGCGCAAAAAAAGCAGTTCTAAAACCTTTTGTAAGTGCTAGATTAACAGCAATTTGGTCAAAGACGTCAGACTTACCAGCATTGGGTATGCCAGTAACAACAGACCACTCGCCAAAAGAAACATTAAAATAATTGTCAGAATCGCTAAGACCGATTGAGAAGTTTTTAATACCCTTTTCATTATAAAGCAAAACATTTTCCCAAATATCGTTAATATTTATAACTCCATCTAAAGGGAACGACTTAGAGCCTTTTAAAATAGTGCGTAGTGTCTCAGCACCTTTCTTGATTAAAACCTCGTTAGCGTCCTTGTATTTGCTAAATTCTACATACTTACATCGATACTTACCGAGACGTCTGGCTAGTTCGTTTCTTAAATTTAATCCAGCGTCGTCGTTATCAGTACAAAGTATTATTTCTTTTTTGTCTTCAAAGTAGCTATAGCAATTATCTAAATAGTCTAGTCGCTGATTACCTTTAGACGCTCCATTAGGAACTGAGACTACTGAATAAATACCAGCCTCAAATAAACTTAGAGCATCCATTTCGCCTTCTACTATATAAGCTTTTGAGCTGTCTTTTATGTTGTCTAAGCCGTAAAAAATAAGTTCAGCTCCAGATACTAGTTTAAAGTTTTTCTCAGCATCCCTATATTTTACGTTTATTAGTTCGCCATCTCTATAATAGTTAAAGTTTATGGCTTTACGGTTTTTAGAAATCTGTGGAAAATACTCACTACTTTCTGTAATTTTCCAATTAACTACGGTAGCCTCAGAAATACCTCTTCTATTAAACCAGCCTAGGGTTCTGTCTCCTAAGTCAGATTTAATTACAACTGGCTTTACATATTCTTTTTTTGGTTTGAATTTTACATTACCTCCCCAGCCGCAATGGTGACAATTATATAAGCCCTCTTGTAAATTTACACTAAGACAGCGGTCTTGTTTGTTTTTTCTCTGGTGAGAGCATTTTGGGCATTTTAGTTTTTGGTTGTTCGCATTGGATTTTACTTCTATTCCTAATGCTAAGAAGTCTTGAATCATAATGAGTTTTTTAGTTTGGTTATTTTATAATAGTCGGCTAATTTATGTAAACATTCTTTTAGGTTTTGATTTCTTTTATAATTTACGCCTCCAGAATAAATTCTATTTACTGTTGTATTTTCCATAGATACAATCTCTTGAGGGTCTGTATTATGCTCGCAGTATATTATAAAAGCATTGCCATTAGTTTTTTCCCAACAGTCCACAATTCTTTTAAATACTAATTCTTGACCTATAGAATTAGGCACGCCTTTTAGTTTTATTTCAAATAGAATTAAGTACTTATTATCAAATTCTAAAACAGCGTCTATATCTGTAGGGTGTATTTTAGAATTACCTACGCCTCTAAAGTCTAAAACTTGCTTTATTCTTTTATTGTATTTAATCATTTAGTTATAGCTTTAAAATCTTTATCGGCAAACTTTTGCAAAAACCTATCTAGCTTTCTAACGCCATTTTTAGATTTTCTTAAACTAACTAGAGACAGAAAGTTATCAGCCCAAAATTCATCCTTTCTAACCTTTTCTAATAAATAATACAACTGCCTTGGGTTTATTTTATCTTCACTATTACATAATCTTATAACGTCTAGCCATTGCTTTTTTTGGTATTCGTTTTTTGGTCTATTACGTTCTGGAAATAATGGCACTATGTACTCATAAGACTTTAAAACTTGTTCGCTGAAAGCGTGGTCACTATTATTATTTATATTATTAATACTAGTATATATATTATCTTTAACAATTTTGTTTATAGGGTATAAGCTTTTTTGCTCATAGGTATTAACAAAAATGTAACGCTTTTCAATTTGCTTATTTTTATTTCTTATAACTTTTGTTTTTATAAATCCAAATTTTTCAAGCTGTGAAATCCATCTACTTACAGTTCCTTTTTCTACGTTATATAACTCAGCAAAATACGAGTTTTGAGCAAAACATTTACCGCTCTTATTTGTTAGAGCGTTTATTTCTGCATAAAGGAGCTTTGAGTTTGGAGCTAGGTCTTCTGAGTACCTTACCTCAGCTGGTAAGATAGCGTAATAGCTTGGTTTCATTTTTTAAGAGTTGTCTACTAAGTTTTTTATATGGTCGCAAAAGGTACGAATGTCGCCAAATATTCTAGAAAAAGCCTCTAGCGAAATTTCATTATTTTCATAAAGCTCGAACAGCGTTTCTATTAATAAGTCATATTCTGCTAAAGTCATAGTACCTATATACTCATAATTAACATTTTGTTCTAAAGCAGTTGTATTAGTGCGCCAGACCTTTTGGCTAGTCTCATTATAAAAAACTTTTTTGTAATCGCTATACATTTAAATCAATTCTATATTTAAAATAATTGTCTATTATGTCCTTTGCTTTATCAAAAGAGTTACACCAATGAGCGCTCCAGTTTCCATTCTCAAGCATTTTAAGGCACTCTAACTGACTTTCTGTTGGTTTATTATACCCAACCTTCAATTCAATAGCTAAACCGCTAAAACCGCCTCTATTTTCAAAACAGAGTATATCTGGCACTCCAGCCTTACCGCCTAAGTATTTAAATTTATATCGCTCAAAAGGAGTTCTACGACCTTCATTAGGGCAATGTATAGTTAAAGTCTTAGGAAAATTAAGCCTTAAATAAGATATTACTGCATTTTGCAGCTTATCTTCTTTTGATAGATATTTATCGAAGTTATTTACAGTCAACGCTTTAAATTTATTTTCTAAGTTATTAAATTTTACTTTAAAATCTTGGTCATATTGTAAAAATTCTTTAGCTCGCCTTATAGAATGTAATACGGTAGCGTGGTCTCTGTTTATTTCCTTGCCTATAATTGCTAAAGAATAATCAGTATATTTTCTAACAATAAGGCAGTAGATGTGCCTAGCCTCTACTAAATTTCGACGCCTTGATTTTACAGATATTTTACAGTTTTGGTCTTTTTCAACCAGTCGTCTAATATGTATGGGTTTTATAGTAATCATAATACAATAGAACCGTCTTTATTAGTATTGTCGCTGTATATTCCTAGAATACCTTCACCGTCGAGGTAATGTTTCCATTGTCTGAGAGCGTGCTTATATTTAAAACGACCTCTCTCTATTTGGTCTTCATTTAAAGCATAAACAGCAACGTCAAAAGGGTGAACGTTTCTAATAGCTATAAATCTAAAACTAAAAGGGTTATAACCTAAACAGTCGCAATAAAAAGCAGCTTGTAAGTCGTAATTTCTAAAGTTTATTTCACTTCTAAACGCCCTTATACTTATATCCTTTGAAGTTTTAATATCTGAAATCCAACTATCACTATGGCAATCTGGGCGAACTCTAACTGGTATGCCTTCAAAATCTAAATAGTGAGACTGTTCTACAATTCCATTACCGTAATGCATAGCTATTTTATTATCTTCAAAATGAGCTAGGATATTAAATAAGTTTTGGCTTTGTTCTTGGTCTATAAGAATTTTATCTCCAGCATCCTTTAAATACACTTTTTTAGCTTCTTTATTTGCCTTGAGCCTTAAATCTAACTTAGGCATAACATAATACTGCTTTTTAAACTCTTCACGACCTTCATAAAGTAGCGTATGAACCGCTGTGCCAAATTTCATTGCGTCGCTCTCAAAAGGTTTTTGATTTAAAAAATAATATACAGACTGGCTATATATAGTTTTTAATCCAGAGGCTGAAATACTGTCGCTTGAATGATACTCATCGTTGGTGTCAAATACTTTTCTCATTTCTTTTATTTTGGTTGATTAGATTGTAATATTTATTTTTCCAGCTGTCTAGCTTTTTCTTATTATAATTAGCAGCAGCCTCTGCTATTACTAAATTTTCTTGAGCCTTTTTTAATTGCTTTTGTAAGTCGTAAACTTTGCCTTTTAAAAACATAGTAGACGCCTCTAAAAACTCTAGGCTGTTTTTTTCTGTTTCGTCAATTATAATATTTTCGTTTGCCATAATTTTAGTTTTTATTCTTTTATTTCTTCAATAAAGTCTTGTAAGGTAGTTAGTAAATAATATAAATTCTCTTCATCTAAATTTATATAGTTATACCCTTTAGTATTTAATTCTACAAATTCTTGATTAATAATTACACTAATTGGGTCTAATTCAACATCAACTATTTCAACCTCATAACTAATTAGAGAATCGCTTTCGTTATAAGTTTTTTTTAGATTATATGAATTAGGATTTAATATTTTACTTATGTTAATTTCGTTTGCCATATTAAAAAAATTATGGCGACCCCTAAGAGCCGCCAGTTAATAAATAAATTAAAAAGGTAAATCATTAGACTCTTCTGGAGCTTGTACTGGTTTAGTTTGGGCTGGTTGCATCTCAGAAATAAGACCGCCTAGATAATTTTTACCAGTTGATTTAGCTGTATTAACCCAAGCGGATACTCTAAACTGCTTACCGCTAGCGTCTGTCATTGTACCAGAATAATCTGGCTGTTTGTCTTCAGTCTTTTGCTCGTTTTTAAATAGACTAAAGGAGTTTGGTTTTTGTTCGTATGTACTCATAATTCAAAATTATTAGGGTTATTAATAGGTTTAATCGTGTTATTAGATTTGCGGCTAACTGTTTGGTTAGCGTCGTCGTCTTCGGCTTCTAATCCTAAAAGTGACTGTAAGCCATAACGTCTATAGTATGTAATCTCAGAGCCGCGCTCTTGAGGTTTTATAGATTGTATTGCCAAACCTTCTGGCTTATCTGGAAAAACAGCGCCAGTATCTGAGTCTATAATTATTGTAATAACTTCATTTTTAATTATAGGCTGGCTTAAAAACAATTTCTCAGATTTTAGTATTGGTTTTACTACTCTTAAAATTGAATTTATATCTGTATAATAGCTTTTAAAAAAAGGGTTTGATTTATCTTTCTTAATCGCCTCTACTTTGTGAAAGACGTTAAATATCTTTTTGGCTAATTCTGGCGTCATAATATAATTCTAGTTGTAAATTAATTTCTAGCTGCGCTAGCTTTTTAAGTTCTCTAAAAGTAAACCTATCTGGGTTCACTACCTTAGCCTTAAGAGCTGGGTAGGTTATACCTAGCTCTTTTGCTACATCGTACCGCCTAAGCCCTAAGCGCTTAAGCTCTTTTTTAAAAATTTGCTCTAAACTTTCTGTCATATATTTATTTTAAATAATTGCTCTTATAAATTGTAGTATGATTACTACTAAAAAGGTGATTTGAAATACTGTGGTTAATGCTTTCATATTATCTAAATTTTCTAACTATTTTACTGCCTATAATAAGATTAACATTGTCATTAGGAAACTGCTTTATTAAGCTACCTAGTGCGTCTGTTTCTGATATTCCAAAGTCAGCTTGCAAACCCCAGAAGTCTTTTCTAGTTACTGCTATGGTTATGTGATTATGCGCATTGGCATTAAACTCTGAGGGTATCAAAGTACTAAAGCCGTCTTCAAAGCCAACCTCTAATGAGGTTTGACCTTGGTCGTTAATTGTTGATTGAATAAATAAATTTTCCATTGTTTTGATTGTTTTAAAAAGTTCTAGTTATTTTAACTGGTTTATTAAGTATGAGTAATTCATACATAAACATATTCCTCACTTCAGTTTTTTTACTGATATTCAAATCAGCAAAATCGCTGTTAAAATTCATTCTAGCTAATTCTTCAAGCCTAGTTGATGGTAATACTTCTATTGTTTCAATAGTTTTATTTAGAGATACTTCAGTCATTTTGATTGTTTTTGTTGTTAATTATGACGCTAATTTAAAAAATACTTTTAATTCTACAAAACATTTTAAAGAAAATTTTAAAAAAAAAATCCCCTCCAGTTAAAAAACCTTTGGGGAAAGCAAACAAAAAAAGATTTGTTTTACTCGTATTTTATGCTATAAGTACTAGCTAGGTCGTCGTCTTGATTTGGTAGGTGCATTGTAATATTATAAGTATTAGCCTTTAAATCGTAGGTCATTGCATCTATATAAGCGCTGACATCTTCCGTAAGGGTATTATTGGCAAAATTAAGCCATATTTTATTATGGAGCGCTACTGGTATAGGGTCAGTATTGTTATTGTAAAATTCGCCCTCATAACGCTTTACAAAAGCCCTATAATCGTTTAGTATTTCTTGGGTTATAAATTCGTCTAGCTTGCCTTCTGTTCCAGTATCTATTAGCCTTTCAAAACCGCCATCAAAACCGCCGTCAAAAAGACTGTCTCCAAGGTTATTAGATAATATTAGGTCTTCTGTTTTATGTATGCCAGTAAGTGTATCTGTAGAATTCGAAACCCTTTCGGCTATAAATGTATTAGATTCGTCCCAAATTTGGTCAATAAAAAAGTTATCTATATAATAAGCATTATGAGCGTTATGTGCAGCGGAAGTAGTATAAGTCAACTGCCTTAGTTGTACTTTTAAATTAACATTATTAGCCGTTATATTTTCAACGCTTTCTAATTCTATTTTAAAGTTATTCCAAACATCTTTATTAGTGTTTTTTATATATTTAAAATATTTTTGATTTGCTGCCTCATCTATAAAAGTAGTTTGCTGAAAATTATCAAATTTGTTGTCTTCAAAATTATAATAATGATAATCATTATTAGGCGAATCGTATATTGATATTTTTATTATAAAATAATAGTCTAAATCCACTAAATTAGTTACGCTGTTATCAATGTAATAACTAAATCCTACTTGGTATTTATTTCCAACCCTTACACTAGTATAATCCTCTACGTTTTCAAATAAAATTCCTGGCGAATAAGTATCTATATCAGTATCGCCTAAATTAACAAATTCTTGTAAACCTTTTATAAGATTATTGCTAGATAATGCTTTTGAGTTTTCCTCTATTTCAGCAGTTGTAGTGCCTAGATTACTAACAAAATCCATTCTAAAACCACCGTAGTTACTAATAGGGTCTTGGTTAACTATGTTTAGTTTTTTTAGTTTAGTTTCCCTAACAACTTTTTTTACTGGTCTTAAATACTCTACGTTTAAAGATTGGTTTATAGGTCTTAGAATAACTGGCGCTTTTAGTAGTACGTCTTGTTCGTAGGTGTCTATATAGTTTCCGTCTTTATCATAAAATTTAAAGTCTATCAACTCCTTACCAGTCGTCGTTAAAAGTGCTTTTTGTGCTGTTGTTCTAGTACCCATAATTATGTTATTTGTGATAGGTCAAAATTCTGCGGAAATACATAGCGCTCTAAAATTATACCATTTGCAACCCTTAAAATATATGCGTCATTTTTTAATGGTACATCTAAGCCAGTAATATCTCTTACTATATACTGTAAATCTGTTTGGCTTTTTGTTGCTAAATAGCCGCTATATAAACTAGAGTGCGGTACTGTTATTGATTGATTAGGCTCTACAAAGAAATGATTAATTTCAAACCAGCGCGTATCTGCTAAAGTTGTTCTATTATTGTCTAATCTATTGACGTATCTAGTACTCTCAGAGACAGCGTTAGGATTACTAGCTATAGCGTTAGCCATAGCCTCTATTAAAGTTTCACCAGTAAAGAAACGACCTTGGAAAGTACCAAAAGTTAAAGTTCCAGCAGCTGGCGCTATTGTGATTGAAACTGTAGCATCTATTTCTGAATCATTAGAACCATTATTAGCTTTATAGGTAAACGAATCAGTACCCTCATAATCGGTAGAGGGTGTATATGTAAAGTCAGCTCCAGAAATACCAGAGACAGCTCCATTAGTTGGGCTGGTTACGGTTGAGAAAGTAAGCGCTAGATTACTTGGGTCATTACCTATAAACTCAGCATCTACAGCTGTATTAACTAGCGTTGCTATCGAAATATCTTCTACAGATGGTATGCCTATATTTAATAACCTTTTGTCTACTATATTAGAGTTACTTATAACATACCAGCTTCCATTAGACTGAAATACTCTAGAGTTTGTAACTTTTAATATATGAGCTAATAACTCTTTAGATGTATATCTTTGGAAGTTGTCTTTTAGTAAACCAAACTCATAAATATCTATATCGTGAAATATTGTTTCGTTAGCAGCGCCATTTAATAACCTTATGTTATTAGCTATTCTTATATCAAAATCTAGCCCAGTATTTTCTAATATTTTTCTTAAATAGTAAAATAGGTTGTCAAAGTTTGACTGCGCAGCTGTAGGGTCTGGGTCGTCGTTTGAGTCTAATAAAACTTTAGAAAAAGGCGCATCAAAACCGTCTAAAGTTCCTAAGCCGTCTGAGGCTACTAATTTAATAGGAAATGGCTTACTTTGTACAGCTTCGCTGTATCTGTCTACAATTAAAAAACCCTCCCAGTAAAACTCAAAACCCTCGTTTCCTTCATCCCATAAAAAATTAGCGTCTTGCCAAGGGTCTTCTTGTAAGTCCCATTCCTTGCCCCCAATACTTGAGCCAGTTGATATTTGTACTTTATATTCTCTTTCGTCTGCCTCGTACCAATTATCGTAATTAGTGCCGTCTGTTACATATAAATTAAGTTCGCAAGTTGAGCCAATAATTGGAGTATAAAAGTCGTCGTCTGAATCCCACTTAATTATTACTGGGTTGCCAGTTCCAACTAGAGGGCTAACGCTACCAGAATAATCTTTTTGTAAAATCGATACTTTTCTGGCATTGCCTCTAACATCAGCAAAAGACAGACTAAATTTTTCTCCGTAGCTCATTTTTTATAATAGTCTTGAACGGTTTCTGTCAGCTCTTTGTAAAGCCATAACTAAATCTTGACCCTCTAGCCTAAATCCACCAGTTACATTTACAGCGGTTTCTCTTTGTCCTATCATACCTTTTAATTTATCCAATGGCGCTATTACTTCTGGATTACTTCTAGCTCCAGCATATTCTCCCATTAATCCTAAAGTTGGCGCTGATACAATACCACCGTTTGCAAATTTAGGTACGTTAGATGAAAAAGCTGATTTTACAACTGCTACGCCTCCAGCTATCAATGCTGGTAATACAATAGGCGCTAAAGGTCCTGCTAAAAAAGAACCCTCCGCAGCTCCTTTAATTGCAGCGGCTGTAGCAACAGCTAGCGATGCGGCTATAGCATCCATTGCAGCGGTTATAAAAGCTCCAGCAAAACTTCCTAGCGCACCCTCTCCTAAGCCCATAGACGTAACTATAGTGTCTCCTAAAGAACTAAAAGCGCCCATTAATTGACCTCCTACAACTTGTGCTAGGTCGCTAAGTCTTTGTTGCGTTTGCTCTCTCGCCTCGTTCATTTCATAAAAACGAGCTGTATTTTCTTTAATAGATGAGCTGATAGCTGCAAAACTTGTAGTAGATTTTTTTGCAAAGTCTTCTACACCTTTACCAGCCTCGTCAAAAGGATTGCCTTGTATTGCAAAAATACTACCTAGGTCTTGGGTTTTAGGAGTCTCTACCTCTGGCATTGGTATTTTAGGCGCTCTAATTCCAACGTCAGACAATAAGCCACCAAATAACTCTTTAGCTTTTTTAGCAATAACCTCCATAGTAGGCGGTAGGTCGTTATATTTTTTGATAATCTTAGCGCCGTCTAAATTGTCAGAAATTTCTTTTCCAGCTTTTAAAGAAATGTCAGCTAGTTTATTAGTTTGCTCTTGAAATAATGAAGTAAAATCAGCATCAAATCCATCCTTAAGAAATCTTTTTATTAAAGAGGTTGCTGTTTCAACCCTAACCATAAACTTTTCAAATCCAGCTTGGATTTTAACTAAAGCGTTTAATAATCCTACTTTTAAGTCTACAGTAAAATCATTAATTATATTACTTATTTCATTAAAATTAGCAGCTAATGCACCGACGACTATAACTACACCGCCAATAGGAGTTAATAAACTTCCAAAAAGAGTTAGAAGTGAACCCCCCACCATTAAAATAGAGGGTAATACAGCTGCAAAAGCTGCGAATCCTATAGCCATCTGTTGTACTACTGGGTCTAATCTACCAAAGGCTTTAAATAATTTAGAGGCAAATCCTATAGCATCCGTTAGAACTGGTAAAAGGCTTTCCATTAAAATACCGCCTAAATCAGTAAATTGGTTTTTTAATTCTATTAAACCTTTTCTAAGTTTAAACTCGGCTGAGTCTCCCAACTGGTCAAATGCCTTTTGGGTTATGCCAGCCGTATTGTTCATAGACTTAAATATTTGCTCAGTAGAGCCTAGGTTTTTACCCATTAAGTCTAAGACTCCAGACAAAGCTCTAGTATTTGCAAATACTCTACCTTGAGCCTCTTCATTATCTCCAAAGGTTGTAGTTAATGTTTTAAGAGTTGATAGTAAGCCCTCCTCTTTTATTTGCCTTCTAAGTCCTTCAGCGCTTAACCCAAACTCTGCTAAAGTGTCGCTAGCTTGTTTTGACGGTTTTAATAAAGAAAATAATATACCTCTAATCTGAGTAGCTGCCATTGCGGCGTCTGTACCAGTCCTACTCATTGCAGCAAATGTAGCACCCACCTCGCTAAACTCTACGCCTAACTGAGAGGCTACTGGTAAAACTGTACCCATTGACTGGGCTAAGGTGTCGGCTGATAGTTTACCTTCTCTTACAGCGCCAGTAAGTACGTCAGTAGCTTGACTAGCTGATAGGTTTTCTACGCCATAAGCGTTAAGAGCTGAGGTTGCTAAATCAGCAATTACCTTAGTTTCTCCTAATCCGACCGCGGCTGCTTTTGTTGACTGTTCTAATACAGCCATAGCCTCAGCACCTCTTAGACCAGCTGAAGTAATAAAAAAGAGCGCGTCTGCCGCCTCTCCAGAGCTAATACCAGCCTCTGTAGCTAATCTTTTTACGCTGACGCTCATTGAGTCTACTGTATCGCCAGCAACGCCTACAAGCGTCTTAATTTGCGTCATTGACTTGTCAAAGTCCGCAGCCATTTTTATAGACGCTCCGCCAGCTGCTACCAATGGCAGCGTTAACCTAGTCTGTAAAGACGACCCTAAAGAACCAACTCTTTTGCCAAAACTTTTAAGACTTCTACTTGCTTTACCTAGGGAGCTATTTAAGTGTTTAGCGTCCCCTTTTAAAATTACTTCTAATATATTTGCCATAATGCAAATTTACTAAATTTTAAACTCAGTTGTCTCCTTAACGTTTTCTACTTGTTCTAGGAATTTACTAAGCTCTTCTGGAGTAGATTTAGGCTCAAACTTTCTTTTTTCTACTAGTTTATCTTGAGGTAAAGTAAAGAGGTCGGTAGGTTTTATAGTCTGGCTTTTTTTAGAGCAGTTTACATTATGTATAAGAGTCGCCAAATATCTAAGGCGCTCCCATTCTAAATTTTGCTTTACATTATAAGACTCGCCTAGAAGTTGATTTTCGACCCAAGTATTATTCCAAAACTCATTTGGATTTATGCCGACTTGTCCTATAAAATAGTCGAGTAAGTCATTCCAAGTTAAGGAGTCGGCTGAGTCTTTCCCTCGCTTTTTGGGTTTCTTTCTATGCCTAGGTTAAGGTCATTACCTAATATCCTAGATTCAAGCATAGCGTTTACCATTTCTTCAAGCTCTTCTGGTTTTAAATCTTCTAGCCAGCTACCTACCTTAAACTCGTTGTAGTCAATTTCGTTACCTTCTTCTTGGTCGTATGCTAAAAGACCAGAGTAAACAAGCGCTCTAATGCCAGTAATAGATAAACCCCCTTCAAAAATATTACCTATTTTATCTAGAGGCGTTTTTAATATATCTGTAAAGTTTGCCCAGAAGTTCATAGAGAAATGTAGGTTTCTCTTTTGCCCACCGAGTTCTAGGGTATAATACCCTCTTTTTTTGTTTGCCATAATTTTAATTTAAACTCTTAGTTTGTGCTTTGAGTAATTGCACCAGTAACAGTTATAGTACCAGAGTATGTAGCTGGGCTTTCCATTTCAGCTGATTGCTCTAAAGATGCTATAAAGCCTTCACCAGTAAAAATAGTATCCCCAGTTGCAGCAGTCCCAAAGCTCCAGTCGATTTTAGTACGACCAGTTATTAAAGATGCAATACCGTCAACATTTTTTAGACTATCTGAAGTATCAGTATAGTCAATAAGACCATCAAAAGAAAGCTCAGCGCTTCTTAATCCGCTTATTACTTCTTGAAATCCAGCGCTATCTTTTGTAGTCGCCTCTGGTAAGTCTTGAGAAATTGTCATAGAGCAGCTTGTAGAGTGTCCTAGAGCCTCTAGAGTCCCACCGTCTGCTACAAATTTTAAAACTAAGTTAGTTCCGTTAAATACGCTTGAAGCCATTTTTTACCTTTTTTAAATATTATACAAATATAGTTATTTTATTTCTTATGTTATTTCTGTTTTTGATAATCCCAAGTGCAAATAGATTCATAACTGCTATCTTCAAATCTTCCATTACTTAATTGCTAGGTAAATCCAAGTTTGATTTGTTCCATTTAAATCAGTTGATATAAAACTAAATCCGTCATCTTCAAAATTAACTCCATAACCTGGGGTATATTCTGCGTCACTAGTATTAGCATTTAAGAAATTGTTTCTTGGGTTTGATGTATTTCTTACAGAATCAATCATATACCAATCTGATGCAGAGCTCGTTCTTTTGCTTAATAAAAACCTTGGTCTAAATCCTATAGTTTGTTTATTACCTGTCGTCCCTGTCCCTGTATAACTCCCTATCTTCTGATAGCCTGTAACAGAGTGGAAGCAGTAAGCGATAACATCTGCATCATTAGTTATAGCATATCCTGTTTTCATATTAAACACAGTTGAACTTGGCGCAGTATTATTCCAAATATTTGTATTTCCTGTTATAGCAGCTGCCGAAGATTGTAACTGTAAATATGATTGTTGACCTAAAGAACTTACATAAACGTGCCACCCAACTGCCCCGTCTGTTTCTTTAATGATAACTAATTCAGGAGCGGAAGAAAGTCCGTGACCAAAAGAAAAAGCTGTAGCATTAGTAGCGTGTGAACGGAATTTGCAAATACTAAATCCTGCCTCTGCATTTACACTTACTATACTATCTATAGTACCCTCTGTGTTTATCTGTGGGAGGTTGTCATCGTGGTCACCTGCTTTCCAACACCAAGCTACGTAGTCTTGTCCTGAAACATTCCTTGCCATTACGCCATTTCCTGACATACTAAACCCATTAGACGATATACTAAAATCACTGTCAGTATATTCACTATTTGAGCCATCAGATATTAATGCCTTGTTGTCTCCCCTAACTGAATCAGAAAGAGTATGACTATATGTATTTGTTCTCACCTTTACCCAAACCAAATCAGGTTTAAAATCAGTAGCAATTTCTTGAGTTCCACCATTACCTGTATAAGTAACAACATCAAAGCTATTCTCTACTGTTGGAGTTGTAATGTCAGGGTCTGCTGCTATAGCTAGGTAGATGTAGTCGTATCCACTAGAGTTACCTCCATAAGCCGTCTCCCAATACCAGCCTGTTTCAGTAAATTGCAATCTTTCGTAGCCTGTATTTTCTGCATTAGAATTGTTTGCAAATAGAAGTCCGTCTTTATTACCGTTTAAGTTTATTCTCTTATTGTCAAAAATATACCAATCTTCTAAGTGAGAGGATGACTTTATTAATAAGAAAGCAGGCTCAAAACCTACCTCAATGTGGCTTCCTGCACCTGTAACACCTGTAGAACTATAGCTACCGACTTTTTGGTAGTTGTCTACGCTGTGGAAGCAGTAGGTAACTATCTTATCACTACTTCCGTTTGTATGTATATCAGAACCTGTTGTTATTGTTGAACTATCCCAAGCGTAATAATATTGATTAGGTCTACTTAATACTGCTCCGTTAGAAAAAGTAAAAATATTTGCTTTTCCAATAGCGTCAGCGTTTATTATCCAAGCCTGTGCTTCATCTCTGTTTTTAGTAATTATTAATTCAGGAGGAGAACTCAATCCGTGACCGATAGTAGCACCAGACGTTCCGTTCCCTGTATAAGTCACAATACTAAACCCTGCATCCTGATTAGCTTTTACAGTACTTGCTATTGTATTACCTACTGTATTAGCTGCTATTGTTGTAGTGGTGTCTCCTGCGTTAAAGCACCAAGCTGCGTAGGTTACACCTGAACCATTTGTACCAACAGAGTTACCAATTAGTGTAAAGCCATTACTATCAAAAGAATCAAGGTTGTAGCTTGTATTGGTATCTTCTGCATTTGTTAAATTTGAACTTATTACTGCGTGTTCCCCTCTTACAGAATCAGTAAGCCAATTATGTAGTGGACTTCCTCCTGAACGACCCTTTATCCAAACCAAGTCAGGACTAAATTTAGTAGCCTCTTGGTAAGTTACGTTAGAAGCAGTACCGTTGTATTCAGTACTAGGAGTTTCCGCAGGGTCTGAATATGTTATAGAGGTAGCAGTACCGTTATAGTTTCCTGTTTCATCTGTAGCATCTCCATCTAGTTTATAATGCGCAGCTAGGTTAGCAGTAGGAGCATTAGTGTTTAAAGCTAAATTAGATATATCTGACGCACTTAAGGCAGTAGAATACATTCTTACTTCGTCTAATTCCCCATCATACATATCTGCGCTACCACTACCTTCAACTCTTCCTAGATAAATATCTTGTGTTACTCCGTTACCAATATTAAGAGACGTGTTATGGGTTGAATCTAATACACCATTTAAATATAAAATTACTTGTGTTCCTGTTCTAACGTAAGCTATATGATTCCACTTGTTCTCTGTTAGTGTTCCTGTAGAGTAATAACTTGCTGAACTTGAACCTTTCTCATTAACCCTTACTGCACCTGTTGTGTGTTGACCAAAATACATACTTCTTTGGTTCTGGCTACCTGTACTCCATTTAGAAATAAATTGAGTAGCTTCTGACAAATTATGAGGTTTAGCAAATAAAGAGATTGTAAAATCTTCTGACGAAAAATCAATAGGAGTAGTAGCTGTTGCAGGTATTGTTACATAACCTCCGTCTCCACTAAATACAGCACTCTGTCCGCTATCTATATCCTCGCCTATTATACCTGTATCATTTGCATTACCATCTAATTGGTATAAAGCAACACCTGAATTGTCATTAAAAATATCCGTAGTTTCTATAGTAGTAGAAGCGTGAGTTTCGTTAGATAGAGTAGTTACTTCGGTAGAAGATAATTCTTTATTGAAGAATCTAACTTGGTCTACTGAACCTTTCCAAGTTGTTGGGGCGTAATTTTGTGCTTGATTCCCAATCACACTAATTGCATTAGACTGCACTACAGGAGTTGCGGATACGGTTTCAGAATCTACCTCCGTACCGCCAATATATAACTTTGTTACATTAGTAGTGTTATTTCTTGTAACTATAATGTTATACCAAACACCCTGCGTCAATGTATTTGTGTGTGATAATACAGTAGTGTCTGTGCTTTGTCCATCCCCTATTCCTACTGAAAAAAGTCCATTACTTGGCTTATACCTAACACTTAAAGTACCTGCCCATCCACTTGAAACAGCATTTAAAGATAATATTCTCAAGGTATTTGTAGTTGTTGTATCTCCAAGTCTAACCCAAACAGAGATACTTACATCATCTGGAAAAGCATCTATTTTACCTAAATCTACCCTACTACTACTCCCATTAAATACTGCACCTCTGTTTATATACCCTCCTATACGTTGAGTACTTCCGTTGCCTGTATAGAGTACGGTGTTAAAGTGTTCTGATGGAGTGAATACCGCATCTGCTGCTGCTGCTTTAGGAAAAAACTTTTTATTTAAAGCCATATTATAAACTTATATCGTACTGTACTACTTGTGCTTTTGTGGTTAAATCATTTATTTCACTCTCTTTAGTTTCTACGCTTGTCCTTATTGCCGCTCTAGCATCTGTTATAGCTGAATCAGTAGTATTTCCTAACTCAGTATCTCTTATAATAACCCAGTCTGTTTTTGATAGTTCAGAATTAGCATTTGATTTTAGGTTTGCAATCTTTTGTTCTTTTAGTTCGGCTAAAGTCTGACTCCAAGTCTTATTAGTCTTTGGGTAAGTAAATTGTGTATTAGCACTATCCCAAAATATCTCTCCTAAATCGTGTATTCTCGAATCGTAACCATCTGGTATTACAACGTCAAACAAACCTTCTGCCTTTTGCTCGCCTCTAGTTAATTGGTCAAAGCCGCCAAGATATTCTTTTTGACTTCCCTCAAATGATTTAGGTACTGATTGATATACTTGTATTGTTCCGTTTCTATTAATTGCGTATGCCATAATTATGATGCTATTTGTGAGATTTGATACCAAGCCTCTGACGTAGATATAAATTTAAACTCAATTATATTTTTAGTTGAACTCGTGTCATCATAAGTACCTGCTAATTTATTAAAAGTACCTGCTGAACCATTAATATTCCCAAGCGCTAGTGTATATGAAGAACCGCCACCAGTAATTATTATAGTACAAGTTGAACCAATTTTAACATTTGTAAATGCTAATGTAGTAGAATGTCCTGCTGTCCAAGTAAATACATCAGCTGTAGAAGTGTTTATAGTAATTGCAGTTGCTGAAGTTACAGCACTACTAGCAGTATATCTATCTGCTAGTTGGTCGTGTCCAATAGCATCGTTTGCTATTACGTCTCCTGTTACTTTTGTTATCGCCATATCTTATTTTTTACAAATTTACGAAAGTTTTATATGAGTTACTTCTATATTATTAGTGCCTGTTTGTGGTGCGGTTGTAAAGGTCAAAGTAGTGCCGCTTGTTGAGTAATTTGATTTTGACTGATAAACTCCGTCTATATAAATTTGAAGATTATTTTTATTGGCTGGCTCAGTTGTTAATGTAAATGTAGTATCCGAACCATCCCCATTAAAAGTATCTATTTCTATACTAGGAGTTCCGCCTATAGCCACAGCGTGCGTAACCTCAATATTATCTGTACCTGTAGCTGGTGCTGTTGAAAATGTTAACGTCGTCCCACTTGTAGAATAATTACTTTTAGACTGGTAGACTCCATCTATATAGATTTGAAGATTATTTTCGTTTGCTATAGTATTGTTTAAATTAAAATCTACTGTAGAACCGTCTCCATCAAAACTCTCTACGTTTATTGTAGTAGAACCTCCAACAGCTGTACCATTAGACGCTGATGTAATCCTGCCTTGAGCGTCAACAGTTATATCAGCAGTTGTATAACTGCCAGCAGTAACTGCTGTATTAGCTAGTTTGTCTGCGGTTATAGCGTCATCTATTACTTTATCAGTAGTTACCGCATTATTAGCAATAGTTAAAGCCGTTGAACCTGTTACATCGCCTGTATGGGTTGCGTTAGTTATTTTAGCTGTATTTGCTGCAATCGCCGTATTTATTGAATTTGCTAATTTATCTACAGTAACCGCGTCGTCGTTTATCATTGAAGTCTCTACAGCACTTGCTCCGATTGTAGTAACGCCAGCGCTACTAATAGTAACGTCTCCAGTTACACTAACATTATTAAAATCAGTACCATTAGAAACTAAAATATCGCCACTAGTTGCGGCGCTTAAATTGTCATCAAACTGGTCAAGTTTTGGAGGAGTTACTGCATTAGCTTGAATTGCGCTGGTATCAATATCAGCACTAAAAGTAGTGCCAGTAATATCAATACCAGTTCCAGCCGTTATTGCTAGATTAGCAAAAGCGTTAGCTTTTTCAGTTGTAGTTAGATTTTGATTGTTTATGTCAATTCTAAGCCTATTACCTAAAGCAGTTGTAACGGTTGTACTAAAGTTAGCGTCGTCTCCTAATGCTGCGGCTAATTCGTTTAGCGTATCTAAAGCGCTAGGGGAGTTATCTATTAAGTTAGTTATTTCAGTATCTACATAATCTTTTACAGCGGCGTTACTGGGTACGTTAGAGTCTGAATCGTTAGAACTAATGCCAGAGCTTTCTAATGTTAAACTAACTACAGCTCCATTAGCCAAAAGTAATTGGGTCGAAGTTCCGCCAGTTTTTATTATGCTAGCTCCAGTAATAGTACCATCAGCGGTTAAAGCTCCAGTATTATTTATAGATATATTTATATCGTTACCTAAACCGTCTGTTAGCTCTATGTTAGATGACCCAACAGATGAATTATCTGACGTTTTTATTAAGCCATCATAAGTATCTTTTATTTTAGTTCCGCTTAAGCTAGTACCCATACCTAAATTTTATACAAAAATACAAATTAAATTTCGTTCCAGTTCTTATCTTCAGCGTTCCAGTTTTTGTCTCTGGTTTGCCAGAAATTTTTATTTTTTTTTAAGACTTTTTTTCTATAGCGACCAGCTTTTGGTCTTAATGTACCTCCAGCGCCTATCATTGTGGAATGTGGCGCAAATAGCAAATAATATGCCCTTTAGTTAACGTAATATCGGTAAAGTTGCCGTATATAATTTGCCCATCTAGTAGGTCGTAATCAGTTAGCGTAGTGTCTCCAGCTGGAGTATCATTAGTACCGCTAAAAGTCGCTGAGGTTATACATTCAATCATACAGAAATATTCACCGCTAACCGTAGTAAGATTATCAGCACCTTTAATAAGCGTACGCATTCCAAAGTCGCCAAATGACATTCTTTGAAAGTTGTTAGTTGAATATAAATCTTTAGTAGCCATAACTATTTCTTTTTTGCTGGTTTATTTCTGCCTTGTTTTTGCGCTCTAGTGCAATGACTATATTTACCTCTACGGTTTAATGACTTGCCCATTACTTTGTTTTATCTTTTAATTTCTCAAAAGTCCTTAAACCACCTAGCCCTAGCATCCCCATTAGGACAGTAAAAAGGCTATTAGTGTCAAACTCTATAACCTTAATATCCGTATATGATAAAAGCAATGGCATAATAATATAATGAAAAGCAAAAGCTATTCCACAGACCCAACCGATAAAAGGACGCCATCCAGCCACAAACATACTTCTATGCTGAGCCTCTACCTTGTTAATCTCCGCTTGGAGTTCTATAAGGCGCTGAGGGTCTAACTCTTTACCCTTAATAGCCTCTCTAATATCTAAAGCTAAACCGCCTAGATTAGAATTACCATTATTTCCTTTTCCTAATAAACCTAGTAAAAACTTAATCATATTTTAAAGTATTTCCGACAGTACCGCTAACTATATAACCAGATAACGTCTGGGTCTTTAGTTTCTGAGGTGTCGCAATGTATAAAGGTACGTCCGATTCCAACCCTAGATATGCCAGCGTCAAGGAGTGCCTTTGTAATAATAAACCGCTCTCTTGAGTTTGTGCAATGTATATCTGCGGCTTTGCCTTCAATATGGGCTGAGTCTGGCTTTGAGTTTGGTAATGAGTCATTATGGGCTTGAGTTCTAAAACCAGAGTTAATTTTAAAGCTAATACCAGCCAAATCACGAGCCAAATCAAGTTTACTAAGAAAGTCGGAATCCATTTTAGACCCAGAGCCTTCTTCAGAGGGGCAGTCAAACTCATTTAAAGTAAAGTACTTCATTTTTTTATTTTGCCAATTTCTTTTTTAATATCTGCTTTTAACTCCTTAAATTTATTTTCTAATGCGTCTGGTATTCCGTCTTTATCCTTATCAGTAAAAACACCGTAAAGAGTTAATCCCATCATTACAGCAGTAGCGAGCATTATGACTGCAATTATAATTATTAAAGTTTCCATATTTATTTATTTATTGTTATTTATTTTTTAGGGGGGTTGTGTTTGTTATCGAAATCAATAGCCGCCTTTAAGATAATTTTATCCATAACTGCATCTTGATTCTTTAACATTTCTTTTTGTAAATCAATTACCATTTCTTCTAGCCTATCTTTAGCAGCTACAAGCATCTGTATTTGATGTTCTTTTTTTTCTAATGTAGATTTTAAAATATTTACATCGTCTGGGATTGTGCCGCTTATAGTACTTATTAAAATCGGTATTGATGCCGCTATAGAACCAATTAACATTAGTACGATTTCTTTATTAGATTCTAATACTGGAAACTGTATTAATGTAATTATAATACCGACTATAAATAGAAATACAAATAAACTGCCTGCATAGCTTCGTATTGATTTTGCCGCTCCATTAGATGGTAGTTTCATAATTACTATTTTTTTAATTTATCTTTTATCTGTATCAAAGTCCAAATCAAAGAGGCTACTAAAACCAACGTACTTAATATCATATTTATATTTACTAGACTAAAACCTACAGCGCCCATATTAATAAACCAAAGTCTTAAATTTTCTTCCATTTTTTATATCTTTTCTACTCTGTTAGAAATTTCCATTATAGCTCTAAAGTATGTTTTATCTTGTAAGTCATCTTCTAAGTAAGTTGTATTCTCATTTATGGAAGTATAAACTTTAAAACCATCGCTACTTAAATCATAATAACCAGAGCTTCTAGTTCTAATAAGATTAAGCACTTCGGAAACTATTTGATTACTCTGTAGCTCTCCGCCGTCGTCTGAATTAAAAGCAGTTACTGCTTCTATTCTTGTTATACATTGAGAATTAAAACTAGTCGTATTGTTATCAATTTCGTTACTGCTTATAGAACTTACCTTTATATAGGGTTCAGAGGCACTAGACGGCACTCTGTTATAAATTGGTACATAACTACCATTTATAGTAATTGCATCCGTTAAACGGTCTATAATTGCCTTTCTTATAAAATGTAGAGCCTCATTCATTTAGTAGCTTTTTTAATTGTGTTATCTAGTCGGTCTAGTAATTTCTTTAACTCAACCCTTATAGAGCTAAAAAAAAATGGTCTAGCTGGTAGATTGACTTCTTTTATGCCCTTACCTTTGAACTGCATCGCATAAGAGGCTGGTAGACCTAAGTCCGTTAAGTCCTCTAAATCTACGAGCCGACCAGTTCCGAACTCTACATAAGGTGCGTAGTTTGCTTTTGCTTTTACAAAGCCTTTATTGTTTGACGCTCCAGCTACTATGCTTTGTTTTAAACCTCCTTTGTCTACTACGACGCTAGACTTCATTCTATCAGCGCCTTTAAAAACAGTTTGCCCTATTTCATTAGATAGCTCTTGAGTTGACAGCTTTCTTAGCTTATCTAGTTTCCTAGTAAGTTTTTTAAGGTCTGTTTTATTTAATTTGACGTTAACCAATTTTAGTAGCTTTTATGGTTGAAAAATATTTATGAATTGAATCATAAACCTCTTTAATTCTATAATCTCCAGAAACTCCAGAAATAGCTAATAAATCAGTTTTTAAAATAGTCTCCGCTGTTTTTTTTCTAACAGTCAGCTCTATTTCAAGATACTGCTGGCGCTTTCCGTTTTCTTGTACTATCTCGCCGCTAGTTTCTTTTTTATTAGCCCATATAGTAGAATTAACAGCGCTAGTAGAAGTAGTACCCCCAAAACCGTCAGCGGTCTTAGTAAGCCTCTTAACCTCTACTCTAGTATCTAGTTTTCCAGCGTCCATTAAATAAACATAGTTTTATACCCAGATAAAATGCTTTTAACGTTTATTGGTATAATGTTAACTTGTCGCTGACCTATAACAAACTCGGCTCTATTGTCGTAGAATGTAGATACTAGTCTTAGTACAGCTTGCTTTAATAAACTGTCATCTAGCCCAGATGTAGTATAAGCTACTTGCACTTCTTTAGCTGGTAGCTCGTTTAGCTCTACAATCTCATTATCTAGACCTTTAACCTCATAGGTAGCCGCTGTGCCGTCAACAGTTACAGAAGTAATAGAGGCAACTGGCGCAAATGGTAAAACAAAGCGCTCTTTTTGGAATGGAGTATAATAGGTTCTAGTCTTTGCTACAAGGTCTTTAGTTATATAGTTTTCAATCCATATTCTAGCCTCTGTAATCATTTCGCCTATTATAGTGTCATCAGCGCTAGTATCAACTCTAATAAAATCCTTAGCCTCTGAAGTAGTAACTAATTCGCTGCCAGTTGTAGAGTTAATCTTAACTTGGCTATGAAAGTCGTTAGGGTTTTCACTAAAGTATAAACTTCTATAATATGCCATTATTTAGCTTTTTTAGTAGCTCTTTTTTTTGGAGCTTTTGCTTCTTTGGTCTCTACCTTAGCCTTTACTTCTTTTACCTCTTTTACCTCTTCGGCTAATACTCCTATACCTCTATTAATATAGTGATTAGCTAATTTAGTTTCTAGGTCGTGAATTTCGCCTTCGCGTCTCCAGCCAGCTTGTCCAGATATAACGTCTTTTTTTATTAAGATTTTCATAAGATTATTATTTATACAAAGATAAAAAAAAAGCGCCATAATAAAATTACAGCGCCTAACAACCAAAACTCTTACTATGAATAAAAGAATTATTCAAATGCAAAGTTATTAAAAAAAACTTTATGCTTATTAAATTTAGAAAGTCTTATAGAGGTAGGCATATTTTTTACATTTTGAAAGATAAAAAAACCTTCATAGTATTTAACCCAGACGGCAAAATAATCAACTGCACTAGTGCTGTAAATTGACCTAGCGCTGGATATTCTACAATGGACAGACTTGTTTAAGCCTATTGGCTTCTTACCAGTAGATTTTACTTGTATTTTAAAAAGATTTTTTCCATTATCTATAATACAATCATAGGCGCTAGAATCTAAAAGCGGAAAACTTACCTTATAACCTCTCTTTAAACATTCGGTAGCGAATAAGTACTCTGCTAAGCAACCTCTTAAATTATTATCCAATTTGGTTTGGTTTGTACTAAAGTACAAAAAAACCCCCAGCTGAGTATTAACAGAGCTGAGGGTACAATCAACTAAACAAAACAAACAAATTAAACTAAGGCTTTTTTTTATCTATGCCCGAAAGATACTTATTTAAAATTATAATTTTTTTTATGCTTTTGTCTATTTGTTGCATACTTTTTTTAAAAGTGTCCTTCTCTATTTCCATACCTATAAATTACAAATGATATTAATAACATAAAAATAGAATCATACAAAGCGTTAAATCTGTAAATCATTCTAACAGACCACGCCATAAAAAAAAGTATTAAAATAATATTTACAGCTCTCTCCATAACTAACTAGTAAACATTAAAACAGCCAAACCTATACAGCCTAAAAAAACTAAAGTGTCTCTGGAAAACCACCAGATAAAATTTAAAAGACCTTTAAGGTTTGATTTTTTCGATTCAATTTCAATAAAAATATATTTTCTCATAATTAAAATTTAGTTAGACAATAAGAGGGCGTTGCCGCCCTCCGTTTTGGTTGTTATTAAATGTAATATATAGCGTTTTTAATAGCATCTTTTATAGCTGGCAAAAATGTAGTTTCGCCTCCATACATAATTTCACCATTTGGGTATAGTATAGAAAGTTGATTGTTTTCATCTTTAAGAATGTGAAACATAAGATAATTTCCATTAATTAAAATTGCCTCATAAGTTTTTTTATGCTCAAAGTCATTAGGCATTCCAGTAGGTTTGTCATTATTACCTTTTAAACCTCTTATAATTAAAGGGTACTTTAAACCAGTTTCGTTAGTGTTAAATGTTTTTGTCATTTTATTTAGTTTTAATAGGGGGCTTGCGCCCCCTTGGTTGTTGTTATTTTACTTCTAAGTTAATAAACTTAAACTCTGGGCTTCCAGCGTTTGTCCGCTTACCAGTTAACTTATAGAATCCTTTATTAATCTCCACAAAAGAACCATCAGCAAAACCTTCGTCATCAATTAGAGTTAATATACCTTTTGTAGATAAAGTAGTAATTAAGGCTCTTAGTTGTCTTGAGTCTATGTTTATTTCGTGAACATTACACCAAGCTGGTGAATCAGACCCAAAATCTTCAGCTGTAAAATTTTGAATTGCTTTTAATACTTGATTTTCGTTATTTGTTATTTGTGTTTTCATAATTGTTATTGTTTTGATTGTTAATTATGATGCTAATTTAAAAGTATTTTTTTAATTACCAAACCTTTTTAAAAGTTTTTTTTAAATTTTCTTATTTATAGAGCATAAAAAAGGGCAACCTATAAAAGTTACCCTCTTTAAAATTACTTACTTTATACCTTAGTATTAAGAAGTCTCAAGTGCAGTTTTAGCTGTGCTAAACGTTCCTTGTACAATCGCGTTAGGCTGATAATTTGTCAAAGCGCAACGCTCTTGGGCGCGAACTGTAACAAATCCGTCTCTGAAATTAGTAGAATCTTCTCTTGAAAATTCGACTCCTAAACCGTCTCTAATCCATAATTGAGTAGCAACGCTTAAGTTACCTACTAAGAATTTACCAGCAGTTACAGCTGTATTCAAAGTAATTGGCACTCCCATAATCGCTGGCTGTACGCCTTGGATTACTTGGTTTTTCAAATACTCATTAGCAGTAGATTTCAATAAAACGATTTTATGGAAGTCAACTGGGTTCAATATAATAGAATCAGCTTGATAGTTACTAGCTGCTAACTGGTCTAAAGCTGCAATAAGTACATCGTACTCATTTGCTGACTCAATAGACTGGTAAAAATTAGCTGAGCTAGAAGTTACAAAAGCAGCTCCGTCAGTAAATAAACCATCTAGGTTAGGGCTTGAACCGTCACCGTTAAGAATCTCAGTGTCTTCAATAGAAAGTACTTTATTAGGTACTCTAGCTGATAAATAGCTCGTAAGCTGTGGAGTATCTGCTAGCATCTCTTCAGTAATTCTCATAAAAGTGCCAATCTTTTCAACGTTTACAGACGTAGCTGTAATATCAAAGTCAGACTGTCCTAGAGTAGAACCTTGAGCTGTAGCAGCCGCTCCGTCGTCGTATGCGCTTTCTTTTGGAAAACGAATAGTTTGAGCATCAGTAGAACCGTTAGGAATCAATGAGCGAATATGTACCGCTCTACTAGGGTCAAATTTAACGTCTGGAATTACAGTTTCGCCAGCTACAACACCAGTAAAGGCATTAGCCATTGTCATATCCCCAGCTTTTACTTCAAAGCGAGCAGCGTTTGTACTTCCTTTAATCATAGCGTCAATTGCGCCATCTTTTAAAGCAGCCTCTAAAGACCCTTTAAAAGTTTTAGCAGTTGCACCGCTTAGAGTCTTTTTTGACTCCATCTCGATAGCGTCCATTCTTTTAGTAGCCGCCTCGAACTCTTCATTATACTTATTAGTTAGATTGGAAATCTCAGACTTTAGAGATGCCTCAACTTCGCCTTTAGCGTTGTCTTGAGCAGCGTTAAACGCTTTCTCTATTTTTTCGTCTACAATGTTTCCAATTTGGTCTAACTGGTTTTTAACTTCTTCAGTCATTTCAAATTATTTTAATTTATTAAACAAATATTGATACATCTCGCTAACCTCATTCTTTACCTCGACTGGCTCAGTAACCTCTATATCGGTTGGCTGAGTAGATAATTTAGCAAATAGTGATTTTAGTTTAAGTATTTCAGCTTCTAGGGCATAGCCTAAGTCGTCTGAGATATTCCCCTTACGAATAAGTTTTGCCATATTGTCGTAGCGCTTAAGTACCTTGTTAGGGTCATAGTTCCCTTTTACGTCCATAATAAGCGCTTGGTCGTTTGCTGCTAGAGTTACGGCTGAAACTTCATAAAGTTTAACCTCTGTAATATTTCTAACACCGTCGACCATATCTTTTTGAATAGGTAAAATACCTACTGAGTTTTCTGTAATAACTCCAGCTTTAATTAGTTCGATAACGTCGTTACCTAAAGTAGTCTTAGCTATTTTAGCCTCGAATACTAAACCTTTGTCGTCCTCCTCTAGCATTGTCATTTTACCTAGAGGTTTGTCCATATCGTGCTGGTATAAGTATTTTACTCTTTGACCATTTTCTGTAATGGTTTTTCTATAAGAGCCTTTTCTTATAATATCATTATCTGAGTCTTTATTATCAAATACACTAGCATAGCCCTTGACTACTCCAGCTTTTTCATCAGCGTCTAGGAGTTCGCCTATAGGCGCTTGTTTATATAAAATTGTTTCCATAATGCAAAGATATTAATTTTCAATGTAATCAAAATCTAACCAGTCTGGTCGATTTCTATCTGTTATTATTTTTATTTCTCGCCCTCTGCTTTGCTTTAATATTTCTAATGTAGTTTCCTCGCCATAGAAAAAAATTAAAGAAGTCAATGACTCAGCCTCTGGATAGTTTTCGGAGTATGTAAGCATTAATTGCTGTAGCATCATATTTAGTATTTATTAATAATTCATCAACTAATTTTATTAAGTCATCGTAAAGCTCTGGGAAATATTTTTTAAAGACTGGATTGCCTACAAACCTATTTTCGTAAGCGTGCGCCATAAACTCTTCATATTGCATACTTTTATATCTAAAATAATCTCTCCAGCCGTGACCCCATCCAATTTGGTTGTTAGACAAACTACATAGGTAGTCTGCAACTGCTCCAGAGTATTCTTTAATTTCTGTATCCGTAAGGTTTGGAAAATCTTTTCTAATCTTATTATCCAAATAAGGTCTATAGTTTTTCCAGTAGTTTTTATTAGAAGTAGCTGAGGTTTTGCCACCCCCCCAGTTTTTAGTTAAAGCCTTTCCTTTGTTAGTTAATTTTGCTGTAGCTCTATCCATAAAGATACTACTATGTTTTTTATATAAAGCCTCTATTCTAGCATCTGTTTTATATATACTAATTAAATTTAAATCAGCATTAATAGCGTGTCCGAATTCGTGAGCTAATATTTGTTTTTCAAAACCCTTATAGCGCTCTGAAGATATCTGTATTGTTCTATTTCTATTATTAAACCAAGAGCCGTCTTCAACATTTTTACCTAGTCTTCTTGAATATTTAATTTTAGCCTTTTGTAGTTTTATTGGCTTTTTCAGATATTGTAAATACGAGTCGTCAAAGTCTTCTAAGCCTTTAAAGTCATCCCAGTTACTAGGTCTAAACTCGTATTTAGCTGCTTCTTCAGCCGCCTCGCTTACTTGCTGAGGTTTAGGTTTAAGTATATCGTCAACTGCATTAGCTGAGTCTAAACCTATAGCTCTACCAGCACTTAATCCATAATCAAAGCCAGTCAATGGCGTTATAGTCTGAGCCTCTGCTTTTGGAAATGGCGCAATAGCACAGCGACAGTTTACAACGTTTGCAGCTGAGCCAGCTGGGTCTCCAGCTCGGTCTAGCATTTCTCCGCCTACTTTAAATTTATCGTTAAAGTCTACTATTTGACCATTAGCGAAAGCGTGAGCTGAGCGTTCTCTACCATCCATTGAGGTTATCCATTTCTTCTGCAAGCTGTTTTTACCATAGACGTCAGTAGCCGACTGCATAACGCCTAAGTTAGCGGCATTAGTAGCCTCAGTTCTTACTATCCTTTCAGCTTGATAACGTCCTAGCTTATTAAACCTCTGCCTCAGAATGCGCCCTTTTTCGGCAGCACCTCGACTCTGGAAGTCCGCATCCGTCATTAATTTCTTTAATGTCTTCTCCAGCTCCTTTTTCGCAGTTCCTTGTACAGTTACAACTCTCGCCGCTGCAACCCTTTTTCCCTCTTTTGCAAATATTGTTTCCCAAGTGTCCTTATATTTATTTGTATCTAATTGTTTTATTATGTACTTGTCAATGCTATTAGCATACCAACCAGCAAACCTAACAGCAATATCGACGTAAATAGACTCGTAAATTTCATCGTATTGAGCCTTTAAAAATAAATCGTTAAAATTAGAGGTCTTTCCAGTTTTAAGAAACTGGTCTAAACCTTTATCATATTCTTTTTTATAATAAGACCTTACAGCGCCTATCTGTTTTTTTTCTCCTATTCTAAGCTGCTTATCGTAGGCTCTTATATATTTGTCGTCTTTGACATCAGCCATAACTTAAGCATTTTCTGAAATGCGTTTAGCCCAAGATACCATAGCAGCTCCACCCCAGAGGTTGTAAGCTACATAGCCTTTGTCTCTCCAAGGCTCGTCTTTATATTGAGGGTCTATTTTAGCGTTTTCTTTATGCCTAGCTAGAAAGCTATTTACCCTCTTTACAGTTGATAAACTAAGCGCCTCTCTCTTAGCTAATTGATTTGCTCTTTGCCAGCCTACACTAGTGCCCCCTTGTACAACGCTACGCCCATATTTCTCACGCCATTCTAACATACGCTTAGCGTTATTAGTTGCGCCTTGAGGATAGTCGTCAAAGGTTTCTGCTTTATTTTTTTTAGAGCTGAGGTTATGCGCCTCTGGTAATAAATCAGTATCATAAGGCTTTCTCTTAAATTTACCAGTTCTTAGCGCATATAGTAAACCATTAACCCTACCTAAAGCCCATTGTTGCTCGTTACTAACGTTAGGTCTAACAGAGCTAGGATTAGTTCTATAAGCACCTACACCTCTAACGAATGACCTAGCTAGCATTGAATAAGTAGCTCGTTTAGCTGGGTCGTCTCCATATTTCTCATTGTGGTCTTCTACCTTGTTTTTAAGAGCGCGCTCCATAGTAGCTGAAATTTGTGGCGCTTTAGTGATTACTTCTAAATTTTCAGAGTCTGTATTTTCGTCGTCATCATATTCTGAGTCTGTTTCATAATACTGAGAGTCTAATTCAAAGTCGTAATTAAAAGCGTCGGCATCCATCTCGCCATAGTATTCATCTAGCTTATTATCTTTAGCCGCCTCATACTCCTCGTGGGTTTCAAAAGGCATATATACAGTAAAGCCATCAAAGATATGTTCGTGGTAACCTTCGCCACCCATTTCGTTAGCTCTAGCCCTAGCCTCTGCTATAGTAGTAAAAACGTCATTCATACCAGCTACCAGTCTTTTTTCAGTAGTATCTTCTTTTACTGGGTCTGGAGTCATATCTGGCATATCTGAATTACCTATAGGCAATAAGTTAGCTGGAACATAATAGTCATTCATCTCTGTATTTTCTTCATCCTTACCGTAGCTCATTGCCATACGTTTCTCGTTAGGAGTAAGCCACCAGCTCTTAGACATTTGCTCTACTATCTTTTCAGTCTCCTCTTGGAGTTCTGGAATTACTGAGGTATCAAAGTCTATAAATAGATTATCGCCAAATTTAGGAGCTAACCATCTGTTTAGCTCGTCTCTAATTTTATAAAGCTCTGGTATTACAGCATTAGTATAAAGCATTTTACGAGCCTCTTTTACATTGTTGTAAGTTGCTGACTCTACATTGTTCAATAGTACCGCTGGTATATTGTAAACGTTACAAAGGTCTTTTATGGTTGTATTGTATTGTTCTATAAGAGAAAGGTCGGCAGCATTAAGCCCAAAGTTGACCCAGCTTAATTTTTTAGGAGTTATAATAACGTCCCCAGCATTATTAGAGCCTTGGTATTGTTTTCTAAACTTCTCTTTAAGCTGTCTGGCTTGCATTTCGTTGAGGTCGCCCTCTTCACTCATTAGCACCCCTCTAGCTGTTTGATTTTGTAAGTATTTAACTCCAGTAGTAAGCGCCTCGTTATTAGCATCCATTGACCTCAGCCCAGCTTTTAGCGGACTCATACCATACATATTAGCACCAGTTCCGTCTGCTAAAGGATTGTAGTCTTTTATATGACAAACATCTTCAGCGGTCATTCTATAAGTACCGTTATACTCCATTGTATAATAGTCTACTGGTTTCATCAAACCGCCAGAGTGTATTTCCACAGTTTGGCTGGGTAATACATACAGTTCACCAAATTTACCAGCGTTAACTCCATTCTCTGGAGCTATGCCATAGATATATCGGTTTCCAGTTAATTTACCAAAAGCTATTATCTCTTGCATAAAGCTAGAATAAGATTGAGCTGGATTAGGGCGCTCTAGTAATTCGTGTAACTCGGTGTCTTGTAACTCAACTAACGCATTTTTTAATGATATTTGCGCCCTTGGGTTTGTAAGATTTGCAAAGTCTCCAGAAGTAAGTGCCTTATATCTTTTAAGCTCGTTTGCATTTTGTACCTCATATACTTGAAAAGGAACGGTAGACGCTGCTTTTGTTATAAGGTTAACTATTGCATATACAGTAGAGTTAAATCTATAGCCTTTATTTATATAGCTGTCGTCATTATCTTCTGAAGTTATAAGCGTTTCGCCTAGAAAATTATAGATAGCTCTGTTAAAAGCTAAGTTCGTTTGTTGACTGTTTTTGTTTACTAAGTTTTTAAACTTATCTAATATTGACGCCATTAAAATATATTTTTACAAAAATACTAATTAAATTACAAAAAAATCGATACGCTTAGAATACTGCGAATAGGTGCAATATCTAAGGCTGTCCATTAAATGATTTAAGCGGTCTTTTGGCTTGTTTATTATAGTGCCATCTTTTAATTGCTCCCAATAATAACCAGAGTACTCTTTAGCAAAGTTCTTAGATTCTTTAGAAACGTAAACGTCAAACTCCTTTAATAAACTAATGCCAGCATTAATAGAACCTTGACCCTTTATAGCCGCCTTTGCAAAGATACCCATTCTGCGCAACTCTTCCCCACTCTTAGGCTCGGCGCTATCGTAAAAGATTATCGTGTTATCGTAGCCTTTCTCTTTAAAAAATGTAGCTAGGTCTTGGTTAGTCATTCCAGTTTTATATAGTATTTCGTGAACGTATAGCTTATTTTGTTTTTTAAATACTAAACAAGCTGCTGATGGGTCTGAGCTAAAGCCAAAGTCTAAGCCTATTACCGCCTCGCTTTCTAAATCAAAGTCTGGGAAATCCTTATAAGGAATAAACTGCCAGTTGCTAAATATTTGCCTAGCTGAATAGACCGCTCTTTGACCCTCACCGTAGACTCGCCAATAGTCTGGGTCTTTTTCCCTCATTCGCTCTATTTCTTTTACTATCTCTGGA
>Ga0181390_1000099_pt1 | contig 32662 bp, 24 predicted proteins | sample 13SPOviralmetaG_FD_130085 | JGI IMG/M metagenome (GOLD analysis project Ga0181390, IMG submission 130085) | Marine viral communities from the oligotrophic San Pedro Time Series (SPOT) site, San Pedro Channel, CA, USA - 13 SPOT_SRF_2010-07-21 | ecosystem: Environmental > Aquatic > Marine > Strait...
CGTCAGCAGTAGGTAGAACCCATATTTGGTCAGCAGATAAAGCACCTGCCTCAAAACCTACATAATTACTACCTTCATAAAATCTTAATTCGTTATTAGAACCACCAACAATCATGTTCCCTACTGAATGAACTTCTCCATTGGCTTTAAAATTAGTATTAGCATAAAGACCTGATTATACATGATCCCACACTAACGTTGGAATAGTACCAGAAGACCAAGCACCGAAAGTTAATCCAGCACCATCTGTTGCTAAACTTGAAGTTGCTCCACTACCTACTGTAATATTTAAATCTTCGACATCAAGAGTAGCTGTATTTAAAGTAGTATTAGTACCTTGTACTGTTAAGTCACCACTGATTACTAAATCACCGGTTACTGTAGCACCAGCAGAAGTAGTTTCAAGTTTCTTTACATTATCGTAATAAAAGTCTTGTGAGGCTCCAGAATTAAATACTGCGGAAACTTTAGACATTGCGGCATTACCGACTGTAAATGTTCCCGATCTTACTTGTACGTGGCCTGTGCCGGCATCTTCTATAATACTGTTATTGGAATCATGATAAATCTGTAAATCGTTACCAGTACCTATAAGGAGTTTCTTATTATCTACTAAAGATAAATCTCCCGTCATGGATAGGTCTTCTAAATTAGCAAGTGTTACGTTTCGTGTACCAATAGATACTTCTACTGTTGTACCATTAGCAGGTGCAGTAGAGAATGTTAAGGTATTAGTACTTACACTATAAGTAGATTGTTCTTGATATACACCATCAATATAAACCTGAATGTTTTCTTCAACATCTGGATTTTCAGAAAGTGTAAATGCTGTAGTACTTCCGTTACCACTAAATGTATCTACTGATATATCAGCAGTACCAAGTACTTTAACGAAAGTTGAAATTTGTAAGGTGTCACCAGCCGCGGCACCATTTGTTAAGACTACTGATGTAGTATTGTTTGCAGTATAGTCGGTTCCGTTATCTAATAGAATACCGTTTAAGAATACTTGGAGATAATTGGTTACATATGAAAGTGTTTGTGAATTATCATCAGAACCAGAGAATGAAGTTTGATTAGAAGTTGCCGTGTATACATACTCGGACCATACACCAGATTGTTGACTTCCACCACCACCACCAACTTCGACTACCGATTGGGTACCATTTACATCTTTTTTAAGATATATTTTACCATCGTAAGTGTTAAGTGCTAATTCGCCCAGATCCAACTGGGACGTAGTAGGTACGTTTCCTGCCGTAGCGGAACGCCTAAGTCTAATATTCGTTAATCTGGCCAATTTTGGCTTCTCCTAATTTTCAATCTCTATATAGAGTTAATATAATAATGTATTTCGTTCACCCTGCATATACAGGTTTTATATAGTTATTTATAATATTAGTAGGTACCGCCGTCAATGATATCTGTAACAATTGGAACACCAGTTTTACTAAATTGAATTAAATCACCATTAGTAGTTGCACCAGGGTTATCAGTATTATTAGGTACTGGGTTAGAACTATCCAATTGAGTCATTGCAGTTCCAGCAGGGTTAGAAATCATCACTGCATCACCAGTGAAACTTCTCTGTCCTGTACCACCTTCTGATACTCTTAATCCTGTTCCGTCAGATAATGTGACCTGACCGGTAATAGTACCTGTACCTGTAACACTTAAATTATCATCAACTGTTACTGTACCACCTGCTGAATCCAGTACTAAGTTACCTGATACTGTATCAATCTCATTATCACCAGTAATACCTACCTGGATATTACCAATGTCAGCACCTGTGGCATAAATATCACCAAACTCTACATCACTCCAAGGAGCAGTAAAGTCATCTGATGATACTGTTTCGTCTTTAGTGAATACAAATCTTTCTGTTTGAATATCAAAACCGAAGAAACCTGTTGCAACTGCAGATCCTGTTCCCCACTTAAATCTTACACCACGATCAAGACCGTCTGATGTATTTGAAGTGGTATTATCTGCCAATGCAATTACTGGGTCATCAATAGTAACTGTGGTTGATTCTACTGTAGTTGTTGTACCTTGAACTGTAAGGTTACCGGAGATAACTACGTTATCAGTAAGTCCGTTACCAAGATTAATAGCTGAACCGTTAACATTTAAGTTACCAGCAATGACTGTGTCACCAGTTGCACCGGCTACTGTAAAGTTAGAACTACCGACATCTAAGTCAGTGGTTACTGTTAAGTCATTAGAAATAGTTACATCATTTGGTAAACCAACTTGTAATGTTACATCAGTTCCTGATTTAGTTACTGCAGTATTTACTTCGTTTGTAGTACCAATGATTTTTAGGTCGTCAGTTAGTAGGTCAACATCTTCTGTTGCAACACCATCTGAATCAATAGTAAGAGCAGTAGCAACTGCAACAACAGCAGCATTAGTTAATCTACCTTGTTGGTCAACTGTAAATGTTGGAATTTGTGTTTGTGAACCGTATGAGCCTGGAGTAACAGCAGTATCATCTAGGTCAATAGTTAAACCTTGACCACTTGCTGCTGTTGTAATACCAGTTGCACCTGATATTGCAAATACTTGGGAATCTAAATCAACTTGACCAACACTACTATTATCACCACCAAAGTCTAAATCTTGAGCAGTAATTTCAGTATCTACATATGTTTTAATAGCTAATGCAGTAGCAAGTTGACTATTAGAAGCACCCGATAAAGTAGTACTGGTTGAAATAGCGGTTACAACTTGACCTGTCCCACCAGACGCTTCAAGTGCAAGGGCTCCGATATTTAATTCAGTAACATGCTTTTGTGCATCTACAATTAGAGCGCTACTAGCTGTTGTAGTACCATGTACATGGTCTAATAAACCAGTAAAATACTTACCACCGATTAAGTCTACACTAGAAGCAACTCCTCCAGTTTCTGTACCTGTACCTATGTAAAGTCTATCACCATTATTTACTTGTGTACCAGCTACATAAGAGTATGCCAATTCACCTGTTTTAATATTACTAGGGGCCGTGGTGGTCGAACCCGTAGTTAAGATTTTTATTCTCGTTAAATTAGCCACTAGTACGTGCCTCCTATTATTACCAGATTTTCATTATTTAAATCTGTACTTATTTCGTAATTGCCTGATGTATCATTAAATCTCATCATGCCGCCATCTGTTTGTCCTACTGTGTCGACATCTGATAGATCGCCAAGTTTTAAACCTGAACCGATCTTAACTGTTTGTGCTACAATAGTATTCTGTTGTTTTACTCTTGCCTTTATTCTTTGTGTCATTATACCTGTGTCACTCCCGGAGTTACTTCTACCTGTCCCTCCAAAACTCTCGTTCTGGATCCACTTGCAGCCAAGATTTCAACATCATAGACGTATCTTCCCGCCTTCATTGTATTAGTTACACTATCGACTAAACTTAAACTTATAGTACCACCTGTAGCATCATTTACTGTTGCTACAAAATTAATAGCAGTTAATGAGCTGTAAGTTTTTCTTATCTGACCAGCAACTGTATAACCTGTTAGATTAAGAGCATTACCACTTGAATCAGTTACATCAATATAAGCCAGAAAGTTAGACCCTTGGTCTACTGTAAGGTTTGAATATATAGCCATATCGTTTCTTCTTTACCTATGTATTTATACTTTTTAGGTTCTCAAGTTCAGTCCTAATTAATTTATTTTCCTCCGTTAATTCTTTAATTGCTTCAATTAAAAGAGGGACCATTTTCTCATATTGTACTGTTTTATAATCTTGATCATTTTCAACCGGCGCTTCAGTAACTGCTTCTGGTAATACTGCTTCAACTTCTTGAGCACTAACACCTACTCTTACTCTATCACCATCTGCCTCAACACCTAGGTCTAAAGCAGTTTGATTCGCTGTAAAAGTAAATCCGTTTAGTTTATTTACTTTATCAAGTGCATTTTCAATATTACCTATTTTATTCTTTAGTCTGTCATCAGAATAATATGCAACTATATCGCCAACACATCGTATTGTATTTGCTGTAGCACCTGATGTCTGGCCAATCATAAGTCCTTCATGATGAACATTATCAGTAGTTCTTGTATGCTGGTTCATAGTATCAGCATAACCATTATCAGTAAATCTACCATCTAAGTCTACAGTAATTGTTGAACTATCACTTCCAGCTCTTGTAAGTGTTAATATACCATTACCTGTATTAAATGATGCAGCGTTAACATATCTATCAGTATTCTGACTAGAAGATACATTACAAGTAAATGTAACAGTATCACCAGAATGGTTAACCGTCATACCCGTACCAGCGCTAAATCTTACAACATCTCCACTGGTAACTGTTTCATTAGTACCATTACTACTTGTATCGAATGACCAACTACCGTAATTATCGTAAACATATGGATTGGGGCCTAGACCCATAAGGCTTCTTAATTGAGCAGGAGTCATAGGTCTAATATAATTATCAGAACCCTGATTATGCTGAACCATAACAGCATTAGCAGTTGTAGTAAAACTTCCATATTCTGATCTAAACAATCTTGTGTGAATATCTCCAGAAGAATCTCTAGCTACAAGAGTACTTCCTGTAGATGCCTCAGAGGCATTTAAAGTAATTGTGTCTGTAGTATTACCTGTATCATTAGCAGTAAATGTTCCACCACTATTAGAAACAGTCATATATGGAGAGTTTTCCGTAATAGTGTGAGAACCGTTACCAATAGTTGGGGTACCTGTAACATTACTATATGCAACACTATCTGCAACTTCTGCTTTTTCTACTCTTACTGGAGCGTGATAACTATCACCTTGATAGCCTTCAAGTTGCCAATAAGTACCGGTCCAATTTGTTTGAACAGAGAAGTCGCTATTATCATCTCTACGATATAGTCTTGTCACACCTCTTGTATTTCTACTGTCATCTTTAATGAGAGTATTATAAGTGTGCATATTATTCGTAATTACAATATTTTCACTACTTGTGTATGATAAGGTTATACCAGCATTACCAGTATTAAAATCAAGAATCTCTCCTGAACCAATATCATCAACATGGCCACCATTTACATATAATCTCCAGTATGAATAGTTATCAAGTGTTGGTTCATTAATAATATCATTCCAATCAATATTGATACCAGATAATAGAGTTGAACTTGGATTATATACAAAGTGTGAATTATCAGTATCAATATAAGGCTTCGAGTAACCTGATGAATCTGTAGTGAAGAATCCAACTTGATAATTAGTATTACCATTTACTTGGTCAACATCTACATAACCAGAATTAGTTACTGTATCAATAGTTTTATCTGTACTACTAATACCAGTTACGTGACCAAATGTATCGAATGTTAATGCAAGATCCTGAATTACTGTATTACCACTATTATCATTATTAAAGTTACCTACATTAGAAGTATTAGCATGAGCAATTTGGAATGAACTATTACCACTCTGATTAGCAGACCAGTTAGTATCTCCTGTAAGAACAATACCTGATGCATGATTCGTAGTTGTAGCACTTGCAGGGACTTGAGCAGTTGTAACACCATCACCTACTGAAACTGTTCCAGTCGTAACACCTGCGCTGGTAACATGGCCGAAAGTATCGAATGTCAATGAAATGTCTTGTATAAAGGTATTACCACTATTATCTGAACTTAAATTAGTAACAGATGATGTATCTTGATGTGATATTGTTATATCATTACCATCATTTGCTAAATCAATGCCTGGGCCTTCATCAAATCCAAGTCTTTCACCTGAACCAATATTCTCTTGCGAACTTCCATTTAAATATAATGTCCATCCATTATAATTGTCATATCTGTCATCAAAGTCTTCAGTAGTTGCACCAGTTACGTGACCTTGAGCATTAACAGTTAGTGATTTTAAATATGTACCATCTTCTGCACCAGCTTGACCAAATGTTTGTGCAGTAATAATATTATCATGATCAAATATTACTCTGTTATTATTTACAGTATCATATCTTGCAGTAAGAGCAGTTCCACCATGGAAATCAACTCTCTCGTCGTCAGCAATATTTCCTCTATCAACACCTTGTGTACTAAGGAACCAACCTGAATAACCATCTAAAGTATTTTCAATGTTTACATTTATATCATTACCAGCTGTTGTAGTAGTAACCGTTATACCAGTTCCTGCAACAAAGTCCAGATTATTAGAAGAACCGAATGTATTATTTTCAATAGTAGGTGAACCTAAAGTAGCTTCTGAAAGAATAAGAGAACCGTCTGCCTCCCATCGGTCAGTACTATAGTTATATACAATAGAGTGTGCACCGGTTACATTAGAAGCAACACCACTCGGACTTGTAATAGGTCCAGTTTCAATACCGAAACCGCCACTTGAAGGTTCTGATGAAAGGTTATTACCTGCAAGAATCAATGTATCTTCAACTTCTAAAGTTGTTACATTAAGTTCTGTTCTAGTACCTTCCACATAAAGGTTACCAGCAATATATAAATCTTCTCCAATACCTACACCACCGGCTACAGTTAATGCACCTGTCGTGGCCGATGAAGAACCGGTAGTACTCAATACTTTAGCAGTTCCAGGCATTCTAAAGTCAGTTGGGATAGAAAGAGTCGCATCCTTACTTTCTGAATGTGCTGTAGGTGATACTGTAATCTGATTAGTAGTACCAGAAACCCTTCTGACATAATCACCAGTAGTATCTGTTCCGAGTGCAACTGAATTAGGTTGAATTGTTAACCCAATACTTAAATTACCTAAGTTAGTAAGAGTTCCAGAACCTTGAACATCACCAGTAAAACTAATAACTGGATCATTAACATTAAAGTCAAAGTTTTCGTTAGTTGCATCCCAAGTTACATTAATACCTGATTCGGTATTACTTGTTATTAATTCTTTTGCATTATAGAAAGTTACAATGTCTGTTGTATGAGATGCAGCTGCATCATCAAGGCCTTGTAGTTGCCAAGATCGAGCAGGTTGTGTAGAAGAAGTACCATCTGCATGATTTTCGTTCCATTGTAATCTTACATCAGCCTTATCAGTAATAGTAGTTACGTGTTGTCTGTCGACACTAAAACCTTGAATTTGTACGTTACCATCTACTTCCAAGAATGAAGTACTAAAGATGTTAACATTAGATGAATTACCAGGTAAGAGTAAAGAAGCATTACTTAGGTCTAGTGTAGTACCAGAGTTAAACGTCATGGTATCAGCATTAGTACCGCCGTCTTTAAATGTTACATTACCAGTTAGTCCTAATTTAGATGAAATTTCTTGTTGAGTACTTGATGTAAGATATACTTTCTCTAATTCTAGTTCTCTTAATGCTCCTGATACATCAGTTGCAGTAAATACAGATAAATTAGAATCACCAATCTCTGCATGTAATTTTTGTAATGCCCCAGTTACTGTGTCTGTTATTCCGATATCAGCAATAGAAGTATTACCGATAAATGACGACATTGTATTTGTCGCAGTTGTAAGATCGGTTATAGTGTAGGTGTAATCAGTCGGTAAGTTATCTACCAGTACTAGAGAACCAACATCTGCGAATAGATTAGTAATATCGGTATCATTATTAATCATACCGGTTTGAAGATTAGTTAGGACACCTGAAATAGTAGTAGAACCATAAACACCACCTTCATAAGCGGCGACAGTACCAATCTCTGCATCAATAACATTGATTGCATTAGTCATGTTACTCTGACCATCAGCAGCAAGACCAGATACTAATCCGATCTGAGCACTACCAACTTCTGTATGTAATTCATTAAGAGCAAGTTTTACATCATTTCTATTTGTAAATAATGCATTTAGTTGTCCAATATCAAGTACACCGTCAATAGTAGTATTACCATCAACTTGTAGTGTAAGTGCCATATCAACAGCACCATCAATGTCCACAACATCTAGGTTAGAAACACCATCAACGTCTAAGACTCCGTGAATAGTTGCATTGGTAGAAACATCTACTGAACCATTCAGGTTTAAGTCACCATCAATAGTAGTACCGTTTAAGGTTGTAGTACTATCAACATTAAGTGTTCCGTCAATCTGTGTATTACCACTTGCTGCCGTAACATTAAATTTATCTCCACCAGATGAACCAACTCTAAAGTTACCATCTACTCCAGCAGTTCCGTCTACTTCTAAAGTACCATCAATTTGGGTATTACCACTTGAAGCAGTAACATTGAATTTATTTGAACCTACTCTTAGGTCTCCATCAATTCCTGCTGTACCATCAACTTCTAAAGTTCCATCAATCTGTGTATTACCAGTAGAAGCTGCAACGTCAAACTTAGATGAATTGGATGAACCAACTCTAAAGTTTCCGTCAACACCTAGGGTACTATTTAATTCTGTAGTTCCGTCTACGTTTAAATTTCTATCAATATCAACGTCACGAGTAACTGTAACATCATTTGCAAATGTAGCATCTGCACCACTACCACTTAACATAGTAGTAGAACCGGATTTAACAACTATATTACTACCGTTACTTGTTAATGAACCGTATTGAGTACCGTCATCTTTTAACTCTATATTACCACCATCAGCATCTAAAACAATATCCGCATCTGAATCAAGTATAAATTCACCTGACGTTACATTAAATGTATTCGATCCTGCACTAATTTCATGTGTCGATGCATCGAATACTGCCTCAATTTCGTTTACAGCACCTACGAGATTACCAGATTCTGTTGTAAGATTTTCTGTGATACCAACATCGTCTTGTAGTTCATTAACTGCGTCTACAATACTAGGTGAATAAATTTTAATATCATCATTAGCCGATGCAGGAGTATTTAACTCAATTGAATTACCGACAGATATATCTACTGTTGTTAATGCACTGTGATTAGTACCACTAATAGTATCAGATGAACCATCAACCTTAATCATTACTGTTGGACTAAATGAACCAGTTTGTGTTTTTAATTTAATTACAGTAGAATCTGCATATAAAACTGTTCCACTAAATGTAGCATCACCTAAATTAGCCCCTTGATATATTGTAGTCCCTTCGGTAAATGCAGTAACTGTTGGCGAATTTAATAGTGGAATATATCCAGCATAATTATTAACGTGGAAACCACCAGCTTGTAAATCTTGATTTATTTCAGTACCATTAACATATACTCTTACAACACCAACTGGATATGCTTCTCCGATAATTCTTACAATATTTGAAGCAGTAATAGTATCACTACCTGCTAGAATATCAGATGAAGAATCAAAAGTACCTGAAGAATTCTTTACAAGAATTTTACTTGAAGACGATGAAACAATAGTAGCACTATAACCACCTGATTGTGTTACAGTAATACCTGAATCAAATCCAGTAATAGATGGAGAACCAGTAAGAATAATATAACCACCAGTATTATCCAGTGTTTCTTCTGTCTTAATATTAAATAAAGTTGTTTTGGTGTTATTGTCAAGTCCAGAGAATAGAGTATCTCCAGCACTTACATTATCAAAATTAAATGTTTTATCACTAAGTGACACATTTAATTGTTCGTTATCACCTAAGTGTAAAGATACTTCGTTGGTCTTTTGTCTAAATTCCTCAAAAGTATTGGACTTAAATACTCTAGTTTCTTTATTGGCCATTATTTGCTACCTAATTTCTTTAACAGTGATTTAATTTCTGCAATATCATCTTTCATTGTCTGTAGTTCTTCTTCTTTTTGCTTATTCTGAGCAATCTGTGCTCTTCTAGCTTGTATTGCAGTTCTATTAGTATTTATAACTGCTTGTGAAGTGGTATCCTTAATCAAGTCAGGATTATCTTTTATCTTTTTAGCTCTTGGCATAATTATTTCCTATGTAGAAGCAATTGCTCTAAAATCTTTCACTTGTGGTACTGTTGAACTATTACTAGACCTTAATACAATCTTAAATTGCATAGTACCAAAACTTCCTGTTGGATCAATTTCATATTGAACCTCAGGGAATGCAGATGGGTTATCATTAATCGGAACATTTATAATTGGTGTAGCATATGTCCATCCAACAGTTGTAATATCTGTACTAGAACCACCTTCAACTACTCTCCAATATAAATCAACTCTAGCTGATCTTGGTCTGTTAACATTTAAGAATACATCAATTTTATCTGCTTCTTCAGCAAGTTCAACCTTCTTGGTTATATATCTACTTATTTGGTTACCGCCGGTAGCAGATAATTCATCACCTACTGTATTATCAACTACTCTATTTTGAATAGTATAAAGTGAAGCTCTATTCATATCAATAACAGGTGAAATAGTATCTTTATCTGTCGTAAAGACACATCTTAAATTATATGTCTTTGTAGTAGAATTGGCATCTGATGCAATAGATCGCGGTGAAGAGAAAATTATATTCTCATTTGAAAGAATCTCAAATTCTGGTTGAGCAACTTCACTCTCGTTCCATGTTGACATATAGTATCTTATTTGTGTACCTGGCACAGTAAGAGACTGTAACACATTTCTTACGACATCCATTTGTCTATTTTCTGTAATAAGTACACCGGCGCCACCGCCAGAACCAGTTGAACTAGCGGTATCGGTGGGCGCTGTAAATTCATAAGTATCGTGAGTTACATTACTAATACTACGAGTACCGTTAATATTATCAGCTGCTATACCGTTGAATGCTGTAGCACCTGAAATTTGAACTGTTGGATTAAGTGCATTTTGCATACCATGGTTTTTATGGAATACCTGAATAACACCACTACCGCTAGTAGTTACCAATGGGTTAAGTGGTTGTCTACTCGAAGGTAAAACATCATGTGTTAGATTAAGTTCGGCACCAGAGTTACTAAACACACATCTATTTAATTTAAATTTAAGGTCTCTACTCTGTTCTGGTGTCCAAGTAGAAGCATTAGCTGAAGTAAAGAATACTCCATTATATGGTTGTTTAGTGATTCTATTATTAGGATCTGTTTTATCGAATCCGCCCATTTCAGCAACCCACGCTTCATATAAGTCTGACTGCGCCATAAGTACTATACAATATTCTTGATTTTGAGCCAAGAATATAGGATGGTCGAATGTTACGGTTGTAGCGGCCGATGCATCTTCACTAATATTTACTTGTGAAGGATAAATTACTTTATCAGCACCAGGTACTATTCTTTGAGTTGGTTGACCATTTACAACAGATCTAATACTTGCCCTTACAGCAATTGAAGGGTCTTTAGTTCTAAAGAACAGGGTAAGTGACTTACAGAATATACCACCTTCAGTATCAATTAAGAATGTTTGTGCAAGTGGATCAATATATTCAACAGAAGTATCAACCGAAGTATCAACTATAGTTCTACTACCATTTAATTCTGTAGTTACAAGACTAGGTACTTTAGTCGAAATAATTTCTTTTTCTACCGATTCAATCAGTCCAGAAGCAGTAAATTGCGCCTCTGCAAAAGTTGTTTCAGTTCCGTCATTAGAGTTATTTGTAGGTGAATCAGTTAATTTAAATGTTCTTGTACCAGTTTTAAATTTTAAAATATCATTTCTAGGTATTACAAAAGAACCTTCACAAATACCATTACTATCAGAAGTAAGTGTAGTCGCACCATCTGGATGTGATGTAGCATTTTCATAAGTAACAATATCTGTTCTATCAGAAAATTCTTGATAAGTTTCTTGTTTTACATAACTTGCAACAGGGACATCGTTAAAGAATGCTAATACCTTTGTTTCTGGTTTTAGAAGTTCAGCTTTAAAGTAAATCTTTCTTGATCTCATAAATGGAACAAAGTTTACTTCAACAACTCTATTATTAGATTCTCTAGTAACTGTATCAGAAGCAATAGAAGTAGTAAGACCAGTTCTTGATTGTTGTTCAGTAACTGTTGTTGCTGTAGTAGTTGTAACTTTTACACGGCCTCCATTAAATCCTCTGAAACCTTGACCTACTCGGCCAAATTCATCAACATTCCACCACATATCTGCACCACCGCCCATACGGCCGGCATTCTCTCTTTCTACCTGAACATCTACTTCAACACCAGTCCAGTTTGTTTCCCATTCATTCCAAACAGTACCTAAAATATCATTTTGTTCTGCCATTTCAACGAACTGATTGTAAAGACCATCATCGTTAATAATAACATCTGGTCTGACATCAGTATCTTTCCATTCATCTGAATCAGGTGAGAGTGTTAATGTTCCGCTCCAAGTAAATACGTTATATGGGTTGACATTAACTGCAACCGAAGCATACGGTTGATTAATATATGTTGTTTGTGTATGTGGTAACATCATGAGTGATTGATGTTTAACTACAAGACCAGTATCCGCTGGTTTACGGATTAAATTAACATTCTTTTCAGAAAACTTAGGTCTTAATGTACCACTTGCTTTATCTATAGCACACTGATAGTCTGGATCAGAAGGATTACCAACATTGTGGCCTCTGAAACCATCTACAACAAAACCATTCTTGGTTCTACTAAAATTACTGCCATCAAATAACTGTGTATTAGCAGCTTGTTGTTCCAAGAGTGAAAGTGATGTATAATATTCTAAAGTTTTAACTCTCTTATCAATTCTACCAATATCACGCATGGTATATCTTTTATTATCAATAATTCTTGGAATTACATCACTAGTACTAAAGATATAAGGTTTTAATTTAAGATCAAAAAGTCCCATAGCATCTTCTGGCGCAGCAGGAGGTCTTGGGTTATCTGATGGTACACCAGTAGCAGTTTTTAATTCACCTTCTTTTGTGATATAAAGTTTATCAATTCTAGGTAGATAATACTTAATAAACATAGATACTGCATGAGAAGGATCTGGAGAACCAGATAATGAAGCACCAGTACCAGTAAAGTTATTTGCAGCATCTGCCTTTCTTGGTCTAAAGTCAATACAGTCTCTTAATTCCACTGCACCTTGAGCAGAGTTAAATGAAGGAATAGTAACATAGTCTGCGTTTGGATATGAATCAACCGAGAAGTAATCACCACCACCATGTTGGTAATAGTCAAATGTAATTGCGAGTGCGCCAGACACAGGTGAAGTCCCAGGATTACGGAGTACTCTACCTATATCATAAAAATTATCTCTTTGTCCGTTATCAAGTGTAAATCTTTCAGTTACATTTGTACCAGTAGAATCTGTAATTGATACAATTCTAATAATATCTGCTTTACCGAGTGAATATGAACCATCACTACTAGCAGTAACACCTGAAGCAACTTCGTTATTTTGTCTAATTTTTTCTTTTTGTACTTTGTCACCACCATCAACTTCAACATCTGCAATAATACGTACAGCAGTACCATTCGCTGCACTGACAGAGAAAGTAAGTGAAGTATCACCATCATTAGGTGAGCCAGAGAATGTTGGTGTAGTATCAACAGCACCTGTACCAACTGAAATCATTGTAGCAGTATTAATATTAGTAAAGTGCCCTTGGTTACCAGAAAGACTGATTGTAACTGAATTAGAGTTAACAGTACCAGAAAAATCCTTTTTAATAGTATATTCAGTAGAACTATTTGCACCATTAAAAAGAGTACTAATAGCAGTATATGGTAGTTTAAATACCAAACCATTGTTACCGATATCGTATCTGATACCAGTTGAATCTGAAATATTACCTACAAAGTTAATACCATTCGTTGCAGTCTGCGAAAAACTTCTCACCGCACTAAATGCGCCTGAAGTCATATTAATATCAAATAAGTGTAGTCTGATTTCACCTGCAATTTTTTCCATAGCTCTTGCACGTGCAGTACCTACAATAGAACCACTTTGACTGGCTCCATTATATAAATTCATTGTAGTAAATGTGGATAAATCAGGTGCACCTTTGATACTGCTTTCGGTTACTTTAATATAGTTACCTACTGGAGTTGGAACATTACCACCATCATCAATGTTAATAGAATCATTTACATTTCTAGGTTTATCAATAACTAGATATTTTGTAGCTATATTTTCATTTCTAAAACCTTGAACATAAGAAACACCCGGTTCAACACCAATAGCTAACTTATCAGCATCACCACCATCGCCAGATAAAAGATAACCATTATTAGAACCATCGTTTAAATGCTCTTTAATATCTAGTTGATAAGGTTTTACTGAATAGTTACCAGATTCTTCAAATGTTCTTCTTGCAAGTCTCTTTGATAATTCAGTATCTACATTACCCGAATCGGTATCATCTACTTGTAGTTTACCACCTTCTATTCTTAAAAGTGTAATGTAGTTTGTATTTGTACTATTTAAATCTGTCAGTGATTCCTTTACAAGAGTTGTTGATATTCTATATCTTGTCGCGCCGGGAGCAGCTTCGTTCGGAGTTCCCTGTGCATTATCTTTAAGAGTTACATCAACATCAGTATCAATAATTGCTTCACTAACATTAAGACCGATTGTATATGAAGGGGTATTGGTATACTTATCTAAAATAAGTGAACCTGCGGGTACATAAACAAAAGTACCAGAGATAAAATAAACACCTTCTTCAATATTAACACTCGAACCTAAACCAGTTGGAGTTCCTGTTGATTGTACTTTACCGTAATATGTTGTTGAACCATCCGAAGAAAATTCTTCTGCGACACCAAAGGTATTTACATCTCTGTTAGCACCAGCAGAATTAATATATTTAACATAAAGGGTATTCGGACCGTTTACTGTTCCATCTGATGGGACAACGGCGAGAACCTTTGCCTGAATCTGAGTACCTGAATTTACTGAACCTGTAATAGTAGTTCCAACAAATTGAGATAAATATCCGTCAGAGTTAAGAGTACCACCTACTGTATGTGTAAATGCTGAGTCTATTTTAATAAAGTCATATTGAGTATTTACTGTAACTTTACCACCAACAACTCTTGAGCCGTGTTTAAAAGCATATTGACCAAATCTATCAATCTGTGCCTGAAGAGCAGTTTGCATTTGAGTAAGTTCTCTAGCTTGAACTGCATAACCAGGACGATATAGAATCCTATGATAATTCTTAGTTTCGTCAAAATCATCATAGTATGGTGCTATAGAATAATTTTTAATTGTCGTTGTGCTCATATTGTCCTTTCTCTTTTATTTAATACACTAAGTATGTATATTAGAATTCGATAATAACTTTAATGTCTTCAATCTGTGTAGTTGTTCTATTAATAGGGTTTCTATTTTCTAAGAACATAATATCACCTGTGCCAGGATGCACTTCTGGAGTACCTAAAGCATTTGAACCTTCTAATTGGCCAGTAATATTACTTACTTGACCTACTATATTTTCTCCGTCTTGGAATGAAGTATAACCAGTCTTTGCATTTTGATGATAGTAAATATATCCAGTACCTGAATCAATCTCTACTACATACGCTTGTGCACCTGATGTACCACCTGTGATAATTTCATCAACTTGATAATCCGATACTGTGACACCTGATGTAAAATCCAAATATCTAAGAGCTTTTAAAGTATCCGCAGTAGCGACTGCACCAGGGCCATAGATTTTCGGATTTCTGATAAGAGTAACTTGTCTAAAATCGTTACCAACTGTAAGGTCTCCGTTTTCTGTACCAGTTAATTGACTATTAAGACCGATGAAGAATGCACCTAGTTCATTAATAGGGTTAGTACCGTGACCTCTTTCTGGTGCGATAACTGCTCTAGCACCTGCATCACCAGATCCAAATGTAATATCAGCAACGGTATAATTTGTGCCTTTATTATTAATAGTAATACTTGCGACTGTTTGGTTAGAACCAGACCCACTCATAACTGCAGTAGCAGTTGCACCAGTACCATCTCCAGAGATAGTAACAGTAGGAGTTGATGAATAAGTACCACCTGTTGTGACGTCAATTCTTTCTATACCGGCTGCAGTTATAGAATCTCTTGATGCCTTTTGGTTAAGATATTGCGCATAATCTGCTTCTGAAAGAGCAGCTTCTGCAGCTGAATCATTATTATTAAACTGTTCTACATTAATAGTTTTAACGGGCATATATGAAGTAGTAAGAAATTTCTCAGCATCTGCTACAGAAATTGTGTACATATACTTCCAAATATAACCGTCTGATTCTGCAGTAGGATCAGTAAGAGTTTGAGTTGGTTGAATAGTAGATACAGAACCACCCGCTTTAATACACTTGTAAACCTTAAATTCAGATGTTACAATATAAAACTTTTTATCAAAGATCGAGCCATCATCTGAATCCCATGCATGATAACTTGTATCCGATGCCCATGTATATCTTGGGACGACATGAGAAATATCCGCGGTTCCAATTAATTTCATACCAATCATATTTTGGTACGCCTCACCCAATGTATCTAATGCGTCAACGGGTGTGGTAGGTGTAGTATCTGTCGTATCTGAAATAGCGTTAGACCAAACATCGGATTTTCCGATCCCTACATATACACTGGTATTAGCATCAGCCACATCTTGTTTAAAATTTTCGGCATTTACTACCCTAAAACTTGATGTTACTATAGCAGTCATTTTTATGTTTCCTATTAATGTGTGTGAATAAACGAATTCACATTATATTTATTTATATTAGTTGTGGCGGTACTTTGGATTTGTATATCTCCAAATTCTTCTATTCTTTCATTGAAGTCAAACTTTTTACTAGAATTTAAGTAAGTATCACCTTTAGTGTTAAAATAATTATTATCTGGTTGAGTCCTAGACCTATCAGATAAATGGTTTAATAATAAAATAAGGATAGGTTTAATATCCTTAGCTCTAATCTCATTACTCGCATTAGAGTCGATTCTTAAAGTTGGGTCTGATGTATAACCAGAACCAGGTTCTGTAATTGTATACCCACTAATTTCTCCATTACTATCCAATGTAAATTGTGCAGTTGCCTGTACATTACTAGATAGTAGAACACCATCTGCGTCTTTAGCAGTAGGTTCTGAAATAATAATAGTTGGAGCAGTTTTGTAATTTTTATCCGCAAGACCAGCAATTTCAATATATGCAAGAGACCCTTGACTTGGATTTGCACCTACAACACCAAACGCTTGTTGAAAACCACTACCACCATTAGTAATTGTAATATTATCTTGATCTAATCTACCATTACCATCAACACCTATAACAATAGTTGGTTGAACTATAGATTGGCCGGAAATTGCTATACCATTAAATGTAATGGAAGGGGGTGAAGAATAACCAAAACCAGGTTCACTTATTTCAATTCCAGAAATAATACCATCGGTTTTAACTGCACTAAATGTTGCGGTCTGTCCAGTAAAACTGTGATTTGTTCCAGAACCAACACTTGTAATATCTACTTGAGAACCACCTAATGATGATTGTAATGTAACCTCATTATTCACATTTGACATAATAAAATATGTTTGGCCACTTACTAAACCACCGATTGAAGTACCACTACCTGAACTATATGTTACTTGACTACTTACAGGTAATGCACCGGCCTGGTCAGGAGTTAATTTAATTGTATTGTCAACTAAATTTACAATTCCTGTCCCTACTACTTCATCATCACTACCATCAAAGATAATAGGTGGTGGAGCAGCTGCAGTAACTTGAGGTATATTATAATTTTTTCCGCCGTTATTTATGGTTAAACTTTGAACACTACCATTATTCATAACAGGTGTAAAGGTACCAGTAGTAAACCCAGGTGGCACACCAGTATCTGACGATGATATAACCGGTGCATCTATATAACCACTACCGTTTATAAGAGTATTGACAGTAGTAATAACACCATTGTTTATTAATGAACCTGGGACATTAATTGCTGCCGATCGGTGCATCTTAGCATCAATAGAAGGTAAGAATATCGAAGCAAACATTTCCACAAGAATTGGTAAATCTTCAATACCAATAGCACCTGGTTGTCTTTCAGGCATAGCAGATAATACTTTTCTATAAAGAGTATCACCTTCCTGTGTGTCTTCACCTAAAATTGCTTTAGTTAATTCCATAATAATAAGAATTTCACCAAAGAATTTAAATCCAGCAGGGTGTACTAGTCTATTAAATACATTTTCCCAAGTAGATACGTTTTGACCTGTTCTGATAAGATAAGAGAATTTTTGGTATCTTAATGAATCTTGTATTTTAATAACATTAGATAATTGACCTTTATTATCAAGATACTGGCCACCTTTTGGTAGTGCAGGATTTACGTCCCAATTACCAGATGAAGGTATTAAAGTTTTATCCCATGGATACTGTACTTCCACTTCATCATTAAATAAGAGTCTAAAAAAGATTTCAATAGAATCTGCTGTACCCCTTACTTTATAATAATCAACAATGTTTTTATAAAGGTTTCTTTTATTAACTGTAATATCTCTTGGTATTACTGATGCAATTTCTTTCTGCATTAACTCCAAGAATGTTTGTGAGTTATTATCAATATCCATAGCACGTTCAATATTATTTAAAACGTGAGAAGGTCCTGGGCCAACCCAGTGTTTAACAGGTGTTACTAATTTTGCAGTTAAACCATTTATAGGTTGTGCATTACCAAGAGAATCTGTAACAGTAGTTAAACTTTGAACCTGAAATGTTTTACCAACTTCTGATGTAAGATTAGCCAAAGTACCTGGCAATTCGTTACCGTTTGAAATACTTACGTTAATACTATTTAATGGTATTGCTACTACTTCTCCAGTTAAGAGAGTAACAGTAAGAGTAGAATCTGCTCCTTGTTCATCAGTAAAGAATTCATCATTCTCATTTCTTGGATCTGATATTCTAAATACTGCTTTATTATCAAGAATCACATCCTCGAATGTTTCATTTTCTGCATAAATAAATTCATCCAGATTCATAAAGGTATAATATGCTTCTAAAAGTTGCTTAATGCCGTCTGAATTTTCTAATATTTCTGATGGTATTAGCTGATCAACACGAAGTTTCTCCTTACTCTTTCGTGTTGTAGACGCAGTTGATTCAATATATCCCGGCGAAGAGATATCATTTGAATAATGCTGTCTTTCTTTAATATTATGGGCCATTATCTTAATCTCGATGGTGTCGTATAATTAATTGTACCTGTAGAACCTGAAACAGAGATAGTATCAACACTAGGTGTTATTTTAACCTGTAAAGGGTCGATTGCAATTAACTGGTCTCTCTTAGGAGCCAAGTCAAGTGAATTTGGAGTAGTTGTAATTCTAATTGGTGTAGTAGAACCAGTAGTAAAGTTATTAAGTGTAACTGTTCCTTTATCTGGATCAATCAGACCCGCATCATTTATAACTGTAATATTTTGGCCTTCTACAATTTTGTAAATAATAACTTGTCGGTTAATAGTACCTTGAAGAGGAATATCACCGAAATAGTGTTCAATAGTAGAAGAATAAGCTAATTTAAATGGTGACGAAGTAAGAATAAAGTCTGTACTTGAACCACTCTTATAAAATGCTGATGTGAAATTTAAAATAAAGTTATTTTTACCTTCAGTAGTTGAAGGGGTAATATTCATAAACATATATGGTCGTATTGTAGAGTTCTGAATTGCAGGGTCAGCATTATCAATAAGTGACGTCAATTGTGAATGTCTAAATACACCATCAAACTTATTAAGGTTATTAAAGTTATAATCAGAAATAGTATCTCTTACAACCGAAGTTAATTCTACCGCAGTTCTATCTGTAAGGTTTGGATTATATTTAAAGAATACATCCAGTTCCAAGTAAGTATAATTTGGATCCACAATTTCAGGTGTAATAGAAACTACGTTCTTACCTTTAAGAATAGTACCTCTAATATCATCCTTTTCTGCTTGAGTAAGTGTTTCTGCAAGAATAGGTTTAATAGAGATATAAACTTTACCATAATCAGGTGGATCGTTATCTTCACCACCCCAACAAGAGATAGATGAAATATTTGTAAATTCTCTTTGAATAATTGCTCTATAGTCATCTGACGTAACCGCTCTATTCTGTGATGTAAATGTCAGAGGTGCATTAAATCGTATTGATTCAGAAGTTTCTTGTTCTGCACCCCCAGCTGATGCTTGAAGTGTAGTAACTAAAGAATTACCAAAACCACCAATACTATCAGACATAGTAAATACATTAGCGCCATTTGAATCAGCACCTGCAGTATAAACATAATCAAGTGTTACAATATTATTATTTGTAGGTTTTCTACCAGTAACACCATCACCAAAATAAATTTCATAATAATTACCAGAATTTTCTTGTAAGTAATAAACCTTAGAAGTAGAATCAACTCCTAGTAAAGTTTCAAATCTTGTGTAAATATCAAATGCAGTTGACTCTTCGTTTTCTTGGATACGTACTCTTAATGTACTGGTATCTGCGTCATCATCGGATACTTGGAATTTTTGATTTTCAATATCATTATCAACTCTATATTTAATTGACTTATAATACCCTTGTGCAATATCAACATTTGTAAATTTATATTTCTTTGTATTAGGTGTTACTGTAGTATCAATTTCTAATGTCGCAGTCTGTGTCTGTAATGTTACGTATTGGTATTTTTCTTGTGCAACACTAGTTGATAATTTAGTACCTCTTTGCATTGTTAAATTATCTGGTATTGTTCCAATTTCAGTAGTTACATCAATAGTAATATCTACTTTTGCTCTTGGAGCCAAGATCGAGCGAGGTACATAACCTAGAAGTTTTGCTCTTGTGACTACGTTACCACGAATTTGTGCTGAGTCCAAGAATGCTTCATTTAATGAGAAATGAGCAGCAATGGCATTATAATGTGTATTATATGCTAAAACATCAAGTAGAGTACTTAAACCTGAACCTTCAAAGTTATAATCATTAAACTCTGATTGTGTTTTTAAATAATTTTTTAGATTCTGTTTTATCTGATCAAAATCTAATTCTGTGACATTTAAGTTAGTCGCCATAGTTTACCTTAACCTTCTTAATATGATTTCAACCGATTCATTGGTATCATATTCTTTTATTTTAAAAATTACCGTAATGTTATATTCGTTAGATGCTTCAATATACTTAACACGAACACCTTTTGTTATTACTCTTTGCTCATATTTCTTTATTACTCTTCTGATATTATCTCTTAATGATATGACAGTAATACTATCAGCAGGTTCAAAGAGTAACCCTCTTAAATTTGCACCAATATCTTTATTAAAAGGTCTTTCATAAAAGTTTGTAATTAAAAGATTTTTTACTGCATTTTTTATAGCATTATCATCTTTTAGTGGCATAATATCTTTTCTGATGGGATGTAGAGTTAAAGACAAGTCTAAATCTCGCCATCCTTTAGTACGAGCAGTAACTTTTGCCTTAGATACATCGCCGATAACACTTCTATCGGATATAATTTTGGGTGAGCCTGTAGTTGCCATATTAGTATTTATACCTTTTTATTCTATGATTAGTAATTTCTTATTGGGTAAAGGTTGATTAACTAGAGATAATTCTGCACCATCCCATATATAATCAGTAGTCTCTGTTAATTTTACATTGTCTAATATTACACTCCACGGCCCTGAGTTTTCTGTAATGGGTAAATCTCTCGCTGGACTATATTCTGTTTTATTTTCTTGTGTCGTAAACTCATATATACCACTCATATCTGTTTCAACTGCACTCAGAGATGGTAACGATACTGCAGTAGCACCAATAACTGACTCAATAATTTGTTCTGTACTTAATGTAATACTTGTTGGTAGACCGATTAATTTTAAGAAATCACAGAAAGTAAATGTAATCCATTCTATTAATGCACCAAGTCCTATAGCCTTAAAGAATTTCTGAACTAATTGCATCCATTCTTGTATAAGATATTTAGGCCATTCTTCTCCAAAGTTTTTCAGTCTTCGTTTAAATCTATCCATCTTTCTTTCCATACTCTCTACAAAGTCATTAGGTTCGCCACCTAATAAATCCATAAGAGAAAATCCTGCAATAGAAATGGATTCTAATTTTGCTATGGCCTGTTTTCTTATTTCATCTTTTAAATCATCAGGTGCAGATTTAATTTGATCTTCTAATGATTTAATTGCATCGGTTATTATCTGTTCTACGTCTAGTGTTAATAAACCAGGTAGACTCGGTAGTCCAAGTGCATCCCATATTTCATCAAACTTATCTATTAAACCACCAAAGGCTCCATGGATAAGTCCTAATGCACCTTTATTTAATTGTGTCATCACATATTCCCAGACTGCCTCTGCCTTCATATCTGCAGATTCTAATCCATAAGTACCATCAAATGATTTATAAATATCGGGTAACATAGGGTAGAATGTTTCTACTTCGTCTACAAATTGTTGTTTAATAGTACCTTTATATTCAGGATCAGAAAATAATTGTACAATATCAACTGATATTCCAAAAGGTGGTACGGGCACAGCAAAAGAAATAGGTAATACTTTATTAATTATTTCCATAAATTTGGCTTGAATAAAAAGATGATATTCTTCTATCATCGCATTAATTCTTTTTTCCCATTCTACTTCTGGTATTTCTAAAGAACCAAAAACTGGCCTAGAAATAGAAACAGGAAAATTGCCCAAGAGTGATTCTATATCTTCTAATATATCTCTGACTTTTTGCGCTTCATCGGGTAAACCGGCCAATTCTAAAGTTGCAATAGAATTTGTAATCTGATTAAATATATTAGTCAGATCAGCAGGTTTTGGTAATAAACTCCCTTCGCATGGTATTGTAATTGTTGTACTTGTCATTACGCATTTAATTTAATATTAGAGGCGATTATGGTAATAGTACCATCCGCATTCATTGTAATCCTTGAATTGGATTTATGTTTAATATTAATTCTTTCTTCTCCATCACTATTATCAATTTCAATTAAGTGACCAGATTTGGACTTATATACTTTATTATCTACTGAAGCCTCATCTGGTAAATCTTTTGTTCCATCTGTTTGTGTTGCAATAGAACCTATAACCATAGGGTCTTGTGCACTCGGGCCATCTCTAAAGAATCCTACAACCCATGAACCAATTTCTAAATGGTGGTTACTGCCGTTTCCTTTTATTGAAGCATTGGTAACTGGCATGACCACTGTGGCCCAGGGAAGATTATCTACATTCTCAACACCATCATAAAATCCAAGGCAATGAACCTTTACTCTATTTAATCCTTTAGGGTCGTCAATTTCTTTTATGATTCCAGTAAACCACTCAAACTGTCCGCCTATAAATTCATCTGGTTTCATATATCTGATACCTCTGTCGCATCTTTTTCTTCTTCTAGTGTTATAATATCATTAAGGTCTGCACCAAAAGAATTTGTTTTTAATTCTACTTGCATTGTATATTCATCAGAAAAAGTATGAATGATAGATGTAATTAAATATTTTCCTGTTTGCATTTTATCAATTGGATCAGAAACATTATCTTCTGCACCAGTTTTATTAACAGTTATCTTTATTACATTACCAGATTCTAATTTAAAATTACCTGAAATAACTATATCGTGTGTTAAAGTATCTTCTGTTGAAATATATGCTTGACATTTGCTAATATTATCAACAGATGGGTTGTGATAATTAAATTGGTTATCACCATATGATAAAGAATTTGTAGAAATAAAATAATTCTTTCCATTTGGAAAACTATTTACTTGTCTACCATCATATTGATCCGTATTATTTTTATTTGGAAAAGGATCGTGGGGATTTAATTTTCTTATACCGCCATAAATATATTCCGAACCTTTTTTATTATATGTTTTAGTAGCGATATCTATATTTCTAGTGTTAGATGAAAATGCGCCTTCACTAGTTGCAACAAATTTAGATAAATTTAAATCAGAACTTAATTTTCTGATTCGTCTTGAAGTTTCCTTAAAATATTCTGCACTACCAATAGTTGAAGTTAAAACAGGAGAGTGTATATATTCTGCAGAAACATCTTGATCTGCAAAGTCTTCATATGATTTGTACTTAACTTTACCTACTAGTGTTTCATAAAAATAAAATGGAGCACCTGCAGTAGTAAAAGAATTTTTATTCAACCAATTAATTGCTGCAAGAGGCCTTAGTTTGGGAATAATACATTTAATATTTTTATCAGTAGATGTGTTTATATCCATATCTTTGATTTTTAAATCTGCTTTACAAATCTGCTTTACAATATTACCTATAGTACCTTCTTTAAATTCATTTAAGGTCTTTGTATTATTAATATAAACATGTTTTGAAACAGCACGAATTTGATAACTAGAAGAACCGTTTCTCGTTCTAGCAAAATTTACTATTTCTGAAGTATAAAAAGTGTGTTTATGTTTTTCTACGTCTTTTGTTTCAAGATCTTGTCTTTTTATTAACAGTTCGATTTTTTCATCACCATTTAATTTTACTGATTCAAATAAATTAACACCGTCAAGTATTACCATTGACAAATCAATAGAAGAAGTGTATATACTTTCAGTAATAATTAGTTTAGTTATTAATTCTCGTATTTCAATTACTGTGCCATTAGACGCAGTAAGTTTACATGATGAAATGATGTATGAACTTGGAGTAACTCCAGAACTACCAATTAATCTAGTTGTATTTCTTACTTGTGCCATTAACTAATATCCTAGTTATTATTTATGAGTTCTTCAAATTTATCTACGAATTGTGTAATATATTCTGGAGCGATAACTCGCATTCTTGATCTTTCATCATTACTTTCTTCTAAGTGAGCTCTATTAGTAATATATTTTAAATCACTAGATGGTTCATTACCTTCAACGAAGACACCATTATGTTGTATTCTTTTTTCTGGATCACCTTCAGTATAATACGAATACGGAGCATCTATATATTTAAAAACCTCATAAGTATCAACTGAATCCTCACTCTGACTGCCAGTAACTACTTCAACTAAGTTTGGTACAGAATTAGGATCACCTTGGAATGCCCCTGTGCAATCTTGGACAATTAGTTGATTCATATCAATATTTTTCTTTGTAAGAGTACCTGTGGCTAAACTACTAGAACCAGTAATGGTTTCTCCTAAAGTAAATCTACCTGCTAAAGAATTTTGAAAATCTGTTACTAATTGGTCAGTATTTCTTATAACAACTGGTCTAGTGGTAATTGCAAACCCATTATATTCAGTCTTCATGTAATTAAATAAATCTTCTTGTGACATAGGCCAGGAAGCAAGACCGTCATGTAAATATTCGTTTACAATAAAGAATGTCCAATAATAGTCTGGTGTTCCGTATAATCTTTGTGATACAATATCAGGTCTTTCGCCATTTTTGATTTCGTATAATTTATACGCAGATATATCATCTACAAATTCTCGTAATGGTCTAACCGATCTATAGATATTAACTACATTCTGGAGAACACCAGTATTTTTTAAGTCGTAACCTATTTTTGGGAATATTTTAAAAAATGCCATTAATTGCCTCCGGTATCTTCTGACGTTGTTGTACCTTCTTCACTATCTTCTGAATCTTCGGATTCTTTTGGGTATAAATCTTGTCTTATTAGTGCTTTGACTTCTTGGAAAGTACATGCAATATCCACTTCAACAGGTTGACCTTTATCGTGGAATGCATTAGTAGTTGAGTTATAAGTAGTATTAAATGTTACTAAGTAGCATTCAATTATTTTTGGCATATACTTATTAGGTTTTGAGCCATTATAAAATTCTATTTTAAATCTATTAGGATATTTTAAAGTATTTGCACCAGCATCATCGGGGTACATATTCTCTCTAAATAAATTTTCTATTGCAAGTGCAGTATCTGCTTCTGATGAACTTTCTGAAACTAATTTAAAAGTGAAACCAAAGGATCTGATATTAGAACCAGTATATTGTGTTTCAGTATATGGGTTAGTCGCAATTCCTTTACGTAATTGTGTAGCTCCACCAAGAAGAGCTCCAACTGTTGAAGAACCTAGACTATTACCTATTAAAGCACCGGATGAAGCAACACTATTGGTAATATCTGCTTCAGTTACAGTACCACCTGCAATTGCAGCATCCTCAAATGCACCTACTAAACCTAAATCCATAGTAGTATATGCTGCAGCATCAGGCACACTAAAGCCTTGTGGAATAAATAAATGAACAGTAGGGCCGTCATTATCTTCATTCAAAACTTTAAATCTTACATGTGCAGAACCACCATCCGCTTCAGCCCTCAGTCGTTCTGGAAATGTAATAATGACAGGACTATCTTCAGCCTTATCACTGTTATTTGTATTTGCTACACCATCTGTTTCGGCCATAGTTATTTACCTTATAAATAATAATTTACACTATACAGGTATTTATAATGGCTTATAAAGGGAAATATACAATTAAGAACAAACGAAAATATATGGGAGATCCTACTAAGGTAGTCTATCGTTCTCTATGGGAGAGACAAGCATTTAGATGGTGCGAATCAAACCCCCATGTGAAGAAGTGGAATAGCGAAGAGATTGTCGTTCCATATAAATGCAAAACAGATAATAAACTTCATAGATACTATGTAGACTTGTTAATTGAATTGGATAATAAAGATATTATTTTGGTTGAGATTAAACCAAAGAACCAAACTATACCACCAAAGAAAACATCTCGTAAAACTAAAAGGTATGTTAACGAAGTTACCACTTATATAAAGAACACATCCAAATGGACTGCAGCACAACAATATGCAGACCACAAAGGGTGGAAATTTCAAGTATGGACAGAAGATACTTTAACCAATCTTGGTATAAAGCTACTAAAAGGTTAATATAAATAGTTATATGGCATCAATATTCGATACAATCAGTGCAGCGGCTTTTAGGGCAGGAATCCGATCTAGGACTCCTAAGTCAGAAGAATGGTTTACGTCAAAGGTAAGAGAACTAGCCATGCCTTCTAGGACTAAAATACTAAAGGATGATGCATTAGAAAAACGTAGTAAACCTCTAGTAGGTGATATGTGTATGTATTTTTATGATCCTAAAACAAAGGAAACACTACCATATTACGATAGATTCCCTTTGACTATTATAGTTGGTCCTGCCCCAGGCGGATTTACTGGATTAAATTTACATTATATTAACCCAGTGGCTCGTGCAAGACTACTCAACGAGTTATTCAAACTTGCACCTAAAGAATTAAAACCAGATAGTAGAATAATGAGACTACGTTATGATTTACTACAAGGTGTACGAAAGTATAAAGAATTTGAACCATGTTTCAAAAGATATTTAACATCTCATGTTAAGTCACAGATATCAAGAGTACCTATGACAGATTGGGAAACAGCCATATATCTACCAATACAACAATTTAAAAAGAAAAGTTCCAGAACAGTCTGGGCCGATTCCAGAAAAATATATCAGAGTTAACATATGTCAATAGATAAATTAACAAGTACTATAGGAAAGCGTGGCGGTCTCGCCAAGGCAAATAGATTTCAGATTATCTTTACCCCACCTCAAGGTGGTTTATTAGGTGCAGGCGGCCTTGTTGGTGCATTAACTTCTGGTGGTGGTCTTAAATCTATGATTAATGACCCAAGAGATATATCTCTCTTATGCGAAAATGTAGTGCTTCCTGGCAGACAGGTTAGTACATTAGATTATATAGCAGAAAAACAATCAGTAAAAGTACCTTATACTTTCATTAACGAAGATGTACAATGCTCATTTTTACTAACCAATGATTATTACATGAAAACAATGTTTGATGGTTGGTTAGAATCAGTATTTGATAGTAATAAGTATAAAGCAAAATTTAAAAAAGATTTTACTTCAGATGTTGTAATACAGCAACTGAATGAAAAGAATGTTCCAATATATGGTGTTAGGTTAGAAAATGCATTTCCGACCACTGTTGCTGGAATTACTCTGGACAATAACAGTGAAAGTGCTGTCCAGAAATTGAACGTAACATTCAGTTACGATAATTATGTACCGGAAGGTCCACTATCTTCAACCTTATCAGGTTTGAGAAGCGCACTAGAACGTATATTTTAATATAATTTTAGGAGATTATAATGGCATTACCAAAAATGAGTGTCCCTCGTTATACGGTTGAATTACCGTCAACAGGGAAACAGTTGAATATGAGACCTTACTTGGTAAAAGAAGAAAAGGTATTAATGATTGCACTAGAGTCCAACGACCCTGTGCAAATAAGTGAAGCAGTAAGAGGTATTATTGAAACTTGTTATGAGTTGGATAGTATAGAAGACCTTACAGTATTTGATATTGAAATGTTATTCTTACAACTGAGAGGAAAATCAGTTGGTGAAGAAATGAAGATTCAAGTTAAATGTAAGGAAGAAGAATGTGGACATATGAATCCACTTTCAGTTAATATTGATGATATCACTGTATATAGACCAAAAGATTCTGATGGTACTATACAGTTTGAAGGTACTAATATCGGAGTAAAGATGCGGTACCCAACAGCTGATGTAATTAGGAAAATTAATCCTGAAAAATTTGAATCAGTTGAAGGTGTAATGGACTTAATTGTCGATTGTATCGAAAGTATCTTTGATGAAGATAATGTATATAATGCGAAGAACGAAAAGAGGGAAGACTTGGTAGAATTTATTGAGGGTTTAAGTTCAGAACAATTTAAACTTATTCAAGCATTTTTCCAGGATACTCCTAGTGTAGCGTACAACGCTGTAATTAAATGTGGTAAATGTAAGACGGATAATGATATAGAGCTAAAAGGACTTAACAGTTTTTTTTCATAAGCCTCTCACATGAGAGTTTAGAGAACTTTTATCAGACCAACTTTGCATTAATGCAACATCATAATTACAGTTTAGGTGAACTTGAAGGTATGTTACCATGGGAGAGGCAAATATATGTTGCTCTATTAAAACAACATATAGACGAAGAAAATTTAAAACAGAAGTCCAAAACTGGATATAGAGGTATGTAATGGAAGAAGAAATTAAAGCAAGTGGTCACCATCCCGCTGATACCAATGGTGATGGTAAAGTATCTAAGGCAGAACAAGAAATGTACTTAGAATTTAAGAGAAAGGAACTTGATGACCAAGATGCCATGAGAGATGCGCAGAGAAAAATGGCGTGGTTTGCTCTTGGTGGTATGTTACTATATCCATTCGCCGTAGTAGTCGCGTCTTTAGTGGGGCTTGATCAGGCACAAAAAACTTTAGGGGATATGGCACCAACATATTTTGTTGCCGTAGCAGGTATTGTTGCAGCATTCTTTGGTGCACAAGCCTTTAACAAGAAATAGGTTATAACATATGAAAGATAATCCTACACCACCAGAAAAAGACGGATTAGAAAAACTAATCGAACTTATGGGCGAGAATAATCGCTCTACATCCGAGATCGAGCGTGATGGTAGAAATACTAGACGTCATTTATTAGAGATGAAAAAAATCCAACAAGCATCGTTGGAGATGAGTGATAGGGTTAATACTGGTTTTGATAATTTCTTTGAAACCATGAATGCTAATAAATTGGGTGATAAAGAAAAAGCCAATGAACGTGCAAGTATCTTTGAAGAAATACGTGATGAATTAAAAGAAATGCGCTCGTCCGGTATACCACAAAATGGTGGTAAAGGCGGCGGCGGTGACGGTTTATTAGGTGGTGCTGGAAAATTATTCGGTGGTATTGGATCCGCAGGTATTGGTGTAGGTGCTGCAGCAGCAGGTATAGCAGCAGTATTCGCTTCAAGTGCTTTCTTACTTGATAAATTAGAAGACATGGATGCTAAAAAGATTGTAGCCAATGTTGTTGAATTAGTATCACTTAATGATGCTTTAGGTGGTAAGGGAGAGGCATTAAAAGAAGGCGGTACTCTTGCTCTTGTCTTGGGTGGTATCGGATTAGGTTTACTTGCATTTAGTGCAGGAGCGGGTGGTGCTGCATTAGTTCAAGGTGCAATTGAAAAGTTTGAAGGCGAAGGATGGGTAGATAAAATTAAAGGTAATATTGTAGACCTTTTATCTATTGCAGATTTGCCTGGTTTAACAATCGAAAATGTTGCAGGTGTAGGAGCTACTCTTGGGGCCTTAGGATTCGGTCTACTCGCATTTAGTGCAGGATCAGCCACTGGTGTTGCCGTAACTGGTGCAGATGAAGCAATTAAAACATTCTCGGGTAATGATGGGTTTGCAAAATCTATCAAAGAGAATGTAGAGACACTACTGTCTATAGACACAAGTAAAGGTAGTAGTTTAAAAATTGCAGGAACCATGGCAGCATTGAGTGCAGGTCTAATTGCATTTAGTATTGGTTCTGCCACTGCCACTGCAGTTGATGGTGCTTCAGCAGCTATTGAGAAATTCTCAGGCAAGGGTACTTGGGCTGAGAATATTGTAGATAACGTAAAAACCTTACTTGCTATTTCGGATTTACCATTTAGGGATGCTGTTGCAGTTAGTGCAGCACTGGGAACATTAGGGGGTGGTCTATTGGCGTTTGCCGTAGGTGGAGCAGCTAATGTCGCGGTTGGGGGTGTTGATGAAGGGGTTAAATACTTTACTACAACCGGTTGGGCTGAACAAGTAGTTAAAAATGTAAATACTCTTACTAAAATCGGAGAAGATTCTGAAAATTTAGAAAAAGCTGCCAATGCTGCAGGAACACTTGGAACATTAGGTGTAGGTCTTGCCGCGTTTGGTACAGGTTCTTGGATTGCATCACTCGGAACGGCATCACAAGCATTGGTTAATTTCTTCGTTGGTGGTAAATCTCCAGTAGAACAAGCATTACTGATCGGCGAGAAGTCAAAAGAAATAGATAAAGGTACTGAAGCATTTAGAAAGTTTGGTGAGGTACTAAACCAATTTGAAACAATGGCCAAGGTCAACTTTGATGCAGATAAATTCGCAGAAGATTTAACCCAAGCGGCTAGAACATTAGAATTAGTTATTAAAGGTGGGACATCAGATAGTTGGATGCCATTTGATGAAGTAACTTATGCAGGCCTTGCTAATATAACAGATGATGTGGACGCTGCAGTCGCCAGTATAACAAGACTACAAGGTGCATTTAATATGTCTGCTGGTGGTGTGGATGTATCTGCTGATAGGCAATCTATGGGTGTAGAATTGATGAATGTATCCGCAGAGAATGTAGAATTAAGAATGGCCAATAATCAACCACAGGGTGGTAATGTAACAGCAGTTAAATCAGATAATTCTACTAATAGGGGTGGTGATTCATATTCAATGGCTCCACCTAAACCAAATAAGACCAAAGAAGCCCTGCCGTCCAGATAAAAAAAGGGAGACCGAAGTCTCCCATTCAAAGATTACTACTCTTTTATTATTATACTAGCTTTCCTTAGCGAGTTTAGCGAAGTATGACAGTGTATCATCTTCATCACTATCCGCAGCGGGTTCTTCCATAACTGGAGCAGCAACCGATGGGGCAGCTGCAGCAGCCATTGGAGTTTCCTCCACTACGTTCATTGCTGGCATGTCCATAGATGGCGTACCTGCATCGATACCTAGTACTTTATTCATCTTAGATTTAAGTTCATCATAAGACTTGTAGTTTTCTGGCTTGAGAAAATCTTGTAAGGAGTATAGTTTTCCATATACATCTTCCAGTCTATCTTCTTCACCATTAAACAGTGCAGTTTGTGCGGAAAACTCTGACTTATCATAGTTTACCCAACCTTCAACTTTTCTGATTTTAATCTTAAAGTCAGCACCTTCCCAGAAATCATAAGGGTTGATAGGATCTTCGTCTTCGAATGCAGGTTGCATTGATTCCATAATCTTATCAAAGATTTTCTTACCAAATTTGTATAAGAATACCTTTCCTTCGTTTTCTGGATTACTTGGATCAGAAACAACGAGCACATTACTTACATAATGTAAACGTCTTTTCCTTTCTCTAGCAATATTCTTGTCTTCTTCACGACCAGAGTTCCATAGAACAGAGTTCATCTCTGATACTGGATCATCTTGTCCAATAGAAGTTAAAGAGTTTTCGATATACCATAGACCAGTAGGGCCTTTAAACCCGTGGTCCCAATATCTTACCCATGGAAGGTCTTCGCCTTCTTGCGCGGGTAGAAATCGGACTACAGCATAACCGTTTCCTGCTTTATCTCTAGTAGGTTTCCAGAATCTGTCATCACCGTAAGATGATTTAGTTTCTGTTTTAGAAGACACTGCTTCCGCAGCTTTTACGAGTTTGTCGATTGACGAGCCTCGTGAGCTCTTAAGGTTTGCAAATGACATTATATTTCTCCGTATTGCGTTGTATTACGACTCTAGTGTAGTCGTTTCTGTTATATTTCACCTTATTCATAATTATATGTATATTATACATCAAATAAACACATTTGTCAACAACTTCATGCATTTATCTCTGTTATAATATACGAATGGGTTGTACTTCTCAATTAACCGTTTTATATCAGGCCACATAATGGTATCTGATATATTATCGGATTCTCGTTCAATAAACCCAAATATGGAATTCAGAATCACAACAGTCTCTAAACTAATTTCCTCTTGCATCCACAATTTAACAACCAGGGGAACTTGTCCGTTTTCGCTTTTAAATAACAAATCAAACTGTTTTTCCTGCTCGTTTAATATATTTATATCAACCGAGAACACTCGATGAATGCTTTCTTTAATTTTTTTAAATTTAGCATAGTTCTCTTCCGCATCTTTATCCATCATATCACCGATATACTTCTCAGTATTGATAAATTGCGAGATATAAAAATCTTTTAGTTCACCGTTGTACTTCTTCGCCAATTTAGCA
>Ga0181390_1000102_pt1 | contig 32253 bp, 23 predicted proteins | sample 13SPOviralmetaG_FD_130085 | JGI IMG/M metagenome (GOLD analysis project Ga0181390, IMG submission 130085) | Marine viral communities from the oligotrophic San Pedro Time Series (SPOT) site, San Pedro Channel, CA, USA - 13 SPOT_SRF_2010-07-21 | ecosystem: Environmental > Aquatic > Marine > Strait...
AATTTATCACGCTCAAATCTGTATTTTGATATAGGACATTCTATAAAACCTTCATTTTGGAATTGGCTCCATATCTCGTTTATGTAAGTTTGAATCTTTTTAAAGAATTCTAAATGTTGGTATTGTTTAAAAACACCCCCATAAAGCTGTTTGAATGTTAATTCTTTCGCTTTTTTATAGTCAACGTTATAAAGTCTCGCAAATGATCTATGAATATCGTCATCACCAAAGTTATAATGAATAAGGGAGCTAGCAAGAGTAGGATGATAAGCTGAAATGTCAATTTCAACCAATCTATCGTTTTCAGGTATGAATGTTTTTCTGGTTCCATTTTCTTTATTTAATGCTGCAAAGTTAACCCCTCCAAAACGGTTTGAAGGTCTTGTTGTTGTTGTTCTGTAGTTATATTGTGTGTAGACTCTATCTCCGCAATCTTGATTGAAGTGTTCTTTAAAGAGTTCTCTTTGAACTCGTAAACCATTCCTTTCGATGGAGTTGAATACCAATGGTACTCTGCTATTGTAAAATTCGTTGATTGGTGCATTAAAATGTTGTTTTAAATTATTATAATTTTTTTCACACGTTTCGTAATGTTTAACGATAGGAACTATTCTGTTAATATCCAACTTATCTTTAACTCTTTGTGATAATATTTGGTGTGCTTTAGTAGTTTCCATCTCATATTCGGGAGAAGCTAAAGAAACATCTATAATGTTCCTATGCACAAAATAGTGTAAGAATTCCTTCTTACCCCAAACATACAATGTATCATAGCTACTAATTAATTCAGCAATATACTCACTGTTTAACGGCATAGATTCGCTATGGTTTATTGAAATAATATAGCCCTTATGTGCATTCATAGGATGTACATATATTAAGGATACTTTATTAGTTACAGGATGAGTTTTATAAGAATATGGTATAACTTCTATATAAGCTTCTTTGTAACCTTTATTGTAAAAACCTTTTAGTTGGTCTGTATTTTCAATTAGCCAAAACAATAACTAAATATACGAATAGTATTTTTAATATCCACCTCCTCCTCCACTACTTGGGGAAGATTGAACAGATGGAGATATTGTTCCACTAGAAGGAACAATAAAATTAGGTTTTAATGGAATTAAAATTAATTCAGGCCCATCTCCATGTTCTTTTCCTGTCATAATTTTACCATCAGACATTATATGGTAATATCCTATATAATTGGTTCTATTAGGCAATAAAAGTTCTCCTCCTTTAGTATATAAAAAATCTTCTTTTTCTCTATTTACTTTTAAAAATTGGTTAAAATTTTTCCAATTATATTTTTTTTCAAAGTTTAAAATATTACTAACATTTGCTTGTGCAACTGAGGATTCTCCAGGACTTCTTAAATACCAAATTAAATTTGCTACTTCATATAAATTAAAAGCTACTTTTGGGGATAAATCTATAAATTGATTATAAACTTCTTTAGATATTTCAATATAAGAATTTTGGTTTACTTTTTTAGCAAAAAATCTTGTAGCATATCCTTTTGAAATATTATTTTCATTAGGAATAAAATAATAACTTAAAGGAGGGTTAATATTTGGAGGAGTTTTAGAAGCATTAGTTAATAAAGAATAAAGTTCATTTTCGTAAGATTCAAACCTTGTATCAGGACCTTCAATTGTTTCGGCTTCATCAAAATATAATTGAAATTCATTATTATCAGTTGTTGGTTTTGGTTTAATTAACTCAATTAAAACAGTATCATTAGGGCTATTAGCATAATATTTTCCATCTGATGTTGAAAAATAAATACCATAATAAAGAGCATTAGTACTTTTATAAGCTAAATCTCCATTACTTACTAAATTTACTTCTACTTGTGATGATGGAAAATACATAATTTATGGTTTTAAATTTTGAATATCTATAGGACAATACCCTTCTACTAATTTTTTTTCATCATTCCATCCCGAAGTTTTTCTACCAAAAGTTTTAGCTTTACCTGGGTTATAAACAAAATGCCAATTTTCTCCTTTAATATTTAAACCTGCCCAATACCAACCATAATCTATCCCAAACCATTTCATCCAACATTGGACTTTCTTTTTCATTTTATTAGTATTACCTGTAAGATCTATTGCTACCCCTAAACCATGATTAGAAGTTCCAGGACAAGCTGCAGCATACCCTGATCCTGTTAAAAATCGAGCTTTGCCTGGGCCTTGTTGTCCTGTTTTAATCCATTTGCTTTGATCTACAACATTATATTGACCATTGTAGTCTCTATATGCCGAGATTGGAGAAGCAAAACTTGGCTTTAAACCTACTTTTTGCATAGCTTTAACAGCTTCAATAAAAGCATCAGCTGCATCTTTTTGTAATTTATATGTTGCAAAATGGTTACCAATTCCAGTTAAATATTTTAATTCTGATTCAGGTAGGTTTCCATTAGTTCCCGTATACTGGTCTGGTGGGAGAGGGAATGTTCTGTTTCTTTTATCAGTATAAGACTCTAAAATATTAACATCAAAATTTTTAAGTTTTTTTACATAAGTAGATTCTGAGGTTGATGGAGAAACAATCCCAAATCCTGATTTACTAATAATTTTACCTGTATTAATAGCCATAGTTTATTTAGTTAAAACAGATTTACTAGTTGCTAAAGTAGCTAAACTAGTTTTCCATTGGTTACTACTAATTTTATGGTTAACTCCTGTAACTATAAAATCTAATGTTTCTTCATAATTTGTAGGAAGAAAATCAGTATTTACTTTTAACCTATTATATATTTTAAACCCACTCATTCCTTCCATATCTATAGATAAGTTAAAAGGAATAAAACCTATTGAGGATTCAACAATTCCTTTATCTTCAGGATCTTCACTTAATGTAACTTCGGCTTGGGCATATTTATAAAATTCTTTAACAATTTTTGAATTATTTTTTATAAATTCATCGTTAAAAGTTAAAAAAGTAAAATCTCCTTTTTTGCTTTCTGTAAATCCTTGGGATTGAAGTCCTAATAAAGAATTAGTAGCATAATTATCAATTACAGATTTATTTTCTGCTTTTAACTGTTCTATAGGAGATAAATCTGAAGAATCAGAAGAATCAGGAGATGTTAAATTATTTTTAAATCTATCTGTTATGCCTAAATTCCATTTGGAAAATGCTGTAGCCTCAGTTCCTGGTACTGATCCTTTTGATGTTGCCCCTATAGTAATCATAGTGGCATATTCTTTACTAATTTTAGTAGTAAATCCTACATTAGTAACAAAACTAGCTTTATTGCCACTATAGCCAAAGACTTCTAGGGGAACTTGTTGGTCTACTGCTGCAAATTTGTCAGGAAATATGTTTTTTGCATTTGGTATCGGGGTTTGATCTCTAATTACTAATTTTTGTTTATCATTTACAGTAACTTCTAAATTATTTACTCCTCCTAAACATTCGCTAATACTATCACATATAGATTGTATAAAATCAAATAAACTTACCATTTCTCTTTTATCAGCTAATTTTGTAAGTAATTCTTCAATCATATAAAAATTTATATAAACATTCATTAAATTTCCATAAGTACCTTCTTTATTACTTTTAATAAAACTTCTTAAACCTCGATACAGAGTTCCAGTTTCGTTTTCACTTATATAAATATTATCGTTTCTAATTATAACTTTTCTAGGGTCTAAGCTGTATTGAGAATCTATGGCATAGCAAATGTTTTCCATTTCATCCGTATCAATCCCTACCATAGGAGGTTTTCCTTCTGTATCAATACAGGTAATATTTACATCTCTTAAATAAGATAATAATTTTCCAAATTGAATATAAAAACTTTTATCTACATTTGTAATATTTAATCTAACGAAATCTGTCTGAGCCGTGCCTAATCTTTCTCCTTTATTACTGTAAGGAAAATAATGTTCGCCCCCATCAGTTGTTTTTCCTTTTTTATATATAGGATAACCTACTTCTTTATTCCATTTTTCAACTAATTCATTATCGTTTTCTTGACACGGGTTCATAGTATTTCCTACAACTAAATCACCTTCTCCATCTTGAAAATTATTTTTTATTGATGGTCTTGTTTCTAATGTAGGAAAAGTTACTAAATCTTTATCTGCGTAATAGTCTATAACACCATCTTTAGCTTCTTCTGAGGAATCAGTATCAGGTTCATAAAAACTTTTAATTTTATAAAAATATTTAAAGAAATTTCCTCTTAAACTTTTTTCTTCTGCAATTCGAGTAAACTCTAATAATTCTTTTTTTCCAGCTTCTTTTTCTTGTTCTTCTGCTTCTGCTGCTTCTGCTGCTTCTTTAAAAGCAGGATCATCCTCACCACCAGCTAGATCATATCTTTTCATTTCACCATAAATAAAACTTTTAAAAAAATTAAAATCATCTACCCCACATTCGGATAATATAGATTTTTGAAGTGGGGTTAGTTTAAATGTTTGACCTCCACCTTCAACAATATCATTTGTATCCTCTAATGAGTTTGGTCTATTAGCTGTTGCCAAATTTACAAACCCTAAAGGTACACGATTTATTAAATCTAAATCTGGGTTATTACTACCCTCATACCCACTTAAAACTAATTGTCCTGAGAGTCTTTTAGGGTCATATCCATTATCATTTGTTTCATTTGTAACTAACGCATCTGCTCCATTTATGGATGATGTAGCTACTGAACCTGATATTTCTCCTGTATCTGTTATGTATTTCCAATTATAAGGGATATTTTTTTCAGGAATTTTTTCTCGACTATGGTGTTTTACTTGTTGGTTATTATCTATTATAAGATGTAAATACCTCTTTTTTTCTTGGAGAATTTGAAAATAATTCTGTAGTGCTACTATGTAATATGTACCAATTATTTCCCAGATTCTACTTTGAAAATTAGTACCCTCTTTAACTTTACCAAAAAATTTATCAATATTTTTTTGTTTTTTATTAACTAAATCTTTATTTTCTTCTGTTAGATCAAGAGGATTTTCTTGGAATTGATAATTAAAACCTATAGTAGGTCTAGGTGGTAAAACTTCACCTTTTGTACGAAATTTATCATTGTATATTCTATTAACTATATCAATATTTCCTTTTTTTAAATCGAGTTGAACAGAATTATAAAAGGTTTGCAAAGCATCTTCTAACCCAGGGTATAAAATAGCATAAAATTGGTTTAGACTAGCTTCATTTTTTATAAATTGAGTAGATTGTAATTTTATTTTGCTTAATTTTTCATTAGCGCCTTCCCCAGTACTTACACTAATACCTAAAGACTCTACTATATCTCCTAAACTTATTATTTCAATTTTACAATTATAGGAGCCATCAGTTTCAAAAGTCCAAGAAAAATTAGATACAGTACCAAACATAGCATCATAATTTCCTCTTGTTTTTTCCCTATGCTCTTCTATAAGTGGGATAAATTTAGTATAATCAGAATTATTAAATTTATCATTAAAAAAATGAGTATCTATTAAAGATGCCGGTTGGTTTACTAAGCTTGGGATAGATAAGTTGTCATTCCAATACTTACTATGGCCCCATTCTAATAAGACAGTATAACCTAACCTCATATAAAGACAATCTATAATTTCTAATTGGTTTCTATTAAATACTTTAATAGTAAGAGTAGCTTTTTTAATAGAACCTCTATTTAAATCCTTAATATCTACATCAATAAGACCTGGCATAGGGGAATATCCAAAATCTGTACCATCTACACCATAAGCTACACGGCCCCCTTTTCCTACTCCTTGATATTGGTTTTGGGAATATTTTTTATTTCCCTCTTTATCGGTACTTTCACTATAAGAAGTTATAGAATTAAACAAAACATATTCCATAGCTAACTGCTTTCCTGTAGAAATACTGTTTAGCATTTGGTTGTTTTTTGCTGTAAGTAAAGCTAATCTTTGATCATTAATTTCTACTCCAGAGGCTAATTTAACCCACCCATTATTAGAATTTAAATAAGCTATTTCTTCAGAAGTTCTATTAGATTTTTTACCGTAAATTTGTTGCCTAGCATCTATTTGGCTATTTACATATGGTTCAAATGGTTCGCCTATTAAATTCCCCATAACTTTTTATTTTAGTATCCACTCCCACCTGTGTTTGATGAAACATTAGTTTGAGTATTGATATTTTGATATTGTATTTCTGTTGGTGTTGGGTTAGCAGGAATTCTAATTTGTGATCCTACTGGGGGTGTCAATGACCCTTTGCTTAAATTTCCGTTAGCATTAGCTATAACCCACCATAATGAAGAATCTTGATAAAATTGAGAAGCTAAAGTATCATACCTATCTCCTATAGTAGTAAAAACATATACATCATCTTCTGATCTTGGTATTTCGGGATAACGTACAGTTTGGTACATTTGTTTACCTCTGGGTGATTTTATTTTTGGTATGTTTAAATATCTATTCATTTTTGTTTCGAATATAAATTATCTAATGTAGTAAATTGTTTATCTTTTGGGCCTCCTCCTTTATCATCTCTAGCATTTGCTAAGCTTACAGGTACATAATTGTTATTATACCCATTAGTTAATTCAATATAACGCTGAGGTCCGTAAGTAGCAACCTCATTTCCATCTTTTCCAAAAGTAAGTTCTTGTTTTTCTGGTCTAAATCTGTGGATTGGGGTAAACTTCATATCAACATTTACTATGTGAGGCATTTCTTTAACTGTTGAGTCACTACCACCTTCAGTATTTATTCCTATTTCCCAAGGTGATTCTTGAGGAACACCTAAACCTAAACTACCTATAAAACCAGGTAATTCATAACACCAACCTCCTAAAGTAAGTTGTATTAAAGGACCTCCCATGTAACCATAATCACTATATGTAGGAGCTAAATTAGAAGCTAGAAAGTTTAATTTTTTATATTGAGCCATTAATTCAGGTTTAGACTGAGCTGCTACTGTAAATCCTATACTAATATCTCTACTAAATCCTCCATATTTATAAAATTCTTCTCCTCGACCCATAAAAGATTGACCTGTCCATTTTGCACCGTAATTGTCTGAAAAGCTATTTATAAAAGCTCTAAAATGTATAAACTGTTTTTTATTAGGATTATTTTTATTAAGAGCTGCTATTCTAAATTTTACTAAATCGTTCTTTTTAATACCATCCTTTTCTCTTACCTTTTCACTTTCATATATAGGTTGAAAATTAATTTCATCTACTACTGAAACCTTAGAACTTATTATTTTACCTTTAACATAATTTTTTCTGTCTCCACTTTGACCAGGTGATGTCATATGAACCCTTGAACCTTTTGTTCCTTCTATAGTTTTACCATCAGCAGGAACATAAGAAGGAGCTATACCCATTATATATTTAGAATTTGGGTTATCTATAATTTTTGTTCTAAAATCTTGTTGAAATGAACCTGGGTTAATTGTATTAGTTAACCTTTCATTTCCTATTTGCTCCTGAGTGTAAACAACAGTACCATTATCATATATTCTACTAGATTTATTTTGAGCAAAATTGTTTAAAGATTGAAGTAAAGGATATACTGTAGTATCTTTTATTACAAAAGAACCTGATTGGTTAGCATTTATATAACTTCCTAAAGGGGAAGCAAACTCTTCTAATGAACCTGTTAATTGGCCCGAAGAACTAGCTTTATTAAATTTAGAAGATACTGTACTTGAATTTTCAAGATATACTTTGTTTACATCTATGTCATTAGATTTTCCTTTAAAAACTGAATAGCCTTTTTCAAAAAACTCACTATTTTTAAGTTTTGGATTATTTAAACCTGTTCTTTCTTCAATAGAAAATATTGGAATATCTGTTTTTCCTATTCCTAATATAGATCCAGGACCACCACCATAAGATAAAAGATCATTATTTACTGGTGAAATATTATTATACCCACTAGTAGTTGTAATTGGTTGGTCTTTAATTTTAGTATTATGTAATTCAACTAATCTATTAGTAAATCCATTAATTCCTCCTTTAACTTTCTCTTTAACATCTTTATCTGTATATGTTCTTAATGATCCAGGACTTCCAGGAATTGGATTTAATCCTTGTTTGTTAAGATGAACACCTGCAATATTAGTTATAGATTGAGCTAAAGTGCTTAAAGGAGTATAGACACCTTCATTTGGTTTTAAATTAGCTTGAGTTTCTACTCCTGTTTGAGATAATAAATTTTGTTTAGCTATAAATAAAAGTCCACTTGGAGATTTTAAATCAAAAAAATATTTAGCTAATCTAGCAGCATCTGTTACAGCCGATGTAGCCGCAGCTGTTCCTCCTCTTAATAAAAAGTCTTTATTAGCCGCAGTAAGGCCCGCATTGGTGGGTTTAGCATTCTCTATATCTTTTTGGATATAAGGTTGTCCGCTATACCCCTCATCAACCCTATCTTTACTATATTTTAAAGATGTTAAATCGCTTTTAAGATAACGTAGTGTAGACTGTGTAGACATTTATTAAATTCTTCCCACTCCTTCATCAGGTGCACTGTTTTTATAAGTACCTTGAGCAAAAGTATTATTAATAGAAGGTGTTTGACCATCTCTATTAGGTGCTAAAGGTGTAATTCCCTCTAAGTCTAATTCAGAAGGTGCTGGTTTTCCTAATATTTCAGGATTACCATTTATTGAGTAGTCAAAATGTAGTTTTGATAAAGATTTATCTCCTATAATAGCATCTCTTTCGCGTTGTAAATCCGCAGAGTTACCTCCTTGACCAGCTCCAAAAGTAGATCCATTTTGTAAAAATTTTTCTTGTATTCCCATGATTGTTTGTTTTATTATAAATATTTAAGTTATTGAACTTTACGTTCAGATTGGTTGATTTCTTCTCCTACTTTATTTCCGTTCATTTCTATTACTGGGGATTTGGCTAGGATTTGTCTGTTTATGTTTATTAAAGTTCTTACTTCTGCTATTAAAGCTGCACTTCCTCCTCCTGCTCCTCCACCTTTTTCACCTTTTTTATTCATTGCATTAGCTGCTCCAGGTGCTGCTATTAAATCATCATTTGGAGATAATTCAAATAATCCTCCTTCTTTTGTAGATACTTGTGTTTTACCATCAGCTGGGGACATCATATCACCAGCTTTACTATAATATTGATATCCTAATGCTGTTGCTGCTATGGCTGCGGCTATACCTAAAGCAGGACCAACAACTGGAAGACCTCCAAGAGCATTAAAAGCTTTCATAGCCATTTCTGAAATTAGCCCAAATAACCCTTTTCTCTGTTCATTTTTCTTTCTTTTTTCCATTAATAATGCTATAGCATCATATCCTTGTTTTATTTTTTGAATTGCTATTATAGAACCATAACCTATAGCTATAGAACCTACTATGGCTTGCATTAAACTTAACTGTTCATTAGCTCCTGTAAATATTCCTATTAAACCTGAAACTGAATCTGTAATATATGTAATCATATCTGCTACAGCAGTAATAGCTGGTACCATAATATCTGCTATAGGTTGAACTATTGCTAAAATAGGTTCTGCTAAAGCAACAAATAATTCTTGAACTTTCATCATAGTTCCTTCAAGTTTTTCTGCTGCTGAAACTGATTCTAGTTGAGCTGCTAAATTATCATTTCCTATTTCAGCTGCTGCTGCTTCTTTAGATAAACCATCAGCTCGCAATTTATTATATTCCTTTTGAGCATCACTCATACTATCAAATCCCGCACTTCTTACAGCTTCTAATTTTTCTTGCTCTTTAATCATCCCTGCTAACTGGTCTCTGTTCATTCCTAAAGCTTTAGCTGCTGCCTCTTGTTGAATGACATTATCAGTAGCAAAAGCATTCATAATAGCCTCATTTCCCATTACCTCTTCAGCTACTTTACCCATGTCTCCTCTTAATGCTGCTTCTCTTGCTTTTTCTAAATTAATTTGTTTACCTAGTAATAATTCTGCCTCAAGTTCTGCTTGAATTGAACTTTCAAAATCTAATAAACTAGAAGCTATACCTTCAACTTGTGCCATATTAGAACCTAAGGCCTTAACTGACATTACTTGTTTAGTAAGTTCTTCAGTACTGCCTTTAAAAGTCATGAATACAGCATTAGATGTTTTAGATATAGCCTCTTGAACTTGTTTTACACTCATTTGGAGACCTTTTTCTTTATTCATCTCCATAACTGTAAGTGTTTGTGTTTTTAATATATCTTTAACACCTTTTCCAGTTTTCATAGCTTCTAAGGCAAATGTCCCTTGAGCTTCTTCTGATAGACCTGTTCTTTTAGCTATGGAAGTCATATCTTCTGCTAATTTTCCAGTAAATTTTGTTGATTGACCAAAGAATTTATTTAAAGTTCCTTGGGTTTCCATTAAGGCTTTAGAAGAAACTACTACATCATTACTGCTTCTAGCAATTTCATTCATTTCACCCCTTATAGCAAGAGCATTTTGATATGATATACCATTGTTTTTAGCAAATTCACCTGATGCTTTATCTACTTCTAAAACTGATTTGACTAGTAATCCAAAACCCATTTGCATAAGATTAGCAAATGACGCTGCTTCTTTTAAATTACCTAATACACCTTTTAAAGTATCTTTAAATACATTTGATTCACCCTTAGTTTCTATAAATTTCTTTTTAGCCTTGTCTATAGCATCTGCTATTCCTAATGATGGAATTCCTGCTTTTTGTAAAGCTTTATCTAATCCTGCAGCGGCTCGACCTGCAAAACCTATTTTTTTAGCAAAATCATCTTCTAATTGAATTCTCTCTTCTAATTTATCATTTAACTCTTTTATAATATTATCTTCATCTCTTAAAAGTCCCAGTGCAGCTACAGCTGCATCTGCGTCTTTACTTCTACCATCTTCTCTTAATTTATTGATTTTCTCTTGAGCAGTTTTAGTTAAGTCTCCATTTTTTTTCAGACCCTTACCTAGTTTTAAATCTGAGATTAAACCTTTAGCAGCTTCTGAAGCTCTTTCTTTCTCAGCTTTTATCTTTTCCTGCATAGATAAAAGTTGCTTTTTATTAAAAGATGAAATATTTGACTCTTCATTAGCTAATTTATTAGCTTGAGCAGTCATACCCTTTAAACCTTTAACCATTTGGTTTTGATTAGAGTATTGTTTAGTAAGTTCTCCTGTAATATTCTTTAGCTGTTCAGCCATGTCATTAAAGCTTCTATTAGCTTTTCTGACTTCTTCATTTATGTCTTTTTGGAGTCTTTTAAAATCCTCTTCGGCATTTACTCCTTCTTTAATTCCTTCAGCTATTCTTTTATAATAAGCTGCTCTTTTTTCATTTAATCCAACAGACTCTTCTAAAAGGTCATTAATTTTTTTTATTTCATCAGCATTTTTAGACATAAAGAGTGTTTATTATAAATATTGGAAAATACTATTTTTTAGCCCTTTGTGTAGTATAGCTCGATTTTTTAGATTGATCTTGAAATGCTTTTTTCATATGTTCTGGAAGAGGATCTCCCATGTTAGCAGAAGTAGAATTATCACCTGTTTGGGCATTATCCATAGCCTTTTTTTCTTCTTGCCTAAATTTAACTATTTTATTTACAGTAAACCGTCTTAACCAGATAGGCATATTGTATACTGTATAGTAATCATATCCTCCACCACTGTGGAAAACTAAATCATGTAATGTAGTAAATAAATTTACTCTATATTCCTGAGTCAGGCCAAAGAAACCCGGCTGTCATAGGGACGACAGCATCCTCCTCTACACCATTTTCACCCATATAATCAAATTTCATTTGAATATCAGGTTGAGTTTCTCTAATATGTTCTCTAAGTGCCCTAGAATCTCTAGCTAACATATAATTGTCTACGAAATCTCTAATTATTTTATTTTCTGATTCTCCGTTAACTGATAAAATCATGTGTTTTAACCTAGTTGATAATTCAGGAGATGCTTGTTTATCTAATTTTTTAAGGCCTTTAACTTCAGCATCTATTTTCTTCTCATCTCTATTAGTTAAGATTTTATAAGTAATAGCAGTATTTGTATGAGGTAAGGTATAAGCAAATTCATTTTTTCCTTCTACCATATCACCTTCTTCTAAAAATTTAGTTTCTAAAATTGTTAAATCTATTGAAACATTTTCTCCCTTGTACATAAAATCATAATCTTTACCATATCCTAAAATACGTGCAGCTACTAATATAGCATTTCTATCTCCTACAATCATTTCATCGTAGTTTACTTTAGACATGATTAAAGATTTAAGTAATTTATCTACTACGTTTCCTTGTTTAATATAGTTTTGATTTGTTAGTATATCTTCTTCTTTAGCAGTCATGTATTTCATTTCTACTTTACCTTCAGATAAAGGATTGTCTTTAGGATATATTAAACCTTTTGATGGTAATTCTACTTCTTCAGTAGGGAATTTAAATTCGCTCATAATCTTTTATTTGTTATAACTTAATTTATTATAAATATCAATATAAAAAAGGAGCTTGACATAGCCAAGCTCCCTTTAATAAAATATTTAAGTTTTTTTAGAAATTTAATACTGCGTAGTCTATTGATACTTCAATTGATAAATTGATTGCTGAATCTACTGTATCCCAGTTATATTCACCAAAGTTAGTATTAGTAATAAATGCACCTTTTAATATCCATTCTGAAACAATATCACCTACAGGTCCTAATACATTAATAGTTAAATCTTTTTTATAAAAATCAGAATAACCATCTCTACCTGTTACTGATTCGTGATGTAATCTTACCCATTCCATAGTTGCTTGTGCGCCTGAAGGAGTAATTGGATCAAATAACGTCATTGTAACATTTTGCCATGTTGATTTTCCTTTAACTTTTCTTTCAACATTAATGTGATTTAAAGTTACTACACCTTGTTGTAATGTTACAGCACTAACTTGCTTAATTAAGTAGCTAGGTATTCCATCCATATATAGGATAAACCTATTAGCTTGTTTGGGTTCAAACGCTGTATAAAATATTTCATTGGGATTTATTACTGCCATTTTTTATCGTTTATTTCTTATTATAAATATCTAATTCTTTAATTTTTATGCTGGGAAAGTAGCTCCAGTTGGTAATATGTTGAAATCTAGGTATATAAATTCAGCTGTTTTAGTTGGCTGTAAATATATTTGTCCAATTAATTGATTTCTATCTATTACATCTGGTGTATTATTACTTTCATCCATTACAACTTTAAAAGCATATAATCCTTGTCTTTGTTGAACACTTTCTAAATATGGGTTAACTTGTGTTAAAAAATTATTTCTAGTAGCTATTGTATTAGCTTCAAATACTAAATTATCTGCTATTTGAGAAATGTAATTCTTAAGAGCGATTAATAATCTTCTAACATTTACTCTATCTAAAGCACTAGCTTTTTTCTGCATAGTTTTTTGTCCAAATACTACTACTCCTGTGTTAGGGAATGTAGCTATCGGATTAACATTGTCTTGGTATAAATCATCTCTATTACCATTTGTTAATTTTCTTTCAGCTCTAACAACAGTTCCTAAACCACCTCTGTTTAATCCAGCAGGTGCAAACCATGCTTCTCCTGCTCTATCATTAAATGCATATACACCTGGCATCATTGTTGAAGCTGGTACCCAAACTAATGATCCTAAATCTGGATCAATTGTTTGTAACCAAGGCCAGTATGAAGCTGCATATGAAGTATCTCTTCCAGCTGCTTGTTCAATTACTGAGTTAATTCCTATTCCATATCTTACACCATCAATTACTGCTATATTATCACCTCTAAAAGTAGCATTGTTAATCATTGTACTAATAGGTCCAGCATAATCTTTATCGTATAAACCTGGTGCTGTAATTAGATTATATCTAAAAGCATCTCTATTAGCTAATAGTTGTAATGAAACTGAATAGTTATCTGCTACTAACCCTTGAGTATTAGATGAGTTAATATTTTCATAAAAATTAGCTACTTTAGGATCAAATGCTGTGCCTGTAGCTCCTGAAAATTCACCTTGTCCTGCTTGAGGAATAGATGCAGTATAAGCTGCTTTAGCAGATCCATCATTATCAAAATAGTTTAATGTTTTAGCTGCTACTGATTTAACTCTTACAAAATTACTTTTTGTGTTAAATGAACCTTGATCAGCAATATAATATTCATTACTAGAAGGATCTTGAGTAACTACTTGTTTTGAATTACCAATTATTTTTTCTATATAATTATTTGAATTTGGATCTAATGATAATCCTGTCCAAGTTTCTAATATAGTTCTAGAAGTAGATGTATCATTACCTCTTCTAATTAATAAGTTAAATGTACCAGAAGCTGAGTTTGGTGAAACTATTTCCCATCTTAAATTGTCTTTAGTACCATTTATTAATGTTCCATTTGAACCTGTAGCTCCTGCACTGTTCATAATAGAACCTTCACTTAATGTTTCTAATTCGAAAGCTGATTGATTTACTATGTTATCAGCTACTAAAGTAAGGGTTAAATCTGTACCATCTGAATCTGTTGCTCCTAAAGATTGTGAAGTAAATATAATTTGATCTCCTATATCAAATGTTCCTACTGCAGCATCTAAAACAATTGAAGATATACTTTCTGAATTAGCTAATACAAATGAAGCTGTAACATTTACATTATCTGCCTTAACGGCACTTACACTACCACCCGCACTTCCAGTTGCATTAAATACACTTTTAGTAACACCACTTAAAGTTCCTAATACTCCACTTTCTACATTATTAGGAATTGCTGTACTAATTGCGGAAGTATAAGAACCTGATACTATCCTAGTTACTAATAGTGAATCTCCTCCTTGTTGAAAATAATTATATGCTGAGATTGAAGTAAAGTAAGTGTATTCTGCACTACCACTTTCTATTACAGCACCAAATCTATTTTGATAATCTGAATAAGAAGAAACTACTGTTGGTATTCCTACTGGTCCTTTAACTGTAGGTCCTAATATAGCTGCTCCTGCTTGTACTGGTTGTCCTGAGATAAATGATGAATCTGTTTCTCTTGCTAATACACCAGGGGATAATAATACTTCTGCCATTTTATAATGAATTAATTTTGTTTATAAATATTACAAAAGTTATTAAAAACGCAATTATTTTTAAACTGCTTTAGATTCTTCGTTAACTTCTGTTATTTTTCCAGTTTGCAAATCTATATTAACCTCTCCATATTTTTCTTTTATAGTAGATAAATGGTTAGTATAAACTTCTTCTGTTTCTTTTATTTTTGACTTAATTTCCCATTTTTGCTCTTCTAGAGTTAAAATTTGAAATTCCGTGTTTCCTAATTGAGCTAAATTTTCTAAATTAGAACTTCTACAATCCATAAAAACTTTAAGTTCTTCTTGAGTAATTGATTTTTCTTTTGTAACTGTTTCTTTTGTAACTGTTTTTGTCATGATTATAAATATTAATTATTTGTTTTAAAATGTTAATATAAGAGAAAAAAATAAATAATCCAAATTATTTTGAATGTTTTGATTTAAGTTCGTCAATTTGTTTTTGTTGTTCTCTTATAGCTTCAATTAATAAGGGAACTATTTTTTCATACCTTACTGCTTTATAACCGTTTTCTCTTGTTGTTACTACTTCAGGTAATATTTCTTCTATTTCTTGTGCTATTACTCCTACATCATGACCTTCAAACGAATGAACTTCTTTTTTCATCTTTTCATCTGTGGCTTTCCAGTCAAATTCAACACCTCTAATTTTATCTATTTTATCTAAGGCATTAGGAATAGGTTTAATATATTTTTTTAATCTAATATCAGAAGTAGAAAATGCTACTATATCGTTTGAAGCATCTATTCTACCATTTGTAGTGGAATTATTTATAGAACCAATAGCGAGTGATCCATTAGATACTCTTAAATCATTGTTAGTACCCCCAGGTCCACCTCCAATTGAAATTGTCCCTGCTGGGGCTGTTAAATATAATAAGCTAGAGTATACAAATAAAGAATAGCTTGTAGTACCAATATTAATACCACCACTAAATACTGGTGAATTTGAAAATGTTTTAACTCCTGCAATTGATTGTACTCCTGATGTTTGAACTAAAGAATTTAAATTAGAAGCTCCTGTTCCTCCTTTGGATACTGCTAAAGTACCTGAAAGGTCACCTAAACTTAAATCATTATTAAATTCACTTAAATCTAAACTAGAAAGAGATGTAACTCCAGTTCCTCCATTTCCTTCAGGTAAAGTGCCTGTTACATTCGAAGTTAAACTAACAGATATCGATTCTAATGACCATGTACTAGCATTACCTGCTACTCCTTCACTAGCATAATTAAATCTTAAAAATTTACCATTATCAGAAGAACCACCTGTAAGACTAGTAGCTGAAGATTGGGCAGAAGTTTGACCTCCTCTTACAATAATAGAATTAGTATTAACCGAAACTAAACTATCTAATTTTATTTTATCTGAAGATGACATACTACCTGCTGCAGATGTTGTTGCTGCACTAATACTAATTGCAGGTGCTGTGCCTCCTGAGGATACTATAGGTGTAGTTCCTGTTACACCTGTTACTGTACCTCCTCCACCACCTGAAAATGATGCTGTTAGCTTAATATTGTTATTTGAATCTAGGGTTAATACTTTAGTCCCTGTATTATCTTCTGTAAGACTTGTTAATTTTAATGTAGTAAGTTCTCCAGAACCCCCATTAAGTAAGATTTTTTTCCAGTTTGGCATAATTTTTTAGTTTGCGGTTAGGTACTTTTATTAAAGTCTACTCCTCGATTAAGAGGCCAACAAATTAATTTATTATAAATATGTTATTTCCTTTTTCCTGGTGGTGTAGAAGGCTTTTCTATTTTAGCTTCCCCCATTTGGATGAAATTTTTAGTTTTATCTTGTAGGTCTACTAACATTCTAGCATCCCCTCCACTTACTTGAATCATCATTAAAGCAGAGTAAATATATTTTAATTCTTCTATTGTGTATTGCTCTCCTTGAAATTGTAACATATATTATTATTTTTCTAGTTTTTCTAAAGAAAAATATTGATCCTGTAATTTTAAAATTAAATTATACATGGTTTCAATGTCTTCACCTTTAAATGAAGTTTCTTTAACTAGATTTAATATAATACTAAGTTCTTGTTTGTCCAAACTATTTTTTGGAAATTCTATTTTTGTTTGGTTAGATGTTTTTTCTTTTAATGGTTTTGTATTTACAAAATCTCTTAATCCCATAACTTTATATTTTAAAAAGGACTGTAGTTTTTTTATCCAGTCCTTATATTTGTTTTTATTAATACTATTTATTTAAACGTAAATGAAAGCTTTATTTAATGACCTATTTACCCATACATGACCAATACCATTTCCTCCACCATATTGTGGTCTATCTGGAAATTCGCCTGTATTTGTAGGATCGGATGTATCAGATTTTACTACTTGCATTGTAAACGCAGAAGCTCCAATTCCTCCTTCTAAATTTGATACTGTACCTTTTGATGGAAAACCCCATTGCCCTGAATATGTACCGGTTTGGGGAGATAATGATTTATTTGAAATATCTATTGTAAAAGCAACGTTATCACTTCCTGCACTATTTTGGGCTACAATAAACCCACCATCAGAAGCTGCTGCTGGATCTGTGTCATTTAATAAAAAAGTATCATCTTTAATTCTTAAAGTACTTGCATCTATAAATGAAGCTGTACCTTCAACTCTTAAATTTCCTGGAAATTTTACTTCTGATGTAGCATCTGCTATAGTTAATTCATTAGCACCAACACCGTTAAATAATGTTATATTACCCGAACCAACTGTAATACCTTCTAACTTACTAACATCTAATCTTGTACCTCCTAAAGATAAAATTCCACTACTATTTGCAACATTACCTATAACAAATCTGGCATCTGTACTTCCATTGCCAATAGCAGTATTTGGAATATTAGTAAAAGCTCCATTTAATTGAATAGTACCTGTATTAGTAGTAATATTTCCAAGAGCACCGTTTTTATCAACAGATTCTAATCCTACACCATAAGAAGTTGAATTACTTGATGCACTAATTGCAGTTAAAGTACCATCAACATTAGTTTTCCCTAATGGGTTATCAACAACAAAATCATAAAGGCCATCTCCTGTAACTAGTGCAGGTTCACCATTAGTAACTGCCGCAGTTTCCATTGTAAGTTGAACAGCACCACCACCTGGTAGGGTAATTGAAAGAGTTGAACTATTAGCTGTGTTAATAGTATCAATACTTGCTGCTGCATCATCTGCCCACAATAAAGCTTTAGGAGTAGTATCAGAAACTGATAAGATTTGTTGACTAGTTCCAATAGGAACTCTTTCTAGTCTTCCATTATTATCACCCCCTAGTAAATCACCATCTGTTGGAGTAGCTCCATCTAAGTTAAATCCTCCAGAAGCAACGGCTAATTTTGTGTCTATAGTAACACTGGAAAACTTACCAGCACTACCGGACATCATTATTTCTCTATAAACTGCCATATTCTTTAATTTTAATTAGTTAATAATTATGTAGTTTTAAACGTACATATACACTGCATCCGCTTGATTAGAAACACTATTATCTATAGCAATGTTTCCATATCCTTGAGATCCTCCATATACTGGATCTGATTGTCCTGGAGTATTACCTGAGTAATTTCCACGTTGTATAATTGTAGCATAATGATCTATTGAAGGAGTTGAACCATCTGTTTGGGCTGCTTTAAATCCCCATCTACCACCATTAGTATTATCATATCCAAAAAATTCACCTTGACCTGAAGTGCCTTGTTGTACTATAAACCCACCAGCAGCTGCTGCTTGTGATCCAGAGTTTAATAAAATTATTTTATCTTCTACTTGTAATGTTTCTGCGTCTGTAAACGAAGCAGTACCTTCAACTCTAAAGTTACCTGGGATAACTACAGTTGATGTATCATCTCCAACGGTTAATGTGAATGCCCCTACACCATTTGCTAAACTTCTATTACCTGAAGCAAATCCAATTCCTGTTAAACCATTAAGAGTAAGAAATGAATCTCCTAATGCTTTTGTATCACTACCAATTGTAATTTGACCTAAACTAGATAATTGAGAATTTGTAATACTACCTAAAGTACCTGTTAGTGCTATAGTTCCTGTGCTTGAAATAGTACCACCTGAAAGAGAAAGACCATTTTTAGATGTAGTACCTGCTGTAATTGAAGTTATTGTACCAGCATTATTACTAAAATTTAAAGAATAATAATCATATGCCTGATCTCCTGTAATTAAGTTAGCATTGCCGTTACCAACACCACTAGCTGTAACAGCTGTTAGTGTTTTTGAAGTTGTACCAGTAATTAATAAAGTTGAGGAATTTGTAGATGTTAAAGCTGTTACTCCACCTTGATCATCAGTTCCCCAATGAGGAAAACCATCACCATCTACTTTTAGAACTTGTCCTGTTGCTCCAATATTTAATTTTGTAAATTCATTATTAGTTGCTGCTGAGGATGAATAATATAAAATGTCTCCATCTGCGTATGTGGTTTGACCTGAACCCCCACTTGCAAGACCAAGTGCTGAGTCAATTGTTACTGTAGAGAAAGCTGCAGCACTACCTGATAACAATACTTTTTTCCATGTTGCCATAATTGTAAAATTTTAATTTATTTTTATTTTAAAAAAGTGTTGTATTATCAGTTTTAAAATACAACATTATTTATTAGTTTAATATCTATAATAAATATGTGAAAAGATATAAAATGTTATAAAAAATATTATTTCTTTTTATCTTTTAGTTGAGGAGGGCCAGCAGATATTTCAGCTGTAGTTTCTTCTTCTACTTTTAATATTTCATTCTCTACTTTTACTTGTAAATTCGCTACAAATTGAGCATTTGATCCTTTTATGTCTATTACATTTAAAGATGATCTTAAAACTTGTAATTCTTGTAATTCAAACATTGATTTTAATTTTGTAAATTATTATAAATTATAACATAAATATTGTTTTTCTAAAATCCAAATTATTTTTAAAAAAAGATAAAAAAAGGGTTAACTAATTAAAGCTAACCCTTGTAATTATTGTATTTTGATATTATGCATATATCCAAATATCATTACCTGTGGCATCATTTGTAGTATAAATGTTACCTGTTTTACTATAATCAGTACCTGCAAGAGTTGCAATTGCTGATGGAGTATTTGCAGTGCCTGGAGCTATTACAGCAGCCATAAAAGCATCTGGAGAAATTGATGTTGAATTAAATGGTACATCTTTTGCAACAACCCATCTATTATTAACATTAGTTTCTGCACCTGATGAATCTTTATAAGCGAAAGCATGGCCTTGACCTCCATTAGCAGTTGAATCTTCAATTACAATACCACCATCTTGGCCTGCATTAGATCCTGAACCTAATCCAATGAATTGATCCTTAACTAATAGGTTTTCTGAACTTTCAAATGAAGCTGTACCTTTTACTCTTAAATCACCTTCAACAGTAACTGTATCAGTTAAAGCATTTCCTAAAGTTACATTACCTGTAACACTTAAAACATCCATTCCTACTGTTCCTGTAAAAGTTGGACCTGCTAAATTAGCTTTCAATGCTAAATCAGTATCTAAACCACTAACTTGAGATTGAGCAATACTATCTGCACTAGCTGCACCTACTATTGTATCAGCAGAAATTGAATTTCCTAATGAAGTTGAAGAACCAGCGATTGTAATAGCACTGCTTACTAATTTTTCATTTGCAATTGAACCACCTAACATACCGTTACTAATACCTAATGCCTTAACTCGTAAAGTATCTGTACTAACTTCAATAGATGAATCATCAACATTAACGCTTAATGCTGTACCAGCACCACCTGCTAAACCAGCACCTGCTACTGAAGTGTTTAATTGAGTTTCAGTAATTCCTGCAGCTGTTACACTAACTGTTGGGGTTGCTGTATCTGGATCAGTAACTGTGATAGCAGTTCCAGCATCAATACCTGTAATATCACCTGCATTTGCATCTGAAAATATTGCATTACCATTACCATCTATAGATAATACCTGACCTTGTGTTGCAGTTGATGCAGCTGTTAATCCATCAATTGCTGCTTGTCTAGTTGCTGCACCTGTACCACCACTACCAATTGCTAGTGTTGCAGATAATCCTGCTGCATTACCACTTGTGTTTTGGTTACCTGCTGAATTAACACCTGGTAAGTTAATATCTGCTGTACCATTAAATGATACACCACCTATGCTTCTTGCAGTTGCTAAAGCTGTTGCTGTTGCCGCATTTCCACTTGTGTCCTGATCACCTGCTGAATTAACACCTGGTAAGTTAATACTTGTTGATCCATCAAATGCTACACCACCAATGTTAACTGATGCTGCTAAAGCTGTTGCTGTTGCCGCGTTACCACCTGCATCACCTGTAATTGCACCTGTTATTGTTGCGTCTACTGTTAACCCAGCTAATTCTGCTGATGAACCGGAGACGACTACTTTTTTCCATGTTGCCATAATTTTAAATTTTAATTATTGTTTTTTTTTTGTTTTTAAAGTGTTGCACTCCGTGTACAACATTATTTTTAAATTTCTTCTATTATAAATATATAATCTATTGTATTCCTACATAAAAGTTTGAACCAGAGTAAAACATTCCTCCTTCTACTGCTGTAGGTTCATTTTCCATTTCTCCTAGCACAAAAACACCGTCATTATTGACTTTTGCTACTTCTATACTTCCACTTTTTATTAAGAATATATCACTTGAGGTTGAGCCGGTTATCTGAAAACTACCACTTAATTTAGTTAATCCAGCATCATTAAATGTAAATCTAGGACTACCTCCTAAAGCTGAACCACCGTCGTTAAATTGAATTTCTGTATCTGATCCTCCAGGAGTTGCTCCTCCTGCTACTGTTAAATCAAATGTAGTACCATCATTTTTTTCAAAGGTTAATGTGCTACCTGCTACTGAACCTGTTTTTAAAGATTCACCTATTGAGGCACTAGCAAATTTACCTACATATTGGTAAAGTGAAATTTTATAAGGTGTTGAATATGATCCTGCTCCTGGATCTTGAATAGATAAAATTCCTGTAGTATAATCAAAAATCCAATCTATATCATCTGTAGGGGGAACATTATTTCCTCCTGCATCTTTTAAAGTAGCTACATATGCAGGTCCGTATTTGTCACTTATAAAATTTCTTTGTAGTAAATTTTCATTTATTGTGACTCTATCTATACTAGTACCAGGAGTAAAACCTGACCCACTAGCGAAATAAAATGCAGAATCTGCATATCCTAATAAAGGAGCTAAAGTAAATTCTGTATATTGCTTTGCTACACCTGCTAAAACAGCTGTGCCTGGAGTTGATGATACATCTTCAGCCCATATTTCAGTAGTACTAATATTGATAGTATTAGCTCCTAATTCATTATAGAATTTTTTAGCTGTGGTAGTAAACTCTTTATTTATAAGAGTTCTAAAGGATTTATCAATTTTAGTTTGGTTACTTAGAGCCATTTATATTATATTACTTAATTTAAAAAACCAGCACCAGATTTCTCTGATGCTGATATTATTTTACTTATACTAATTAAGTTAAACTTAATTGAGTTAAATATTTATTAGCTAATTGAGCTGAGCTAAATCTTACTAATAATACAAGTTTTGCTGATGCTCCTAAAGTATTAGATCCCATAGAACAGTTACCTGATAGTTCTCCTAATGTTCCACCAACTTTAAGTCCACGTACTGCTGCTGTAGCTGTTGCTCCTGAATTATCAGGAATAGATTTGTTTCCATTTGTAGAAAGTGCTGCTACTGCAAAATCATATACTATAGTAGGAACTCCTGTACCACCTGAAAAATCTTCTGGTCTAGCTGCTATTATTTCTATATCAGCTCCACTTCCCCAAGCACCTAAATTATTTCCAAATCCAACTTGACCAAAAGTATATGTGTTTATATCTTGGTTTGCTTGTGATCCTGGGAATGCAAATTCTCTCCAGTAGTATTGATCTCCAGTTCCAAATGATGAATAAGTACCTCCAGCTGCCGTATCATCTCCACCTACTAGTCTACCATTTCTAACTTGTAGATTTCCATCTACTAATGCTGCTGATGAATTCCATCCTCCAATTGAACCATTCCAAGCTGTAAGTCTTTTACTTTCACCTAAGAAATATTCTATTAAATTTGCTGCTGGGTCAGATGTATATGAGTTTACAAAATATGTATTATTTAAAGTAATAGAATTTGATGTTACACCATTACTTCCTTTACCAGGTTTAAGAACTTTAATAGTTGCTGTAGGTGCACTTAATTCTCCTGTAGAATTTGTTGCTGGTAAATCAGCAGTAAGTGGTCTATCTATTGATAATGACATTTGAGCATCATGTGCTGGAATATCACCTGCCTGGCTACCTGTAGTTTCATTAGTAAAATAATCTGATTGATATACTACATTTTCTGTTTCTGTACCTAAATGATTTCCATAAACAGGATTAAACATATTATCAGCAGTAAATGGTATTGAGAATGTAGCTGCTTGTAAGTAATCAACTCCACTTATTTGTTTTAAAGTAGTTGCACTAGTAGTTACAGCTCCTGGTGTTACTGTTTGAGTTGGGTATTCATTTGAATCTCCAACCCACCAAAATTGTCTTTCATTAGTTATTCCTGCTCCATTATCTGCAGATATTTTAAATTTATAAGATCCTGAATCTGCTAAAGTTGTTATAATTTGTGCATTTGCTTTAGCCCAGAAATAATTAATGTTGTTATTAGTACCAAATTGTGCTAAATTAAATACTCTTATAGCACCTGTTGTAGAACTACCTCCTGCACCAATTCCTGTTAAAGCTTGAATACTTAATACAGCAGCATCACTTGCATGTGCTATACTACCTGTTACACCACCTGGTATAGATGATGTATCTAATTGTGCCTTAGTACCTGCTCTAAATCTAGTAGATGTATCAGCTGTAGATAAAGTAACACTTGGGTCTGTTATAAAAGCTATTGAATCACCTGCTACTTTTCCTACATACCATTTTGCACTTTCTAGTCCTGATGGTAAATAACCATTAGTAGTAGATTCACCTGTTAAAGAGGTTGAACCTAAAATGCCTGCTTTATTTGGAACTAATGATGCGAAAGTTACACTAATTTCATCCATTGCTTGTGCTAATGAAGTAGCACTTGTAAATGAATCAAAGAAACCATCAGCATAGCTGTTATCTACAGGTGAACCAATATTAATTGATTGACCACTTGCTTGGATTGGAATAGCTGTTGAACTCGATACTATTAAAGATCCTGTTATTTCTAAATCATTAGTAGTATTAAATTTAGAACCAGTTTGAACAAATACACCTCCTGGATCAGCTTCTAAAGCTGCTATAGAAGCAGAAACATTTGTTATATCACCTAACACTAATGTTCCTGTTACACTAGCATTTCCATCAACTGTAAGACCACTAAAACTAGCAGCACTTCCTGATACAATAATTTTTGACCATTTATCTGTATAAATCCAAGAATCATTACTTGAATCTACAAACATATTACCTTCTTGGTTATATGATGCTGGGATATCTGCAATTATAGATCCACTTATAGTAAGAGGCATGTATGCATCTGGATCATATCCTGCTGCAGTTAAAGGATCAAATGAACTTGTTACTGCCCATCTATTTTCAGTTGAATCATAGGCAAATAATTTACTTTTACCGTCTGCTGCTTGTTCTACAGCTATACCACCATCACTAGCTGCTGCAGAGCCTGATGCTAATAAAATATATTTATCTTTTACTGATAAGTTTGTTGAGTTTGTAAATGATGCTGTTCCCGCTACTTGTAAATTTCCTGATAATGTTAAATTATCACCTGTTGCATCAGTTGCTAAAGCTGCTGCTGTTGCTGCATTTGTAGCATTTGCTACTGCTCCATCTACATTTCCTCCTGCTACATAAGATGCTGTTTGAGCAGTTACTACATAAGAAGCTGTTTGAGCAGTTTCAACATAACTAGCAGTTTGAGCTAGTGTTACATAAGATGCTGTTGCTGCTGTACCATCTAAATCTCCTTGGAACGAACTTGTTATAGAATCAGCAATAATTGAACCCGTTACTTGTAAATCATTTGTTGTAGCAAAAAATGAACCTGTTTGAACAAATATACCACTTTCACCACCTGCTGATTCACTTAAAAATGTACCTACATATTGGTATCCAGATAATTGCATATCTGTATAGTTGTATGTACCTAAGGAAGAAGATTGAATTGTTAAAATACCTGTTTGGTAATTAAATAACCAATCAATATCATCTAGTGGGTAAATATCTTCTCCACTTCCATCTTTTAAGGTTACGGCATAATTTGCACCATATTTATCACTTATAAAATTTCTTTGTAAATAGTCAATGTTTATAGTTCCTCTATTTACTTCATCACCAGGTGTCCATCCTGATCCACTAGCTACATAAAAAGCTGAGGTAGTATATCCTGCTAAAGGTGATAAAACAAATTCTGTATATTGTTTTGCTACACCTGCTGAAACTGCAGTAGATGGGGTTGAAGATACATCCTGAGACCATATCTCAGATGTGTTCATGTTTATTGTATTAGCTCCAAACTCATTATAGAATTTTTTAGCCGTGGTGGTAAATTCTCTATTTATGAGGGCTCTAAATGAAAAATCGTTTTTAGTATCAATTGTTAAGGCCATTTTATTATTGTTTTAATTTATTATAAATATTATGAAGTTATAGCTAATTGCATATTAGTTAGAAAGTTATTTGTAAGATCTGGGCTTGAATATCTAACCCATAATATTACATTACCAGATGCTCCAGTTGTAGTATTAGATAAAAATGTCCAGTCTCCACTTAAAGCTTTTAAAGTACCTATTTTAGCACCATATATGTTACTTACTACGGGTCCTACAACGGCAGCTCGTGCTAAATCAAATATTTTGGATGATGTTAATCCTCCTGTAATTTCTTCTACTACTATTATTGCTGCTTCTAATCCTGCATTTCCTGAATCCCAATTTTGTAGTTGAGTAAATCCAGTTGCTGATAAATTAAAATTACCATTGGATTTACCATTACCTAAACCACTTTCAAATAGTCTAAAATAATTTTGTTGTGAAGCAAATCCAGAATAATCACCTCCACCTGCAGCATTTGCTCCTACTAATCTACCATTTTGAACTTGTAAAGCTCCATTATTTAATGGATTTGAAGATACCCAGGTGGGAGTATTTAAATTTGTGTATCTTTTAGATTCACCTAAAAATGGTTCATTTGTAGCAGTAGCGGGATCACTAACATAAGAATTAACTTTTTCTGGGGATAAAGTGTAGGAAGCGTTATATGTTCCAGTTTTTCCTGGTTTAGTTACTGCTACAGTTCCTGTTGGAGCATTTTGTCCTGAACTTAACCCAGCTGATAAAGTTGGATTAACTTCTAATTCTAATATATCTCCAAATTGAGGAGTATCAGATACTTTACTACCTGTAGTTATATTATTATCAAAAGTATAAGCAGAACTAAAAGAAAATTGATTTAAATTGTAAACAGGATTAAATAAATCACTTCCTGTAGAAGGTATATTAAATGTTGCTGTTTTTAAATATTTTACACCACTTAAATCATTATAAGTAACTGAACCTGAAGTAATAGTACCAGTTGTTACTGATGGATCAGCATAAGTACCTAAGTAAAAATATTGTTTTTCTACACTTTGACCTGCTTCTTGATCCGCTAAAAGCTGATACTTATATGAGCCTGTATCTGCCATTGTATGTGCAATAGTAGCTGCGCCTTTTACCCAAAGATTATTAAAAGTAACTAAAGATATAGTTAAAGCTCCTACAGTACCATTGCCAGTATTTAAAGCTTTTATGCTAAGTGAAGCTGGATCACCTTGTGCTGTTATACTAGCTGTTACTCCTCCTTCTAATACATTACTTGGATCAAAATTACTTTTCTTACCTGCTGGGAATGTATTTGTTGGTGAAGATAAATTTACTGCTGCTATAGTTGATAATCCATTACTTACTAATTGATTAGCTGTATAATCTACATACCAATCTGATGCGATTAATCCTCCTGCTAAATAACCTGAATATAATGTTGAAGGATTAGCCACTACTAGTTGTTGACCTGTTAAAGCTACTGCTTTAGCTGGTGCTAAATCTGCAAATGCTTCACTAATTTGATCTAATGCATTTGCTAATCTTGTATTTTCATTAAATGTTGAAAAGAATCCATCTGAGTATACATTATCAGAGCCTTCAGGTGTACCAATATTAATGGATGGACTTGAACCTGTTACTGTTAATGAACCTGATATTTGTAAAGATGAAGTTGTTTCAAATGTTCCAGATACTCCTGTAGGTGTAAATATTCCACTGCCTCCACTTCCTCCAGGTAAAGCAACATCAAATGTTGAACCATCACCTTTGGTAAAAGTCATTGTAGTACCTGCTACAGATGCAGTAGTAAGTAATGAACCTGTGTCTGATGATCCTCCTGCAGTTGGAAAATTAAAAGGTGCCCATGAAGCTGAATCTTCAAATCCTGGGTAACCTGGGGTTACAAATGCTAAAAACTTACTGGCTATATAAGCTTTATCAACATCCTGAGCATAAGCTATTTGACCTTCCTCTATTCTAGTAGGATCAACATCAAATATAGCTGATGCAGAATCTATAGTTATCCAAGCACCCCTTACAAACGTGGCTGCTGTAAATGCTCCTGTTGAACCTGCTCTTTCGTAAAAATTAGTTGCTATTGCCATTTTTTATTTTTTTTTAAGGTGTTGCTTGAGTATCAGGCATTAAATAATATCTTGTATTTGCTCCGTTTTGTGAATATAAATAAACCATTCCCCAATCACTGTTACCATCTACTGGATTTTCTGTTGTAAAATAATATACATCTCCAGGCTCTGAACCTGGTATAGCAATATCTTTTAAATAAACATAATATCTATTTGCAACTGGTGTACTTGCTGGAGGAGCACCATCAAATATATCTGCTGGTTTTCCTGCTTGAGCTGATGAGGATGGGAATATTAATAAAAATCTTTTATTATTTCCATCATCTCCAAAATTAGAATATCCTAAAGTAGAAATACCATTATTAGAGGCATCTGATAAAGTTGTTAATGCTTGATCATGGTATAATGTAGCTGTTCCTGTACTACCTCCTGTATTTGTAAATGAAGAAGCACCTAATGACCCACTCATTAAATCATCTATAAGGCTACCAGCTGTAATAACACCTGAGCTATCCCCTAAAACTGCGGGGAATGCTGCCGCAGCATTTCCTGTATATCCTGTCCAACCATATAAATAAGTTTTAACTTGTACATTTCCTAAAGTTAAAGTTCTAGCATAAGTTTGAGTAGATCCATAACTATCAGTAACAACTTCATTATAACTAAATGATCTTCCATTTGCTTCAGAATTAACTAATTGGATTTGCCATGATGTTCCATTTCCATTTTGAGAAACTGGGTTTAGTAAAGCTGCATCTGCACCAGTTAATGTTAAAACATAAGGTGTATTATTTTCAGGACTATCCTGAATAGTAATATTACATATATTAGTACCTGCATTTTGAGGTGCATTTAAACTAATAGGAGATCTAGATGAAATTGTAGGTGCCTGATTAGCTGTTACTATAACTGAATATGCTTGTTTATTTTCTGTTCCAAATGTATTAGAAGCTGTGATTGAAAAATCTATTGTAGCTGGTGTAAAATATGAAGCACTAATATTAGCATTAGCTGACATTCTTTGTTGATTAGATACTTGTGTTAAAGAAAATGGTGAAGATGGATTTATTTGCCAACTTACTGTTTCATTTTGAACATTATAGTTTGTTGATAAAAATGCTTGTGTTGTGATGCCATTTGAATTAGTAGCTACTATGTCATTAATTTCCGCGGATTCGTTAATATATGGTCCTGCACTCCAATTATCATTTATAGCTGGTGCTACATCATCTTTAACTTGAATTGTTACATCAGCTGATACTATTGTAGGATCAAATGTATCTTTAACTGAAACTGTATAAACATAAGTATCAATTAAATCAGAATTAAGGTATACACCTGGTTTTCTTCTAAAATATCCCGTTGAATTCATGTCAAATGCTTCTTCAGTTGGATCTGATTGACTTGTACCTGAATATGTTCCTAGGGTAACAGGATTTCCATCTACACTAAGTGATTTTAGGACTGCACTGACAAATATTGTAGTAGTTCCATTTGGGTTTGAAACTCCTACTTGACCAGCGTTTCTATAATAAGAATTAAATAAACCTAAACTATTACTAACATTTTCATTTTCATTTATTCCATTAGGATTATTTAATGTTTGATTATTAATGTTAGGTGGTTGATTATCTCCTACTCTGATTTCATAAGGTAAATAAGTTATAGCTTCGGGGTCTTGTGAAGGATAGTGCTCATCACTAGCTGTCAACGCAAAATTATAAGTTTGTTTTGTATCATAATCTAATGAAGCTGTAATTTGAGTTAAAACTACATTATTAGCATTAACTGTTAAACTAAAATCCTTTTTAAAAGCTGCAGATAATGATCCTGTGTTTATAGTAATAGTATCACCTTGTGCATCTGTAACGTATGTAGTACTTTTAACTCCAGGTCCTGAACTTTCTGCTAAAGAAGAAGTTTCACTAGTTATTGCATTTCCTGCTAAGCTATTTTCTCTCCATACTGGGGCAGCATTTGGAATAATTTGAATATAAAGAGTTTTATCGGTAAATAATCCTAAAGTATCAGTTGCTCTAACTGGTAAAGCTGCTGCATCATACCCTTGAGATGAATCAGTATTCATTGATTCAGTAGCTTCAACATTAAAATAAATTTGGTTAGCGCCTTCTATTCTAAATTGATCTGCTGTATATGAGCTTTGTGTTTGAACTGTTACAGCTTGACTTTCAGCATCTGATGTATTTATAGTGCCTACTAAAGAACCACTTGGGGTAAATTCTTGTATACCTAAATAACTTGTAGAATCAATAGTAGGAGCTGTATTAGCAAAGTATACTTTTTCTATGAAATCTGTTAAACCATTTGCTCCAAAGTTTACATTTCTAATCCCTACAGGTTGATCTTGATTTGTTACTACTCTATTACCATCAAAAGGAACAAATGAAGCAGATTCAGCTAATGAAGCAGATTCAGCATAACTTGAAGATACTTCTTTTGTAATTTCTACTAAAGCTTCTAATGCGTATGAAGCTGTTAAAGCATACGAACTTGAAACTGCATTTAAAACATATGATGCAGTTTGTGCAGTTGTAACATAACTAGCAGTTTGAGCTAGTGTTACATATGATGCAGTTTGTGCAGTTGTAACATAACTAGCAGTTTGAGCTAGTGTTACATATGATGCTGTCGCTGCAGTACCATCTAAATTTCCTTGAAATGAACTTGTTATAGAATCAGCAATAAGTGAACCTGTTATTTGTAAATCATTTGTAGTAGCAAAAAATGAACCTGTTTGTTCAAATATACCACTTCCGCCTCCACTACCACTTGAATAAGATAAAATCTTAATAGAACCACTCATATTAGGATGAGAAGTACATTGGTAGTAAAGTTGATCAGGTGCATTAAAAGGAACATTCCAAGTAAGTATAGCTCCACCAGCTGCACCATTATTAGTTACACCTGCATTATAAGGTGTACCTGATCCTCCTGAAGGTGCATCTGTTTGTATTTGAAATGGATGCTGTCCTGCAGTGTTATCATTTGCAAATTTATAATCTTGTCCTCTTACTAAAGTTATTTCTGGGTCTGAAGCTGGATTTGGAAAACCGTCTCCTGAAAATACATAATCATTATTTCCACTAGCTCCTAAAGACCATTCAGCAGCAAATCCTGAACTTCCTGCACTACCACTAAGAAGAGACCATCCTGAATTTGATCCTACAGATTGAGTATCATTTAAAACATATACCTCTTGTGTGGATTGTTGATATACAATAAGACCAGGATATGTGTTAAACTCATTTAAAGCTAATCTTGCATTTTGATCAACTACTGTAATCCTTGAATCAATGGGGTCTTGACTTGTTATCGTAAATCCTGCTGGTACTACTACTGCCATTGTCTAATTATTTAAAATATTAATTTATAAGTTGCTGTTAATCCTGGAGAAGCTGCGTATTGTTTAACAATTGTTCTGTAAACTTTATACGCTGGTTGTCCATTATTATCAAGTACAATATTACCTGCATCAAAAGAAGCACTATAATTAGCTCCATTAATATCAAAACTGTCTAAATCATCTACGGATCCATCATATATTACATATTGATATAATAATCCTTGCCAATTTATATTAACAAATTGATTGTTTATTTCTGATTTGGTATTTTTTCCTTTATCAATAGTTCCAATAGAACCTCCTAATGAAGTATCCCATGATTCTATATCTAATAATTCATTATAAGTAAAACTAGGTTGAGCACTTGCTCCGTATCTTAAACTTCTTACTTTTTTATATGTTGTAACAGCTGAAACAGGTCTAGCAGCTGCAAAATTACTTGGTTTTAATGCGGGATCATTATCTGAACCATCTACACCTGAAGATGAATAATCCGCAGAAGCTGAAATTAAGATATTGGAAGTTGAAGTGTCTACTACTGTTCTTGGTGGTGCAATGTTGGTAGCTAAAGTTCCAGTTGCATATACCCAACCATTAGCACTTCCTAGTGTAGGTATAAAATCTATACTACCCGTTGCTCCTAATTCTATTTCATTAGTACCTCCAAAAGTACTAGTTGTTCCTAATTGTACATCAGGTGTAAATGCTATTGAAGGTGCTGTAGGGTTGGATTTAGCTAAAGTTTCAGAATCAGTTACTACTTTATAATCTATAACACCATCTGCAGGATTACTTGAAGTTACTTCTAATCTATAACTTCTAGATCCTGTTGTTGTTGGGGAAATTGATAAACTTGTTCCTGTATCTCCTGTTGCTCTTACTCCTGTACTACCTACTGTGGTTTCAAATAAAGAAGCACTTATTAGTGTGTAGCCTCCTAAACTAAAATTACCTACTACAGTGTAAGCATCTTCTACTTTACCAAATCTATCTGTAATGAAACCATTTATATTTAATGCCGGTGTTGGTGCAACTGGTATACCAAATAAAAATGTTAAATCCCCTGCTGCGTATGTAACAGTAACATCTGCGTCAAAATCTTTTACTATAATATTGTTTATTACTTGAGAACCAGAAGAATCAAATGTAATATCAGTTCC
>Ga0181390_1000105_pt1 | contig 31911 bp, 52 predicted proteins | sample 13SPOviralmetaG_FD_130085 | JGI IMG/M metagenome (GOLD analysis project Ga0181390, IMG submission 130085) | Marine viral communities from the oligotrophic San Pedro Time Series (SPOT) site, San Pedro Channel, CA, USA - 13 SPOT_SRF_2010-07-21 | ecosystem: Environmental > Aquatic > Marine > Strait...
CATCTTGAATCCGTTAGAGAAGATGAAGCACTTCACCCCATACTTCTTCACTACCTTGATGTATTCAGGTAGATTCTTTGCCATTGTCGCCTCACCCGAACCATCTAGGTTGACAACGTTCAATCCATACTGCGCACAGTCTGCAACGTACCCTTCGAACTCATCGAGTTTCATGATGCGTCGAAACCCCTTGTGTCGACCACCCTCACGTAAATCCTGTGGACACATTGAACATGAGTAGTTACATCCCCCCGCTACCTCAATTACAGCACGGTCGATTTGAAATGTTTCTCTAGTCATTTCCATAATAAGTCTTCATCCTCTTTTCATATTCTACTGATTTTCGTTTAGTGTGGTATAACAGGTCTTCTACATGTTCTATCCACCACCAGACTCCCATGTCCTCTTTTCGTACTTCCGGATTGAGTCTTAGTGCATTAGGTGTATGGTATTTAGTCACGCCTTCACCACTGATTACCGCAAGTGGTCGTGCAAAATTCTTGGCAACATAATGCCAGATACCGTCGTAACAGATCACCAGACGTGAAGTGGATATGAGTTGCATCGCTTCGGATGCGGGTGTACGGTAAGAGAGTTCATGCATGTTGAACCCTAGTGATTTGAAGTGGTTGATTAGGTGATCCCAATCGGAGTTATCAAAGATACGTTTCCATGTACGAGGTTTCTCTGCGTTCCATGTAGGACGCCAGAACACGATTCGGTCTGGGTCATAGTCTTGAAATGCATCTTGTCGGAATATCCAATCATTACATGGAGCATTCGCACCAACACCATCATTATAGTATCCTGACTCAAACCAAAATCTATTCTTTGCACCATGTGCATTTATCGCTGCAATCCGTCTCTCACCATTTGTTTCCAAAACAACATCATCTTCAAACTTCCAATCACGATATCTTCCGGTAGCATTGAAACAGTGGTGTATCTCCACGCGTTCCTGTTGATGGTAGAAGTTGTGAATATAGTTGCACCGCTCGATGATAGTCTCAGGGTCTTCGAAATGATGGTAGTAGTCCTCACTGTGTTCCCAGTGAAGTTCTAGATTTATCTTTCGAATATTGTTATCCGCGGCATACCTATGACACGAATTCAACGCCCACATAAAATCACCGACGCCTGGGGTACCGCGCCAGGTCACGAGTTCAGAGGGTTTCATCAACTAGTCTTAATGCTTTTTACTTTACGTGCAGAACCCGTAGATGTGTACAGACCGAACCATGCAGCACCCGCACCGACTACGACGGAGATCAGACCCGCCTGTGATGCATTTGGTTCAGGTATCGTCATGAACCATTGAGTGGTTTCGATGAGTAGGTACAGATAGGTACCAATGAATGCTCTCGGGAAAAGTCGATACGCATCGATTACATCCGCGAACTGTAACAACCCTTCAAACTTACTTGCTTTGACTTCTTTGTTCGACGTATCGAATTCTACTTCAAGCTCAATCTTCTGTTTGAGTGGTTTTGCCTCTGGAGTTGGTGTGACTACTGGTTGTTCTGAAAACATGGTAATTACCTAAATCTTTTTTGTAACCATTTAAATATCGCATATATGGTCAATCCATAAAATGCTAATACGCTCATTGGTAATGCTATGTATGCAAGTTCCCACGGTGATAGGAATAGAACTTGCCATGTAAATTCGGCAATTGCCTCTGCGTCACCTTGACGTTGTACCGTATTATTTACAGAGTCCCATGCCAGTTGATTTTCTTCTAGTAGTATATCCCATTCTTCTCTAGGAATACACATAAGGTCTGGTGGGCAAACATCTTCTCTGTAGGTCGTTCCAACAGGGTTGCCAAATGCATCTAGGTCTGCCATCATTTCACCTTGAAATCTTGTGGGTCACCGTTTATTATATCTTTTGCTTTGTGTTCCCAAATGTTAGGAAATAGGCCATGAACTATACAAACGAACGCGAGTAACCACGCCCTGTACAGATGTTCAAAATAGTTCAGACCTATTTCCCGTAGATGTCCCATATCAGAACACTTTCACGTCGTACTTTTGCTCCCATAATTGGGCGTCTAGTTCGTCATTAACCATTGGCCGCCCTCTTATGTTGAGACTGGTATTTAGTAACATCGGAACACCAGTTCTATCATGGTATTCTTCAATTACCTTTCGAAAGATTGATTCGCAATCCTTCTTCACGATTTGAACACGTGCAGTTCCGTCTACGTGTGTTACTGGGGCATAGTCATGCTTTGCCCATGAGGTGAACTGCATATGCTCATTCATTGGTCCGTCGAAGTACTCTTCCGCATATTCCTCTAGTATAGCAGGGGCGAATGGTCGGTACTTCTGTCTTCGTTTTATGGTATTGACTGTGTCTTGTACGTCGTACCTTACATCAGCAATAAGGGAGCGGTTGCCAAGAGCACGAGGACCGAACTCAGCCCGTCCACTAGCAATTCCACAATAGCGATGTTCAAGTAAATGATCGACGATACTGCTAGGATCAACATCCCTTTCGATATTATGCCCCGCATAAGGACTCCATATTAATTTATCTTTTCCGGTTGCTTTTGCCCACGATCGAGCAGCCGTTCCCAAACCAGACCCCGCGTCTGTTGGTGATACGGCAATGTGTACTTCATCAAATAGTTCAAACAATCTGGAGTTGATTACAACGTTCTGTGCACAACCACCGGAATAACATAACTTACTTCCATGTTTAGCTGCCTCTTTCATGATTCCCATAATTGCATAATCTGCAAAGTCTTGGGTTGCACGTGCAGCGACTTTATCTTCTACAGAGAGAATGCGTCGTTCGAATTCTCGACGGAACTTTAGACGGTCCTGTTCTCTCTTGGAGTTAGGTCCGCCTACTGCGATACCTAGAGAAACTTCTGGAGCGATGTCTGATAGGTTTTCGTACCAACGAATCAACCAGTCAGTGATTGCTTTTGATTGAGGACATGTCTCGTGGTATGCGGACAACCCCATTACCACGTACTCATCTTCGAGTGGACGTAGACCTAGGAACTTAGTTGTGAGGGTATAGACTAGACCTACCGACTTAGGGTAGTGCCACTCTTTGATTAGATTGAACTTGTGGTCCATGATGCAGGCAGTCTGCAATTCACCGACCCCATCGATAGAGACTAGGACAGTATCTTCAGATGAATCCCACGGACGCGTATAGAACGCAGAGGCACAGTGTGACTCGTGGTGTAGGTGATGTGCGTCGTAGACTGACGCTTCTGGATAGGGGAACTGTTCGAACCGTTCGGAAGACTGGATCATCTCTGTCGATCTACCCGTTGCTTCAACACCCCCTCGCATATCAAACTTGATACCGTGGTCTTCATAGAAAGACACATGGTCATCATCATTTATCATATCCCATAATACATCGGGTATGTTAGCGTCGTTTTTCTTCTTGGAGTAACGTTCGCCATGGGTCGCGAACTCTACCGTACCATCTTCATTGATGATAGCAAATCCTGAGTCATGATAAAATTCGCTGTAACCTACGTATCTCATTTTTCACCTTTGTTTGTGTATACCAATTAGATTTATTTATATAAAAAAAAGGGGGACCGAAGTCCCCCGACATGCTACCTTGAGCGGGAATTATTGACCTAAAATGTAGTTGTATATATCTTTCCAGTTACGCATCAATGGGAACTCACTATCCTGATTGTAACCATGTGACATCACTACAGACTCTAGACCTACCTTCGCACCAGCGACGGCATTCTCTACCTTGTCCTCTACCCATAGACATCCTGTGTCACGGTAGAACTCCAACTCTTCGTCCTTGTCTGCTCCTGTGTCGAGATACACATACTTCTCGAATACTGTTGGACCGAACAACTCTTGGAGATTCTTAGTGCGCAAGTGTTGCGCGTATTCGTCGTTACTCAAAGAGGTGATTGCGTGGAACACGTAACCATGCTCTTCGTGCAACTTACGAACATACTTGATTGCGTCACGGAGCGGCGGAACCTTTCGGATCGTCGCACTCTCGTTGAACATGCGACATAGTCGTCGCTTCTCGTTGCGTTCCAGACCGTACATGACACCTACGTCATACACATCTGGATTCTTGATCACGTAGTTGTGGCGCTTCATCCACTGTTGGAATGCGTACATCCAATCAAGAAGTACTCCGTCACAGTCTACCAATATAACCTTATCTCGCATTACGCCTCCGTTAGGAACTGAACAATTCCAGTTCCACCTTGTCGCACATCATTTAGAATCTCGTAGACTTGACTTGGGGTGTACCCATAGTCTTGCAGGGCAAGTTGGATACCGCCCCAGTCTGGATTACCCGAAGGTGGTTGATGAATGTAGTGAAAAACCAAATCTTCAACTAACTGTTCACTTGCTCTCATAGAAACCTCTCACTTTTGAAACATAATTATATCAACTTATGGGGGGTTTGTCAACACTTATTTTGAAAATATTTACGGAAATAATGCTCTTGTGAATTTGGAAGTCTTGTAACGATTGTCGTTCCAATGCTTTACCATATCGACCTTCCACTCACCACCAGTGTAGTGACAGAACTTTGCATTATCAAAGAACTCTTGTTCGGTCGCATAGTGTGGACTGTCGTTCCAAGTGGTATCGATAGTCTCTACATCGAATTCATGCTTCATCAACTGCGCAGAGATGTACGGTTGATCATTCATGATAGACATGTGGAAGTCACCAGTGTAGCACCAGTCTTCCCAGTTCATGAACAGTTCACGTGCACGTAGACGTGCCTCCTTGGACCACAGAACCACACCTGTATTCATAATGGTTAGTTTAGATGGTCGGTTAGGTGGCATTACAGGGACGATAGGACAGTCATGCAATTCGAACTTACGACAGAAGTCGCGGTAGTTGGATTCCTTCGAGTCCCATGAATTGTATCCACCCCCATCGGCAGTAACGAAGTCTGACTCTAGGACGCCGTAGACCTCGGCACCAGACTCCATCTGATCAAAGATATTCTCTTCGGTATTGACTACGATGTCCGTATCAACGAATAGTAGGTTGTCGTATTGGTCGAACATAGGGTCCAACCAGACACGAGCGCATTCGTGCAGTAGTGAGGTAGAACAACCGTGACCTTTGGTTGCAACTCGTTCATCTGAGTAAACGTGTTCTGCACCGATCTTCTTTGCGTATTGTTCGAATGATGTGCGGGAGATATCCGCAACTTCTTTATAGAGGGAAGAACGCGAACCGTCCCAGCCCGGAATATCACCGCGAGCATCTACTGCGTCACTCACGATCATATATTGAAAAATTACATTAGACATTCTCTAACCTTGTCATCAAGCGTTCTGCTCGATTCGTCACTTGTCGATACCATTTCGAATCACGACCTTCAACTGCCGCGTTCACCCAATCCTCATTTTGTAAATGAAGATACATATTCTTGAACTTACTTAGTCTTGGTCTACCTAGGTTGAACATCATGTTGACCAAGATTTGTTGTACCTCATCTGGCCAACTGTGGAACCCGTCTCCGTATAGTACAGCACATTCGTAGATTGCGACGTTGAGGTCGTGGTCGAATGCCTCGCTAACTCTTTCGGGGGAAATTTTCGTTCCGACTGGAGCGCCGTACTCTCCGTCACTTTCCTTGATGAGATGCCCAACACCGAACGTGGGATAGTTGAGATGGTCGAGGTAAATCTCATAGACGACTCCTTCGTCAATCTTTAATTGTTCGAATACTGCTTCTCTGTTCATGATCGGTTTCACTTTAGGTTTGCACCATAGTTTACGAATTAGTTCTATCATAACTTGATGGCAAGAACCACCAAGATAGATGCTAGTAGAATGTTGGTCATTAAGATTTCGATCGCAAGAATAGTGTGGTACCATACCCACCTAGTTTTATATGCATTCGCAACCGTAACGTTATCTGGGTCTGGATCGCCCACGGGTTCCGCTGAAGACGGTCCTGACTTCAACCAACTAAAAAACTTCATACTACTAAACCTTTATTGTACTTTTTTCCCCCGCATTCTTTTTGATTGCGGTCAGTTTATTTTCCCACTCTTTACCAGCAAGCCTCATTGTTGACTTTACTCCGGTAACAAGTTTGGGTGATGATGTTGGACTATGGTATCGAACCCATTGCGGGTTACTGTCTTTCCAATCATCGTATTCGGAAATCCGGAGAGTCACTTCCATGACCTCTCCGGTTTCACTGTTTTTAAATTCATACTGTGGCATTATGTATCCATTCCAAATTCTTGTCAATCACTACGACAGGAGTCTCACAAAAACGCACCTGAAGAGATAGACCACCTCCTATTACAATCGAGAAAGTTGTTTGATAGACGATTCCAGTAAATTACAATACTGGTCCAAGGTTTCCGTTCGATAATATGGTCGATTACCTTGGGAATATATTGCTTGGCGTCTGGTGTCATGAACGAACCTTTGTAGTTCGTTTATATTATTGTTCAACTTTTGCTCTTGACTCGACATAGGATTCTCCTTAGAAGTTATAGTTAATTGTCGAAAAGATTACTCGCGGATCAAATTTGGAAATGCCTCCTGTACTAGTTTTTTAGTGATGTAACGACACGGTGGTTTCTTTGCCACCATTTTCAAAATGTACTCAGCATCCTCCGGATGAACGGATTCTAGAAGCTGAATAAATTTATTCTCGCGTTTAAACGCTGGGGTATTTTCACCCTTACCTCCCTTCACGAAGTTTCCAAATTGCTTGTGCTGCTTCGTTAGGGTAGAGGGTGCCGACTCCGGTCTGTTCGGAGTGAAAGGTGGGCGTCCTGCTGGAAGTAAAAATTCCAAAGAATCGTCGAAGGAACCCCGAAGGATATCTTTGAACGCCCAGTTGTCTTCATATTTTTTCAAAACATCTAATCGGGCTTCACGGGAATCTGCTTCTTTGTATTCCTCGAACACCTCAAAGACTTCTTTACGAAATGTAATCATTACTTACGCCTTTTCAATTTTATTACATATGTAAGTTATTCTACCGATGCGGATTTCTATCTTATTCGCACATTTATAGATCAACTCTTTTGTTGCTCTATCATACATTAGTATAATGTTAGTGTTACTCTTGAGTTCAGATTCCAGAGCGTCTATCTGAAACTCTTTTATTTGTACTACCTTTATATATTCATCAATTATCTTTGCTGTGCCACCAATCCAAAGTAACGAGCACAGCAAGGCAGTTATTGCCACTGTGTGAAACTTGGTCATAGACTCTCTCCCCTTGTCTATAAGTTATTTATAAACTAGGGGATGTCGATTGGTATTATTTCACCTCACTATATAATATTTTTGACACTTGATCCCATTCTTTAGGTGTGACATCATTTAGACGATTGTCAGATGGACTTTCCAATTCAGGTATACAATCACTAAACGTATCAAACAATCTAGTGAACTTCATCTCATAGATATGTCTCAACCCCATGACGATGTTTGCTAATTCGTCGGTGTCGCTGGGAGACAATGAATCGAAATTACCTTTGTCTATATGTTCCAGTAAATGCTGGAGATCATCCGTGATCCCCCAGCATCCCATGATTTCTTGTTCTAGATCAAATCGGTCCTTCATGCTGCCACCGCCATTTCGACGGCAAGTTCAGCAGCACGCTTCTTCTTGACTTGGTTTGCACCGTACCATGCAGAAGTCATTCGACCATCCGCAGTACGACCCAACTGGTGGTCAGTGAGGTAGGTCACTGAGTTGAATGCTTGCCACCATGAACCACGACCGAACTCAGCGCCGGGTTGAGTCTCTAGCAACTCGAATGCTTTCTTTGCATTAGGTGCGAGGTCTTTGTAACCACGTACTTCTGCGGCAGGTGCCTGTGAAGGAAACAGAGAGTTGTAGTACTGAATCAGAGTGTCAGCAGTGAACTGTCGCTTAGACAACAACTGTGCCATCTCTTTGTACTGGTCGAACTTCTCATGAGCCAGTCCTAGGTGTTCTTTGACCATCTGTGGGTCAAACGCACGTCGGTGGTTCACTTTGATACCGTTAGTTGCAGAACCCTTTAGAGCGAGGGACAGAGTGTTCATGCACGTCACACGAACCGGAGTGAATCGAATGTCGATCGACTTACCGTACTCATGTGGGTTAGAGAACAGAAGGTACGAATCAACTTGATCACCCTTCAGGATATCGAAAGACTCTTTGATGCGAGCCATTGCGTATACGATCTTACCGTCTTTGAGTGAACCCGCAGAGTTCATCTCCATGTCACCCGCAGAGCAGTAGTCATTGAAGAAAGTGAATGCTTCCTCATTCTGACAAGGTGACCATGCACCACCCACCTGAGTGAGTACAGAGTTGTCGGATGAACGCACAAGTGCCTCCATACCAGTGGCGATCTTCTCACCGTTGTAGTCAGCGTAAGTAGGAACTTTCTCGACCGACCAGTCGACACCAGCTTTCTGCATCATCTGTACGGGAGTTAGATCGTTAGAGACTTCGGTACCAATACCCCAAGGGCATTTACCGACAGTCGCAGAAGTTTCGATTTGTAGTACATTGTTCATAGAAGACATAATATAGATTCCTTATTCAATTGAGTACCCATTGTATCACATGTTTTGATTACTTGTCAAGTCGTTTTTGAAATAAATTACAAATAATCTGGGCGGTATTTGTGGTAGAGTTTTACCGACTCATCTTCGAGTCCCATCTTTTTGAGACGACCCATCATAACACGAATCTTTTGAGACTCATCTCTACCCTTGATGTATGCACGATGGTCATCACTGAAGTGGTAGGTCCAATCGTGATTCTGGAGCATACTCTCCAACAATTCCATTTCAGGTCTCATGCTGCAAACTCCGACTTAGGTGAGAATCTAGGGTAGAGTCGGAAATTTCCTAACTCAGTAAGAGTCTGAGTGTACATGATGGGTTCTTGTAAGAACTTCGCATCAAGGGCATCATAGAACAGAGAAGCATCATTGTTCATTTCTAACCAGAAGAAGTCATCGTTGAAGAATGAATTCTCAGAGATTTTATTGATCTCTACGTTCAGATTGTTGATAACACGAACGGGAACCTTCAGGAATGACGCTGAAGGATCAGTGATGTACGTAACTGCATTGGCAGGGTTAGTATTGAAACTCATTACACTGACTCCTTTACTTTCAATTTTTGAGAAGACGTATCGATGATAAGATCACGGACACGTTCACGATCAATAGAGTCACCATGACCCCAAGTTTCATGACGGATAGTACTAGAACAGATTTCTAGGTACTCCATGATTGCACTTTCAACGATAGACACTGACAGACCCTCTACAGGGTATAAACCGTCATAGGCATAGAAGGACAAGACATAGTTTCGGAATTCAACTAGGTCTGGGTTAGAACGCATTGCGATATAGTTAGTAGTCATAATCAAATTTCTCTCTTCATCAATTTATGTAACCATTATACTTCTTTTGGAAACGTTTGTCAACACTTATTTCGAAAAAAAGTGAATTAAATTGATTCAACTTTAGTTAGGTTTCCAGTAGATTTGAATTTGTTATCCACTCTAATCTTTACTTCGTCGACCCAAGACACAGACTCAATATCATTCTCAGTTCTGTAGTTCATTGCTTCGATCAAAGAGTCAAACTTAATGTTGTTTGCAAGGGCATCATTCTTCATTTCTCTAATAACATATTTTATCATAATCAAATCTCTCTCTTCATTATTTTATGTAACCATTATACTAGTTTTGATAACATGTTGCAAGTAGTAAACGTGACCCAAACAAAAAAAATGGTCACCTAGTCTATTTCTTCGACGGTGATTCGGTACTGTTTACCATTGAAGTCAACAACCTCTAACCGTTTTGCGGTAGATATCATATAACCTTCTTTAGGTTCCAAGTCCATCTTCACGTGACCGACTTGTCGAATGATGCCACCATCATCCTTTCCGTCCGCAACCATTGCGGGTCTAACGATTGTGTGTGCGATGTAATCGCAGTATGCCATAGACATTATGCTGCCTCCTTCATTTTGGCGAAATATTCAACTGACTCTTGATAAGTCATCCAGTCACCCTTACAGGTCTCTACAGAAGTTTGAGTGTCTGAACGGTTACCCTCAAGGTCTTGGGTCCATGAAGAAACCTTTCTCTTGAGAATACCAAACGCAGGCATGTACTCATCAAACTTCATAGAGGATTGTGCGACCCACACACCTTCGGGGGTTCTCTCCATGTAGATCGGGGTTTCCCAATCTTCACAGTAGTTTGACGCATCGAAATCGATAGCATCGACTAGGTCTTGACTAATGATGTACTCCGCAGAGTACTCATCGCTCTGGTTGATGAGTGTGGACAACTCACTCCAGTAGGCATCATCTTGTGCCTCTGCAAGAGTGCAGTCGACGAAGTAGGTGCTACCACCCTTAGACTTCCAGTACTGAGGACATTCCCCTGTACCGTCCCAATCGTGGGCACCATAGTTTTCACGGAACTGAGTCTGGACAACAATTTTCATTACACGAACTCCTGATATTCATCGTAGGTTAGGTACATATCGGTAGTGGGGTTGAGGTAAGCACCCTCACGTACATCATAGTATAGAACTTGGTTACCATCATAGAAGAATGGTCCTTCAAGACCATCACGCTCTTGATACTTCTCACGGGTTTCTTGTGAAACGTTCAAAATTCTGTAACCCATAAAAACCTCTCTCATCAATTTATGTACCCATTATACTTATTTTGGAAACAACTGTCAACACTTTTTTTAGACTTTTTTGCTATATGACCTAAGTTTTTATGAAAAATTGTTCTAAGAAAAGTGTTGACTTTGTTTTGAAAATAAGAGATAATAGTACCCTATTGAGATGAGAGAGAAAGTTATGCAATTACCTATGTCCTATATCAAAGATGCTTATGTTCGTTGGAACAACACCAACGAAATCACTCAAGAGTGGTGTTCTACTCTTCCTAACTTTGTAAATGCCCTGCGCAAGTATTATCAGAACGATTCGACTGTCGTCCTGTATGCAGACGTTCATAAGTTCTGGCACAACCCAGACCTTGATATCAACCTGAGATAAGGAATAAATTATGTTAGTTACAGTTATCCACACCGCGTTTGAAGATTCGCCCCGAACTGTTGCCTTTGTTGCCGTCGGCAATCGTACTGGTGATGAAGCCCTTGAGTATGCATATCACCGCACCCAGAACCTTGGTGGTTCATGGAGTCGTGATGACATCGAAAACAATCCGGACTATTCAGAAGATGTGACTGTGATGGCAGACCTTCCGGTTCATGAAGGTGTGACATACGGTTTACGGTCTACCTCGATGGGTGACCAGATGCTTCTTGGTAATGAGAAGTACAAAGTTGCAATGTGCGGTTTCGATCGCATCTAATCTTTGGGTAGATGCTTCGCGTGGATTTTGCATCCAATGAACGCGTTGTAGAAATCATCCCTGAGTAGAACGTCGTACTCGAACTGTAGTTTTGCTTCGTAGTACGAACACTCCCCTTTGGTGCGGCAGAGTTTCAGAATCTCTCTCCTGAAATTCTCTGCACCTTTCTCTTCAACTAGGGATTTTACTTCCTGACTTGAACCAAAATATTTCTTCCAGTCCGATATAGCACGAGTCTTTACTTTGCGCTTTCGCGTCTTGGTTACTGGTAGGGTCTTTGGTTTCCAGAAGAACTTCTTACCGATATACTTCTTACCAGTAGTCAACTCTGTGATGATGTAGACGAACCCTTGATAGTCTTCTAAAAAGGATTCTTCGGGATCGAACAATGTGTCTTCAAATAACCATTCCATGCACCTACTTATAGGTCATGTAAGTCCGTATGAAATATGGTTCTCCCTGAGAGACAGTCTTGGACCATTCCTCTGCGGCATCATCATCCGCTTGGTCACTGACATATTTGTAACAATGAAACTCTACCCCCGCATCCTGACATACCTTTGCAATGGCATATGCTTCCATCTCTACTAGGTCAGCAGGAATCTCAAGGTCTGGGTCTGCAACAAAGTTGTCCCCCGTACTACAAACCTTTCCGGTTTCCCATTCAATATCATGAACGTGACCTAAGATGACTCCGTCCTCGAATGGTGTTTGGCCAGGACTGTATCCTAGACCCGCACATGACATATCGCGTTGCACGAACTTGTCTACTCTATGCAGACCACCGTCTACTGTGATACCACCGGCAGTACCGAAGTTGAACACCCTCTCTGGTTTGTATCGTTCGATTAGTTTTGCAGCAGTCATCGCTGCATTGACTTTACCGACCCCAGTGAAGAATACGTTGTTCCACTGAGACATTTTTGGTGCTTCTAGTTCTAGGGCAATTAATATAATACTATTCATAAGTTACTACACTAAAAGTGTCCATATCAAGTGAGGCGGTACCACCAAGGAATGCGAGGTCGATGACACATGCATAGGACATGTCGACGACTTCGAATGTACGTAAAAGGTCGACGATAGCAAGTGCGGTACCACCTGTTGCACTCACATCGTCGATAATGCAAACATTGCTGTTTACGTTGAGCGGAGCATCCGCTTTTATTTCTAGGACCCCAGAAGAATACTCGTAATCGTAAGATTGAGATCGTACTGGGGGTGGAAGTTTGCCTGGCTTCCTGACCATATGAAGTGGGAGTCCCAGTTCACGAGCAACTGGTGATGCCCATAGGAACCCTCGTGCATCTGGTGCAACGATGTCAGTAATAACATTACTTGCACAGTACTGTAAGATGCGTTCGACGCTGTAGTCGAATGCTTTTGGGGTTTCCAGTATACTGGTCACATCTTTGTACATGACTCCCTCAACTGGGAAGTCTGGTACGGATCGTATTACCTGTTTTAAATTCATATCACCATTCGTCCGATTCTTCGGCTTCTGCGTCTGCCCCACACATGGGACAATAACACGGCACTTCGTCTTCATATAAACTCGCATATTTTATACGAAGTACCGTGGTCATATCGCATACCGGACATTCGATGATGTACTCATTATCCATTATGCTACCTCTAGTTCTATCTCATCCCATCCGTAGTCTTCACCTTCCATGCCGACCACTGAGTATTCGGTCACACGTTTCTCAAAGAAGTTGTCGTGTGATGCTCCGTTAAGAACCCAGTCCAACCACGGTAGTGGATTTTTCTTTTGTTTGAACAATGGTTTCAAACCCAACTGAAGTAGACGACGGTCAGCAATGTGACGTATGTAGTCGCGGACTTCTTTCTTAGTTAGACCCTGAACATTGTTACCTTTGAATGCAAGTTGAATGAACTTGTCTTCTAGTGCGACAGCATTCTCTGCCATCTGGTAGATTTTAGACTTCAGTTCGTCGTTGACAATCCGTGGGTGTTCGTCTGTGAACTCACGGAACAACTTTGCATTACCCTGTACGTGGATGGTTTCATCTCGGATAGACCATTCAACGATTGTTGCCATACCTTTCATCTTTCCAAAACGTTGGAAGTTCAGGAGCATGACGAACGATGCGAATACTGACATACCTTCGTTGAACACAGACTGTGCCAACGCAAGTGCAAGACCCATATGACTAGAGATGTTCCCATCTTTCATAAAATCAATCTTGTCTGCCATTTCCGAGTACTCTAAGAACGCATGATAATCTTCGTCTGGTAGACCCAGAGTATCGTTCAATAGAGCATATGCACGTTGGTGTACCCCCTCACGGTTTGCAAACGAGGACAACATGTTACGCACCTCGTTGTTCTTGAACTTCGGTATTAGAAGTTCGTGGTAGTTCTCGCCTACCTGTACGTCTGACTGCGTGAACAATCGTAGTACATGTGTGATGAATACTTTCTCATCTTCGGTCAGTTTGGTTTTCCAATCCTGTACGTCTTCAGACAATTCTGCTTCATCTTCAATCCAATGGATTTCTTCGTGTTTCTTTGTTAGTTCAACCGCCCAAGGATATAGGAACGGTTTGTATGTTTCTGAAAATTTAAGTAACGACATAATAGACCTTTATTATAAGTTGTATGTAAGGCGTTTGCCCTTATCCTTCACAAGCTCGACATTCGTCTCCATCATCCACGGCTAATGTGATATCCGTTTTCAATTGGAGCATAAGGTCTTCATAACCACCAATGTATCTTCCTTCTATGTAAATCTGCGGAACTGTTGTAACATCCTTGCGACCAGTGACCTCTGCGGCGGTCTTTTTGATAACCTCAAGGTCTACGTAGTCGAAATCGACTCCCTGTAACTGCAACTCTTCGATGGCCTTGGTACACCACGGGCAGTTAGATTTGCCATAGATTATCGTCCGGTTGTCATCCTCCAATGCAACACGTTCGACTTTGTCTGATACCGTCTCCGCACGAGACGCTGCCTCTGTGCGTAAATAGTATAGACCTTTCAACCCTTTTCTCCACGCGTTGAAATGCACCTTATTGACGTATCGCTTAGGTGTGCCGGATGGGAAAAATAGGTTGACAGACTGACCCTGACAAATAAATGGTTGTCGGTCAGCAGCGTGGGTCACCACCCAATTCTGGTCTAGTTCTTGCGCAGTCTTGTAGATTGCCTTCTCACCTTCGTTAAGAAACGGTAGATGTTGCACCGACCCTTTCTTGGTGATAATGCTGGACCACGTAGATTCGTTATCGTGACCCTTCTCTTTTAGGAGTCGGGTCAGATAAACGTTTTTCACTAGGAAAGAACCTGCGCGAGTTCTATGCGTATAAGCACATGCCTTCAGTGGTTCAATCGATGGTGACGTTGATAAAATGACTCCCGACGACGCGTTTGGTGCTATTGCTATTAGATGCGCATTACGCATTCCTGAACCTAAACCGTCTGAGTATTCACCTCGCTCTTTCGCAAGGAGCCGTGACTCTTCTGTTGCTTGTTTGTTGATATTCTGAAAGACAACTTTATTTATCTCTCGTGCTTTATCAGACTCCCAAGCGACAGAGTGTTTCTGTAAGAGTGAATGGAATCCCATTGCACCCAATCCAATCGAGCGTTCACGAGCAGCAGAGTATCTTGCACGTGAAATGCTGTCTGGTGCGTTCTCGATAAAGTACTCAAGAACATTATCCAACATGCGAATAAGGTCTCGCACGATGTTGGTATCTTTCCACTCATCATAGTATTCTAGATTGAGTGATGAGAGACAACATACCGCAGTCCTGTCTGGACCTGTCGGCAAGTGAATCTCGTTACATAAGTTTGACCCGTGAATCTTGAGACCCTTTTCCTTTAGTGGCATCGGGAGTGCACGATTCGCAGTGTCAATGAAATTCAAGTACGGTTCACCCGTACGGAAACGTACCTCAAGGATTCGTTCCCACAACTTACGTGCATTGACAGTGTCTTTTACTGCACCGTCTTTCGGATCACGCAAGTCAAAACTTGTATTGTTTATGACTGCTGCCATAAACTCATCTGTGATATTTATAGCATTGTGAATGTTCAGGGCTTTCCGTTGAACATCACCTGTCGGGATACGAATATTTAGGAATTCTATAATGTCTGGGTGTGATATGTCTAGGTATGCCGCATAAGACCCCTTACGCGTCTTACCCTGACGATACGCAATCATGTCTGCGTCTACAGTGTGCATGAACGGAATAGGGCCAGGCGCAATGTCAGAGACCGTACGCACATCTCCCCAGTGTCCACCGACACCGCCACCCATGACAGACAACCACCGCAACTCGCTGGAGTGTTCAATGAGACCCTCTAGGGTATCTGGGACGTATGTGAGGAAACATGAGATAGGTAGTCCCTTGGACTTACCTTCATCGGAAGGAGCATTGGACAGTACAGGCGATGCAAACATGAACCATTTCTTAGAAACATACTCATAGAGTCTTCGCGCAAGTACTTCGTCTAGTTGTCCTTTATACATTGACCATGCAGTCGACGCTCGTGCATAAGCATCTTGTGGAGAAGTCTCTCCATCGACCATATAGAAATCTTTCAACATACCTACCGCATAATCGGTAAGCAAGTTGTCTCTATCATAATTCACTTCTACTGTCATCATTATTCCAAATTTTGGATTATCTCATAGAGAAATAACCGCTTTCAAGTATTTTTGGCGCGATTGCCCTATAGTTCTTTATGTCCTTCAAGTAATAAATGTGATCGGCAGCTTTTGCCCACATACCACTCTTAGGCTCCGTATCCATTACCTTGTACCACCTTTGTAACCACTCTTCTGCGGAGTCTGGGTCTTTCTTTACGTTGTGAAAAACCCACTTACTATATTGTTCTTGAGTGACAATAGAGATATCTAGGAAAACTCCATCATCACGACATTGCTTTCTTGCTCTGTTCCATCTACTTCCCATTGTGGCATCGATGACTTCTGACACTACAATAATATATATGGTGTTCTCTCTACACGAACAATACCGCACATTATACACATTTAATGTCGTTTTGTCAATAGAAGACATCGCATCATATGCTTTCTGATTACTTCTCAGATTGTTGATTAGAGCAGACATTACTACCCCTACTTACTGTAGTCGTAGAAGGGTTCGTCTTGTTGGTAATCATAATCCTCGATGATCATTGATTTTCCTGTGGTCCAGAACTTCTGACACTTGTCTAGAATGTAGTCTTCTTGTTCTTTAAGGTCAAAGAGTCCTTCCCACATGAGGTGATTCTCAAATGAGGCGGTTGGGTTTCTTACTAGGAATCTTTCGGTAGGAAGTTTGTCACCATCGTAACCTGTCATGGAAACTAGGATGACACTGTCTAGGGTGTATGCACTCAGAATAGACTCAACGTCTTCGTCGGGTGTTTCTAGGATGACTATTTTGTAGTCGATACAATCAATGGTCTTCATACTATATTCCTTAATTCTGGTGTAGAATTATATAGCATTATGACCATTTTGTAAAGGGGAAATTAGGATTTTTTTTGAAAGTTTTGTGGAAAAATTCTGCGCAAAACCTTTTCCATGTCTTTACGCTTTTTCTTTCGGTCGTATTTTTTTCGGACAATAACAGTCTGGTCTGGATTATCTCCAGTACCAACAACGTCTTGAGTCGTTGTCATCTCAAACTGTTTCATAAACTCTTCGTAACTCTTCATTTTGATATCTCACTGGCAGAGAACAACACGCGTTTACCCGTGAGGAGATGGGTTCCTTCAAAAATCGAGATACCTAGGATGTCATATCGTAGATTATTTTCGTAAACACGAACTTGATCTCCCTTGCGGACCAACTCTTCTCCGGTGTCTACTAGAGTTTCGTTACACATACGATACATGCCCTGACCGATGTTTCCGTCTTCTAGGACATACCATTTAGAATCTTCCATAAGAACGTCCATGATGTCCACGCCTGTCGCTTCGTGTATCTTCTGCAATTGACTGTCTGAAAGGTCACCATGTTCTTTGATCAATGCAAGTGCAGCACCATATCGAGCAACCAACGAAGAACCGCCTGGCACCTTTGCCATGAGTTTCTTTAGGTTGAACACTAATCGATGGAATGAGGTATAGTGGGTACGATATGCATCACGTTTCTGCATGTCGCCCATGTCATAGTCTTTGACCTTATCACCTTCTGCATCAATAATGCCTGCCTTGAACGCACCTGTTTCCTCGAACTTAGTAACGAGTAGTTTCAGAAAACGAATTGTATAGACCACATCTGCGGCTGACTTTAGGATGCCCATCTTATTTCTCTCAATTTATCTATTACGTATTTATCCATTTCGATACCTGTAATGTCATCATTTTTTATTGCCTGAAGAAAAACAAGGAATGGTTTGATAGTCGGCCACTGTTCTAGAGGTATTTTCAACGCCAACATCTCCACCCCTGCTTCATAACCAAAGACATTGAATATGACAATGAGGTGGTTTAGAATGAGTCTCTCCGCAAGGTCACCATTCTGGTGGTATCGATTCACCAGTCTCTTCACATACTTGAATCTCTTCAGGTCATCGAAGAATTCTTCCCCATCGATATGCGTGGGGTTATAGTAGTGTTTCGCGGCATAGACTACAATGTTCTTTTTATTCAACTTCATAATAAGGGTCTTCGAACTCCGGTAACCTGTATCCTTTGGGATACATTTCCATCTTATTTAGTTCTTCCACTATACCCTTTTGGTAGTCGTAGTCCATCTCTTCTTTATATCGAGTTGTACTGTAGTTGTCCGCAATATAGATGTAACTGTATGCGGGTTCCTCTATCCTGACTCGCATATCTAACTTACCCTCATAAGAGAGTTTCTTCAGTTTGTAGTAATGCATCCGGTCTTCGCCGATTGTCAACACGGGATCGAATCTCGCACTCTCTGCGGCTTTGCGAGAGTAAAAAACTACACGATTCAAAGAGTTGTATCGATCGTTGTAGTCTGCTCCCATCTGTGCGAGGGCCCGAGTAGTTTGTGACCATTGATATGCACGTTCTTCGGTCAAGAAGTCTCCGCACTTTTTCAGGTAGTGTTGGGCTAAACTCTCTTCTGTAGGCACACTGAATGGGGCGTTATTTGGTTTGAGTTTCCACGGATGTCTGGAACCATATTTCTGTGGGATAAACATGAAGTCCCTTTTCACTCGTTTAGAATCTATTTGTTTTCTAAACAACTTGAATAGAGAGTCGTTGAAGACCTCTACATAGAGTTCGTCAGCTAGACAGATTATATCGGGTGGGGAGTCGCCTAGTGCGACGGTTCGGTAGAGGTTTCTACCGTAGGGAGTTATGATATCGTCACCATCGACTTGCACCATGTACTCATTATCGCTCTCCAAGAACTTATCGAGTACGGTGTTCTTACCCGTTGCGGGCGTACCGTCTGATTCGGTGACATGATATTCTATGTTGTTTGATGCACAGAAATTCGTGGCCTCCTCAACATACTCTTCGTTTAGAGTGTTGATGATGACCACGGTCTCTTTTGTTTTGAGTGTAGTAAATTGACGATGTAGCGTCCGTATATTACTACTAGTAAGGACATAGTATTTGAAAGACATGATCTATCCGCGATAGATGCCCGCTTCCTTCAACTTTGCAACTAGGACATCTTTCTTACGACGCTTATCTAATCTCACACCGTTCGCTCTTCCTAAAACGTCCAACTCATTCTTAGTCATATCTTCAATGAGACGAAGTTCCATGTCGGCTCTCATCATCTCATATTCGACATCAACTGGTTCGGTCGGTAGGTCTTGTCGGAAAAGGTTTAGAATATATTCAAACAACATAGTATAGGTCCTCAGTATTACTTTTTGACAGGTGCCTTATCACCATTCGACAAATTGTCTGCACCACTTCTTGCTGGTGATTGCTTCATGTCTTTACCACCCGCTTTGAAAGTTACATCGTGACTCTCTTCTTCCTGATCTTCGATTTTCTTATCAGACTTCTTGTGATTCTTGATAACTTCCTTATCGTGTTCAGAAGAATGGTCATCGTACTTTTCTGGAGCAGTTGCACCTTTCTTAGGATCAACCGCTTCAGCGAATGCAGACCACATCTCTTCAAATGCAGAACGGAACTCTACACTTTCAATCTTAGAGATTTCTGCTTTCTTGTCGGCAGTTTTAGGATTCTTTTTGATATCAGAATCACCGTCAGCTTCTGGTTCTACTTCTGGTTCCTCTTCATCATCTTTCTTCTTAGGAGGGAAAGGTTTCTTCTTCTTGTCCTTTGGTTCTTCTTCGGACTCTTCTTCTTCGTCTTTCTCTTCCTTCACAGCAGGCTTCTTGCCACCGTCGATTGCGTCGTCGGTTGCCTTACGTTTCTTGTGAAGGAACTCGTCCGAAGAATCTACATCACCATCGTTGTCGATGTCCTTGTCCTTGCGATCCTTGAACTTCTTATCGTTCTCTGCATCGTCTACTGGATCAAGTTTCTTCTCAGACACTTCTTCGAGTTCAACATCTTCGAAAATCTTACCCATTTGTTTAGCACTGACTGTTTTGAAATCACCAAATTCGTTAGTCAATTTAAAGGACAACTTACCTTTATCTTGGTTCATCTGAACAGTGTATCGTTTACCGTCCTTGCCTCGAATCCCAGACTTATCTCTGATCTTGGCTTCGTCTACAGTTTTTTCTCCGGAGACCATTCCCAAATACGCCTCCATAATTTTATTGATATCTGACATCATTAGTCTCCGTTAGTTTACGCGTCAAAAAACATTTTGACAACTACACCAGCAAAGACGGTAGCGGATAATGTAATAATATATTGCATTACTTTTACAGTCTTTCCTTGCTCTTGGAGAGAATCTTCCATATCATCCATTCTCATGGAAAATCGATTCATTCTCTCGAAGTGTTGCGAATTTGCCTTTTCTATGTTTATTAGTTTTTCTTCTGCACGAGCTAGGTCGATCATTGCATCGGAAAGTTTGTCTATCTTGTCCTCGATTCTTGCGAGGCGTTGTTCTTCACGTTGCACATGCTCTTGTAATATGGTATTATCTGCCATTATCGATCAGCCCATTAGTATTGATAATATAAGTCTTATAATAAATTAGTAATATAATGATTAGTAATATAATTAGTTGACTTATGGATTAAAGTTATGTTCTTATTTATAATGAATTAATCACCAAGCTTTGCAAGACCAGTATCGCGCTTTCCACTTCGGGCCAGGATCAGAACAGTTGTGTCTGGCACGAAAACTTTTTCGACGAGCAGGGTTGTCTCGTTTGATCTCCATATTGGGATCACCGAATGAGACCTTCACGACATTTCCCTTCTCGTTCTTTGTATATACGTAGAACTTCTTAGACCCACCACGTACAGGTTTGTTCAGTGTAACAGTCTTACCCTGATACTCTGCTTCGGTCAGTTCCAACTCTTCGTCGAGAGACTTACATGCCTCACAACACCCTTCATCTACGTACTGTTTAAACTTTTTCATTTTGAAAGTAATGCCTTTGCTTTCGTACGATCGTGGAAAGCGAATGTGTGAGACTTACCGTCCTTTTCGTCTTTGACCACATAACCAGTTTTGGTCATCTTAGTGATCTTACCCATTCTCTTATCACCGCGACTATCGTAGTAATCAAGTTCAAGACCTACTCGAGCTTCACTTTTGGACTCTGTACCCATGCCTTTAGTTGCAAGTGTACGGTAGTTTTCATCAAGTAGTTCAACTTCTTCACGCATGAGTTTACCACCTTTCACTCTGAATCCGTTATCTTTTAGGATTTTAGTAATAGTGGTCTTCTTTACCAAGTCGTCCATATCCTTGAGCAACTTAGTCAAACCCATGAATGCCTTATCCTGTACACTTAAAGAGGAATTCATAAACATAACACGTGCGAATGCAGCGGCCTTCTCGAACTCAATACCCTTTTTCTTATGTTTCAAGAGTTCATTAGATATCTTTTCAAAATCTGCGGCTTCATCAAGTTCTACTGACTCCTTTACAGGTTTGCCGTTTTTAGAAATGATACCCTTGTATCCTTCCTTTTCCTTATCGGCAAGGAATTTCTTGGCGAATGTCAATAGGTGAAACGGCATCGTACGAATAGGTCCCTTCTTTGACATTGCGTACTTCACCACAAACTTATCTTTATTTGCGGATTCTCTTAGTTCAAAAAAATCTTTCACTTCAACTTCCTCTTGATGCGCCTCGAAATACCTTAGATGGAGCGCGGTTTGTATTATTTAATTTGAGACTGGGGCCTTGCGACCCCGTCATGTTAAACTTATTATTTTCAGAACTAGTAGACTGCAACCTTTCTCGTTTCTCTTGAGACATCTTTTTGTTGCGAGGTTTCTTAGTCTTACTCATATTTATTCCTTATTATGTTATCCTACAGTTGCGTGTAAGTTTTGACCGAAGTGAGCGAATCCGGAAGTACCGATGTTGTCGATACGAGTACCATTGTTTCCATCTAGATCATATACCCAGAAAGCACCATTGTTACTGTTAACACCAGAGGAACTTACAAAGATGTAGTTACCTGCAACTTCAATATCTCCAGTTCCGAAGTTGTCATTTCTTGGGCCTGTTACTTCTTTGATAAGAGACCCGTCTTCTTCATTAAAGATAAAGAATCTGCCGACAGATGTGTCCAGAGCTTCACCAACGACAATTCTTCCAGAACCGTATGCAACATTACGACCAAATTGACCACCACCACCAGCGGTAGGTCTTTCGATAGACATCACTTCAGTTCCATCTTCTTCGAACAATTGGACACGTCCAGCGTTATTGTATGCACTAGAACCAACAAGGAATCTTGAATGATTTTCTTGCGAATCGACAGAGGAACCAAATTGATCACCCGCCGATCCATTTAATCGAGTAATTAAATCTCCGTTCGTTGGGTTGAAAATAAACACAGAACCGGAATCTTGTCCATTAACGTCAGCCCTGTATGCGCTAACAATGAGTTTTGTTGAAGTGAATGCCATATGGCTACCAAAATATATCATGTTTGCATACGCATTACCTAGTTGATAATCTGGATTGTCAATATCTACTATGTTGGTTCCGTCAGCGTCTTGGATTCTAACATGTCCAAGACCATATCTTTCGACAGCAGAACCTTGAACATATACATATTCATAATATCTTGTAGCAAGTCGATTTCCGTCTAAAGATGCACATACTTCTTGCTGACCGAAGTTAGCGTCTGTTACGTTTGGTCCGTATAGTGTGCGTACTAAACTGCCAGTCGTTCTATCAAAAACTAAAATACGACCACTGTTATTGCCACCGCCAGTATAGTGCAGGTTACCTACGAATATATTATCACCGGCCATAAAGATAGAAGAACCTACCATTTGACCACTCGGAGTAGGAAGAGTTGTGTTGTTACCATCCTGATTCATGATGAACGCTTGACCACCGAAGCTATTGCCGAACATTGCAGTAGTGGCTACAGTCCAAGTGCCTTCAGCTACTGGTGATGTAGATGATGTCGAGCCACTAGAAGATGATTCTGTTACTGGTGGGTTGTCTGCGTCTACGCCAGCAATTACTTGACCGGCATGAAACACCACACGCGCTAAAATTTGATTTGACATTTGTTCTAAATTCCTTTAAGTTTTATGCTAAGTCTTTGTCATGGTTCAGGCCGCCTTTCTTCTTCTTGACGATGAAAGCGTTGACCCTTGCCATTCCCCATTGTTGCGGTGTGGTGCCTGGGCGGTGACCCGTTTTCCATGCCGCAACACCTCTATTATATACTTTACGCAAAGTGTCTGGTGAGATACCCGACTTCTTCGCCTTCGCTGCGATACCATCTGGACCTTCATCAAGGTCTAGGGTATCATACATGCCGTATCTTTTTTCTTCAAGGTATTGCTTGAATTTTATCATGCCAAATCTCCAATCATTTGCGCAAGTACTTTACGGTTCATATCAAGGTTGAACTTACGAATTGCATTTGCAGCATGAAATTCATTGGACCTTCCATCTTTGGACTTTTTTAGTTCCTTCTTGATGTATTGCGCAACTTTTGTATATTTATCTTTATTGATAGTCTTGGCTCCCAACTTATGCATCAAGTCTGATACCCAACTTTCTAGAAGTTCATTTTCTTCTGCTACACAATTAGGGACCATCTTGTTCCCTTTCTTTTTCATACCAACTTCTTTGTACCCATCCCAACAATCTTCGTCGTACATGTCCTTGAATGACTTGGTGTACTTGGATGGTTTAGTCTTGGCAGTTGTATCGCCAGGCGCTGGTTTGTATGCAGACTCATCATCGTCTGCCTTCTTACCATGTTTCTTGAAATGCGCATCTCGTTTTACCTTAGTAGACTTCTCAAGTCCTTTATGGTAGCGAGATGGTTGAGTCCCTTCACGATCCTTTATATCTGGGTCCTGTGACTCGTACTTGATTTCAGGACTCGATGTCTTGAAGTCTTTCTTACGCATGATAGTTTTGTTCACTACTTCGAACTCACCGTTCTTATAGTTCACCACAACAGGGAGATTTAGATCGGACTGCATATCTTTCAATACTGCTTCCGCATCTCCGTGTTTCTTTACGTCTTTGCCCTTATTCTTTGCGATCTTCTTAAACAACCGTTGGAGTTCTGTGACCTTGATAGCAGGGTCATTTCTCTTATCGTTCATACGGTCTGCGAAGTGTCGTGTAAATTCGATGTCGATGTCGAACTTCTTCAACAAACGGTCACCGAACTTTTCTAAATCATTGAGTTGCTTTTGGGTCACGTCTTCGGAAATCAACTCCACAGACTCTAACCACTTGCGCATCTTCTTGCCATCGTTAGTCTCAACGATAACATAGTTCGCGCCTAGAATCGATATGATAGCGACCTCTTCACTTTCTTTGATCACTACCATATCACCGACTTCGAAGAGTTCGCCTTGAACGAACTTCTCTCGTGCTTCGGACACTGTCGCTAATTCTATATGACTACGGAATTCGCTGGCTTCATTCAGTCCCATACCCTTACGCACGTCGTTGAACAACTTACGTGTGTCTGGGTTAGACATTGACTTAGGAACCCCTTGCGAAAATGCAACGAAATCATTCTTTGATGCGTTCTCACGTTGTTTAGAGGCAGACATGCCCTCAACTCCAACAGAATCCGGATCTCTCTTACCGGCGGATACTATTTTGATAGATTTGAAGTTGTAGAAACCGTGTCTGGCCTTTGTCCCATTGTACTTATTCAACAGGACATCGAATTCTGTAATTCTGTCGTCACCTACAACCATAGTTACTGACTTATAACCTTGGTCATACAGTGCGACCATGGCGTTGATAGCGGTCTTGACCGACTTATCCACCATGATATTCCGTGCATGTTTCGGAAACATCTTACGTGTGTGTTTGATTTTGTCGGAGTACGATAGAGGATTCTTCTTTGCGTCCTGTGACTGAGACACAAATACTTTATAGTCTGCTTTCCCAGACTTCTGTGCTAACGCATCCATTACCTTGCCGTGACCAATCGTAGGAGGATTCATACGACCAAACGTGAAATAGACTTCGCGTTCTTCTTCGACAAGGTATTGACTAAAATTCTTAATCACTTTTTATCGCCCGCCTTGCTTTTGTTTCTCTTACGTTCCATTTCTTTCTTACGAACGACTTTGATGAGTTTTCGGGCGGTCCGATCTAATTTTGACTGCATTGCCGGTTTGTCCAGTCGCTTCTCGATTTCTCTCTTACGAGCGACTGTCATGTCGGACTTATCTTGTCCTTTGGTAATCTTAGATACCAATGCGTTACGTGCTTGTTTACGTGCACGTTTCTTTAGGACATCCATTGATGCAGTTTTTCTTTCTGCACGTTTACGCGCCATAGCGATTCGTGCTTTGTTCTTCTTCATACGCATCGCAAGTTTACGACGTTGAGCAACGTCAAGTACTTCCGATACCATGTCTTTGAATGACAGCATGTCATTTTCCTCTATTGGTTTATTCCATGTTATCTGCGGGCGGAATCCCACCCTTTCAATATATCGGATGAAAAGTTGTTGTATGAGAATTCCATACGGTCAACAAGTTTCACCGCGTCACCACCAAGTGTATCAATTGCAACGTATCCTTCTTCGCCAGTCACTTTGTAACCATTAGAAGTTTTCACGAAAGTATCAATCGATTTAAGTTTGTCCAAACTATTTATAAGTTTTAATTTGACCAATACCATCAAACGTTGCATTTCGAACATCTTTTCTAGATTTGTCTTATTAGTAGTAGAGAAAAAGTCCATTTCATCTGCAAATTTCTGTTTCCAAGTGTCTTTACCACGCTGAGACTTCTTACTATCAATCTCTTTTTTGTAGTAAGCTTGTCTATTACTTATCAATCCTCTAACGTGTCTCTTGGAGTCTGGGATGAGCGTACCAGCACGAACAAACGAGTTGTTGTAAGTCTCAATCGCCTGTGCAAGGTTCTGGTTATCTTCTAGCGCCTTCAGTGTTGTAGCAGATGTCTGTTTGAATAGACGACCGATTTGTGTCAGTAGATCATTGACTGATTTGGTTTCGCGCTCACTCATCGTCGCATTAGTCACGTCGGTCAACATCGCATCTTGTGACCATACGTTTACAGAATTGCGAAACTTCGACACGTCCACACCATATGTCGCTCGCATAGACTCAAATGTATCACCAGTGTATGTTGTGTGCCATACGATACCGATCTTGGCACTACGTACTTCTTTTGCTTGGTCGTAGGGTACTGCATATGCAATGGTGTTTGGATGAAACACACTGTACTTCTGACCATCGATGGTCTTAGTAGAGACATCTCCGTCACCGAATAAAAAGTCACCTTGTATGACACCCTTGATTCCTAGGGATGGTAAATACTTGAGTGCGTCTTTCAACTTAGAGTTCAGGTCGCCCTTGGTGTCTGCGTCGATGTCTGCGTCGGTCTTATATACCTTTGGGTTCTTGTTGAAGATACCTTTCTTAGCAACAAAGAACTTACCGTCACTTGGGTCCTCTCCACAAAAGATTGCGGGCGCACCGTCCCATTTGACAGATACATTGCCCGCACCCTTTCCCGCTAACATGTCTCGCAAACCACGTAACGCATTGATAGCTTCACGCGTACCAGAAACTCCACCGTACAGGACTTTGTCCTCGATGTGAGTCATATGCGTATTCTTTTGCTCTGTAATGAAGTTTGCGAAGTTTTCCATTATGTACTCAGTGAATTATATTTGACTGCTAAATTGAAAAATTGTCCCAGTTTCTTTTGACCCGCACTACCCGCTTTATTAGTTCGTATGGACATCTCCATAGTCACATTATCGTCTTTCGACTTTAGTTCAATGAACCAATTCTGTTTTGATGTGGTAGATGGATATGCACGAACGAACTTTACCATAGGCAAAAATACACCTAGTTCATCATTCGAAGTGATCTCTTCAAAACCGTCCTTTACCGCTTTGATAACTTTGGTAGGAACGTCGGGTGCGTCCCTCAATATTTCTGTCCGGATATAGTCTAGAGTCTTATCCTTATCTGTATTGAAAAGGTCAATGACAGCCTTACGACATGTCTCCAAGTGTTTGTCGTACAGTTCCTCATATTTGGCACTGTCATCACGATTCAACTTTACTAGTAGTCCAGAAGTAACTCGTTTCTTGGATTTGTCATATGCACCACTAGGTGGCATACCTTGTATCTTAGAATAGACATCGGTGTGCAGTTGTCTGCGAAGGACACTTACATTACGTTGTTTCTTGAAGGACGTGAAGATAGGATTGACGTAGGTGTTGAGTTTAGGTTCTTTGGTCTTCTTACCACCCGCTTTGAGCGATACTCCCAACATTGCACCATCGGTAAACTCAATAAAGATATCGCCGGGATGGTTCTTAGGGACACCCGTAGGTTTTGCACGATATCCCCAATAGACCTGTTTGATTGATTTGTTCTTGTTTTCTTCTTGCAGATACTTGTAGACGCCCATCGCGTTCAACATCTTCTCAGTGAACTTGGAAGATTCAGACGCCTTCTGGATGGTATCGATTGCTGCTTGAGCATCGGACGGTTGAACACAGGTTAGAGTTTTAGGGTCCTGTTTCAATAGGTGATCATAGAAATCTTGTACACTGGTCGTCATCGTGTAACCCGTTTCCCACGCGATGGCAGGGAACAGTTCTGTAATAGATGCGTTTAGAGTGGTCTCACCGATACCACCGGACTTAGGTTTTACCAGAATAACTACTTTGGTATCGAAACCAGAATCAATGAATATAGGGTCAACTGACTGCCCAGACTTCTCACGAACTTCTGCCTTGACACCCGCTTGGTTTAGGTCACGAGCGATCTCATCCCTGTCCGTGAGACGGTCTCCTGACCGAACAACAAATACTGTGGTCTTACTGTTTTCGGATTTTTTCTCAACAGACAGGTCACCGAATACATCCGGTAGGTCGGACACATTGACCTCTTCTGATAAGAATGATTTGAATGATATCATCGATCAAATTCCCTATAATTTGATATGGTAAGTATAACAGATACTATTTATATGTCAAGGGAATTGTGAGAATTTTCTTCGTTATATTGAGCGATAGTATCTCGTAATGGACGCACCCAGTTGTCACGATGTTCGATAAACACCTGTGGTTCATGGTTGTCGACAGAGATAATTGTCACGAGTTGAGTGATAGGCATTCCAGTGCGTTCTTCCCACATGATTGAATATGCGGACTCTTGCATGAAATAGTTCTTGATCCAATCAAGACGTTTTGGTTTCATGGAAGTCTTGTAGTCAATGATGGAAGGTTTACCATCGAACTCAGCCACGCAATCCACACGACCAGCGACACCTAGGTGCGTAGAGTACAGTGGCGCTTCTTGAGCATAGACGGTACCAAGACGTTCGTCAAGGATGGGTTTGAGTTTCAGGAAAGACTCGATTAGATCGGGAGTACGTTTGGTCAACGTCTGTTCACCAGTGTCGATATTCATCGCCATGTACTTGTCATAGTCGGGGTCGTTGTTTACGTACTGTTCACAGATTTCGTGAACCGCAGTACCACGCGTAGATGCGCGATAGGAGATACGGTTTGCTTCTTTCTCACCGACACGTGCTCGCCATTTAGCAATGGAGTCACGAGACAGTATAGAAAGGACCGTAGTGATAGAAGGTAGTTGAATACCTTCGGGAGTTTCGTATTGCCGACCCATGTCTGTAGTGACAGTAGTCATTTCGGTCAAAGGTATCGATTTGTGTGTAAACATAATATAGTCCAATTCAATTCAATATACAAGTAGTATAACATATTTTAGAAACGTTTGTCAATAACGAAAGATGACTATTTTTATGGTATTGGTCACATAAGAATCCCCACAAGTACAGGGCTCCGAAGGGTACGTTTGTGTCGGTGGACTGAACTTGCTGCCTTGGCATTTATAACATGCACGTTTGAGAGATCGCAGTTATCAAGTTAGTGCGCTAAAGTATGCGCAATTCCATCTCGTGTACCGAGCCCCGTACTGTGTGGGGAAAATGGTGGAGTTAGAGGGAATCGAACCCACGACCTTCTGGATGCAAACCAGACGCTCTCCCTACTGAGCTATAACCCCAAACTTTACTTTTTACTATTTATATCCTTTACTTTTTTGACAGATTCGACTGTCTTTTTATCTTTACCGAAGATTTTATCCCAGTTATCTCTACCTTGTTTTGATAACGTCTTGGACTGTATTGCGTCTCCGGTGATGTCGTTTTTACTTACCATTTTGATGTCATTTATGATCAGTTTATTGGAGCGGGTAGTCGGGTTTGAACCGACCGCCTCAACCTTGGCAAGGTTGCGCTCTACCAAATGAGCTATACCCGCAATACATTTAGTCGCATCCTAAGTCACGTCGTGATTCTTCATCATTATTAGTGACACACAAACCACTAGGTAATTCTTCCGGTACGTATCGCATCAACTCAGGATCGTACAGACTTGTCTCTAAGAACGTAACTAGGTTAGCAATTTCTTCTTCAGTCAAGTCAAGTGGTGTGAACCTATAGTCTAGATCAACAATCTCTACTTGAGGATGTTGAGGTGATGCGGCAACTTTGTATCGTACTACATCTTCTACACTAGAGAACGACGCACCATGACCGAATACAGTAGTATCTATAAGGTTGTAAAGTGGTGGTACTTTGAACGCGAACTTATCCATATCGTCACCCGTAAAACCACCACGTCCCGCTTTGGTCGCTTCGTTTACATCACCAACTACGTCATCCCATATATCTAGGTCATGAAATCCAAGTGTCATAAACATCTCACTGGCAAGAGAACCGACAGGAGATGAAAGAGCGGGACCGTTATGACAACCGGCACACTGACCTTTACCGAAGAATACTTTCGCACCTTCTACTTCTTCTAGGGTCAATGCCTCTTCGTCACCTCGTAGGAAGTCTTGAAATGGTGCTTGGTTTGCGAGAATGGTTCTCTCGTATGCGGCAATTGCAAAAGATGCCGCTTCCAACATATCGTGCGGTTGTGACGTACCATATGCCGCTTCGAACATCATCTGATATTTCTCGTTGGTGGTTAGGATAGAACCCTCTTCCACATTCATACGGTGAACACCAAGTCCCGCAACTGCCTGTGTTTCTAGACCGGCGAGACTACGTAGGTTAGCCTCTTTGGGAGTACCTTCTGTAAAGTGACGATCCGGATCAATACCAACATTGACGATACCACCAATGACGTTACCGAACTGACCGTTCCACAACATGACTTCTTGGTAGGCAGTGTTCAGTACTGTAGGTGATGTGACGGGTTGTACATCGATGTCTTCGGGATTGACACCCTCAGCAATCATACGATGATCAAAACCGACACCACCTTCGCCAATACCTTGACGAATACCGGACTTGAATCCGTTCTGTGCGTTGTGACATGATGCACAAGAGAAAGTATCTTCCATACCCGCGATGTTGCCGTCGGTGATACCAGTCTCATGATAGATCAACTGTCCCAGTGCTACCTTCTCTGCGGTGATTGGGTTACTGGGGTCTTGGGGAATGTTTAGGAAGTCGTCACTCTCTGGGAGAATATATCCTTCATAGGAACCTGTAGGGGATGATGAACTCATCAACTGTTTCAGATCATCAACTGCGACCTCTAGTGCTGTCGGTTCTGGTGCAGATGGGGGTGTCACGGTCACTGGTTCTGGTGCAGAATTAGAACTGCCACCTGAACATGCGCTAAGTACAGTTGTGCATAATGCTACAGTTAGTAGGTTTTTCATAATATAAGAGCCTCTCAAAACTCGTCTTCTATAATAAAATGGCCGAGGGATAGGGATTCGAACCCTAGATACGCTATTAACGTATGCCAGTTTTCAAGACTGGTGCATTCAACCGCTCTGCCATCCCTCGATTTATACGTACATCATACATCATTGTATGACGTTTGTCAACTCTTTTTTATTTTTATTTTCTGGCGCGGGTGATAGGAGTCGAACCTATGACCTTCGGTTTCGTAGACCGACGCTCTATCCAGCTGAGCTACACCCGCGTAGAAAAGTTGGCTGGGGTGGAAGGATTCGAACCTACGAATGACGGGATCAAAACCCGTTGCCTTACCACTTGGCGACACCCCAAACCTGTTTGCTCTACTGGGCACCACTCATTCAGTTATTTGTAAAGGGGAATGAGACCCTTATTCCTTGGTCGGAGATGTAGGATTCGAACCTACGACCCTTCGCTCCCAAAGCGAATGCGCTACCAGACTGCGCCAATCTCCGTTAGTTGTTTGAAACAAACTCGTTGATGACCTGAACCCTTTCCATGATATCTTCCATAGTAGGGTATGTCGGAAATTCTGGGACGGTATCGACGCCACCAGTTTCAATCAAAACTTCTCGGCGATTTACTTTAGCCCAGTACTCATCTGTTAGGACATTTCTTGCTTCGTTAAAGATTTGGAACCGAAGTTCGTATGGGTTTGGATTAGACATAATTGTCTCCTTTTGTGTGTGTGTTTGTGTGTTGAGCAGTTTTCCACATACTCAGGTGACGGGCGTAACGACCAGTGCAAGTTTAAAGTCATTCCGAGACTAAATGGTGGGGAGAGGTGGATTCGAACCACCGAAGCTCTCGCGTCAGATTTACAGTCTGATCCATTTGACCGCTCTGGAACCTCCCCGATATTTAGTCGAGGATAATCTCCTCTCTTTTCTTCTTAGCGGGTTGACGAATACCAAGATAAGTTTCGAGAATCTCGATCTCCTTGTCCTTACGCTTCTGCCACTGTTGCTCAGTTCGAGCAACCCCTTTCTTGTTGTTCTTCTCAAAGAACTTTGACTCTGTGAGTCTCTCTAGTGCGCCTTCACGGCGACGGCGATCTTCTGCCTTACCTCTCATAAACTATCCTTTCTATAAAGTTGGCGGAGCGGACGGGACTCGAACCCGCGACCCCCGGCGTGACAGGCCGGTATTCTAACCAACTGAACTACCGCTCCAATAATTATGGTTTCAATCCTTTTTTACCTTGGTGGTATCTTC